>Ga0209051_1001661_pt1 | contig 17957 bp, 10 predicted proteins | sample AraplaCvi_mMS_r2_2_FD_184286 | JGI IMG/M metagenome (GOLD analysis project Ga0209051, IMG submission 184286) | Arabidopsis root microbial communities from North Carolina, USA - plate scrape MF_Cvi_mMS_r2 (SPAdes) (version 2) | ecosystem: Host-associated > Plants > Roots > Endosphere | place...
CCGGGGAACTCGGTGACGTCGAGATAGACGTGTGTCGGCGAGTCGACGGTGTAATACGCATCGGCCAGGTTGCCGCCACCGAATCCAGCGGAGAGTTGCAGCGGAGCCGCATGCAGGTCGATCTGCACGGTCTCGCTTTCATCGAGGCCGGCGAGGACAAGGTAATAGGAGCCGCTGCCGCTGATCGTGGCCGGTTCGCTCATGTCGCCCTGCGCGGCGACCCACCCGCTCGCATCGACCAGTTTCCAGCTGCCGTAAGCGGCACCAGCAAAAGTCAGGCGTGCGTCCTGGACGTAACTGTCGCCCAGGTCGATGGGAACGATGGCCAGGCCACCCGTACCGGCATGGATCGTCGCGCCGTGATCCAGGTGGAGCGTGGCGCCTGCGGCCGCGTCGATGACCCAGGCTTCACCGCCCGTGGATTCGCCACTCGCGGCGAGCGACAGAAGGTACCGCTTGCCGGGCAACAGGCCATCGAAGACCAGGACGCCATTCGAATCGGCGTCGCCATCACCGATGACCTGGTTGCCGTCCGTGTCGTAGAGCCTCCAGTGGATCGTTCCACCGGCATCCAGCGCCACCCACGTGCTCGCGCTGAGCGCATCGAATGCCACGTAGGTGCTCTCGTGCGCACCGATGGTCACCGGCGTGGGCTGCGCGCCCAGCACCGCTGGCTCGGTGGCTGGATGGATCACGGCATTGAGCTCGAAGCCGTCACGGCCGCCAGCCGACGACTGGCCGAAGTCGATCGTGTAATCACCCGGTGCAAGGTTCAGCAGCAGGCCGCCCGTGGCGTAACCACCCGTGAACGTCCGGTCGATGCCTGGGCCGGTCACGTGGATCCCGACGTCGGCGTACGTGTCGACGATGCCGACGTACCAGTACCCGGCCTGGTCGACGTGCAACGTGCGTGTCGCCACGTCGTTATAGCCGTCCAGCACGATGTTCTCGTCGCTGTCCGTCACGGCCGGCGAGGCATCCAGCACGAACATGGCCATGCCGGCATAGCCGTGCCGGTCCACGTGGAAATACCAGGTGCCGTCCGCGGTGGCGGTGAACGTGCGAATCGCCACGTCGTCGCTGGTGAGCGACGAGATGGGTTCGCCACTCGCCCAGCCGTCGCGGTACAGCGTGACGGTGGACTGGTATGCCGGGCGCAGGCGATACGTCTGCCCGGCCTTCACCTCCATCGCGTACATGCCGTCATACATCACGTGGTCGCCAGGCGCGAATACCTGCGCCGACGCAGGCGTAGCCAGCGTGATGGTGAAGCCAAGCTCGCTGTTGGGCGTATTGATCACCAGCCGGTAATCGCCGGCGGCCAGGAGCATCAGGGCGCCCGTGGTCTCATCGAACGAGTTACCGGAGCGGACCGGCTTGCCAGAAGCATCCAGCAGGGCCCAGGGGACGTACCAGACAGGCTCGCTCGTCGTGATGGCGATCGGCGTGGCGCCGTCGGCGTGGAAGGCGAGCTCTACCGTGCTATTGCCATCGAGGTGGACGTACTGGGCCTGGTCCAGCGTGACCGGGATCGAGGCGGGTGGCGTGGATGCATCGGCCTGCACGCTCATGGTGAAGCGGGCATGCGCCGGCTCACCGTCCGTGTTGCGCACGATGAGGAAGTAGCCACCCGGGTGCGCGAAGCTCAGCGTGCGGATGGTTTCGCCCTGCAACCAGATGCTGTTGCCCGTGTTGTCGTAGGCATCCCACTGCACGTTCCCGTCGGCGCCACTGCCGTCGATGGACAGGGTCTGGCCGGGCACGCCATCCACGCGGATGACGGTGACATCGGTATCGCCTTCGATCTGCACGTCGACGGCGTGGCTGGTCGTGAGGACCGGTGCGCTGGCGACGCTGCGCAGGATGAAGCCCGCCTCGCTGCCGCTGGAGGCCGCCACCGCGACGAACGATTCACCGCCACCCCCCGAAGAGCTCGCGATAAAGGTGATCCGGTAGGCGCCCTGGCCCAGGTAAAGCGTGCGGGAGCCCCAATCGAGCGACCCGTCGGCGTAGCGCACCTCACCCGACGCATCGGTCACGACGTAGTAGCCCTGTCCGCCGTTGAGCTGCGCGATGATGATGACACCGCTGCTGTCGAGCGAGAACGTGTAGGACTGGGCGGCCGGGTACGAGGAATCCACCGGCACCAGCGTATCGAACTGGATCGCCGTCACTGTCGGTTGCGGTTGGGTGATCGTGGATGCGATCGACAACGCCTCGATGGGGTATTGGCGGTCCACGAGCAGCCAGCCGCCATCGGGCAGGTTGAAGGTTCGCGAGAGCTCTCCCTCGCCGTGACCGATCGACACGCCGTTCTCGTCGACCACTTCCCAGTAGTGGATGCCGAAGAACGTGGCGTCGATGTGTACTGCACTTCCGGCAGGAAGGCGGAACGTCTCGCCTGGCGTACCGGCCTCAATGCTCACGGAAGCATCCAGCGTGGGAGCGGCATCCGTCAGGTGGAAGAGCTCGATGGTTGCGGCCGATTCCGCCGACGACGCGAATGCCAGGGTGTAGTCACCTGCGTCGAGCGCGCCGAGGAAGTAGCTGTCGAAAACCTGGTTACCGCGTGCATCGTAGAGCCTGACGTCGCCGTAGGCGCCCAGCAGCACGTAGCTCCCCGGCTCCGCGACAGTCACGTGGAAGTAATACCTCGTCCCATCAGCGGGCACACTGAGCGGCGTGCCAACGGAGATCGCCTGGATCGGCGTCGTGGCAACAGCGATATCCAGGGTCGTATCGCGTGAGTCACCGCCAGAGGTGATGACGAGGATGAAGCCGTCGTTACGCGCCATCGCCGTCGTGTAATCGAAGGGTCCGTTACCGCTGGACACGACTTCGCCGTGGGCCAGCAGCACCCAGGTAAAGGCACCGTCTGCATCCTCGCTGCCTACGGATAGGGTGAGGACATTCGACGATGATGAATCGATGTGCCAGGCGCGCACCGCGCCACCACCCGCCAGCGCTTCTTCCGCCGCCGGGCCAGCCGCCAGCGAAAGGTCGAGCGCCGTGAGTGAAAGCGATGCGTCTTCAACGAGCGCGCGTACTTCGAGATCGTAATCGCCGGCGAACAGGGTGATGGTGCGCGCGGTGAGGTCGCCACGGGTCAACCAGCGCCCACCGAGCGCACCCGTCGGCACGAACCGGATGGCGACGTCGCCCGTCAAGCCGTCCAGGAGCAGCGTCGTAGTCGCATCCAGGTGCAGGCGGCGCACGGCAGTGTCGTCCGCATGCTCGAGGTCGAGGTCGGTGGCCTGTCCAGGCACGATGGCGGCCGGCATGACAGGCGCGATGGCCACGTGCCCCGACAGCGTTCCGCTGGCATGGTCGGCGCGATCGACAAGCAGCGTATAGACGCCGGCGGCGAGCAGGCCGGTCGTCGCGCCCGCGTCCACCGCGCCCGACGCAACGAGCTCCCCACGCATGTTGAAGAGGCGCCAGCCACTGGTGCCTGCGATCGCCGAAACGGATACCTGCAGCGCACGCGCGCTGACAAGGTCAAGGCGAAACCCTCCCGCCATCGCACCCGGGGCAACGCTGATATCAGTCGTCGCGGACAGTGCATCGACGAGCGGCAGGCTCTCTACGTCGAGCATCGCGAGGCGGTAGTCGAGGCCGTCGCGGCCAGCCACCAGGGCCAGCACGTAATCACCCGCGGCGAGCGACCGCGCGAGCTCGTCAGCCGTCGAAGCATCGGAGAGCGCGACGGCGCCGTCACGGCTCGCAAGCGTCCAGTGCAGGCCGCCCAGCTGGAGGCCAGCGACGAGTGCGTCGATCGGAAGGAAGCTGGCGTAGGCCAGCGTGAAACCGTACGCCACGCTATCACCGGCGTGTGCCAGCGTGCCGGAGAGGATGTCTCCAGGATGGGCGGGCTGGGTAAGCTGGTCCCCGGCCACCGGGCCCTGTGCGGTCTGGAAACGCCAGTGGGTGCCTTCCGCACCGGTGACTACCACGACGCGGTCCGTATCCGCGATCACGCCGTGTGCCACGACAGCATTGAAGGCCTCGCCATTGCCCGTGAAGACAACAGCACCGCGGCCGTCATAGACCGTGACATTCACCCCGGCATCCGCGCTCAAATGCAGGTCGGCTAGCGCATCGCTCGTGGCCACGCGCACGACGGCCTGGCCCGTGGCGTCGAAGACGCCTTCGGCAGCCGCACCCGCCGTGACCATCGGGGTTGCCAACAGCGCGTCGATCTCGAACGTATACGAGGCCGGCTCGGCCGTCGTGACCTCGAAGCGATACGTACCGCTGCCCAGCGAGACCGGGACGGCGGCCGCGCCCGTACCACTGGCGAATACGCTGCCGTCGGCGGCGGTGATGCGCCAGGTGGCATGGCTATCGGAAAGACGCACGACCACGCGGGTCGCTTCCCCAAGGCTCAGCGTATGCCATGCGGGCACATCGGCCTGCACCGTGTGCCCTTCGGTCTGCGCGCCGGGCAGGATATCGCCCTGCGCGCGGGTCTGCACGACGGTGGCGCGCAGGTCACCGCGTGGCACGTCCGCGGCCGTACCTTGCAGCACCAGGTAGTAGGTTCCCGTGCCGATCGCAGGCAGGATGAACACGCCGGTATCCAGCTCGCCGGCGTAACGCTGCGTGCCCGAGGCGTCGAACAGGCGGTACACCATGCCGGCCACGGGCACATCGATGCGGATGAGGTCGCCGGCCTGGTTGTCCAGGCGTACGACGCGGCTGCCCGCGCCACTGGGCAATGCCAGCGTCGCGGGCGCGTCCGCCGCGAGCGGCGGCATCGTGCTGCCCAGGCGGAAGTCGAACACGGCATCGGTGACGTCCCCCACGGGCGAGTACACGGTCAGTGTGTAGGTGCCGGCGGAGCGAAGGCGCAACGGGTTCGCCTGGAAGGAATGCTCCAGGTAATAGCTGGAGAAGACGTTACCGTCCGGCCCGGTCAGCGACCACACGACGTCGTCGCGGGCCACGGCCGGGTCGAGGAACAGCACGCTGCCCGCATCGGCGGTGAACGTGTAGTTCGCTACGGCGCCGACAGAGCCGATGTGCGCGGTGTTCACGCCGTCAACGAGGCTGGCGGGTACATCGACGGCTCGTGCCAGCATGATCGTGGCAACCGGGATGTCGCCAGGCCACGCCTGTACCACCAGCATGTAGTGGGCCGAGGTCAGGTGCAGGCGGTTACCGTAGTTGTTGTAGCTCTGGCCCGATGCCACGGCTCGGCCAAGGTCGTCGTAAAGCGTCCACGCCGAGTTGGCGCCCGTGCCGGTCAGGAAGTAGTCGCCCTGCGTAGCGTCCACCGCGTACGCACGCCACGCGGGCGAGTCGAAGGCCACGCTGGCGCCCGGCGTGAGCGATGGGCTACCCGTGAGCGTGGCCAGCGTGAAGCCAAAGCTCCCGGTGGTAAGGTCGCTGCGCTCCACCGTCAGCGTGTAATCGCCAGCTGGCAGGCGCAGGCTGATCGCACCGGAACCGAAGCTGCGGCTCGAGAACACGGCGCCTTCGGGGCCGGTCAGGGACCAGAAGGTCACGTCGGGACCCTGTGGCAGCAGCGTGACCAGGCGGTCTGCATCCAGGGTGAAGCCGTAGGAGCGCACTTCGCCAGCACTCGCCACGTTGCCGGACACTGGCTGATCGAGGGCCGCCGTGCCGCCCACGACCGCATGGTGGCCCAGCGTGAAGGCGAGGGTTTGTGGCGCCTGCGTTGCATAGGTGGTGAACGCGACCAGGTAGTCGCCGGTGACCGGCAGCCTCAGGTCGCTGACGGCCCCGAAACCGTAGTACTGCGCGATCACATTCCCGGCGGGGCCATAGACGGCCCAGTAGCCGTTCGAAGAGATGTTGCCGGGGGTGAAGTAGAGGAGATCGCCGGCCTGGCCCTGCAAGCGATACAGGGTGATCTGATCGCCCGGGCTGGTCGACGTGGTCACCGCACCAGCGACGATGTCCGACGCCACCGCGCCATCGAGCAAGCGGAAGCGGTAAGGCTGTGCGCCTACCGCCGCGTTCCAGAGATCAATGGTGTAGTCGCCGGCGGCCAGCCAGACACCATTGCGGTCGTTACTGGCGGAATCGGCGGACACGTATTGGGTACCGCTCTGCCCGGTCAGACGCCAGCGCACGCTCGCGCTGCTGCCGGTGAGCGCATCGAACAGGACGTAACGTGGCGAATCGATGGTGAACGAGTATGTGTTCACCTGGCCCAGGCCGGCGAGCGTGCCGCTGACGATATCGTTCATCGGCAGCGGCGCCATCGAGCGCCGCACCACGGAGAAGCTCACTTCGCCGTACTGCGTGGCCGCCTGGTACCCGGTCGTCACCATGTAATAGGTGGCCGTGGGGTCGATGTTCCAGACCGAGCCGAGGAGCGGATCGTACGTCGTGGATACGTTGCGACCCGACGCGTCCACGAGCTGGAAGCTGAGGTTGTAGCGGGTTTGCGCGAGCACGGCGGTCCCGCTGCCCGGCGGAATCCGGCGCACGCTGGCCGAGGTGCCAGGGGAGAGCGTCAGCGTGATGTTCTGGTCGTACACCGCATCTGGCTGCGCACGCATGTCCAGCACGGCGAACGCGTAGCTGCCACTGCCTTGCAGGCTGCCACCGTTGGCGGCAAGGACCGTCAGCGCGTAGTCACCCGCGGCCAGGTAAACGAAGCTGTTGTCCGTGAGGCTGCCACCCGACTGGCTGAATCCCGTGGTGCCATCGATTCGCCAGGCAGCGCTGCTATAGCTGGTGCCGCGCCCATCCAGCATGTAGAGACCGTCGCTGTCGACATGGAAGCGAAGGACGCGCCTGTCGGTGTTGCTGGTGAAACTGCCGCCAAGCGCGGTGCCGAGTGGCAGCGGTTCACCCTCGGGCAGCCCTGCGACGGGCACGTTGGCCGTGAGGGACAGCGTGAAGGTCGCTTCGATGTCCGACCTGGTATCCAGCACAAGGTAGTAGGTGCCCGTGCTGGCCAACGTGAACGATCCACTGGAGTAGCCAGGGTAGCCAGGGTTCACCACGGTCTTGCCGTTGGCATCCACCACGCGCCAGAGCATCGACGTGGTGTCGAGCGACCAGGCGATGGCGTAGCTGTCGCCGCCAGTGGCGTCGAAACGCCAGGCGCTGCTGCGAGCGCCCTGCGAAAGACCCGCGTCGGTCGTCGCATCGAGCGCGAGCGTGGATGACGCGGCCAGGTCGCGCACGGTGAACGCGAAATCGGGCGTCGCCCCATCGCTCGCGTCGAGCGTCAACGTGTAGTCGCCAGCCAGCAAGCGTACGACCGAGGTCGCATTGACGAGGGTGGTGGGGGCGAACTGCGTGGTCGTGGCACCATTGAGGTGCCAGAGAATGCCGGATCCCGAAAGCCCGCTGAAGAGCAGCGTCGTTGCGGTATCCACATGGAGGCGGTAGACCACACGCTGGCCCGGCTGGGCAATGCTACCGTCCACCTCACTGCCGTCGCGCAACGCCTCGGCGGCGAGGGCTTGCGAGAGGTCCGTCACCGGGCTGAACGTAAAGGCGAGATCTGCGTCCGCGGCGCCGTCACCGATCACGTTGCTCTCGGCCAGAAGGAGATACTCGCCCGTGGCATTCGCGGTGAAGCGGAAAGTCGACGTCGAGAAGCTGTTGTAATCGACGTAGTTGCCCTGTGCATCGAGCAGGGTCCACAGCGCGGACGAGGCGTGGGTCTGCAGGCCGGATAGTACGTACGACTGACCCTTCTGCACCGTGAGGCGATACGCCACCATGCCGCCGTTGCCCGGTACGACGCCTGTGGTGGGCGTGCCCGCCGCTGCGACCGGCGCCGCGCCCATGTCACGCAACGCGAAGGATGCATCGCCGCGGTTACTGTCGTCGTAGCCGCTGCTCAGCGTGAGCGTCCAGTTGCCAGCGCCAAGCGCGTTGGCCTTGTTGGTGTAGTCCCCGCTCGTGGATCCGTTGAAGGTCGTGCCGTCTTCGCCGGTAAGCCGCCAGTTAAGCGACGAATCGCCAAGGTTGTCGAACACGACGCGGGTCGCGGCGTCCAGCGTGAAGTGGTAGCGGAGTTCCTGGCCTGTCACCGGCGGTGCGTGGCTTACCTGCTGACCCAGCGTGAGCGGGATATCCGCGTCGTCGATGGCATGCAGGTTGAAGGCCAGGTCGACAGGCGACACGTTGTTTTCGGCACCATCGAGCACGAGCAGGTACTGGCCCGCGCGGCCAGCGGTGAAACCGGCCTCACCCTCATAGAAGCCACGACCGCTGGTGATGTCGGTACCACTGGGGTCGATCACGCGCCAGGTGGCCGAACCACCGGTGGGGTCCTGCATCTGGAAGGAGAATTTCTGGCCGGCCGTGGCATCGAAGCGGAATACGGCAGCATCGTTGCCGTGCGCGAGGTGGGCAGTGGCGTCGGTATCGTGTGGCAGCGACGTCGCCGCCGCGGCATCGACGATGCGCATGGCGTAAGCGCCGACGGCATCCGCGCTTCCCTCCACCGTGAGGCTATAGGTGCCGGCCGCTAGGTTGAACACGTGGGCGTTCGAGTTCGTGTAGCCCAGGGCGCTGGACGCCACTGCACCGTCACTACCCTTCAACGTCCAGCTCAGGTCCGTGCGGCTGGACAGGCTATCCAGCACAATGGTGCCGCTTTGCTGAAGTGTGAACTCGTAATGGTTCTGCTGGCCGGGCGCGGTTAACGCGCCATCGATGGACAGGGCGGCGGGGTTCGCGTCACCGGAGAGCAGGACGCGTGGTTCGAGCGCCTCGAAGCGGATCGCGGCGGGCGCGTTCTCCGGCAGTTCGGCTTCCTTGTGCAGTTCCTTGCCCGACGAACGATTCGACGACGATTCCATGCTTGCTTCCTTGGTGTGCGGCGCCCTGGCTGCCCGCCACGGCACACGTGGGATGGTGAGATGTGTTTTGTTCGCGCCGTCAGGGCGCTGTTACCGCAAACTGCGCCTTGCACTTCACGCCCGAAGGGACATCGAGCGTGCCGTTGGGAATATCGAGAAGAACGACGAATGTGCCGCTGGCCGCGTCGATCACGCGGTCGATGCTCGCCACGCGCGCCATGTAGGGCTTGCCCGGCTGTACCTCGGAGGTGACGCGCACGGTCGCGCCCGGCTTCGGTTCACCGAAGGCGCGCATCGGCATGACCACGCGAACGCGCAAGGGGTCGACGCGCGCGACTTTCACGATCGCGTGGCGCGTGGCGCCTGGCTCCAGGATTTCCCCTGGCCACATGATCTGGTCCACCACCACGCCATCGAACGGGCTACGGACGGTGCGCAGCGCCAACTGCGCTGACTGTTGGGTGTATTCGAGGCGGGACACCTCGCGGTTTTCCTTCGCCGTCTGCAGTTCGGCGCGGGCGCCGCGCAACTCCGCCTCGGCGTCATCGCGATCCTGTGCCGACATCAGCTTTTCCGCAGCCATATCGCGGCGTCGGCTGAACTTGCGGTCGGCGAACTCGATTTTCGCTTCGGCCATCTGCGTAGGGCCGGTGAGCTGCGACTTGTAGCGCGCGAGGTCAGTGGCGGCCTGTTCGGCATGGGAATCCAGCGTTGCCAGCACCTGGCCGCGCTTCACCCGGTCGCCGCGCTGGACGAGGACCTTTTCGATCAGGCCGCCCGCAGGCGTGCCCAGCTCGACCGTCTGTGCGGGTTCGATGAGGCAGTCATAGCCTGCCGGGGCGGTGGGTGGGGCCGCGTGGACGGGCAAAGCCATCCCGATGGCCAAGATCCCTGGCCATGTCATCCGTCGCCTGGTGTTCCCGCGCGGGCCATTCGCCCGCAGGGCGTCTTCCTGCCAAAGACTCAATCCATTGCCCCTTGCAGGCCCCCGCAAGCACCACGGATGTGGCGCCCCCTGTACGGTGGCCTGACCCGCGAAATCTAGCGGGGCGAAGGAAGTGCAGCAAGGCAAAGTTGCGAATGTAAGGACTAACCGATTCCGGCCGCCGCTTAGCCAGAACAAAATACTGGGTAAGTTCAGATGGTTAGGTTGACCCACCGAGACCAACCGGGACGTGTTGACCGGCGGCCAGCGTCGTAGGTTCTTGTAGGGCTTCCCCTACAAATCTGGCAGCGAAGCAGCCACGAAAGCAGATGTCGTTTGACCCACCCAGCCCAAATGATAACAATTATCAATCACTCGACCGCGGGCCTACCGATGAACCTGCTTGGCTGTCTGGCCGCCTTTGCCGCCATGGCCCTCGCCTACCTCAGCGCACGGCAACAGCGTGCCCTTGAACGGCCGCTTGGCCGCGCCGGCAAATGGATGTCGGCCCTCCTGGCGCTGGTCGCATTGGCCTGCTGGGTCGCCGGCGAAACGACACTTCCGGGAATTTTCTCAACGCTGACCGCCCTGATGCTCGGCGCAGTGGCTTTCCCCTACGTCATCTGGCTCCTCAAGCCGGCAGCCGAAAGGAAGGCCCGTTGATGCTCGCCAAGACCTTCGCCGGGATCCTGCTGGGCTTGCCGCTGTGCATGGCCATCGTCGGGCTGGGTGCCTACCTGTGGCCGGGGCCGACCGAGTCCATGCTCATCCCGTGGTTCGTGGCGTTCTTTCCGCTGTGGACGGTGGTCATCGCGGCGACCTACATGTTCCGGACCGGCGTGCGCGCCTGGGCCTGGCTGGCGGTCGCCAATGCAGGCGCGTTCGCCGCGCTGTTCCTCGCCAAGCACAACCTGCCCGGTATCTGAGCCATGAAGTCCAGCACCATCCGCACTTTCACCACCGTGCACACCTGGACCGGCCTGCTCGCGGGTTTCGCGCTGTTCGTCGCGTTCTACGCGGGCGCGATCACCATGTTCCACGACCCGATCGATACCTGGGCGCTGCCGAAGCAGGAGCTCGCCGACGCGCGCGTCATGGACAAGGCCGGCGCCATGATGGCCGACATCGTGGCGAAGCATCCGGCCGCGCGCGAATCGATCGGCGTGACTTACGCGGCGGGCCATCCGTCGCATGAAGTCGCTGCGTACTGGATGGAAAAGGATGGCACCTGGATGACCCAGGCCATCGACGATGCCGGTGCACACGATGCGGAAGACCACGAGCATGGCCTCGCCGACTTCGTCTACGAATTGCACTATGACCTCGGCATCCCCGAGATCGGCATCTACCTCATGGGTATCGTCAGCGTCATCTACGGCCTGGCCTTGCTCACCGGTGTCCTGATCCACCTGCCGAACCTGGTACGCGAGCTGTTTGCGCTACGCCCCGGCCATAACCTCAAGCGGCTGTGGCAGGACGCGCACAACGTCATCGGCATCCTCAGCCTGCCGTTCCACATCATCTTTGCCGTCACCGGCGCGTTGCTGTGCCTCACCCTGGTCGCATTGATGGCGTTCAACGTGGCCATCTTCGATGGCAAGCTGATGAGCGCCTTCGAGCGCATGACCAGCGCGCTGCCCGATACCGCCGCCATGACCGCCGCTGGCCCTGGCGCCGATGCAAAGACCAACGTACCCATGCTGCCCCCGGCCGAACTCGGCGCGATCGCGCGCAAGGCGGCCCTTGGCGCCGGTGCCACGAACTTCGACCCCGACTACATGCGCTACGTGCACTACGGCCAGCCGGGCGCTACGGCGGAAGTGCGTGGCACCTCGGAAAAAACGCTGGGTGAGTACGGCATGGTGGCGCTCGATGCCAGCACCGGCCGCATCATCAACATGCAGCTCACCGGTGCGCGCGATGCGAACCACGCCACGTACTCGGCGATCTTCGGCCTGCACTTCGGCACGTTCGGCAGCCTGTCGCTGCGCTGGCTGTACTTCATCCTGGGCCTGGCCGGCGCATTCCTGTTCTATTCGGGCAACCTGCTCTACATCGAGACCCGCCGCAAACGCCGCAACGCCGAGCAGCCCATGAAGGTGCGTGCGATGGCCACGGCGACGGTAGGTGTCTGCATCGGCACGTGCCTGGCGATTTCCGTGACCTTCATCGCCAACCACCTCGCACCGTACTTCGGCGCCGAACCCACGCTTGTCGTCCAGCCGGTGTGTTTCATCACGTTCTTCGCCGCTGTCGCCTGGACCTTCTGGCGTCGCCCGGCGAAGGCCGCCGTCGACCTGCTCTGGGCCACGGCCGTGGCGTCGGTTCTGGTAGGCGTCCTGGACATGGCCCTGCACGGCGACCGCCTGGTCCGCACACTCGCCGAAGGCCGCTACGACGTGCTCGGCGTGGACCTCGTCGCGATGGCGATGGGTGTCGGTTTCGGCTGGCTGGCCGTGGCTACGCGCCGGCGGGCTGTCGAGGGCGATCCATGCAGTGTGTGGGCTGCCAGGAGCCCGCGCGTGACAGCAACCACCACTCCGGCCCATGATGGCTGACTAGTCGAGGAGGTGGATGGTGAGCGACCCGGGCAACGAACCGCACGCTGAGCTGTCCTCTCCGATCTGGCAGGCGCTGGGCACGCGGCAGGCGCACCTTGGCGAAGCGAATGTGCTCGCCCGGCGCTACCAGGCCGATGTCGCGCCGTTCGCCGCAGTGGCCGACGAGCTGCCGGAGGCGTTCGATGCGCTCGCCGAGCTCATGCGCCCCGGCGAGATCGCAGCGGTCCTGTCGCGCGAGCCGCTCGATGTGCCGCCGGGCCTGCGTTCTTCGCCGCTTGGCGCCGTGCACCAGATGGTCGCCGAATCGCGGATTGATCCGGGCGCGGGTTTCGACGCCGGGTTTCTCGAACTGGGTGACGCCGATGTCGACGAGATGCTCGCCCTGACCCAGTTGACCCGGCCCGGGCCGTTCGCCCGCCGAACGAATGCCATGGGCCGCTACATCGGCCTGCGCGAAGAGGGCAAGCTCATCGCCATGGCGGGTGAACGCATGCGCGTACCGGGCTACACGGAGGTGAGCGCGGTCTGCGTGGATCCCGCCCACCGCGGGAAGGGACTCGCCGCCTTGCTCATCAACGTGCTGCGCGACGAGATCGAGCGCCGGGGCGAGATCCCATTCCTGCACGTGTTTGGCAGTAACCATTCGGCCATTGCCCTCTACGAGCGCCTCGGCTTCGGCCTCAGTCGCGTGTTCATGCTCAACCAGTTGGCGCGCAACTCTTAAGATGGATGCGTTCGCAATCCGGGGGCGCCGGGTGCCATGATGCGCACCTCGCCCACGAGCCCGGAAAGGCTTCCATGTCATCGCAAGGACCATCGCCCTCCTGGGGCGGCATCACGACGCTCTCGAACAATCATGCCGGGGCTACCGGATACCAGACGATAGATGGACCTGGCGATGTGAACTTCGTCGCCATGCAATACATCGCACTGATCCTCAACAGGACGTTACTGGTGTATGCGCGAGCCGATGGGCTCTATGGCGTAGTCGTTGCGGCGGTACGCAGCGCTCCCGGCTATGTAGCGCCTGCAGCGTCCATTGATCCTGCCCGCGCCGTGCGCCGGCAGGTCTTGCACAGGGCGCAGTCAGATCCAGGTGTTCGCGTCGCTATACACATTCCACACGATCAGATTGCCCGCGTCTCGACCAGCATGGACTGCAAATGGGGCATGGGTTCGGTCCCCTATAGCGGTCGGATCTTCGTGCACACAACGAGCGGCCGCAAGCTCGAATTCATCCTTCTGGGATTGCAGGATGTAACGGGGCAGGCGGATGCGTTGTGTAGGCTTTGGAACGTACCGTAGAGGTGTGCGGTATACAATTGGGTCTTCCGTATCCAAGAAGCCAACGCCATGAACCACGCCACGCCTTATCCCATCGGTACCCCCGGCAAGCCCTGGGGCACTGCCGAGCTAGACGCGTGGCGCGCGACGCAGGTGAAGCAGCGCAGCTACAGCGGTGAAGTGGAGACGGCCATCGATGCGCTACGTGGCGCATACGATGTCGAAGACTACGGCTCGGTGAGCTACGCCGGCGAGGCCTACACCTTCCACGTGCTGCGTACGCGCGAATGGCGCGACGACCTTCCCGTGATGGTCGTGACGGGCGGCGTCCATGGTTACGAGACCAGCGGCGTGCACGGCGCGCTGCAGTTCCTGCGTGAGCACGGCAACGACTACGCCGGCCGTGCGAACGTGCTGGTCGTGCCGTGCGTCAGCCCGTGGGCGTACGAGCGCATCCACCGCTGGAACTACGATGCGATCGATCCGAACCGCAACTTCCGCGAAGGCAGCCCGGCTGCCGAATCGGCGGCGCTGGTACGGCTGCTCGCGCCGCTGGGCGATAAGGTGCTGATGCACATCGACCTGCACGAGACCACCGACACCGACGAGTCCGAGTTCCGCCCGGCGCTCGCCGCACGCGATGGCAAGGACTACGAGCCCGGCGAGATTCCTGATGGCTTCTACCTCGTCGACGACGCGGACAAGCCGCAGCCGGGTTTCCAGAAGGCGGTGATCGACGCCGTGGCGAAGGTGACGCACATCGCGCCGGCCGATGCGAACGGCGAGATCATCGGTTCACCGGAAGTGGCGCACGGCGTGATCGAATACGCACTGAAGTCGCTCGGCCTCTGCGCCGGCATCACCCCGGCACGCTTCTGCACCACCACCGAGGTGTACCCGGACAGCCCGCGCGCCACGCCGCAGCAGTGCAACGACGCGCAGGTGGCAGCCGTTCGCGCTTCGATCGAGTACGCACTGGCGCACCCTGGGCAGTAACCGCGGCGCCGCCCGGTACTTGTGGGAGCGCGCTCGCGCGCGATGGGTGCTCGCGAGAACCCCAATCGCGCGCAAGCGCGCTCCCACAATCCAGTGGCCTACGGCGTGGCAGGCGCATGCACGTGGTGCGCCCGCCCCCCGATCCACGCCAGTGCCGCCACGGTCAGGGCGATGATGATGCCGCCGTAAAGGTTGATCGCGGTGAGCAGGCCGTAGTGCTGCGCGATCACGCCCACGGCGATGGTCGGCACGCTGAAGGCCAGGTAGCTCTGGATATAGAAGGCGGCCATCAGGCGGCTACGCTCGTGCGGTTCGGCCAGCGGCATCACGCTGCGCACGGCGCCAAGGAACGATGCGCCAAACCCCGCGCCGGCGATCACCGATGCCCCGATCAGCAACGCGCCCGACCCCAGGCTGGCACCGGCGAGGACAAGCACCAGCCCACTGGCGAGCATCACCGCGCCGCGCTTCAGCGAGCGGATGGCCGGGTGGCGCAAACCCTGGAGCACCGCGCCCGCGCCGCTGAGCATGAGCGCGGTCACCACGATCCCGCCGATCCACGGCGAGCTCGAGTGGGTGGTCTTCGCCACCAGCGATGGCATGAGCGACAGATAGAAGCCACCGAGCATCCACAACGCGACGTTCAACGGCGTGACCGCCATGAGCGCGGGGCGCGCACGCTCCGGCACCGCGACCTGGGGGCGCAGGCTGGCGAAGGCGCCGGGCCTGGCGGCCACGGTCTCGGGCGCGGTCTTCGTGAGCACCAGCGCCAGCACGAGCAGCCCGATGAGCACCACATACACCGTGTGCAGCGGTGCCGGCGCCAGCACGACCAGCGCCGTGCTTCCCAGTGCGCCTGCGCCCAGGCCGATCAGGGGCGCGAGGCTATTGATGGTGGCGCCATGCTGGCGGTCGAGGTCCAGGATGGCCGCGGCCAGGGTGGCCATGCCCACGCCGGTGGCGATGCCCTGTAGCGTGCGCGCCACGATCAGCCATGCCGGGCTATCGGCATGGAGGAAGACAAGCATCGCGACGATGTCCAGCGCGATGGCCACCGCGATCACCGGCCGGCGCCCGAGGTGGTCCGACAGCCGGCCGCCGAAGAGCAGGGCGGCCAGTAGCGCGAACGCATACACCGCGAAGATCACCGTGAGCAGGGTCGGCGTGAAATGCCAGGCCGCCTGGTAGAGCCGGTAGAGCGGCGTCGGCGCCGTGGAGGCGGCGATGAAGCTGATGAGGGTGAACGTGTGGACGGCCATCGGCCGCCGGACAGCGGGGGCATTCATGGGGAGTGCCTAAAGGCAAAGATTGAGCGTTAGTCTACGCCGACGCACATCTAAAGCAACTATTTAGCGTTTAGGAGTATGCTAGGCAGCCATGAATGCCATTCCACCCTCGCTTCCTCGCGCCACCGGCCCGCGCCCGGGCGGTCGCAGCGCGCGCGTGCAGGCCGCTATCCATCAGGCGGTCCGCGAGTTGCTGGCCGAAGGCCCGCGTGAATCCCTGACCGTGCCGGCCGTCGCGACGCGCGCCGGCGTCACCCCGTCGACGATCTATCGCCGTTGGGGCGACCTCTCGCAGTTGCTGGCCGACGTGGCCGTTGAGCAGCTGCGCCCCGAAGGCGAGCCAGCGGATACCGGGAGCTACCGTGGCGACCTGGCCAGCTGGCTGGAGCAGTACCGCGACGAGATGTCTTCGGGCCCCGGCCGGACGATGCTTCGCGATGTGTTGAGTGCGCCGCGCGCGGAGAACACGGGCAAGTGCCTGCTGTACTGCACGACCCAGATCGACCTGATCCGCGCCCGCGCGCTGGGTCGCGGGGAGACCCCGCTGCCGACCGCCGTGATCATCGACGGCATCGTCGCGCCGATGATGTACCACCTGCTCTTCGCCGCCCGAACACCCACGCCCGACGATGTGGTTGGCTGGCTCGACGAGCTGCTGGCCAGGCATCCCAGAGGGTGATTATTCGGCCCTTTACCTGCCGAGACAGTCATTCAAAAAGGTGAACGTTTTGCAAAGATGCGTGCTGCACCGCAAAAGTCGAAGCAAGACCACCCAACAATCTGAATAAGCGCAACTTTTTTCGTCACCACCCCAAGTGGTATTGCACGTAATAACGTTTACTCGTGCAGTGCAACAACCCCTTGATTTAACAAGCTTTACACGGCTGGTGAAAACGTTTACGTTCCGCGCCGTCGAACCCCGGGGGTCGGGGCGCAGGGCGAAGACCACGTGAGTGTGACGATCAAAGACGTCGCGAGGATGGCCAACGTGTCGGTGGCATCCGTGTCGCGCGCACTGAATGGCCATGGCGGTGTGACCGCTGAAACCCAGAAGCGGATTCGCGAAGTCGCCGCGCGCCTGCGCTACGTGCCGCACAGCGCGGCGCGCAGCCTCATCACCCGCCGTACCCAGACCATTGGCGCGCTGCTGCCCGACCTGCACGGCGCGTTCTTTTCCGAACTGATCCGCGGTATCGACCTCGCCGCGCGCGCTCGCGGCCTCTATCTCCTGGTATCCAGCTCGCACGGTGATGCCACCGAGGCCGCCATCGCGCTGCGCGCCATGCAGGGTCGCGTCGATGGCCTGCTGGTGATGTCACCGCATGCCGACGCGGCGTTCCTCGACGAGAACCTGCCGATCGTCCTCCCCACCGTACTGATCAACAGCCATGTGCGCTCCGAGCGCCATGCGGCGCTGGACGTCGATGACTTCGGCGGCGCGAAGGCCATGGTGGAGCACCTGCTTGGAAACGGCAGGAAACGCATCGCTTTCATCGCCGGCCCGGCGGTGAACCATGACGTGCAGGAGCGCCTGCGCGGTTATCTCGAAGGCCTCGCCGCGGCGGGCCTCGGCGAAAACGCCATCGTGCTGCAGGGCGATTTCACCGAGGAATCCGGCTACCGCAAGGCCCAGGAGGCGCTGGCGATGTCGCCGCGCCCCGATGCGATCTTCGCCGCGAACGACATGATGGCCTTTGGCGCGCTTTCGGCACTGGCCGAAGCAGGGGTGCGTACGCCCGAAGACATCGCCGTCACCGGCTTTGACGATATTCCGATGGCGCGATACGTATCGCCGCCGCTCACGACGGTGCGCGTGCGCATCGCGGAGCTTGGGGAGGCCGCGCTGGAGCGCCTGGCCGGAATGATCGAAGCACCTGATGACGCCGTGCCCGAGCCGCGCGCCGTGATCGGTACCGAACTCGTCGTACGCGCCTCCTGTGGCGCCAGCGACAAGGCAAGCCGACGAGCGAACTGATCGTCGGATGCATTACGCGGCTTGCCGGGCCGTGGCTGGAACCCAGGACGGCGTCATTGATGGATAGCGAGAACCATCCGGTCCGCATGCGGGACGGGCGGGGATACGGGGTAGATCGCCTTTGAAGAGGTGGCG
>Ga0209051_1001662_pt1 | contig 17953 bp, 18 predicted proteins | sample AraplaCvi_mMS_r2_2_FD_184286 | JGI IMG/M metagenome (GOLD analysis project Ga0209051, IMG submission 184286) | Arabidopsis root microbial communities from North Carolina, USA - plate scrape MF_Cvi_mMS_r2 (SPAdes) (version 2) | ecosystem: Host-associated > Plants > Roots > Endosphere | place...
CGGTTCACGGTGTTCCTCCCCTCGACGAATTCGACCCGTTGACAGTGGCGTAGGCCACACTATAAGTTCGGGCGCTGAACAAATCCACCGGGTGTCGACCAGGAGGCAGAGATGTCCGTAGCCCAGTCCAGTGTTGCAATCGCCGACGGCATCACGCCGCAGCCGTCGGACAAGTTCTCCTTCGGACTGTGGACCGTCGGGTGGACCGCATCGGACCCCTTCGGCGTTCCGACCCGGCCCGAGGTCGACGCCGTCGAGGCGGTGGAGCGGCTCGCCGAGTTGGGTGCCTACGGCCTGACCTTCCACGACGACGACCTGTTTCCGTTCGAATCCTCCGACGCCGAACGCCGGCGGCGCATCGACCGGCTCGCCACTGCCCTGACATCCACCGGCATGGTGGTCCCGATGGTGACCACGAACCTGTTCTCCCAGCCGGTGTTCAAGGACGGCGGGTTCACCAGCAACGACCGTTCGGTCCGGCGCTTCGCGCTGCGCAAGGTGCTGCGCAACATCGACCTGGCCGCCGAGCTCGGTGCCGAGACCTTCGTGCTGTGGGGTGGCAGGGAGGGCAGCGAGTACGACACCGCCAAGGACGTCCAGGCGGCCTTCGAGCGCTATCGCGAGGCGCTGAACCTGCTGTGCCAGTACGTCGTCGACAACGACTACGCCGTGCGCTTCGCCATCGAACCCAAGCCCAACGAGCCACGGGGCGACATCCTCCTGCCGACGGTGGGACACGCGCTGGCGTTCATCGAGACGCTGGCCCACCCCGAGATCGTCGGCGTCAACCCCGAGACCGGCCACGAGCAAATGGCCGGACTGAACTTCGTGCACGGCATCAGCCAGGCGCTCGACGCCGGCAAGCTCTTCCACATCGACCTCAACGGTCAGCGCGGGATCAAGTTCGACCAGGACCTCGTCTTCGGCCACGGAGACCTGGCCAACGCCTTCGCGCTGGTCGACCTGTTGGAGAACGGCGGCCCCGACGGCGGTCCGAGCTACCTCGGCCCGCGGCACTTCGACTACAAGCCCAGCCGCACCGAGGACACCGAGGGGGTGTGGTTCTCCGCGGCGGCCAACATGCGGATGTACTTGTTGCTCAAGCAGCGGGCCGCGGCGTTCCGTGCCGACCCGGAGGTTGCCGAGGCGTTGGCGCAGGCGCGGGTCGCGGAGTTGCGGCAGCCGACACTCGGCCCCGGTGAGACGTACCAGGATTTGCTGGCCGACCGCTCGGCGATGGAGGACTTCGACAGCCAATCATTCTTCGGAGCAAGGGGATTCGGCTTCGTCCGGCTCAACCAGTTGGCCGTCGAGCACCTGCTGGGCGCGCGCTGATGGCAGTGCGCGTCAAATTCTGGACGTGATGCACGTCACGCTATATGTTGTCGGCAAGAACAAATCGAGATTTGGGGAGCAATCCATGAAGCGAGTGCCATCGATGGTGTTTGCCGTAGTCGTCGGCGCGGGCCTGGCGCTGACCGGCTGCAGCAGCAGCGGCAGTGGCGGCGACGGTGCAGGAGGCGGCGGCGGTGACGCCAAGGCTCAGGGCAAGATCGGCGTGATCCTGCCCGACACCAAGTCCTCGGTCCGGTGGGAGTCCAAGGACCGGCCCGCGCTCGAGGAGGCCTTCAAGGCCGCCGGCGTGCCCTACACGATCCAGAACGCCGAGGGCTCGGCGGACAACATGGCGACCATCGCCGACGGGATGATCGCCGACGGCGTCACCGTCTTGGCCATCGTCAACCTCGACTCCGACAGCGGCGCCGCCATCCAGCAGAAGGCGGCCAGCCAGGGCGTCAAGACCATCGACTACGACCGGCTGACCCTTGGTGGTTCGGCCGACGTCTACGTCTCCTTCGACAACAACACCGTGGGGCAGTTGCAGGGGCAAGGCCTGGTCGACTGCCTGGCGGGCAAGCCGTCGAACGTGGTGTTCCTCAACGGTTCTCCCACCGACAACAACGCCACCCTCTTCACCGCCGGTGCGCACTCGGTGGTCGACAAGACGCCGAGTGTGAAGATCGTCGGCGAGCAGTCGGTGCCAGACTGGGACAACGACAAGGCCGTCACCATCTTCGAGCAGATGTACACCGCGGCCGACGGTCGCATCGACGGCGTCTACGCCGCCAACGACGGGCTCGCCGGCTCGGTGATCTCGATCCTCGAGAAGAACGGCCGGGCCGGACAGGTACCGGTCACCGGGCAGGACGCGACCGTCGAGGGGTTGCAGAACGTGCTCGCCGGCACGCAGTGCATGACCGTCTACAAGTCGGCGAAGGAGGAGGCCGGCGCCCTGGCGAAGGCGGCCATCGCGCTGGCCAAGGGCGAGTCGGTCGACGCACCAGGAAAGTCGCGCGACGACAAGGGAAATCGCGACGTCCCGTCGGTTCTGCTGACCCCGAAGTCGATCACCAAGACCAACGTGGACGTCGTGCTCGAGGACGGCGGCCAGTCCAAGGACGAGGTGTGCGCGGGCCAGTTCGCCCCCATGTGCAGCGCGGCGGGGCTCTGACGCGCCGATGACCGAGCCCATCCTCGAACTGCGGAGTGTCAACAAGAGTTTCGGCATGGTGCACGTCCTGCGGGACGTCGACTTCGCGGTGTACCCCGGCGAGGTGACGGCACTCGTCGGCGACAACGGGGCGGGCAAGTCGACGCTGGTGAAGGCCATCGCCGGAATCCACCCGATCGACAGCGGGGAGTACCTGTTCGACGGTCAGCCGGTGACCGTGCACGGCCCCAACGACGTTGCCGCCCTTGGTGTCGAGGTGGTCTACCAGGATCTCGCGCTGTGCGAGAACCTCGACATCGTCTCCAACATGTTCCTCGGCCGTGAATTGCGTCAGCGCGGCGTGCTCGACGAGGCGCGGATGGAGACCATGGCGCGTCAGGCGCTTGCGTCGTTGTCGGTGCGCACCGTGAAGTCGGTGCGGCAGACCGTGTCCAGTCTGTCGGGCGGCCAACGGCAGACCGTCGCGATCGCCAAGTGCGTGCTGTGGAACTCCAAGGTCGTGCTGCTCGACGAGCCGACGGCCGCACTCGGCGTCGCCCAGACGCGCCAGGTCATCGATCTGGTGCGTCGCCTGGCCGACCAGGGCCTTGGCGTCGTGTTGATCTCGCACAACATGGTCGACGTGTTCGAGGTGGCCGACCGGATCTGTGCGCTCTACCTGGGTCGGGTGGCGGCCGAGGTCAAGACCTCCGAGGTCACCCGTGGTCAGGTGGTCGAACTGATCACCGCCGGACACTCCGGCGACCTCGGGCTCGCCCCGGCCGAAGCCGCCCAGTCGACGTGAAGGACCAAGAGATGACGACCACCCAATCGCCGACCGCCAAGGCCGAACTCGGCGATTCGGCCTTCGCCATCGACGACCACTCCGACCAGACGTTCGGCGAAGCCGCCCGGGGCTACTGGCGGCGGGTGCGCGGCGGTGACATGGGATCGCTACCCGCGATCCTCGGGCTTGTCGTGCTCTTCGTGGTCTTCGGACTGGCCAACGACCGCTTCCTCTCGGCACTCAACCTGGCCAACCTGGTGACCCAGGCCGGATCGATCTGCGTGCTCGCGATGGGCCTGATCTTCGTGCTGCTGCTCGGGGACATCGACCTGTCCGCCGGTGTGGCCGGCGGCGTCTCGGCCTGCGTGATGGCGCTGACGATGACCGGTCGGGGGTGGCCGTGGTGGGCCGCCGTGCTGGCCGGCGTGCTCTGCGGCGCGCTGATCGGACTCGCGATCGGGCTGCTGCGCGCCAAACTCGGCATCCCGTCCTTCGTCGTCACGCTGGCGTTCTTCCTCGGGCTGCAGGGCGTGACGCTCAAGCTGATCGGCGAGGGCGGTTCGGTCCGGGTCGACGATCCCGTCATCCGCGGCATCACGATCGGCAACCTTCCGGTGGCGGTGGGATGGGGGTGCGCGGTGGTCGTCGTCGCGGCCTTCGCCGGTCTCGAACTGGTCAAGCACCGCGGCAAGGTCACGGCCGGATTGCACCATGCGCCATTGGGAGTCGTCGTCGCACGGATCGTCGGCGTCGCCGCGGTGACCCTCGGCGTGACCTTCCTGCTGAGCCTCAACCGCAGTGTGAATCCGCGGATCGAGATTCGCGGCATTCCCTACGTCCTGCCGTTGGTGGTGGTGCTGCTCATCGGGCTGACGTTCGTGTTGACCCGCACGCGATACGGCAGACACCTCTACGCCGTCGGCGGGAGCGCCGAGGCGGCGCGCCGCGCGGGCATCGACGTCGACCGGATTCGCATCTCGGTGTTCGTGATCTGCTCGGCGCTGGCGGCCGTCAGCGGCATCATAGCGGCGTCCTACGGCGGCAAGGTGTCGGCGTCCTCGGGGGCGGGCAACGTGCTGCTGTACGCCGTCGGGGCTGCCGTCATCGGCGGCACCAGCCTGTTCGGCGGCAAGGGTCGAGCGGCGGACGCCGTCATCGGTGGCGTCGTGGTCGCGACCATCGCCAACGGCCTTGGGCTGCTGAACCAGTCGTCCTACATCAACTTCCTGGTCACCGGCGGCGTACTGCTGCTCGCGGCCAGCGTGGACGCGATCTCACGTCGCCGCCGGTCGGCGGCGGGACTCGGCTGACCGGGTCAGCAGGGGTCGCCGGGAGGCGTGTAATACGGCACGCCCTCCACGGTGTAGCACGGCACCTCGCCCCAGACGTACGGGGTGTCCGACGAGGCGATGGCCACGCCACGCGCCACGTCCCCGGCGACGTTGGTGCACCCGCCCACCGACACGTGCCGTCCACCGGCGCCCGCACAGATGTCGGCCTGCGCCGCCGGGGCCACCGCGAACGGTAGGGCCCCCATGGCTGCCGTCGTCAACAGCACCGCTGCCATCTTCTTCATTGCACGCATCCCCTCACTTGGCCGACTCGCCGTCATTGTCACGCACGTCAATCCGCGCGGCGGGGGTTTCGCCGATTCTTCGTTCGTCGTCGTCCCCGGCCCGGGCGGCGCGGAAGCCCAGCAGCCGCATGCCGTGGTAGACGACCAGTGCGGCGATGGACCCCAGCGAGATGCCAGTGAAGATCAACGAGCCTGGCTGCCAGGTGAAGTCGGCGATGCCGATGGTCAGCGGAATGGCGGCCGTCATCTGGTTGATCGGCAGGCCGAAGTCGACGTGATTGGTCAGCCAGATGCGGATGCCGAGGACGCCCACCAGCCCGTAGAGGACGACCGTCGCACCGCCCAGCACGCCGGGCGGGATGGCGGAGATGGTCGCACCGACCTTGGGGCACATGGCCAGGACGATGGCGACGACCGCGGCGATCCAGTAGGCCGCCGTCGAGTACACCCGGGTCGCGGCCATCACGCCGATGTTCTCGGCGTAGGTCGTGGTGGCCGATCCACCGCCGAATCCCGCGAGCGTGGTGGCGACGCCGTCGGCCGCGATGGCCCGGCCCATCACCGGATTGGTGTCGGTCTCGGTCATCTGACCCACCGATTTGACGTGTCCGATGTTCTCGGCGACCAGGGCGATGACGGCGGGCAAGAAGAGCGGGAGCACCGACAGGTTGAAGCTCGGCGCCTGAAAGTCGGGCAGGCCGATCCACGGGGCGGCGGCGATCGCGGAAGTGTCCACGTCGCCCAGGGCCAAGGCCACCAGGTACCCGACGAGCACGGCGAGGAAGATCGCGAGCCGGCCGACGATGCCCCGGAAGAACGCCAGGATCGCGACCAGCAACACCAGCGTGACCAGACCGTCGACCGGGCCCTTCTCGAAGTTGTTCTTCGCGGCGGGCGCGAGGTTGAAGCCGATCAGTGCGACGATCGCGCCCGTCACCACCGGGGGCAGCGTCGCCTCGAGCCAGCCGGTGCCCACGATGTGCACCACGGCGCCGATGACGATCAGCAGCACGCCGACCGCGACCAGTCCGCCGAGCGCGCTTCCGGCGCCGTTGGAGGCCACCGCCGCCGTCACCGGTGCGATGACCGAGAAGCTCGAGCCCAGATAACTGGGCAGCCGGTTGCCGGTGATGATCAGGAACAGCACCGTCCCGATCCCGGAGAACAGCAGCGTGGTGGCGGGCGGGAAACCGGTCAGCACGGGCACCAGGAACGTGGCGCCGAACATCGCCACGACGTGCTGGGCGCCGATGCCGATGGTGCGCGGCCAGCTCAGTCGCTCGTCCGGCGCGACGACGAAGGCGTCGGACGGGACGGGTTTCCAGCCAAGTGAGATCACGATTGTCGACTACACACCATCGGCGGTCCTCGCGCGAGGTGAACAGCGCGCCGAGTGTGAACTCGTCGTCGACGTTTCAGCGGCTTATCGCCAACGACTTCACGCTGGGCGAGGCCGACGCACGACAGCGGGGCGAACCCTAGTGAATGTGGCTGCCGCCGTTGATGTCCACGGTGGTTCCGGTGAGGTAGCTCGCGTCCTCGCTGGAGAGGAACGTGATGACGGCGGCCACTTCCTCGGTGGTGGCGGTGCGCCCCACCGGGATGCCCGCGGCCAGGGCGGCCTCGGACTCGTCGGTGGCGCCGACCCGGATGTTGGTGTCGACGGCGCCGGGGGTGACGGCGTTGACGGTGACGCCGGTGTCGGCGATCTCGCGCGCCAGCGACTTGGTGAAGCCGAGGATGGCGGCCTTCGCCGAGGAGTAGGGCACCTTGCCGAACACGCCGCCGCCGCGCTGTGCGGACACCGACGACATGTTGACGATGCGACCCCACCCGTTGTCGATCATGGCGGGCAAGAACGCCTTGGTGACCAGATAGGTGCCGGTGGCGTTGACGGCCATGACGGTGTTCCAGATGTCGAGGGTGGTCTCCAGGAACGGGACGGGGGAGGTGATGCCGGCGATGTTGGCCAGCGCCCCGACCGGCGGCAGGTTGCCCGATGCGACTTCGGCGGCCACCGCGGCCTCGGCGGCGGTCACCGACTCCTCGGAGGTGACGTCGACGGCGTGCCCAAAGGCGGGTACGGCGAACTGGTTGCCGATGTCGGCGGCGACCTTGGCGGACTTCTCGCCGTCGAGATCCAGGATGACCACGGCCCAGCCCTCCCTTGCGTAGCGCTGGGCGAGGGTCATGCCGATGCCGCGGTCGGAGGTCGCTCCGGTGATGACGGCGGTGCGGGTCGTGGACATGCGTTGTCTGCCTTTCGAAGTCACGTGCTGGTTAGATCAGGCCTGAGATGAGGCGGCCGGCCTCGACGGTGGCCGCGGGTCGTTCGTCGTGGGTGAGGTCGCGCGTCTCCAGCTCGAGGGCGAAGTGCCCGCGGTATCCGACGGCGGCCAATTCCTTGATGCCGCGGGCGAAGTCGACGTCGCCGTTGCCGACCGAGACGTTGATGTTCCCCGGTGTGGCGTCGCGGACGTGGACGTGCGCGATGCGAGATCCGAACCGGGCGACGAAGTCCACCGGGTCCCCGCCGGAGGCGACGACGTGGCTGAAGTCCATGACGATGCCGATGTCGGCGGCGAGGTGGTCGGCGAGCATCTGCGCGCGGTCCATGGTGCAGCACAGCCGGTGCAGGTGCAGCGATTCGGTCCACAGTTGGACGGAATGCGACGCCGCCACCGTCGCCGCGGCGGCGAGTTCGTCGGCGACCAGGGCGACGTCGGCCTCCAGCGTCGCGATCGGCGTGTGGTCGAGCGCACCGCACGGCAGCACGAGCGCCTTCGCCCCCACCGCCGCCGCCAGGCTCGACAGCATCTCCAGGTGCGTTCGACGATCCGAACGACGCCCACCCCTCGCGGGCGCGTTCAGATCGCCGACGTCCCCGTTGACCGACCGGACGCGAAGGCGCGAGGCCCTCACGGTGCGGGCGACTGCGGACACCGCGTCGGCGTCCAGCACGTACGGCACGTGGTCACACACCCCCGGCAAAGCACCCAGGTCGATCTCGGCGAAGCCGAGGGAGGCGATCGTCTCGAGAGCCTCGGCCAGGGGTTGGTGTCGGAAGCTGATCGTCGAGCACCCCAGGCGGTCGGAGAAGGGGGTGGTCGTCACGGCATGCCTCGGTTTCGTCGATGGTGTGATGCCAACCACACTAGATGGTTGACTGTTGACAGTCAACTAACGACGAAAGCGAAATGTCGACTGTTGACATTGCATGTGGGCCGGGTCACACTGGTGATGCAACGCACTGTTGACCGTCAACAGTGATCGCGATTGCCCTGGTGAGACCAAGTTGAGAGGATTAGCCCATGAGCGATGACGCTCTGGAGATGCGGGGTCCGGTGCGCGGCACCAAGGACGCCAGACGGGTCGCAGTCGGTTCCGGCGCGGGTGCCGTCATCGAGACCTATGACTTCATCGGGTTCGGAACGGCTGCCGCCCTCTACTTCGGCACGGCGTTCTTCCCGGGAGCCAGCCCCGTCGCCGGCACCCTCGCCGCCTTCGCCACCCTCGGCGTCGGCTTCGCCGCCCGGCCCCTCGGTGGCATCATCGGCGGCCACCTCGGGGACAAGGTCGGACGCAAGCCCGTCTTGGTCGCCTCGCTCATCGTGATGGGCCTGGCCACGTTCGCCATCGGCCTGCTGCCCACCTACGAGTCGGTCGGCATCGTGGCGCCGATCCTCCTGGTCACCGTCCGCATCATCCAGGGCCTGGCATTCGGCGCCGAATGGGGTGGCGCGATCCTCATGAGCTACGAGCACGCCCCCTGGAAGCAGAAGGGCCGTTACACCGGCATCGTCCAGGCCGGCTTCCCGGTCGGTCTGCTGCTGGCCAACCTGGTCTTCCTCGTCAGCGTCCACCTCGGTGGCGACTGGGCGTGGCGTGTGCCGTTCCTGGCCAGCATCTTCCTGGTCATCGTCGGGTTGATCATCCGGGCCCGGGTGCCCGAGTCGCCCGTCTTCGAAGACGTCAAGGGCAAGGGTGACATCGTCAAGTCGCCGATCGTCGAGGTCGTCAAGTCCGACTGGCGAAACATCATGCGCGGCATCGGCCTTCGCATCGCCGAGACGGCCGGTTACGCCGTCTCCATCACCTACATGATCTCCTATCTCAAGGGCGCTCAGCTGGCGACGAAGACCGAGACGCTGTTGGCGCTGTGCGTCGCCTCCGCCCTGGGCATCGTCGCGACCATGGCGTGGGCCCGGCTGACCGACAAGATCGGCAGGCGACCGGTCTACCTGTGGGTCACGGCCTTTGGCATCCCGTTCGGCGTCATCATGTTCATGCTGGTGAACACCGGCCTGATGATCCTGATCGTCGCGACCTTCGTGATCGCCTACGGCGTATGCCAGAACGCCCTGGCCGGCGCTCAGGGAGCCTGGTTCCCCGAGCTGTTCAACGCCAACACCCGCGCCTCGGGAGCGTCACTGGCCTACCAGATCTCGGCGATGGTCTCGGGTTTCACCCCCTTCATCACCACCCTGCTGTTCGAGTGGATCGGCTGGACGGGTCCGGCGCTTCTGTTCAGCGCCTACATGGCCATCGGGCTGTGCGCGGCCCTGGCCACCCGCGAGACGTGGGGTCCGCGCGAGCGGCGCCTCGCCGAGAAGGCCGTCGCCGAGTCCCACGAGCTGGCCGCCTGATGCGCCGGCAGAAGGTGGAGGCCGCCGCCTACCGGGCCCGGCACCACGCACTGAACATGGGTGAGGCGCAGGGACAGGGCTACGTCGGTCAGGCGCTCGGCGCCGCCGACATGCTCGCCTGCGTCTACGCCGACCAACTGCGCTACCGCGCCGACGACCCGCACTGGGCCGAGCGGGACCGGTTCCTGCTGTCGACCGGTCACTACGCCATCGGGTTGTACGCCGCGCTCGCCGAGGCCGGCATCGTCGACGTCGCCGAACTGGAGACGTACGGCAGCGACGACTCTCGGCTGCCGATGTCGGGAATGGCAAGCTACACACCGGGAATGGAGATCTCGGGTGGCTCGCTCGGTCACGGCCTCACCGTCGCCGTCGGGATGGCCCTCGGGCTGCGGCACCAGGGTTCGCCGGCACGGGTCTTCAACTTCCTCTCCGACGGTGAACTCGACGAGGGTTCCACGTGGGAGGCCGCGATGGGAGCAAGCCACCACCAGCTCGGCAACGTGATCGCCATGGTCGACGTCAACGCCCTGCAGGCCGACGGCCCCACCGCGGGCGTCTTGCGCACCGAACCCATCGGCGACAAGTGGGCCGCGTGCGGCTGGTTCACCCAGCGCGTCGACGGCAACGACGTCGGCGCCCTGCTGGAGGCGTTCGACGCCGCCACGCAGCGGTGCGCGCCGACCGGGCAGCCGTCGGTCATCGTGTGCGACACCAGGGTTGGCCGGGGTGTGCCGCTGCTGGAGAACAGGGAGAAGGCGCACTTCATGCGCATCGACGCCGACGAGTGGCACGTCTGCCGCGACCAGCTCACCCTTGGATACGAAGGAGTACCGGCATGACCGCGCAGGCGCCCTTGCGGACCTCGGCGATGATCGCCTCGTTCGCCGACCCCGGACAACGCACCACGCCCGCACCCTTCGGGCATGCCCTGGTGGCCGCGGCACGGGCCGACGACCGCATCGTCGGGCTCACCGCGGATCTCGGCAAGTACACCGACATGCACGTGTTCTCCCAGGCCATGCCGGACCGCTTCTTTCAAATGGGCATGGCCGAACAGCTGCTCTTCGGTGCCGCCGCGGGGATGGCCGAGACGGGCCTCATCCCGTTCGCGTCGACCTATTCGGTGTTCGCCACCCGGCGGGCGTACGACTTCATCTGCCTCGACATCGCCGAGCCCGGCCTCAACGTCAACGTCGTCGGCGGCCTTCCGGGGCTCACGACCGGGTACGGACCGTCGCATCAGGCCACCGAGGACATGGCGATCTTCCGCGGCATCCCCGGGCTGACGATCGTCGACCCCTGTGACTCGGTGGACATCGAACAGGCCGTGCCGCAACTCGCTGAGACTCCGGGCCCGACCTATCTGCGGCTGCTGCGCGGGCAGGTGCCCACCGTGCTCGACGAGTACGACTACACGTTCGAACTCGGCAAGGCCAAGGTGGTGCGGCCGGGCACCGACGTCGTCTTCGTCTCCAGCGGGCTGATGACGATGCGGGCGCTGCTCGCCGCCGAGGAGCTCGCCGCTCACCGCGTCGACGCCGCGGTCGTGCACGCGCCCACCATCAAGCCCTTCGACGAGGACACGGTGCTGCGTGAGATCGACACCGACCGGCTCGCGGTGACGCTGGAGAACCACACCGTCGTCGGCGGGCTGTTCGAGACGGTGGCCTCCGCCGCGGTTCGCCGGGGGGTCGGCAAGCAGGTCACCCCGATCGCGCTGCCCGACGAATTCCTGGCCGCCGGAGCGTTGCCGACCCTGCACGACCGGTACGGCCTCTCGACGCGCCGGATCGTCGCCTCCGTCCTGGACCGGTTGTAGCATCGATGTCGACATTCAGATGTTGACACTCGAGGGGCGACGAATGACGGCCGAACCCGGATTCCTGCGCCTGGAGAAGACGAGCTTGCGGCAACAGGCGCTCTCGGCGTTGCGCAAGGCGATCACCACCGGTCAGATTCAGCCAGGGACGCACCTAGTCGAGACGGAACTGTCCGAGGCGCTGCAGATCAGCCGCGGCACCCTGCGCGAGGCCATGCGGCAACTGCAGCAGGAGGGCCTGATCTCGGCGGGCGCGCGGGGCCGGCTCTCGGTGCGACACCTCGACACCAAGGAGATTCGCGACATCTTCGGCGTGCGCGCCGCGTTGGAGGCCTTGGCGGCAAGCGAATTGGCGTCCCGACCCGACCGGTCGGCTGTCGTCGCCGAACTCCGTGGCGCGGTGGAGGACATGGATCGCTGGGCGGCCTCCAACTTGGAGGACCGCATCGAAGCGGATCTGCGGTTCCATCGCACGATGTGCCGGCTCACGGGCAACGAGACGCTGATGCACTCCTGGTCCTCGCTGGAGGGCAGCATCCGGATGTCGATCATGTACGCCGGGGTCGAGCGGGCGTTGAAGAACATGGACGCCAAGCGCCACCTCGAGATCGTCGACGCGATCGAATCGGGTGACGGCGTCGCGGCGGCCGACGCGGTCCGGGCACACATGGCTGGCGCGGCATCGGTGCTCGTCGACGGCGCCCCCTGAGCCACGCTCCCTAGCGCCGGAATGCATACGCGACCGCACCGATGAGCAGCACGCCGAGATCGGCCACGACCGACGTCACCGGCAGCGTGAACGCCAGGACGACGCAGCCGACGAAGCCCAGAACGGGAATCACCCTGTCGCGCAACGTCCATGCCGAGGCATTGGCGATCGCGTAGTAGACGAGCACCGCGAACGACGAGAAACCGATCGCGCCCCGCAGGTCGAGGACGCCCGCGAGGACGGCGACGACGGCACCGACGACGAGCTCCGCGCGGTACGGGGTGGCGAACCGCGGATGGATGACGGCCAAAGCGGGCGGGAGGTGGCGATCCCGCGCCATCGCCAGAGTCGTCCTCGACACCCCGAGGATCAGCGCCAGCAGCGAGCCGAGCGCGGCGATCGTCGCACCGACCCGCACCACCGGCACCAGCTCGGGGTGGCCCGCGGCGTGCACCGCCTCGGCCAGCGGCGCGGTCGCCGAAGCCATTCCCGCACCGCCCAATTCGGCCAGGACGGCGACCGCCACGGCGGCGTAGACGACGAGGACGAGGGCCAGCGCAATCCGGATTGCCCGCGGAATCGTCGTCGTCGGATCCCGGACCTCCTCGGCCAGGGTGGCGATCCGGGCGTACCCGGCGAAGGCGAAGAAGCACAACCCAGCGGCCTGCAGCACGCCGAGCACGCCCGCGCCGTGGAAGGCCAGGCGTGAGACGTCGGCGCCGTCGGAGGTGGCGATCGCGACGACCACGGCCGCCAGCACGACCAGCACGATCGCGACGATGGCCTTGGTCAGCCACGCCGACTTCTGCACCCCGACGGTGTTGACGACCGTCAGCACCACCACGGCGAGGACCGCCACCGCGTGGGCGTGGGCGGGCCACGCGTAGACCCCGACGGTCAGGGCCATCGCCGCGCACGACGCGGTCTTGCCGACCACGAAGCTCCACCCGGCGAGGTAGCCCCAGAACGGGCCGAGCCGTTCCCGGCCGTAGACGTAGGTGCCGCCGGATTGCGGGTACAGCACGGCGAGTCGTGCCGAGGAGGTCGCGTTGCAGTAGGCGACGACGGCGGCGAGGGCGAGCCCGATCAGCAGCGCAGATCCCGCGGCCGCCGCGGCGGGGGCCAGGGCGACGAAGACGCCGGCACCCAGCATCGATCCGAGACCGATGGTGACCGCGTCGGTGGTGCCGAGGGTGCGACGCAGGGCGGACGGATCAGGCGCGGCCACGCGTGGAGCGTAGCGGCCTCAGGCGGGGTAGGCGGAGGTGAGGCGGCTGGCCTCGGGCTTGGAGAAGACGTCGTTGAGCGTGACCGTGCGCAGGCGGCGGTCGTGGATGATGTCGACGAGTTCGTGGTAGACGCCCATGACGGGCGGATGGTTGAGGTGGCCGATGACGATCTTCTGCGGCACGTAGTACTTGTCGGCGTTGGCGACGATGTCGCGCGGCGCCAGGATCTGGTCGTCGCCGATGTTGCCGTCCCACAGGGCAGTCTGGGTGTACCCGAAGTCGGCGGCCACCGATTGCACGAGGTCGTTGTAGGCGCCGTAGGGCGGGCGGTAGTAGGGGGTGGCGTCGACGCCGAAGGTGTCCCTGATGAATTGGTCGGTGTGCCGCAGCTCGTCGGCGATCCGGCTGCCGGTCAACTTGGTCAGGTCGGGGTGCACCCAGGTGTGGTTGCCCAGCTGGATCTGACCGGACTCGACCAGGGGTGCCAGCAGATCGCGGTTGTCGGTCCAGGACGAGTACACCCCGGTGACGAACATCGTCAGGCGGATGCCGGTGTCCTTCGCCAGCTGCGCATAGGCGCGCACCACCGCGGTGTCGACGCCGTCGTCGAGGGTGAGCGACAGCAGGTCGCCGGGGCCGGGTAGCGCGCTCAACACACCGCCGCCAGGGAGCGGAATTCGGGCTTGCGGTGGTGGGGCAGGAAGCAATTCCGGCCAGGTGGGAACGGTCGGAAGCGCGGCGGGCGCCGGTGCGGGAGGCTGCGCGGCGTGGCTCGACGCTTCCGCGCCGCAGCGCACCAGCGCGATGCCTGCCGCCGACACGATGGCGCCTGCGAGCAGGTTGCGCCGGGACAGCATTGCCCCATTCGTCACTCTGGTCACATCAGGCACACTCAGCAGGGTAGCTGGCGTGAGACCGAGGGCCCGGGAAGCTGGGCTGACAGTCGCCTGAATGCCGGCGTCAGCGGTTGCGGATGACGTTCACCGCGAGGTACCCGCCGTAGCCGAGCAGCCCCACCAGCGCGAGCTTCCTGGTCTGGGGGAGTGCCACGCCCAGGCCCAGGGCCGTCTCGAGGCCGCCGTTGATCTTCAGAAACCGCGCCGTGTCGGTGGGGAACGCCGCCTTGGTGATGCCCTCGAACAGCTCCGGGCGGACGAAGTGCGCCACTCCGGTTCCGGCCAGGGCCAGTCCGGCGAGCGTGGCGGGCGTCGAATTCTTCTCCTGCGGCACTGCGGATCCTCTCGTCAGGCGATCTGGTAGTCGGTCAGCGGAAACTCCGAGGCTTCCTTGATGGCCGCCTCGGTCGAGGACGGCCGCAACAGGGTGGGCTCGCCCGCGGGGTTGAAGTAGTACGAATGGGCGCTGCCGCAGTTGCCGTTGGTGAACAGCGAGTCGCCGAGCAACTCGGTCATCCTGGCCAGGAATGTGGCGTTGGCCTCTTCGGTGACCTCGAAGGTGGTGGCGTCGCGCCGCTTGACCTCCGACAGCAGCCGGTCCATCAGCCGCATCTGGTACTCCATCGTGTTGAAGAAGTTCAGACCGAGGAACGCATACGGGCTCGCCAGGCTCAGGTAGTTCGGGAAGTACGGCATCGACACACCCTGGTAGGCCTGGAACCTGGTGTCGCGCCACCACTTTCCCAGATCGCGGCCGTCGCGCCCGATGACCTCGATGGCCGGGAAGTTGGCCTCCCACAGGTCGAAGCCGGTGGCGAGCACGAGGGTGTCGACGACGTTCTTGGTGCCGTCCTTGCCGACGATGCCGTCGGCGACGATGTGGTCGATGCCCGCGTCATGCAGGTGCACGTGCGGTTTGGTGAACGCGCGGTAGTAGCCGTTGGAGAACGTCGGCCGCTTGCACCCGAAGTCGTAGTCGGGGGTCAACCGGCGTCGCAGATCGGCGTCGCGGATCACCGCGAAGCGATGCATGCGGGACAGGTCGGCGGCCGAGATGTTGAACCGCCCCCGGAAGGTGCGGTAGTGCCGCACGCCGACCGACACCATCACCTCGTAGATCGACGAGGTGAACCACCGCAGCAGACGCTGGGTCGCCGGTACGCGCGCGAACAACCGCTTGGCGCGCTCGCCGAAGCGCACGTCGATCTTGGGCACCACCCAGATCGGGGTGCGCTGGTAGACAGTCAGGTCGGCGGCCTGCTTCGCGAGCTCGGGAATGAGCTGCACGGCGGTCGCACCGGTGCCGATCACCGCGATCCGGCGCCCCGCGGGGTCGAAGTCGTCCTCCCACTCCGTGGTGTGGACGACCTTGCCCGCGAAGTCGGCGATGCCGGGGATGTCGGGGACAGCGGGCTGGGACAGGAATCCCGTCGCGGTGATGAGGTAGCGCGCCGTGATCGTGGCGCCGCCAGCCAGGGCGATGCGCCAGTTGCTGGCGTCGTCGTCCCAGCGCGCACCCTCGACCGTGGTGTTGAACCGCATGTACTTGCGGACGTCGTACTTGTCGGCGACGTCGTCGGCGTACTGCTTGATCTCCGGGCCGGGGGTGAACAGCCGCGACCAGTTCGGGTTGGGCTCGAAGAAGTAGGAGTAGGTGGTGGTGGGCACGTCGACGGCCAGGCCTGGATAGTGGTTGACGTACCAGGTGCCGCCGAGGTCGTCCTCGCGATCCAGGATGACGAAGTCGTCGATGCCGTTGCGCTTGAGCGCGATGGCCGCGCCGATCCCGGCGAACCCCGCTCCGACGATGACCGCGTTGAAGTGCTCCGAAGTCATGGTGAGACGGTACCTCAGGTACCGAGCACGACCCGCTCCCCAGTCAGCCCTTCAGCGATCCGGTGCGCTTGTCCTCGGTGGTGGCGATGCACACGATGGCGCGGTCACCTTGGCCCCACGTCTCGGCGGTGGGATAGAGGACGAACACCCCGACCGAGGAGTCCTGCATCGCCTGGGGAGAGTAGGACTCCAACTCGGCGGGGCACTTGTTCTGCCAGTCGCTGATCGTCGCCTCGCCGGGGTAGGCGCCGTCGGGCATGGTCAGCACCGCGTAGGCCTCGCCGGCGTGTGGCTGACTGCAATCGGTCTTCGGGACCATCCGGATCAGCGTGGCGTCGGGAATCTCGGTCAGGCAGTCGCCGACGGCCAGATCGGTCGCGACGACCTTGTCCTTGGTGGCCATCACGAAGAACACCGCGGCACCCACCAGGCACGCGGCGAGCACGAAGGCGCCGACCGACAGTCCGATGATCAGACCCTTGCGCGACTTCTTCGGCGGTGGCGTCGGGTACGGGTAACCGGCGGGCGGTTGGCCGTACTGTCCCGGCGGGCCGTAGGCCCCCTGCTGATACGGCAGGGGCGGTGGGGGCGGGTACTGCGCCCCGGGCTGCTGGTAGGCGGGCGGCTGATTCGGGTCTCCCGACGGCCAGGTCATCACCGGAACTTAGCAGGGTTGGGGTCCGCATACCGGAGTGCCGCGTCGACGGCCAGCACCGGCACGTTCAGCGTCTTGGAGCCGAGGTCGTGACGGGCACCGGTCACCTCGACGAGTTCGGTCGGACCCGAGACGAGGTTGGCCGCCGACCTCAGTTCCTCGACTGTGCCGAACGGGTCGGAGGTGCCGTGGGTGAAGACCGTCGGCACCGTGATCCGGGGAAGGTGTTCGGTGCGTGCGCGTTCGGGCTTGCCCGGTGGATGCAGCGGATAGGAGAACAGGGTGAGGACGTCGACCGCGAGGCCGTCGGCGACCGCCATCGACGTCATCCGGCCGCCGTAGGAGTGTCCGCCGGCGAGCACCGGGCCGTCGGTCAGCGACCGGGCCATGGTCACCGCCTCGGCGATGCCGGCCTGATCGGCGGCGGCCGAACCCGACGGCGGGCCCTTGGGTCGCCGCCTGCGGTAGGGCAGGTCATAGCGCACCGCGAGCCAGCCGCGGCTCGCCCACTCGTCGCACAGCTTGACCAACATCGGCGAGTCGCGATTGCCGCCCGCGCCGTGGGTCAGCAGCACGATTCCGGTCGCGTCGCCGGCGGGCGCGTGTGCCACGCCCGCGATGGCGTCAAACGCCATCGGCGAGCCGGAACAACGGTGACACCGGACCATGGCCGGCGCCCAACGGGTATGCGCCGCGGACGCATTCGGTGACCCAGGCCTTTCCGAAGGCCACCGCCTCCGGCATCGACCGGCCGTGGGCAAGTGCGGCGGCCGTCGCCGACGCCAAGGTGTCACCGGCGCCGTGATCGTGCACGGTGTCGATGCGCTCGGCGACGAACTCGTGGAACTCGGCGCCGTCGAACAGCAGGTCGGTGCTGCGCGAGGACGAGCGCAGGTGGCCTCCCTTGACCAGCGACCACGCCGGTCCCATCGCGTGCAGCGCGCGGGCCGCGTCGCGCTGCGTGGCGTCGTCGACGACGTCGATGCCGGTGAGCAGTCTGACCTCGTCGAGGTTGGGGGTGACCAGCGCGGCGAGCGGGAAGAGCTCGTCACGCATCGTGGCCAGCGCCGAGGGGCGCAGCAGCGGATCACCGTGCATCGACGCGCAGACCGGATCCACCACCAGTGGTGGCGCCAAGCCCTCGGCGGACAGGTCCCGCCACGTGCCGGCGACGGCTCCGATGATCTCCGAGGAGGCCAACATGCCCGTCTTGGCGGCCTGGATGCCGATGTCCTCGGCGACGGCCCGGATCTGACCGGCCACGACGTCGACCGGTATCTCGTGAAACGCCTTCACGCCCAACGAG
>Ga0209051_1001663_pt1 | contig 17949 bp, 19 predicted proteins | sample AraplaCvi_mMS_r2_2_FD_184286 | JGI IMG/M metagenome (GOLD analysis project Ga0209051, IMG submission 184286) | Arabidopsis root microbial communities from North Carolina, USA - plate scrape MF_Cvi_mMS_r2 (SPAdes) (version 2) | ecosystem: Host-associated > Plants > Roots > Endosphere | place...
GTTTACCAGCCGGACGTGCTGGTCTACGACGTGTTCAACGCGGACGGATCGCAGTTGGCGATCTTCATCGCCGACATGTATGCGCGGCCGTCCAAGCGCGGTGGCGCGTGGATGAACGCCTATGTCGATCAGAGCGGTCTGCTGAACCAGAAGCCGGTGGTGGCGAATCACCTGAACATCCCCAAGCCGGCGGATGGCAAGCCGACGCTGCTGACCTGGGACGAGGTGAACACGATGTTCCACGAGTTCGGGCATGCGCTGCATAGCATGTTCTCGAACGTGAAGTACCCGAGCATGGCTGGCACCAAGGTGCCGCGCGACTTCGTCGAGTACCCGTCGCAGGTCAACGAGATGTGGGCGGACTGGCCGAGCGTGCTGGCGAACTACGCGAAGCACTACAAGACCGGCGAGCCGATGCCGCGCGCGCTGCTGGACAAGGTGCTGGCGGCGAAGCAGTTCAACCAGGGTTTCGCCACGACGGAGTACCTGAGCGCCGCGAGCCTGGATCAGCGCTGGCATCAACTGCCGCCGGACCAGATCCCGTCCGCCGAGGGCGTGATGGCCTTCGAGGCGAGGGCGCTGCGCGAGGAAGGCTACGACTACGACGCCGTGCCGCCGCGCTATCGCACGCCTTACTTCAGCCACATCATGGGCGGCTACGCGGCGGGGTACTACGCGTACGTGTGGTCCGAGGTGCTGGACGCCAACACGGTGCAGTGGTTCAAGGCCAATGGCGGCCTGAAGCGCGAGCTGGGCGACGCGTTCCGCGCGAAGCTGCTGTCGCAGGGTGGCAGCCAGGATGCGCTGGCGCTGTTCCGAGGCGTGGTCGGCCACGAGCCGCAGATCCAGCCGCTGCTGGAACGCCGCGGTCTGGTGCTCGAGAAGACCCGCACCGCGGAGAAGCCGCAGGGAACGGCGGGGGAGTGATCACGAGATGACCCACCCTTCGGTGGGTTGTCGCTTGTGGTTGGCGTAACGCCCGAACCGGTCAACCGCCCGTCTTGTCCTCGGCTGGCGGTTCCGCCGTCCCCTGGTCCTTGAGCAGGCGCTGCATCAGCGCGAAGAACCGGTCGTAGAACTGCCCCGCCGGGATGGTCTCGGAGGCGATCTTGACCAGCGATTCCGACGTCGACGACAGCGGCACCGAGATCGAGCCCAGCGCGCTCACGCCGAGGCTGGTCGAATTCGCGCTGCGCTTGATGCTGTAGCGGTCCTGCAGTGCCGACACATAGGCCGTCGCCAGCTTGCCGCCGCCGCCTTCGGGCACGCACACGATCGTGAAGCTGATCTCCACGTGCTCCTCGCCGCCCGGCTGGAAGCGCTTCGCGCCGGTGATCGAGTCCGAGGTCGCCGTGTTGATCACATAGCCCTGACTCAGCAGCGCCCGCCGCGCCGCCTCGCAGGTGTCGTGCACGCTGGCGTCGAACAGGCGCGAGTAGGTCTCGTCCGCCGCGAAGCGCTCGTTCTGGTACACGGAGCCCTTGCGGGCCGCGCCGGACCCGAACGTGCCGCAGCCGGTCAGCACCAGCGCCGCGGCAGCCGCGGCCATCCAGAGCCGGGAAGCAATCAGTCGGGTCGAAGGAAGGCGGGTAGAGCGTCGGATCATCGTCGTCAGGCCGTGATCGGCCAGCGGCGGATTATCCGCGTCCGCGCCAAGACGACCCTGAGGCCAGCGTTAAGCCCGTGCGGCCGGTCAAGAGGCCTGTGCGGTGAGCAGCGTCTGCCATTCGCCGTCGATGCAGACTTCCAGGCGCCGGGCGCAGCCCGGGCAGCGATGCCAGTGCTCGGCGGCCGCCGACATCAGCGCCGGCCACAACGGACGATCCCCATCGCAGCGGCTGCGCGGGATCACCAGCGCCAGCTCCTGCTCCCGGCTCAGGCCGTCGGCCGCCATGAATTCGAGCCGCCCCCGCGCGACCACCGTCAGCGGCGTCGAGAGCAGGAGATCGGCGTTGACACGTTCCAGCGTTTCCATGTCCGGCATCCTAGGCACGGACCGTTCCCAGCGATGTCGGGGCCGCGCGCGAGGCCCTGTAGGACAAAGCCCCATCCGCGCCGTCGGCAAGCCCGTCTCCGCTTGTCCTACAAAACATCGCGGGTGCGGACGACAGGGCCGGCTGTTCGGGATACGTAGAGTCAGTTCCAGCGCGCCACGGGGCGCTCAAGGAGCCGACAGATGGGTATCGCCGACCACCATTCCCTTGCCCTCCACGTGCACGAGATCGCCTGCCAGGTCCAGTGGACCGCCGTCAGCGATCACGAGCCGGTCCTGGGACTCGAGGCGGCGCTGCCCTACCTGCTGGACCACCGCCCCGCGACGTTCGCCGAGCCGGCCCCTGCCGTCGTGTCGTCAGACCGCCACGCCGCGTGAGTCCGAGCCCTGTCATCAATCCAAGGAGATCAACATGATGATTCGTGCCACCGTTCTCGCCCTGGCCACTGCTCTGGGCGCCCTCACGCTGCTGCCGGGCTGCGCCGTTTCGCGCGGTCAATCGACGGTCGGCGAGTACGTCGACGACGCCGCCATCACCACCTCGGTGAAGAGCAAGTTCGTCGAGGCCAAGAGCGTCGACGCCAGCTCCATCCACGTCGAGACGCTGCAGGGCGAGGTGATGCTCTCGGGCTTCGCCAAGAACGCCACCGAGAAGGCCGACGCCGAGCGCCTGGCCCGCGAAGTCAAGGGCGTGAAGCGCGTGAAGAACGAGATCGCCATCCGCAACTGAAGCCGCGCCAGCGACTGATGCCATCGGCGCGCCTGGCGCGCGCTGGTGAGACGATTCCGATCCCGCGCCCGGCGGCGGCCTGACCCACCGCCTCCGGGCGTGCCGCGCGAACGGACGGCGTGCCTGCGCATCCCGTCCGTTCGCGCGCACCCGCCTGTGGTTCCGAGCAGTTCCGCGAGCCCCCCATGGACGCCCACGCCCCTTCCACCAGCGCCGCCCTCACCTGCTTCCTCGTCGAGGACAACGCCGTCATCCGGGAGAACCTGGTGGCCACGCTCGAGGAGATGCTGGACATGCGCGTGCTCGGCCATGCGGTCGACGAGCCCGGCGCGCTGCGCTGGCTGTCCGAGAACCATCCCGGCTGCGACCTGCTCATCATCGACATCTTCCTGGCGCAGGGCACCGGACTGAATGTCCTGCGCGCCGCGCTGGAGCGCATGCCCGAGGCGCACCGCGTCGTGCTCAGCAACTACGCCACGCCCGACATGCGCCAGCGCTGCCTCGCGCTGGGCGCGCACAAGGTGTTCGACAAATCGGCCGAGCTCGAGGATCTGCTCGCCTACTGCGGCGGACTGGCCGATGCGGCTACTCGATCAGCCCGTTCTTGAGGGCGTAATACGTCAGCTCGCTGTTGGTGTTCAACGCGAGCTTCTCCAGCACGCGCGACCGGTACGTGGACACGGTCTTGACGCTGAGCGACATGCCGTCGGCGATGTGGCCGACCGTCTCGCCGCGCGCCAGGCGCAGGAAGACCTGCAGCTCGCGCTCGGACAGCGTCTCGTGCGGGGCCTGGTCGACCGGGGCGCCCAGGCCTTCGGCCAGCAGCTCGGCCACGGCGGGGGTGATGTACTTGCGGCCGCGGAACACCGTGCGGATCGCCGTGGCGATCTCCTCGGGGTCGCATTCCTTGTTCAGGTAGCCGCTGGCGCCCTGGCGCAGCAGCGTGGTCGCGTAGTGCGTCTCGGGGAAGCCGCTGAGGATCAGGACGGGGAGTTCCGGCTTGCGGGCCTTGATGGCGGCCAGGGTCTCGACGCCGCTCTGGTCGGGCAGCGAGAGGTCCATCAGCATCACGTCGACTTCGCCGGCGCGGACCAGGTCCAGCGCCTCGCGGCCGGAACTGGCTTCGCCGCTGACGCGCAGGTCGACTTGTTCGGAGAGGAATTGCCGCAGCCCGGCGCGGACAATCGCGTGGTCGTCGACGATGGCGATTCGGATCATGGTGGCGATGGTCTAGTGAGCGTATCGCTCGAGGGAGTGTAGAGGATGAGTCTGAAGGACACCGTCACGAACCTGGGCCGCAAGACCTGGGCCTTGCCGCTGGGCGTGTTCGTGGCCCTGCTGATGATCCTGATCAGCGAGCTGGCCTACTTCGGGGCCGTCTCGCAGATGGACCGCCTGGACACGCTGGGCCGGGCCCGGATGGAACTGCTCCGGCTGATGGCCCGCGTGACCGACGCGGAGTCAGGGCAACGGGGATACCTGATCACCCGGCGCCCGGAATACCTGGACCCTTACCGCTTCGCCGCGGAGGACGCCTCGCAGGGTCTGAACGCGCTGCAGCGGATGTACGCGCAGGTTGGCGCCGAGGACGCCGAGCGCCGCAGCAAGGAGATCGCCACGGCCGTGGGCGCCAAGCTCAGCGAGTTGCAGGAGGTGCTCAAGCTCTACGAGAACGGGCGCGAGAACGCCGGCCGGGAGCTGATGATGACGGACATCGGCCGTGACCAGATGGAGCAGATCCGGCGCCGTTCGGCGGAGCTGCTGGCGGACGAGAACCGCCGCATCGCGCTGGGCACCGGCCAGGTCTACGACACGCTGATGCTGAGCCGCATCGGCGTGGCCGGCATGACGCTGCTGAGCCTGATCGTGTTCGTGCTGTTCGTGCGCAAGAGCCGGGCGCTGGACCAGCAGCGCGCCGACCAGGCGCAGGAGGTGCGCGCCGAACGCGACCGGCTGGAGATCGAGGTCTCGCGCCGGACCGCCGAGTTGACGCAGCTCGCGCGCCACCTGCAGACCGCGCGCGAGGACGAGCGCGCGCGCCTGGCGCGCGACCTGCATGACGAGCTCGGCGCGCTGCTGACGGCGGCCAAGCTGGACGTGGCGCGGTTGCGGCCCAAGCTGCAGGCCGGGGCGCCCGATCTGATGCAGCGGCTCAACCATCTGACCGAGACGCTCAATAGCGGTATCGCGCTCAAGCGCCGCATCATCGAGGACCTGCGGCCGTCGACGCTGGACCAGCTCGGTCTGGTGCCGGCGCTGGAGATCCTGTGCCGGGAGACGGCGGAGCGGCTGGGCGTGCCGATCCGGATGGAGCTGGATCCGTCGGTGGAGCTGCCGCCGAGCGCGCAGCTGACCGCGTTCCGGCTGGTGCAGGAGGCGCTGACTAACCTGGCCAAGTACGCCCACGCGACCGAGGTCACGGTGGCGCTCAAGCGCGAGTACGCCCAGGCGCTGGTGACGGTGACGGACAACGGGCAGGGCTTCGATCCGGAGCGGCTCTCGCTGGGGTCGCACGGGCTGCTGGGGATGCGTTTCCGGGTGGAGGCCGAGCGCGGTCAGCTGCGGCTGCGCAGCGCGCCGGGCCAGGGCTGCGAGGTGCGGGCCTGGCTGCCGCTCAAGCGCGACGAGCCGGAGATTGCGCGCATCGATTTCCCCATTCCGGGCATGCCGGGGATGGCCGCGGCGCCGTCCGGCGAGGGCGGCGCGCCGCCGGCGGGCGGGGTGCCGTTGTAGGCCGGCTCCTACGGGCAGCCGGGATACCGGGCGACCGGCGGTGCCGGCGCCAGCCGACCCGGCGTGCGAGGGGAAGTTCCTAGAGTGAGGGCATGGATCCGCGGCCACCCGCGGAATGTCCGCGAAGCGTCGCCAGGCCCCGGTGCCTGCCGCGACGGCCGCGCAAACCCCCGCGAAAGGAGCCTTGTCATGAAGCATGCATCCCGCCCGCATCACCTCCTCCTGGTCCTGCCTGCCGTGGTGGCAGCCGTCGCGCTGACCGCCTGCGGCCGCGAGGACGATGACCGCACCGCCGGTCAGCGCCTGGACGACGGCATCTCCAAGATGGAGCAGAAGTCCGAGCAGGCCAAGGCGGACACCCGCCAGGCGATGGACAAGATGGGCAACAAGATGGAGAACACCGCCAACAAGGTGGGCGAGGCCGTTGACGATGCGCAGATCACCACGTCGATCAAGACCGCGCTGGCCGGCGATCCGAAGCTGAGCGCGCTCGACGTGAAGGTCGAGACCGACCATGGCCACGTCACGCTGGACGGCACGGCGCCGGATCTGGCCGCGCGTGATCGCGCCGGCTCGATGGCGCTGGCCGCCAAGGGCGTCCAGTCGGTCAACAACCGCATCAAGGTCAACGGCTGATCCCCTCCTCTGCAGCCGTCTGACCAAGGCCCCGGCCCGCGTCCCAGGACGCGGCGCCGGGGCTTTCTCCGTCTGCGGCGGCCGCTGGCCCTCACCCCCTTCTTCCGCTGGGGCGAGGGGGCTCGTGCCACAGCGCTGCCGCCCTTCGAAACACCCCCTCTCCCCTGCCCTCTTCCCCCTCGCGGGGGGCGAGGGAGTTCTTGCGCAAGGCAAGTGCGGGCTGTTCAAGTTCCCGAAGGCGCTGACGGCTTTCAGCGCGCAATGATCGCCAAGGCGGGAGCCTCCCTCCCGCCGGGTCTCCACTCACGGGGCGCGAGCGGCGATGCCACTCGCGCCCTTTCACTTTTGCGGAGACCCCCCATGTCAATGCCCGGCTTCTTCTCGAAGATTGCCAACTGGAGCCCGTTCAAGCGCACCGAGCCTTCCGAAGAATCACCGCCGCGCGGGCGAGAAGAGGAGAAGGAGGTCGTCATCCAGAACGACCTGTATTGGACGCACCGCGACCTGACGGAAACGACAGTGAGCTCTCAGAGGACGGCCACTGACCCCTCTGTGCAATCTCGCCCCCCGATGCCGACTCGCCCGCCGCCGAAACCCAAGTCATTGCCGTCGATACCCGGCGTGGCGAGAAGCATCGGTGAAGCGCAGGTATCGACCCCTCCGGGGAGGAGTGGTCAGTTCCAGGCGGTGACCGAAGAACTCACCCAGCGCGTCAAGAAGAACTCGAAATGACCCGCCAGCCGGGCGAATCGCGGGGTGTCGTTTGGCACCCGGCGGCGGCGGACGGCTGACGGAGAATGCCCGCCAGCAATCACCACCCGCTGTCGGCCATGAACCGTCCCTTTGTCCGCACCTCCGCGGCCGCGCTCGTCGCGGCCGCCGTCCTTGGCGCCTGCGCCAGTGCCAGCGCGCCCACGTCAGACACCGCCGCCGCTGCCGCGGCTGGCGCGGCGTCCGCTCCGTTCGGCAACGGCCCCGTCGCCACCGAAGGCCCGCTGGACCGCCTGCCCTACACGCCCAGCCTGGACACGGCCGCGATGGACCGCACGGCCGATCCCTGCGAGGACCTCTACCAGTACGCCTGCGGCGGCTGGATGGCGGCCAACCCGATCCCGCCGGACCAGGCGCGCTGGTCGGTGTACGCCAAGATGGCCAACGAGAACCAGCGCTACCTGTGGGGCGTGCTGGACAAGCTCTCCGCCGCCGATCCGGCGCGCAGCGCCAACCAGGCGCGCATGGGCGACTACTTCGCCGCCTGCATGGACGAGCCGGCCGCCGACCAGCAGGGGCTGGCGCCGCTGCGCCCGCTGCTGTCGCGCATCGAGGCGCTGAAGGACCGCCGCGAGCTGCCCGCGCTGCTGGCCGCGCTGCACCTGGCCACCAACAACGAGCGCGTGCTGTTCCGCTTCACCTCGGGCCAGGACATGAAGGACTCGACGAAGGTGATCGCCTTCGCCTACGCCGGCGGCCTGAGCCTGCCGGACCGCGAGTACTACTTCAAGGACGACGAGAAATCGCGCCAGCTGCGCGACCAATTCGTCGCCCACGTGGCGCGCAGCTTCGAGCTGCTGGGCGACGCGCCCGCCGCCGCGCAGGCGCAGGCCCGCCGCGTCATGGCGCTGGAGACGGCGCTGGCGCAGGCCTCGCTGGGCCGTGTCGACAAGCGCGACCCCTACAAGAGCTTCCACCCGATGAAGGCCGCCGGCCTGCAGGCGCTGACGCCCGGCTTCGACTGGACGGCCTACCAGCGCGCGCTGGGCCTGGACCCGGCCAAGAGCTTCAACGTGACCGAGCCGGCCTTCTTCAAGGCCATGGCCAAGGAACTGGCGCGGCGCGACCCCGCGGAGCTGCGCGACTACCTGCGCTGGCAGCTGCTGAGCAGCCAGGCGCCGACGCTGGCGGCGCCGGTGGTGCAGGCCAACTTCGAGTTCTTCGGCCAGACACTGCAGGGCGTGCCGCAGAACAAGGCGCGCTGGAAGCGCTGCGTCGAGCTGGTCGACGCGCAGCTCGGCGAGGCGCTGGGCCAGGAGTTCGTCGCCCGCAACTTCAGCCCCGACCTGAAGGACAAGACGCTGACGATGACGCGCCAGATCGAGGAGGCGATGGCCGCGCGCATCAACTCGCTGAGCTGGATGAGCGAGACCACGAAGAAGCGCGCGCAGGAGAAGCTGCACGCGATCGTCAACAAGGTCGGCTATCCGGACCGCTGGCGCGACTACTCGTCGCTGACGGTGGCGCGCGACGACTTCGCCGGCAACGTGATGCGCGGCAATGCGTTCGAGCTCAAGCGCCAGCTCGCGAAGATCGGCAAGCCGCTGGACCGCGGCGAATGGGGCATGACGCCGCAGACCGTCAACGCGTACTACGACGCGCAGATGAACGACATCAACTTCCCGGCCGGCGTGCTCCAGCCGCCGCTGTTCGATCCCAGGATGGACGACGCGCCGAATTACGGCAACACCGGCGGCACCATCGGCCATGAGTTGATCCATGGCTTCGACGACGAAGGCCGCCAGTTCGATGCCAAGGGCAACCTGCGCGACTGGTGGACGAAGAAGGACGGCAAGGCCTTCGAGCAGCGCGCGGCCTGCGTGTCCAAGCAGTACGCGCAGTACGTGGTGGTCGACGACATCCGCATCAACAGCAAGCTGACGCTGGGCGAGGACCTGGCCGACCTGGGCGGGCTGGTGCTGGCGCACGCGGCCTGGAAGGCGCAGATCGCGGACATGAAGCAAGCGCCGGCGGACGCGGACGGCCTGACGCCGGAGCAGCGCTTCTTCGTCGGCTTCGCGCAGTGGGATTGCAGCCATGCCCGGCCGGAGTACGCGCGCGTGCATGCGCTGACCGACCCGCATTCGCCGGGGCGCTATCGCATCAATGGCGTGGCGGTGAACATGCCGGAGTTCGAGCAGGCCTTCCGCTGCAAGCCGGGCCAGAAGATGGTCAAGCCGGACGCGGAGCGTTGCAGGATCTGGTGAGGGAAAACGGGGAAGCCGGGCATGAGGCGGCGTGTCGCCTGAACTTTCCGGCGAGCCTGCGAACTGATCGGTCGGCCCGACAACAGGATCTTCAGGGCCGCCCTGTTCAACTCAAGGTGTCCTTCACATGCCTCCCTCCCCCTTCTCCATCGGGCAAACCTCGCACTACACCAGCGTCGTCGCTGACGATCACGCCTCGGAATCGCCAAACCCGGAGCCAACGGCGGAAGGCGAGCCCATTTACGCCAAGGTCAGCAAGACGGTCTATGCCGACCTCCGGCACCTCGGGAAACCGGGCGGTACCAGCCAGTTCGACTACTCGAATGTGTCGAAGGCGAGCGGCAAAGCAGACGAATCCAACTACGCGCAGATCGATTGGAGCGCCCCGCCGCTCCCGCCACCGCTGGTGCCCGAGCGCACAGGCGCTTCGGCTCGGAAACCGGCCGCCAACACTGCAGCAAGCTCGGTGCCGGCGTTCGATCCCGAACGCGGCGCCGAGGAGCTCACCAAGGCCTGCGAGCAACTGGATCTGGCGATTCGCAAACTGGTCCAGGACTTCGCGAAGTCCAAACCCAAAGGTTTCTTGAATCGCTCGAAGGATCCCGCTTCCTACGGCGCCGGGGCGGCGCGCGCGGAACTGCTGAAAAAGCTGCTCTCGAGCGATTTCAGCGAGTGCGCCACGCGGGCGTTCCGCGCCAAGCACGCGATAGACGTGACGGGCGAGCGAGGCAAGGACCAAACTCCCGCCATGAACTTCCTCAAGACGAAGACCGCCGAACTGACGCGCAACGCGTTCAACGCCCTCGATGACAAGCAACGCAAGGTCCTTGCGCGGCACGTGGGCCCATCGGCGGAGATGAAGGCCTTGGCCGAAGAGATGACACCTAAGCGGGAGACGGTCGCGGCGTCGACGGCGCGTGACCAGGTGATCGAACAACTCGTCAACCAGGTGGTGGCGCCAGCGCGCCGGACGATCACCTGATCAATAGATCCTCGGCCGTCTTCCCGGCGGCCAGGGCGTCCTTGAACCAGTTGGGGCGCTTGCCGACGCCGGTCCAGGTGCGGCCGGCGCCGTCGTGGTATTTCGGGGTGCCGCCGCCGCGCGCGGCCTTGCGCGCGGGCGCGCCGGCCTTGGCAGTTCTGGCCGTGCGGCGCGTGCCGCGCGGCTTGGCGCCCGCGCTGCCGAACAGTTCCTCGGGCGTCAGCCCGTAATGCTCGATGGCTTCGCGGATCCGGGCGACGACGCCCGAGATCTCCTTGGCGCGCAGCGCCTGGGCTTCCTTCTGAAGTTTTTCGATCTGGGACAGGACTTGCTTCAACGACTTGGCCATTCAACGGCTCCATTCGAGTGATTCGACAACGGGCATTCGCCTCTGTATCGCTGGCCTCCCGGCCGCGACTGTAGCGCTTGGTACACGGCGATGCGGAAACGACACAGCGAATACCTTGCATGCGGGAGCGATTCGACTGATTGCGGTAGGCGATTCCTGGACGAACACTTCTATCGAGGAGTCATTTCGGCCGTCATTTGCGCATTCATTGCGCTTGAGCAAGAACGCCGCCGAGGACCCGAATCGCCCGGCGCGCGCAGTGGGCCGCCTTCGTAGAGTGGCAGGCCGCCCGCGCAATGCCGCGCTGGCGAACTCACTGGACGGAGTGCCGCGATGGCTCATTCCCCGTATCCGATCAACACGCCGACCTATCTGCGACTGCGCGACCAGATCCGCACCGACATCGAGGACGGCTGCTGGCGGCTCGGCCAGCACTTGACGCTGCACGAGCTGAGCGCGCATTACCAGGTCAGCAACGTGCCGGTGCGCGAGGCGCTGCTGCAGCTGCAGGGCGACGGCATGGTGGACATGCGGATGAACAAGGGGGCGGTGGTGCGCGAGGTGGATGCGCGATTCGTCGAGGAGTACTTCGATGTGCGCGAGGCCCTGCAGGCCATGCTGGTGACGCAGGCCTGCCGCATGCAGAAGCGGCTGTCCACGGCCGCGCTGACGCGCGCGCGGACGCTGCTGCCCCCGGTCGAGGAAGCAGCGCGCGCGGGCCAGGTCGGCGAGCTGCTCGCGGCGGACGAGGCGCTGCAGCACCAGCTCGGCCGGTTGGCGGACAACGGCCAGGCCTTCGACATGCAGGCCTCGCGCGGGCGGCTGCTGGAGGCGTTCCGGCGAGCGCGGCTGCCCCTGTGGGCGGCGGAACTCGAGGTCCTGCCGGTGGAGGGCCGGGCGATGCTGCAGGCGGTCGCGCAGGGCGATCCGCAGATGGGCGCCGAGGCGGTCCGCCGTCATATCGCCGCGCTGCGGACCTATGCGCTGCGGCTGTTGAAGCTGCCGGAGATCCCGGGCCGGGGCGGCGCGGCGGCCGCGGCCGAGACTCCCGACGCTTGAGCGCGGCTCACAGCGGCAGCGAGCTCGCCTTCAAGCAGCGCAGCACGAAGCTGGACTTGCTGTGCCGGACGCCAGGGATCTTGTAGAGCTTCTCCCGAAGCAGGCGCTCGTAGTCACGGGTGTCGCGCACGGACAGGCGCAGCACGTAGTCGTAGTCGCCGGAGACGAGATAGGCGTCGATGACCTCGGGAATCGCCTCGAGGTGGCGCGCGAACTCGGCCATCGCCGCATCGGTGTGCTTGTTCAGCGTGAGCTGGACGATGAGTTGCTCGGGCCGGCCGATCTTCTCGGCGTTGACGCGGACGGTGTAGCCCTCGATGACGCCGGACTCTTCCAGCCGCTTGATGCGCGTCCAGCAGGGCGAGGTGGTCAGGCCGACCTCTTCGCTGATCTCCTGAAGGCTTGCTCGCGCATTGCGCTGGAGCGCGCGCAGGATGGCGCGGTCGAACTTGTCGAGCTTGATTTGCTGTTCCATCGAGATCCAACAGGAAGATTTGCTGCGGAGGCGATTCTAGGAGGCAGGAACGGCAACCCTTTCCGAGGGGCTGCCGGGATACTGGTTCGCATGAATGCACTGACCGAGGGCGCCGCGCTGGGCGCCATGAACGCGGTGGCCGGCGAGCCCCGCAATGGCGCGCAGACGCTGCTCGACACGCTGGTGGCCTGCGGCGTGGACACGGTGTTCGGCTATCCGGGCGGCGCGGTGCTGCCGCTGTACGACGCGCTGCATGGCGAGCCGCGGCTGCGCCACATCCTGGTCCGTCACGAGCAGGCGGCGGTGCACGCGGCCGAAGGCTATGCGCGCAGCACCGGGCGGCTGGGCGTGGTGCTGGTGACCTCGGGGCCGGGGATGAGCAACACGACGACGGGGCTGCTCGATGCGATGTGCGACTCGGTCCCGGTGCTGTGCATCAGCGGGCAGGTGAACAGCGCGTCGATTGGCACGGACGCGTTCCAGGAGTGCGATGCGCTGGGGATCTCGCGGCCAGTGACGAAGTGGAATGCGCAACTGCGGCCGGGCGGGGATGTGGCGGCGATGGTCCGCAAGGCGGTGGAGGCCGCGCGGGGCGGCCGGCCGGGGCCGGTGCTGCTGGATGTGCCGAAGGACGTGCAACTGGCGCCGGCTCCGAGACGACGGCCGGCTCCGAGACGACGGCCGGATCCGCGGCGCGAGCGCGTGGCGGCGCCGGTGGCGGGCGTCGTCGACGCCGGATCGATCGAGCAGGCCGCGGACTGGATCGCGGCGGCGCGGCGGCCGGTGTTCTACGGTGGCGGTGGATTGATCAACGCGGGCGATGAGGCATGCACGGCGTTTTCCGCCATCGTGGCTGCAAGCGGCGCGCCCTGCACCCTGACGCTGATGGGACTGGGCGCGCTGCCGGCGTCATCGCCGCAGTGGCTGGGGATGCTGGGGATGCACGGCACGCTGGAGGCCAATCTCGCGATGCATCACGCGGATCTGATCGTGTGCGCGGGGGCGCGATTCGACGATCGCGTGACGGGCCGGCTGGACAGCTTCGCGCCGGGGGCGCGGGTGATCCATGTGGACATCGATGCGGCGTCGATCGACAAGGTGCGCCGCGCCGATCTCGCGCTGTGGGGCGACGCGCGCGCGGTGCTGCCGCGGCTGAGGCGGGCGCTCGAGCGGCGCGCGATGGCGGCGGAGCGGCTCGCCGAGTGGTGGGAGCGGATCGAGGGCTGGCGGGCGCAGCGCTCGCTGGCGTTCGAGGACACGCCCGAAGTGATCGCGCCGCAGGCGCTGATGGCGCGGCTGCGGGAGCAGTTCGCGGGCCGCGATGCGATCGTGTCGACGGACGTCGGGCAGCATCAGATGTGGGCGGCGCAGCACCTGGCCTTCGAGCGGCCGCGGCGCTGGCTGACCTCGGGGGGCGCGGGGACGATGGGCTATGGCTTGCCGGCGGCGATCGGGGCGCAGGTGGCGCATCCGGGGCGGCTGGTGGTGTGCGTGAGCGGGGACGCGTCGATCCTGATGAATCTTCAGGAGATGGCGACGGCGCGGCAGCATCGCGCGGGGGTGAAGGTCGTGCTGTGCAACAACGGCCACATGGGCATGGTGCGTCAGTGGCAGGAGCTGCACCACGGCGAGCGCTACAGCCACAGCTACAACGCGTGCATGCCGGACTTCGTCGCGGTGGCGAAGGGTTTCGGCTGGGAGGCGGCGCGGGTCACGCGGCGGGAGGAGCTCGATGCGGCGCTGGCCGCGTGCCTGGCGAGCGAAGGGCCGTATTTCCTCGACGTGGCCGTCGCGCCGGTGGAAAACTGCTTTCCGATGATCCCGGCGGGGAGGGGGCATCAGGAGGTGATGCTCGCGGCGCGGACGGCCTGAGGCCCGTGGCGACGCGTCATTTGCCGTGCCGGATCAAGTCGCCCATTCCTTGAATCGCCGTTGGCATTCTTCCGAAGGGAACCGGGCACCTGCAGTCAGCATCCGTTGAAGGGCCGCCGCGAGCGCTCCTTCATTGACGACGCCATGTGCCAGCAATTGATCGAGCAGCCACAGCGCGCCGTGCACCGCCATGCCGTCCTTCTGGGCTTGCCTGCGCAGCCGGCCATCTCCGGTCAGCAAGGGCAAGCCGGACTGCCGCGCAAGGTAATAGCAGGAAACGTCCGCCAGAGAGCTGTTGTTGTGCTCGGCGGTGAGGTGTGTGAGGTCAGCGATGGCATCGCTGCCAAGCGATTCGACGATCAGACCGCGCCGGGTCAGTTCTTCATGGGCAAGGTCTTGCAGTTCGTGCAGGACAAAGTCGGTGCTGCAGAAGTGGAACGGGAGGCGGAAGAGGTCGTCCAGAAGATCAGCGTTCCGGAAATCAATCCAGATGTTGGTATCGCTGACGTAGACCCGCTGCATTCATGCTCCCGCCAGCGCTGAGAGAGCGGGCTCGAGCGTGTCCAGCGGGCGTTGCAGGAACTCGGCGGCGCGGGACGGGGTGAAAAGGCCTTCGGCCAGCCCCCAGAACACGAGCGACTCGAAACGCCGCGGTTGCTCGGGCAACAGCGCCTCTGGCTCTGCGGTGCGCCAGCCAGCCTGCGAGAACTGGATGACCGCTGCCTTGTAGCCGGCCTCATGCAGCAAGCCGAGATCCTTCAGGCGCCGCAGTGCGACCTGCATCGAGATCCCGTAGCGCCGCTTCGCATTCAGAAGTTCCGCGGGATGGACACGCGACCGGCGGTGACTGCCGAAGTCGAGCAGCACCTGCGCTCCGGGGTAGAGAAACGCGCCGGCGAAGCGATGACAGCATCGCTCCTTGTCGGCCTCGGACATGTCCTCGGGCAAGGCCATCACCCAATGGCCGAGCTCATGCGCCGCCGTGAAGCGCATGCGCTCGCCAGGCCGCGCGGTATTGAGCGCGATCAGCACATGCTCGTGGTCTTCCGTGGCAGCGCATGCACCGTCGAAGTCATTTTGCGCATCGAGCAGCGCCACCTTGATGCCACGTTCTTCCAGCAACTGCGTCAGGTTCGCGATGGCGTCGCCGCCGATGCCCCAGGCACGACGCAGGCGCTCCGCAGCGCTCTCCGCCGCTTCGAAGGACTCGACCGGAAGGATCTCGGGGGCCGTCGGGGCGATGCGGACATTGACGGCGTCGAAGCAGCGCTCCAGGCCGATATAGCGTTCGAGGTGGTCCCGCATCTGCTCTTCCACCTGCCGCTGCCGGTACTTCGGCATGCGGGCCAGCTTGCGGAACTCCAGCGGAGACAAGCTCACCGCTTCGGCGCGGAAGAAGTATTCGGGGCGGACTCCCAGGGCCTTGGAGAACTGGAGGAGCCGCGTCGAGTTCGGGATCGCATCGCCCCGTTCGAACTTGCTCAGTGCCTGCTTGGTGATGTCACCGACGGCCTGGGCCAGTTCATCGAGGCTGAGCCCCTTCAAGACGCGGGCCCGCCGGAGTCGGTCGTGGATCATCGCGTGCTCCTTGGTTGACGCAAATTCTATTCCTGATCATTTCGTCAACCAACGACCGATCCAAGTAGCGTGTCACTGCAGCAGTTCGGCCACCGACGGATCCACGCCGGGCGGCGGTGCGCTGCAGTCGCCGCCGATCCACTTGTGGACCGAGGTCGATTCGTAGGTGATCGGCATGCCTTGCGCGGTCGTGCCCTTGAAGCTCACCTTGACCGTGGCGCTGGACTTGTCGGTGACCTGGTAGGAGCCGTTGCCCGTGCCGCTGGCAGTCGCGCTCTTGCAGCTCATCGTGAAGGTGCCACTGGTGGCGTCGCTGGGCTTCACCTGGGTGCTGCACTCGTCAACGCTCTGCGGCTTGGGCAGCGTGAACTCGGCGCTCTGCTGGCAGTCCAGGTGCGGGCTGCCGCCGGGGGGCAGGCCGACCTTGGCCATCGCGGCAGCGAGGCTGCTCTTCTGCTGCGGCGTCAGGGCGCCCTGGATGTCGAAGATGGTCGGCAGCTTCTTGCCGTTGAGCGTGTTGACGCTCGCGCTCGCCCATAGGCCGGGCTTGACGCTGATTGACTGCGCCTGAGCAGGCACGGCCGACAGGCCCAGGGTCAGGGCCAGCGCCGCGAAGACTGGAGCGGAACGGAAGGCGGATGCGCGCATGCGGGTCTCGTGGAAGTGGGGAGGACGAGGCGCAGTCTAAGGAGCCGCTTTTTCCCCCGTCGAGGGGCGATGCCCCCTCCAAAGGGGGCGCGCATGACCGAGGTCATGTCGGACGCTGTCGGCGAACATGCGAGACCCTTCTCCATGGAACCGACGCCATGACCCAGTCCGCCAAAGGCACGTTCGACGTGCAGCTCACCCCCGCGCCCGCCGCGAATGACGCCTGCCCGATTGGGCGCATGGCCATCGTCAAGCAGTTCCACGGCGATCTGGAAGGGAGCAGCCTCGGCGAGATGCTGGCCTTCAGGACGGCGGTGCCCGGCTCGGCCGGCTACGTGGCGATGGAGCAGGTGCAAGCCCGGCTCGCGGGCCGCGAGGGCAGCTTCGTGCTGATGCACGCCGGGGAGATGAACCGCGGACAGCCGCGATTGGCGGTGCAGGTGGTGCCGGATTCAGGAACCGGCGGGCTCGAAGGGATCAGCGGGACGTTGACGATCGATATCCGGGACGGGATTCACTCAATTGCTCCAGTTTCTTTTGGCGCAGAAGTGGCAATTTTTTCTTAAGCCACTTTTCTCGGAGAATTCCGGTTTTGTGGTTGTTGGCCCATGCCGAATCACCCAACGCGGCCGGATTCGCGTCCGTCAATGAAGCGCGAAGCTCGGCCGATTGACGGGCGACCTCGGCCTTGCCCAGCTTCTTGAGTTGCCTTTTGCGATCTGCATCCATGACGGCTGGTGTTTGACTTCATCGGCGCTGCAAGGCGTCCGCTTGAAGAATGGTTGAGACGGCCGCTTCAGCATGGAGCACCAAGCGTCCACGAACGCCATGGGAGGCTCGCCGGTTTCCAATTGGTTAAACCGATATGCCGATCCGACCCACGAATTACTACTGCTACTACTACCCTGCAGATGCAGAAATGGCCCATCTCGCAGGAGATGAGCCATTCTTCAATGCCGCATGACGGCGCGTCGACGCTCACACGTCGATATTCGCCGCCCTCAGCGCATTCGTCTCGATGAACTCCCGGCGCGGTTCGACCTCGTCGCCCATCAGCATCGTGAACACCCGGTCCGCTTCGATCGCGTCCTCGATCTGCACGCGCAGCAGGCGGCGAACCGTCGGGTCCATCGTCGTTTCCCACAGCTGCTCGGGGTTCATCTCGCCCAGGCCCTTGTAGCGCTGCCGGCCCACGCTCGACTCGGCCTGCGTCATCAGCCACGCCATCGCCGCACGGAAATCGCCGACCTTGCTCTCCTTGGCCTTGTCGCCCTCGCCCTTGCGGATCACAGCGTCCTCGCCCACCAGGCCCTTGAACGCCACGCCCGCCGCGGCCAGGACTTCGTAGTCCGCACCGTGCACGAAGTCCGCCGTGATGATGCTCGAGCGCACATTGCCGTGATGCCGGCGGCTGATGCGCAGCAGCTGCTTGTCCGTGCGCGGATCCGTCTCCGCCGTCACCACCGCATCGTGCAGCGCCGACTGCAGCGCCGTCGCGGCGATCTCCGCCGACTCCTTCGTGTCCAGGCTGATCGACAGCCCCGACGCCAGCAGGTGCAGCGCCTCGCCATCCATCCACGCGGACAGACGCTCGATCACGTTCTGTGCCGCCACGTACAGCCGCGCCTTCGTCTCGAGCTCCTCGCCCTTGAGCACCGGACCCGCGCCCACGCCCGCCGTGTGCAGCTCGGCATCGTTCAGCGCGACCTTCAGCAGGAAGCCATCGAGCTCGTGGCCGTCCTTCAGGTACTGCTCCTGCTTGCCCACCTTCACCTTGTACAGCGGCGGCTGCGCGATGTAGATGTGCCCACGCTCCACCAGCTCCGGCATCTGCCGGTAGAAGAAGGTCAGCAGCAGCGTCCGGATGTGCGCACCGTCCACGTCCGCGTCGGTCATGATGATGATCCGGTGGTAGC
>Ga0209051_1001664_pt1 | contig 17948 bp, 14 predicted proteins | sample AraplaCvi_mMS_r2_2_FD_184286 | JGI IMG/M metagenome (GOLD analysis project Ga0209051, IMG submission 184286) | Arabidopsis root microbial communities from North Carolina, USA - plate scrape MF_Cvi_mMS_r2 (SPAdes) (version 2) | ecosystem: Host-associated > Plants > Roots > Endosphere | place...
GAATCGACCGCCGCCGGCGGGCAGTGTGTCGAGCAATCGTTGTCCCGCATGGCGTTTCGCCTCGATGATCTCGGGCTCGTGCAGACTGCGGAGCGCGCTGTTGAGGCTCTCCGCGGTGCGGGAGCCCGCCGGGTGGTCGTGCTGCGGCCGGAAGAAGTCCGGCAGCAACCGCAACATCGTGTCGTCCTCGGGCGGCTTGGAATGCCCGGTCCGCATCCCGGTGAGCTCTTCGAGTTCGTCGGTGGGCGAGGACGTTTCGCGGTCGACGAGCATGTCCATCAGGGAGTTGACGAGGCTCTGCAGCAGCGTCGCCTCGTGCGCCGCGAGGGCTGACCGAAACCGCGTGCCCTCAGCGGTTTCCACACGTTTCCACTTCCGCACGTCGTCGGCCGGCTCAGCGATCCTGCTGCATGGTGGCCCAGAGGCCCGCCGCATGCAGTTTGGTCACGTCGATCTCCATGGATTCCCGACTTCCCGCCGACACCACGGCCTTGCCTTCCTCGTGCACCTGCATCATGAGCTTGGTCGCGTGCGGTTCGCTGTAGCCGAAGAGCTTCTGGAACACGTAGGTCACATACGACATGAGGTTCACCGGATCGTCCCAGACGAGGGTGACCCACGGACTCTCGGTGGCCCCTCGTTCGTCCGTGGTCGTCTCCACGTCGCGTTCCACGCGAGTCCCTGGCTTGGTTCGCGCCGGGGTAACCATGCCGCCCAGAATAGACACTTGGCTCCGCGGCGGTCCGAACGGCCACGGTTGGCCTACGGTTGGCGCTGTGACTTCCCATGGGCCCACGCGCGAGGAGTGCGCGGTGACGGCTTTGCTCACCGACAAGTACGAGCTGACGATGCTCGCCGCGGCGCTGGGTGACGGCACCGCCCACCGGCAGACCACGTTCGAGGTCTTCGCCCGCCGACTTCCCGACGGACGGCGTTACGGCGTGGTCGCCGGGACGGGGCGCTTCCTGGAAGCCCTGCCGCGCTTCAGGTTCGACGATGCCGCGCTGGCCCTGGTGGCCGACTTCCTCGACGAGACGACGCTGGCGTATCTGGCCGACTACCGGTTCACCGGTGACGTCGACGGTTACCCCGAGGGCGAGCTGTACTTCCCGGGCTCCCCGGTGTTGTCCCTGCACGGCACCTTCGCCGAGTGCGTGCTGCTGGAGACCCTGGCGCTGTCGATCCTCAATCACGACTGCGCGATCGCGTCGGCGGCGGCCAGGATGGTCAGTGCCGCCGAGGGCCGGCCGCTCATCGAGATGGGCTCCCGCCGGACGCACGAGATGTCGGCCGTCGCCGCGGCGCGCGCCGCCTACGTCGCGGGCTTCACCGGGTCGTCGAACCTCGAGGCGCAGCACCGCTACGGAGTCCCCGCCCTCGGGACCAGTGCGCACGCGTTCACGCTGCTGCACACCTCCCCCGACGGGCCCGACGAGCGGGCGGCGTTCCAGGCGCAGGTGGATGCCCTCGGCGTCGGCACCACGTTGCTCGTCGACACCTATGACATCACCGCCGGGGTGGCCAACGCCGTCGCCGTGGCCGGCCCCGAGTTGGGCGCGGTCCGCATCGACTCCGGTGACCTCGGCGTTCTCGCGCGACAGGTCCGTGCCCAGCTCGACGAGCTCGGTGCGCCGAACACGCGCATCGTGGTGACCAGCGACCTCGACGAGTTCGCCATCGCCGCCTTGCGGGCCGAGCCGGTGGATTCCTACGGGGTGGGCACCTCGCTGGTCACCGGGTCGGGCTCCCCCACCGCGGGCATGGTCTACAAGCTGGTCGAGGTGGACGGCGTGCCCGTCGCGAAGCGCAGCAGCCACAAGGAGTCCCACGGCGGCCGCAAGCAGGCCTATCGGCTGGCCAAGCCCACGGGCACCGTCGTCGAGGAGGTCGTGCAGTTGGCCGCCCAGCCCGCCGTGGCGTCCGACGGGTTGGTCGCCACGGCGCTGGCCCACCCGCTGGTGCGCGCCGGCGAGGTCGTCGCCGACGCCGACCTGCAGGCCGCGCGGGCCCGCGTCGCCGCCGGACTGGTCAGCCTGCCGTGGGACGGACTGGGCCTGTCCAGTGGCGAACCCGCCATCCCCACCCGCATGGTCGACGCCACGCGCCGGGCCTGAGGAGGAGTCACGGGCGACGTCAAGGAGCTGTTGGACAAGGCCGTCACCGCCCTCGGGGGTACCGAACGCAGCGGTCAGATCGAGATGGCCGAGGCCGTCGACCACGCCTTCGGCAGCGGTGAGCATCTCGCGGTCCAGGCCGGCACCGGGACCGGCAAGTCGCTGGCGTATCTGGTGCCGGCGATCAAGCGGGCGATGGAGCGGGCCGAACCGGTGGTGATCTCGACGGCCACCATCGCGTTGCAGCGCCAGCTGTTCGACCGCGATCTGCCCAGGTTGGCCGACGCGCTCACCGGCGAGGTGCCGCGCCGCCCCGAGTTCGCCCTGCTCAAGGGGCGCGGAAACTACCTGTGTCTGAACAAGATTCACAACGGCGCCACCGACTCCGACGACCTCCCGCAGGACGAATTGTTCGACGCCGTCGCCACGACCGCGTTGGGCCGCGACGTCAAACGCCTCATCGAGTGGGCGTCGGACACCGAGACCGGGGATCGTGACGAGGTCTCCCCCGGTGTCGCCGACCGGTCCTGGAGTCAGGTCAGCGTGTCCGCCCGGGAATGCCTCGGAGCGGCCCGGTGCACGTACGGCGCCGACTGCTTCGCCGAGAAGGCGCGTGGCACCGCCGCCACCGCCGACATCGTCGTCACCAATCACGCCCTGCTGGCCATCGACGCGATCTCCGACATCAACGTGCTGCCCGAGCACCAGCTGCTCGTGGTCGACGAGGCCCACGAGCTCGTCGACCGCGTGACCAGTGTGGCCACCGGCGAGTTGTCGGCGACCCTGCTGGGCGTGGCGCTCCGGCGCTCGGCGCGGCTCGTCGAGCCCGAGACCGCGGAACGCTTCGAGGCGTCGATCGCGACGTTCACCTCCGCGCTCTACGACTGGGAACCCGGCCGCAAGGACGTCCTCGACGAGGAGATGGCCACCTATCTCACCGCGCTGCGGGATTCGGCGGACCGGGTGCGCACGGCCATCGACACGGCCCCGAGCGATCCCAAGGCGGCGGCCGCCCGCAACGAGGCCGTCACGGCACTCAACGACGTCAGCGACACCGCGACGCGCATCCTGACCTCCTACGGCCCGGCGATCCCCGACCGGACCGACGTGGTGTGGCTGGACCAGGAGGAGAACCGAACGGGCAAGCGCTCGATTCTGCGGGTCGCACCGTTGTCGGTGGCAATGCTGTTGCGCAACAGGCTGTTCGAACAGTCGACGGTGATCCTGACCTCGGCGACACTGACCATCGGCGGCACGTTCGACTCCATGGCCCGGTCGTGGGGTCTGGCCGGGGCCGAGGCGCCCTCGTGGAAGGGCGTCGACGTCGGATCGCCCTTCGCCCATGCGAAGTCGGGCATCCTCTACGTCGCCGCGCACCTGCCACCTCCCGGCCGCGACGGCACCGGGTCGACCGAACAGCTCGACGAGATCGAGGCTCTCGTCACCGCCGCGGGAGGCAGGACGCTGGGCTTGTTCTCCTCGATGCGCGCAGCCAAGGCCACCGCGGAGGCGATGCGCACCCGACTCGACACGCCCGTGCTCTGTCAGGGGGAGGACACCACCACGTCGCTGGTCCGCCGATTCGCCGCCGACGACGCGACGACGCTGTTCGGCACGCTGTCCCTGTGGCAGGGCGTCGACGTGCCAGGGCCCTCGCTGTCCCTGGTGCTGATCGACCGAATCCCGTTCCCACGCCCCGACGATCCGCTCGTCACCGCCCGCCAGCGCGCGGTGGCCGCCCACGGCGGCAACGGGTTCATGGCGGTCGCGGCCACCCACGCGGCGCTGCTGCTGGCCCAGGGCGCCGGACGTCTGCTCCGCAGCGTCGACGACCGCGGCGTGGTCGCCGTTCTGGACTCGCGGATGGCGACCGCGCGCTATGCCGGTTTCCTGCGCGCCTCGCTGCCGCCGTTCTGGGCGACCACCGACCCCAGCCAGGTGCGACGCGCGCTGGAACGACTGCGCGAGGGGTAGGCCCGAGTCCGGAAGTTGGGATCGGGGTCCCCCACGCTCTCTATCCTTGCCCCGAACGATCACAGCGCGCCGTCGTGGCCGCTGGGTCTGGCGAAAGGGGCGGCGTCGATGACGCGACGACACCTGATGACCCTCGCGACGATCGCCGTCGGCACCGTCATGCTCGCAGGGTGCACGACCACCCTGCGGGGCAACCCGGTGTCGGTGTTCGCCAACCCGTTCAGCGTCGCGGGCATGCCTGCCGTCGACGGTCCGACCGGCCTGCGCGACGACGCTCGACCGCCGTCGCGTGAAGTGGCGAACACCGACGGCGGACGCATCGACGAGCTCGCGGGCAGCGCGGTCAGCGACATCGAGGAGTTCTGGGCCGCCCACTACGGCGAGACGTTCGACGGGGACTTCACCCCCGTCGACGGCCTGATGTCCTGGGACTCCACGGACTACGACGACGACGCCTACTTCTGCGGGGACGGCGTCCTCGGTCTCGTCAACGCCGGCTACTGCCTCGACGAGAACACCCTCGGGTGGGACCGCGGCGACCTCCTGCCGCAGCTGCGCGACGCCAACGGCGACATGGCCGTCACGATGGTGCTCGCCCACGAGTACGGGCATTCCGTCGCCCATCAGGCCGGTCTGCTGACCCAGCAGACGCCGACGCTGGTCGGCGAGCAGCAGGCCGACTGCCTGGCCGGGGTGTACATGCGCTCGGTCGCCGAGGGCAAGTCCTCGCGGTTCACCCTGAGCACCGGCGACGGGCTCAACAACCTCCTCGCGGCCATGATCGCGTTCCGCGACCCGCTGCTCACCGAGAGCGACGGGGAATCCGGCGAGGACGAGCACGGATCGGCATTCGAACGGGTGTCGGCGTTCCAGTTCGGCTTCACCGACGGCGCCGCGGTGTGCGAGGCGATCGACCTCGAGGAGATCAAGCAGCGGCGCGGCGACTTGCCGGTGCTCCTGCCGGACGACTCGACGGGCGAGCTCGCGGTCACCAGGCAGTCCGTGACGTCGATCGTCGACGCGATGAACGTCGCCTTCGCCCCCGCCGACCCGCCGCGGCTCAGCTTTCAGGACGCCCCGTGCCCCGACGCCCGGTCCGGCGGACCGGTGTCCTACTGCCCCGCCAGCAACACCATCACCGTCGACCTCCCCGTGCTGCAGGAACTCGGCGCCCAGAGCGTCGACGACAGCGGAGTCCTCACCGGCGACAACACCGCCTACTCGGTGGTGGTGTCGCGATTCATGCAGGCGGTGCAGCGCGAACGCGGTGGCGTCGCCCTCGGCGACGCCAAGGCAGCCCTGCGCACGGCGTGCCTGACCGGGGTGGCGACGGTCAAGATGACCGACAGCATCACCACGCCCGACGGCGACACGATTCAGCTCACCGCCGGTGACGTCGACGAGGCGATCTCGGGCATCCTGGTCAACGGCATGGCCGCCAGCGACGTCAACGGCGACTCGGTGCCCTCGGGCTTCTCCCGGATCGACGCCTTCCGGGTGGGCGTGCTGGGCGACCAGGACCGCTGCTTCGCGCGCTTCGACTGACCCCGTCTCTAGGCCGTCGGCAGCCGCATCACGAAACCCGCCTCCAGCGCCACCCACAACGCTCCGTCCGGACCGATGGCCAACCCATGCGGCTCGCTGCCTGCGGGCAAGTCGACGGTGTCCACCTCGCCGTCGGCGTGCACGTGGGCGATCTGATCGGCACCCCACAGGCTGACCCACACCCCGCCGGAGGGATCGGCGACCACCGCATGGGGTTTGCCCGGCAGTTCCAACTCCTGCATCGCCTCGTTCATGGGGATGCGGCCCACCTTGTCGGCGAGCACCGCGGTGAACCACACCGCGTCGTCGTGGGTCTGGGCGATGCCCACCGGACCGGCGTTCGGCGTCGGCACCTTGCGCAGCGTCACGTCGCCGCGGTCGAGCCGGCCAATGGCGTTGGCCCGGTTCAGCGTGAACCAGAGCGCGTTGTCCGGCCCGGTCGTGATCCCCGACGGCATGCCACCGGGGACGGCTTCCTCGCTGATCTCGCCGTCGAGGTCGATCCGGCCGACGACGCCGGTCCCCATGGCCGTGAACCACAGCGCCCCGTCGGGACCGACGGTGATCCCGAACGGAGCACTGCCAGATCGCAATTCGTAATCGGAGAGGTGCCCGTCGGTGGAGATCCGGCCGATCCGGTCGTCACCGGCACGGGTGAACCACAGCGCGCCGTCGCGACCGGCGGTGATGATAGAGGGCTTGCTGTCCTCGGCCACCGGATAGACCTCGAGGTCACCGCCCGCGCCGATCCGGGCGATCGCACCGCGGTGAACCAACGTCACCCACATGGCGCCGTCGGAACCTGCCGCCAGCGCATACGGTCCGCCGTCGACCGCGACTTCGAAGATGCGACTCATGCGAGAGTGACGAGACCGAGCTCGTCGTCCGCGGCGAGCAACCGGTGATGCGGCAGGACCCGAACGGTGTAGCCGACGCCGCCGGCCACCGGCAGGGGGATGGTGCTCGAGAAGACCTCGTTGCCGTCGGCCGAGCCGGTGTGCGTCATCGCCACGACGACGGGTTCGACGAGCACGTCGGCTCCGTCGACCCGGCCGACCGCCGCCTGCACCACCACCTCGTCGGGCCGCAGCACGTCGAGGTGCACCGTCGCGGTCAGCGTCAGCTCCGACCCGAGCAGCGGGGTGTCGGGCAAGCCGTACGCGTCGACGTCGGTGATGCGGACCCGCGGCCAGCACGTGCGCGCCCGCTCACAGAACGCCGCGAGGTCGCGTGCCGCGCCGAAGGGCACGCCGTCGACCGTCTCGATCGTGCGGTGCAGTGACGCAGCCGCGGGCGCGTAGTACTTCTCGGTGTAGTCGCGCACCATCCGCGAGGCCAGCACCTTCGGGCCCAGCACCTGCAGCGTGTGCCGCACCATCTCCATCCACCGCCGCGGCACGCCGTGCTCGTCGCGCTCGTAGAACTTGGTGGTGACCGACTTCTCCAGCAGGTCGTAGAGCGACGACGCCTCCAGGTCGTCGCGCCGCGACTCGTCGGCCAGGCCGTTGGCCGTCGCGATCTCCCATCCGTTCTCGCCGTCGTACCACTCGTCCCACCAGCCGTCGCGGATCGACAGGTTGAGCCCGCCGTTGAGCGCACTCTTCATCCCCGACGTGCCGCAGGCCTCCAGCGGCCGCAGCGGGTTGTTGAGCCACACGTCGCAGCCCCAGTACAGGAACCGCGCCATCGACATGTCGTAGTCGGGCAGGAAGGCGATCCGGTGCCGCACCTCGGGCCGGTCGGCGAAGCGGACGATCTCCTGGATCAGGGCCTTGCCGCCGTCGTCGGCGGGGTGGGACTTGCCCGCGACGATCAGCTGTACCGGTCGGTCGGGGTCGAGCAGCAGCCGCTCGAGCCGCTCGGGGTCCCGGAGCATGAGCGTCAGCCGCTTGTAGGTGGGGACCCGCCTGGCGAATCCGACGGTCAGCACGTTGGGGTCGAATGCGTTTGCGATCCAGCCCAATTCGGCCTCCGACGCACCGCGCTCCAGCCAGGAGCGCCGGAGCCGACGGCGCACGTCCTCGATCAGCAACCCGCGCAGCTCGGATCTGATCCACCACAGACGTCCGGTGTCGACCTGCTGCAGCCGCTGCCAGGTGTCGGCCTCCTCCAGCGAGCTCAAGTCGTGACTGCCGATCAATTCGCGGGCCAGCTCGACCCACTGCGGCGCCGCCCACGTCGGGGCGTGCACGCCATTGGTGATGGAGCCGATCGGCACCTCGTCCTGGTCGAAGCCCGGCCAGAGCTCGTTGAACATGCCCCGGCTGACCTGGCCGTGCAGCAGGGACACTCCGTTGGCGCGCTGGGCCAGCCGAAGCCCCATGTGGGCCATGTTGAACTTCGACGGGTCGTCCTCCTCGCCGAATGCGACGATCCGGTCGAGCGACACGCCCGGGGTCAGCTCGGAACCCTCCCCGGATCCGCCGAAGTACCGCTCGACCATCTCCACCGGGAAGCGGTCGATGCCCGCGGGGACCGGGGTGTGGGTGGTGAACACGGTGCTCGAGCGCACCACGGCCAGCGCGGTGTCGAAGTCCAGCTCGCCGTCGGTCACCAGCTCGCGAATCCGCTCCACGCCCAGGAATCCGGCGTGCCCCTCGTTCATGTGGAAGACCTGCGGCTCCGGCAGTCCCTCCGCGGCGGTGAACGCCCGGATCGCCCGCACCCCGCCGATGCCCGCCAGCAATTCCTGCTTGATGCGGTGTTCCTGGTCGCCGCCATAGAGGCGATCGGTCACCGAGCGCAGCTCGTGCTCGGTCTCCGGGACGTCGGAGTCCAACAGCAGCAAGGGAATTCGCCCCACCTGCGCGACCCACACCCGGGCGTTGAGCTCCGCTCCGTCGGGCATCGCCAGGCTCACCAGGACCGGGTCACCCGACGCGTCGCTAAGCAGGCGCAACGGCAACCCCTGGGGGTCCAGCGACGGATAGTCCTCCCGCTGCCACCCGTCGGCGGTCAGCGACTGGCGAAAGTAGCCCGACCGGTAGTACAACCCCACCGCGATCAGCGGCAGCCCCAGGTCGGATGCGGACTTGAGGTGGTCACCGGCGAGGATGCCGAGGCCGCCCGAGTAGTTCGGCAGCACCTCCGCGACGCCGAACTCCATGGAGAAGTAGGCGATGCCCGTCGGGAGCGAGGATCCCGCGGCTCCGTCCTTCGTCATCTCCTGGTACCACATCGGCCGGGTCAGATAGGTGTCCAATTCGGCGGCCAGGTGGTCGAGGCGGTCGAGGAACGCCTGGTCGCCGGCAAGCTCGTCGAGGCGCGCCGGACTCACTCCGCCGAGCACCGCCACCGGGTCTTGCCCGAACTGCTCCCACAGCCCGGAATCGATTGTGGCGAACAGATCTTGCGTCGGCCTGTCCCACGACCAGCGCAGGTTGACCGACAAGCGCTCCAGCGCTGCGAGACGTTCCGGAAGGTGGGCGCGAACGGTGAATCTACGGAGTGCCTTCACGCGGATTCACCCTACCCACCGAACCACCCCCTTCAAGGTCATCTCGATCGGCCCATCCGGCACATGGGGTTCAGTGGGCCACTACGGTGGGTATAGGGCGCGACAAGGTAATCAAGCACATGACAGCCCGCCGTCGAACCGCGGGCGTGAGGAGCAGTGGTGGCCGGTCGAATCGAGATCGACGACGTCGCACCGGTAGTTTCCAACGGCCGATATCCGGCCAAGGCCGTGGTGGGCGAGGTAATGCCGGTCAGGGCCGTGGTGTGGCGAGAGGGCCACGACGCGGTGTCGGCGACGCTGGTGGTGCGGTATCACGGCACGACGTATCCACAGCTCGCCGCGGCGCCTCAAGGCTTGGCCAACCCGCACGTCGAGGCCGTGCCCATCGAAGAGGTGGTCGGCGGTTCGCAGCGCATCAAGCCCCAGCGGCTGCCGATGGAGCCCGGCGGAGAGCCCGACGTCTACCACGGTGTTTTCACCCCCGATGCCGTCGGCCTGTGGACCTACCGCGTGGACGGCTGGGGTGATCCGATCGCCACGTGGCGCAAGAACGTCACGGCCAAGCTCGACGCCGGTCAGGGCGAGGCGGAACTGAACAACGACCTGCTCATCGGTGCGCAGCTGTTCGAACGGGCATCCACCGGCGTGCCTCGGCAGGACCGCTATCCGCTGCTGGAGGCCGCCCAGAACCTACGGGCCCCCGGAGATCCGTTCACTCGTGCCGGCGCGGCGCTGGCACCCGCCGTGACGGCGCTGCTGCACGAGTATCCGCTGCGGGAGCTGGTGACCCGCGGCGAGCAGTACGGCGTCTGGGTCGATCGTCCGCTGGCCCGGTTCAGCTCCTGGTACGAGATCTTCCCCCGGTCGACGGGCGGCTGGGACGGCGAAGGCCGACCCGTGCACGGCACGTTCGCCACCGCCAGCAAGACGCTGCCGCGAATCGCGCGGATGGGCTTCGACATCGTCTACCTGCCACCGATTCATCCGATCGGCAAGGTGCACCGCAAGGGCCGCAACAACAGCGTGACCGCCGCACCGGACGACGTCGGCTCGCCGTGGGCCATCGGCAGCGAGGAGGGCGGGCACGACGCGGTGCACCCCCAGCTCGGCACCGTCGACGACTTCGACGACTTCGTGGCCGAGGCGCGCAACCAGGGTCTGGAGGTGGCGCTGGACCTGGCGCTGCAGTGCGCACCGGACCATCCGTGGGCCAAGGACCACCCCGAGTGGTTCACCGTGCTGCCCGACGGGACGATCGCCTACGCCGAGAACCCGCCAAAGAAGTACCAGGACATCTATCCGATCAACTTCGACAACGATCCGGCGGGCATCTACGCCGAGGTGCTGCGAGTCGTTCGGTTCTGGGTGTCACACGGAGTGAAGGTCTTTCGGGTCGACAACCCTCACACCAAGCCGCCGAACTTCTGGGCCTGGCTCATCGGCGAGGTCAAGAACGACGACCCCGACGTGTTGTTCCTGGCCGAGGCCTTCACCCGGCCGGCTCGGCTGTTCGGCCTGGCCAAGCTTGGCTACACGCAGTCCTACACCTACTTCACCTGGCGAACGGCCAAGTGGGAGTTGACCGAGTTCGGGGAACAGATCGCCGAGCACGCCGACTACGCGCGCCAAAGCCTGTGGGTGAACACCCCGGACATCCTTCACGAGATCCTGCAGTACGGCGGTCCCGGCATGTTCGCGATTCGGGCGGTGATGGCTGCCACGATGAGCCCGACCTGGGGCGTCTACTCCGGCTACGAGTTGTTCGAGGGCCAAGCCGTCCGCGCGGGCAGCGAGGAGTATCTGGACTCGGAGAAGTACGAGCTGCGACCGCGCGACTTCGACGGGGCCCTCGCCTCGGGGAATTCGTTGGAGCCGTTCATCACCCGGCTCAACGAGATTCGCAAGCTGCATCCCGCGCTGGCCGAATTGCGCGGCATCACGTTCCACGCGATCGACAACGACGCGCTGCTGGCCTACAGCAAGTTCGACCCCGTCAGCGGCGACTGCGTCCTGGTCGTGGTGACGCTCAACGCCTTCGGCCCCGAGGAGGGCATTCTTCGATTGGACATGGCCGAACTGGGCATGTCCAACCATGACCGCTTCTGGGTACGCGACGAGATCACCGGTGACGAATATCAGTGGGGCCAGGCCAATTACGTCCGGATCGAGCCTGGGCGGGCCGTCGCACACATCCTGAACATGCCGTACATACCAACCGACAAGCGGCTCGAGCTGCTGCGGAGGGATTGATTCACATGACCAGTACCAACAAGGTGACGAGCAAGAACCTACGGCCGGATGCGACGGAGCTGTCGCGTCTGCTGTGGGGCACCCATCACGACCCGCACTCGATCCTCGGCGCGCACGAATACGACGACCACACCGTCATCCGGGTCTTGCGCCCGAACGCGCTCGAGGTCGTCGCCCTCATCGGCAAGGAGCGCTACACCTTCACCCACGTCGAAGACGCGCTATTCGCCGTCGCACTGCCCTTCACCGGGCTGATCGACTACCGCCTCGAGGTCAGCTATCCCAACAGCGACGGCGACCCGCACGTCTACACGGTGGCCGACCCGTACCGGTTCCTGCCGACCCTCGGCGAGATCGACATGCACCTGTTCTCCGAGGGACGCCACGAGCGGCTGTGGGAGGCGTTGGGCGCCCATCCGCGCACCTACAGCACGGCCGACGGTCCCGTGACCGGCGTCTCCTTCGCCGTCTGGGCGCCAAATGCCAAGGGCGTCAGCCTCATCGGTGACTTCAACCACTGGAGCGGCAACGACGCCCCGATGCGGACCCTGGGATCGTCCGGGGTGTGGGAACTGTTCTGGCCGGACTTCCCGGCCGACGGGCTGTACAAGTTCCGGGTGCACGGCGCCGACGGGGTCACCACCGAGCGCGCCGACCCGATGGCCTTCGCCACCGAGGTGCCGCCCAAGCGCGCCTCGCGGGTGACCAAGAGCGAGTACACGTGGCAAGACGCGGACTGGATGGCCCAGCGGGCGATCAAGAACCCGGTCTTCGAACCGATGAGCACCCTCGAGGTGCACCTGATGTCGTGGCGACCCGGCCTGACCTACCTCGAACTCGCCGACCAGCTGACCGAGTACGTCGTCGAGCAGGGCTTCACCCATGTCGAGTTGTTGCCCGTGGCGGAGCATCCGTTCGGCGGGTCGTGGGGCTACCAGGTCACCTCGTACTACGCACCGACGTCGCGACTGGGCACGCCCGACGAGTTTCGATTCCTGGTCGACCGACTGCACCAGGCCGGCATCGGCGTACTCGTCGACTGGGTGCCAGCTCACTTTCCCAAGGACGCATGGGCGCTGGGCCGCTTCGACGGCACCGCTCTCTACGAACACTCCGACCCTCGGCGCGGCGAGCAACTCGACTGGGGCACATACGTTTTCGACTTCGGCCGGGCCGAGGTTCGCAACTTCCTAGTGGCCAACGCGCTGTACTGGCTGCAGGAGTTCCACATCGACGGGCTACGCGTGGACGCGGTTGCGTCGATGCTGTACCTCGACTACTCACGGCCCGAGGGCGGCTGGACGCCCAACATCTACGGCGGCCGGGAGAATCTCGAGGCGGTGCAGTTCCTGCAGGAGATGAACGCGACGGTTCACAAGGCCACCCCCGGCATCGTGACCATCGCCGAGGAGTCCACCTCGTGGCCGGGCGTCACCCGCCCGACCAACCTTGGCGGACTTGGCTTCTCGATGAAGTGGAACATGGGCTGGATGAACGACACGCTCGCCTTCATGCAGCGCGACCCAATCTACCGCAGCTTCCACCACCACGAGCTGACGTTCTCCCTGCTGTACGCGTTCAGCGAGAACTTCGTCCTCCCGATCAGTCACGACGAGGTCGTGCACGGCAAGGGCACGCTGTGGGGCCGGATGCCGGGCAACGACCACATGAAGGCCGCCGGCGTACGCAGCCTGCTGGCCTACCAGTGGGCCCACCCCGGCAAGCAACTGCTGTTCATGGGACAGGAATTCGGCCAGCGCGCGGAGTGGTCCGAGGAGCGCGGCGTCGACTGGTTCCAGCTCGACGAGGAAGGCTTCTCCGGCGGCATCAAGCGGTTCACCGCCGACGTCAACGAGATCTACAAGACCCGCCGCGCGCTGTTCTCCCGCGACTCGAGTCCCGAGGGCTACTCGTGGATCGACGCCAACGACTCGGCGAACAACGTGTTGAGCTTCCTGCGTTTCGGCGACGACGGTTCGATGCTGGCCTGCGTGTTCAACTTCTCGGGTTCGGAGCACAGCTCCTACCGGTTGGGGTTGCCGCACACGGGCACCTGGCGCGAGGTGCTCAACACCGACGCAACGATCTACAACGGGGCTGGCGCAGGCAACTTCGGCGCCGTCGAGGCGACGGCGGATCCGTGGCACGGTCGGCCCGCATCGGCCGAGATGGTGATTCCGCCGCTATCGGCCCTCTGGTTCGAGCCGGTCTAACCGCAGGAACTCAGTAGAGCGCGTTGGCCAGGTTCCGGCGGCCCGCGATCACCCTGGGGTCGTCCTGCGGAAACAGCTCGAACAGCTCCACCAACCGCGTGCGGACCGCGGCGCGCTCGTCGCCAGCGGTGCGTCGCACCAGCCCGATGAGCCGCTCGAACGCCTCGACGACCAGGTCCTGCGTCACCTCCACGTCGGCGGCGGCGAATGCGGCCTCGACGTAGGTCGGCGCGGCAGCGGCACGGTCGACGGCGTCGGCGGGCCGGGCCGTCGCCCGCTTAGGAACGCGATCTGACGCAAGCGCGTCCTTGGCTTCGGCGTGGTTGGGGCGGGCGTCGAGAATGGCCTGGTAGGCGGCGAGAGCGTCGTCGAACTCGGCGGAGTCCCACAACGAGCGCGCCCGCTCCAGCTCCGGGTCGGCCTCCTCGGCGTCGCCGGCCTCTCCGCCGCCTTCGAGCTTGCCCGCCGTGGCGCTGAGCAGCGAGTCGACCCACCGCCGCAGTTGCTCGGGCGGCTGTACGCCCTCGAAGCTCGAGATCGGCTGCCCGCCGGCGACGGCGACGACGGTCGGCACGGCCTGCACTCCGAAGACCTGGGCCACCCGGGGTGCGGTGTCGACGTTGACCGTCGCGAACACCCACGCACCCCCGTCGGCCTTGGCCAGGGCGGCCAGCACGTCACCCAACTGGACGCTGGCGTCGCTGCGCGGTGTCCACAGCAGGACCACGACGGGTACCTGATTGGACCGGGCGAGCACCTCGGTCTCGAGGTTCGCCTCGGTGATGTCGAGCCCAGCGGCCGCGGCGCCCGCGGGGGCGTCCCGTGACGGTGGGGGCTGCTTGAGGGCCGAGAGGTCGAACGCACCCGCCAACGCGGGGCCGACGGAAGGTCGTGGACGAGTCACATGGACAAGTTTGTCACGTCGTTTCGGCAACCGGCGGAGCGGCCACGGCGGCACTTCGCTCCTGCCCTCCGCGCGGGCTCGTCCGACCGGTGCGCTCGGCCCACATGAGGAAGATCACACTGCCCAGCGGCACGATGCTTCCCAGCAACGCCAGCAACCACGTCACCGGCGACCACCTGAACGCCAGGCCGACCAGGACGGCGCTCAGGACGAACGCGATGAAGACCAGACCGTGCGCCATGCCGAAGATCTTCACGCCGATCTCGGTGCGCGGCGTGCCTACGTACTTGAAGTACATGCCGATCAGCAGGCCCACCCAGGTCACGGCTTCGGTGAAGGCGACGATTCGGAACCAGCCCGCACGGCGGTGACGGTCGACGGTGTTACTCATGACCGCCATTGTGCCCGAGCGCGACGCTGGCTACTACGCAGCGTCGTTGTCGGCTGAGTCCGTTCTCAGGGGCGGCGAAGGATCAGGGCGTCACCCTGGCCGCCCGCACCGCACAGCGCGGCCACGGCGTAGCCCGATCCGCGGCGCGCCAGCTCGAGGGCGGCGTGCAGGGTGATCCGCGCCCCGGACATGCCGATCGGGTGCCCGATGGCGATGGCCCCGCCGTCGACGTTGACCTTGTCCGCGTCCAGGCCCAGCTCCTGGGTCGAGGCCAGGGCGACCGCCGCGAACGCTTCGTTGATCTCGACGACGTCGAGCTGCTCGACGGAGATGCCCTCCTTGGCGATCGCCTTCTTGATGGCGTTCGCCGGCTGGCTCTGCAGCGTCGAATCGGGACCGGCGACCACGCCGTGCGCCCCGATCTCGCACAGCCAGGTCAGGCCCAGCTCCTGCGCCTTGGCCTTGTTCATCACCACGACTGCACAGGCACCGTCGGAGATCTGCGACGCCGAACCGGCGGTGATGGTGCCGTCCTTGCGGAAGGCGGGCTTCAGTCCGGCCAGCGATTCGGCCGTCGTGTTCGCCCGGATGCCCTCGTCTTCGGTGAACTCGATCGGATCGCCCTTGCGCTGCGGGATCTTCACGGGCACCACCTCGTCGGTGTACACCCCGTCCTTCCACGCCGCGGCGGCACGCTGGTGCGACCGGGCCGCCACCTCGTCCTGCTGCGCCCTGGTGAACTGGTCGACGTCGTTGCGCTGCTCGGTCAGGGCACCCATCGGCTGGTCGGTGAACACGTCGTGCAGACCGTCGTAGGCCATGTGGTCGAGCACCGTGACGTCGCCGTACTTGTAACCGGCGCGACTGTCCATCAGCAGGTGCGGCGCCTTGGTCATCGACTCCTGACCGCCGGCCACGACCACGTCGAACTCACCGGCCCGAATCAGCTGATCGGCCAGCGCGATGGCGTCGATCCCGGACAGGCACATCTTGTTGATCGTGAGCGCGGGCACGTCCCACCCGATCCCGCCGGCGACCGCGGCCTGCCGCGCCGGCATCTGTCCCGCCCCTGCGGTGAGGACCTGGCCCATGATCACGTACTCGACCGCCGAGGCGTCGACGCCGGCCTTCGCCAGGGCGCCGGCGATGGCGATCCCACCGAGGTCGCTACCCGAGAAGTCCTTCAGCGAACCCATCAGCTTGCCGACCGGGGTGCGTGCTCCAGCAACGATCACCGATGTCGTCATGTCCAACCTCCACGAGCTTCGATCCAGGGACTGTGTGGCCTATCACACTTACGCAATCATTCCATTGAAGGTTACCGTGGCTAAATGACAACGGAGCATGTCGGTGCACGTCCGGCCCTCGCCAGCGCCTTGGTAACGGCCGTCGACCACGTCGGCATCGCCGTCCCCGACCTCGACGTGGCGATCAAGTGGTACCACGACCACCTGGGGATGATCGTCCTGCACGAAGAGGTCAACGACGACCAGGGCATCCGCGAGGCGATGCTCGCGGTCCGTGGTGCGCCGAGCGGCAGCACCCAGATCCAGCTGATGTCGCCGTTGGACGAGACCTCGACCATCGCAAAGTTCATCGACAAGCGCGGCCCGGGTCTGCAGCAGTTCGCCTACCGCGTAAGCGATCTCGACGCCTTGTCCGAGCGGTTGCGCGCCGACGGCGTCCGGCTGATCTACGACGCGCCTCGTCGCGGTACGGCAAACTCGCGGATCAACTTCATCCACCCCAAGGACTCCGGAGGCGTGCTGGTCGAGTTGGTCGAGCCGGCCGCCGACGCGCACTGACCTAGGACCACGTTCGCGTCGGTCCACGGTTGGCGCGATTGGTCCAGCACGACGTGTGCCAGTGGCGGCGATCGTCCACCGCGGCCTCGCCCACGTCGGCGGGCCACACCACCACGTGCGCCACGCTCGGCCTGATCTCGTGGTCGCAGCCGGGGCACCGATAGGTCTTGACGGCCCGTGCGGCCGCGACGGCCCTGACGTCGTAGTCGTAGCCGTCCGGCCCGATCTCCACCCGTCGCGACAGCGGCTGGGGCGCCGACGGGTGCCGTCTGCGAGGTGGGGTGCGCCGCTTGGCCATTCGACCATCCTTTCGCGTCAGAACAATCTGAACTCGTTACTGTCCATTCCGCGCATCTGGTCGTAATCCAAAGTCACACAACGAATCCCACGGTCGACGGCCAACGTGCGAGCCTGCGGCTTGATCTGCTGGGCCGCGAAGACACCACTGACGGGCGCGAGCACCGTGTCCCGGTTGAGCAAGGTGAGATACCGCGTGAGCTGCTCGACGCCGTCGATGTCGCCGCGGCGCTTGATCTCCACGGCCACCGAACGCCCCAGCTCGTCGCGGCACATCAGGTCGACCGGACCGATGGCCGTCATGTACTCCCGGCGCACCAACGTGTATCCGACGCCCAACAGCTCGACGTGCTCGGCCAGCAGCTTCTGCAGATGCGCCTCGACGCCGTCCTTCACCAAGCCGGGGTCGACGCCCAGCTCGTGACTCGAGTCGTGTTCGACGTCCTCGACGGTGATGCGCAGCTGCTCGCCCGCCTTGTTCTCCACCACCCAGACGGGACTGTCGCCACCGTTCTCCTCGACCAACCAGCATGGCGGGCTCATCCAGTTCAACGGCTTGTAGGCCCGGTCGTCGGCGTGCACGCTGACCGAGCCGTCGGACTTGAACAGCAGCAGCCGACGCGCGGACGGAAGATGAGCGGTGAGACGGCCGACGTAGTCGACGGTGCACTGGGCTATGACGAGGCGCACCGAACCACCATAGATGGCCGAGTCCGGGTCACTAGGCTGACGCCACGATGACGGAGAAGAAGAACGCGGCGCAACGCCTGGGCCGGGTACTCGAGCGGGTGACCAACCAGAGCGGTCACGTCGCGGGGACCCCGGAGTACGGCTCGTGGATCCTGGGGCGGGTCTCGGAGAGCCAGTTCCGCCGCCGCATCCGCATCCAGGTCATCCTGACGACGTTCGTCATCGTGGCGAACCTAATCGGCATCGGTGTCACGGCGCTCGTCGTCACCGTGGCCTTCCCGACGCCCAACGTCTTCGCCCCGGAGACG
>Ga0209051_1001665_pt1 | contig 17946 bp, 18 predicted proteins | sample AraplaCvi_mMS_r2_2_FD_184286 | JGI IMG/M metagenome (GOLD analysis project Ga0209051, IMG submission 184286) | Arabidopsis root microbial communities from North Carolina, USA - plate scrape MF_Cvi_mMS_r2 (SPAdes) (version 2) | ecosystem: Host-associated > Plants > Roots > Endosphere | place...
CTTCGCTGGCGACACGTCCGAGCACCTTGTCGGTGGCATCGATCACAAACCACTCGTGCACCACTTCGGCCGGCTTGGCGCTGAAGGTCTTCATGAGTGAGTTCTCTAAGAGAGAGGAAAATCGCGGCTGTCCGAGGCGTTCGAGGCCTGTTTCCTCGGCGCTGCTCATGGCTGGCAGCCTCTCGGATCCACTCGAACGCTCACCCCGCCGCAAAACGGGTAGCCGGCGAGTATCGCACAAGTCGCCCCTGGTGTGAAATGGGGCGAGCGCGGAGGAACCGGGGCCGCCCGGGCACCCTCCATCGAACTTGAATTCTTGCCGAAGAAGGTTCAGCTTCGGCGATCAACCGCCCGCAAGCTCGGCCGCCTAGAGTGGGGCCCCGCCGCCATCCCTCCCCCGCCGCGTCCGCACCGCCGTGACAAACTCGGAGAAGCCCGGGAGTCCATGGCTCCAGCGCGGAACGCAAATTGCGTGTTCCGTGTAGAGTCTCAGGGTAATTACTTAGGAGATCGCCATGGGCGACGCCCGCGCCTTCGACTGGGTGCCGATCCGTTCACTGTCGGCGCGCCACCGGCCCCGCATCCTCGCGCACCTGCTGGCGCTGGACGCGCCGGACCGCTACCTGCGCTTCGGCTACGCCGCGGCCGACGAGCAGATCCGCCGCTACGTCGAGCGCATCGATTTCGAGCGCGACGAGGTGTTCGGCGTGTTCAACCGCCGCCTCGCGCTGATCGCCTTGGCGCACCTCGCGTTCGAACGCCCCCTGGCGGCGGTGCCGCCGCCTCCCGGGGGGGTCGAGTCGCCCGGCGAAGCCGGATCCACCCGGGAGCCCGGCGCCGACACCCAGGCCGCCACCGGCGCCGAGTTCGGCGTCTCGGTGGCCGTGCACGCGCGCGGCCGCGGCTACGGCGCGCGCCTGTTCGACCACGCGGTGCTGCGCGCGCGCAACCGCCGCGTCGAGAGCATCGTGATCCACGCCCTGAGCGAGAACGTCGGCATGCTCAAGATCGTGCGCAACGCCGGCGCCGAGGTCGAGAGCCTCGGCGGCGACGCCGAGGCCCGCCTGCGCCTGCCGCCGGAAGACTTCGCCTCGCGCCTGGCCGGGCGCGTCGAGGAGGCCGTCGGCGAGCTCGACTACCGCTTCAAGCAGGGCGCGCTCGACGCCCGCCCGCCCGCCTGACCGCGCGAGGGGACGGCCTGCGACCCGTCCCCGGCGTGGGGACTGGCCTCCGGCCTGTCCCCGTGTTCCCACAGGGCGACCGCGACGAACACGGGGACAGGCCAAAGGCCAGTCCCCTCCCTCGGCGCCCGCCGTCGCCCCCGCGCGTACCATGCGGCGAATGACCGACTTCGCCGACCGCGCCCCCTACGCCCGCCTGACACCGCACCAGATGCTGGACGCGCTCGCCGCGTCGGGCTTCCCGATCACCGGCGGCCTGCTGCAGCTCAACTCCTACGAGAACCGCGTGGTCCAGGCCGCGCTCGAGGGCGGGGACGCCGTCGTCGCCAAGTTCTACCGCCCGCGCCGCTGGAGCGACGCGCAGATCCTCGAGGAACATTCGTTCGCGCGCGAGCTGGCCGAGGACGACCTGCCGGTCGCCGCGCCCCTCGCGCTCGCCCCGCCCTTCCCCGTCGACGGGCTCGCCGTCAGCGGCGACCCGCCCACGCTGGGCCTGTGGCAGCCCGCCGTCGAGTCCGACGACGACGACCGCTCGCCCTCCCCCGTCTACCGCTTCGGCGTCGCCCCGCGCCGCGCCGGCCGCGCGCCCGAGCTGGAGAGCCCGCACACGCTCGCCTGGCTCGGCCGCCTGCTGGGCCGGCTGCACCGCGTCGGCGCCCGCCGCCCCTTCGCGCACCGCCGCACGCTGGACTGCACCAGCCACGGCGACGACGCCCGCGCCCGCGTCGAGCGCAGCGACCTGCTGCCGCCCGCCCAGGCCTCGACCTGGCTCGACGCCAGCGGCCGCGCCGTCGAGGCCGCCCGCCGCGCCTTCGAGCAGGCGGGCACGCCGCGACCGCTGCGCCTGCACGGCGACTGCCACCCCGGCAACATCCTCTGGCGCGAGGAAGGCGAGCACGCCGGCCCGCTGTTCGTCGACCTCGACGACGCCTGCATGGGCCCGGCGGTGCAGGACCTGTGGATGCTGCTGTCCGGCGACCGCCCGGCGATGCAGGCCCAGCTGGGGCACGTCCTCGGCGGCTACCGCGCCTTCATGGACTTCGACGTCGCCGAACTCGGGCTGATCGAGGCCCTGCGCACGCTGCGCATGATCCACCACAGCGCGTGGATCGCCGAGCGCTGGGACGATCCAGCCTTCCCGGCCGCCTTCCCCTGGTTCGGCACGCCCGCCTACTGGGAGCAGCAGGTGACGCAGCTGCGCGAGCAGCTGGAGCACATGGCGCTGCCGCCGCTGCGCGTGGCGTGAGCCGCGGGCGGCGGCGCCGCGGTCGTCAGCCCGCCCCGACCACCTCGTCGAGGAACAGCGCGCAACTGCGCGCGAGCTCGCCGGTCTCGAGCTGGTAGCAGCGCACCCGCGACGCGACCCCCAGCACCACGTCCAGCCCGGCGGCCGGGTGCGCCAGCGCGTTCAGCGTGGCCGTGTACAGGCGAGCGCCCGCCTCCGCCGGGCCGATCCGCCGCAGGGCCGGCTCGGCCCGCGCGCGATCGTGGCGCACGAACACGATCGCCGCCACGGTGCACGTGGCCGGGCCCGGCCCGCCCGGCAGGCGGTCGACCGGCACGTGCAGCGTCCGCCCCAGGCGCTGCACGCCGTCCCGCGGCAGCGGGAACGCCGGCGGCGGCTCGCGCTTCATGCACAGGGCGTGCGGATACGCGTGCACCCGCAGGCCGGCGGGGTCGATGGGCGCGAGCTCGTCGCTCAGGTAGGCGAGCCCGCCGTGCAGCAGGCCCCAGGCGGTCGTCGATTTCCCGTGGCCCGAGTCCCCGGCGAGCAGGTAGCCGCGGCCGCCGCGCTCGAGCACCGCGGCATGCAGGAAGAGCCACTCGGGCCGCCGGTGCTGCAGCGACACCACCAGGTCGTGCTCGAGCGCATGGAGCAGGTCGTCCAGGCCCTCGAGGGGCAGCGCCGGCCCGTGCCGGCACGACAGCGCGTACGATTCGCCCGCCCCGCTGCGCCGCACGTCGTAGTGCCACGCCGCGGGCGCCGCATCGCGGCCGGCGGGCCGGGCCAGCGCCGAGAAATTGGCCTGCAGCACCTCGCACGCGCGCGCATCGTCGCAGGCCAGCGAGACCGGGTGCCCGGCGACCTCGAGGGTCAGCCGGCCAGGCGGCTGCTCAATCGCCGGCCCCCTGCGTCTTCGGAGGCTTCTTGCCCTTGTCGTCGCCCTTGTCCTTGCCCTTGCCGCCGCCGTCGTCGTCGGGCTTCTTGCCCTTGTCGGATCCGGACTTCGCGAAGGCGGGCGCGGCCGCCAGGGTCAGGATCGCGGGCGCGATGTACGCCGACTTCTTGACGAATTCGCGCCGGGTGTCGGAAATGTCGTCCATGAACTCCTCCTTGGGGACAAGCTACCTCGCCACGAGAAGCCCGAGCGAGCGCATGCGCCCGAGCGCCTCGTCGACGTCCCTCGCGGCCACCTCGCGCTCCACCTCGTGGCCGGCCACGACCGCGTCGACGATTGCCTGCGGCGTGCCGCCCGCGGTCGCCAGGCGCCAGATCAGGCTCGCGACCTCGTTGAGCTGGTGGATCCGGTTCGAGCGAGCATCGAGCGCGACGATCTCGCCGTCGAGATCGCGCACCGTGACGCCGGGAGCGGCCAGGAATCCGCCGGCGGCGGCGGGCACGGGGGACGCGTCTTGCATCGGCCTATTATGCGGCCCTGTCTTCAAGCTGAAACGAATTCAGATGAGGGATGTCGCGGGTGGATCCGGAGGGCCTCTCCGCGGCGACGCGACGCTCGTGGCCCGGCTGCTGCGCCAGGCCGCCGGCGCCGCGCAGCCGCTCTCGCCGGGGCCGGACGACGCGCCCGCCCGGGCGTTCCGGTGGGTGATGGACGGCGGGCTCGGTCCGCTGCTCCTGCACGCCGCGCAGGCCACCGGCACCGCCGTCGGCGCCGAGCGGCACGACGCGCTGCGCGCCGCCGACCTGACCGCGCGCCTGCGCCACGCCGACCTGGTCGACACCGCCTGCGACGTCATCGACGCCGGCGCCGCATCCGGCGTCCCGGTGACCCTGCTGAAGGGCATCTCGGTCAGCGAGGAACTCTGGCCCGCGGAGCACCTGCGCCCGATGGGCGACGTCGACGTGCTCGTGCCGCGCGACGGCTATGCCGCCATCGAGGCGGCGCTCCTCGCGGGCGGCTACGCCCGGATCCCGGGTCCGGAGCAGCCGGGCCTGCAGCACGGCGTGCCGCTGCGCCACCGCACCCGCGGCACCCTCGTGGAACTGCACCGCGAGCTGTTCGCGGACGGTTCGGAGCTGCGCCGTCCCGGCGCCGACCTGGCCGCCGGGACCGTCGCCGCGCGCGGCACGGTGGCCAGCCGCTACCACGGCCGCCCGGTGCGGCGCCTGGCGCCCGCGACCCAGTTGCTCTACATCGCCGCCTCGTGGTTCAACGACCTGACCCAGTGCCGGCCGCACCCCAGCTTCCTGGCCTCGCTGTTCGACGCCGTCTACCTGGTGTCCCGCCACCCCGGGCTGCTGGCCGACGACGGCGCGCCGGCGCGGGTCGACAACCCGATCGCCCGCGCCTCGCTGCTGGCGCTGCTCACCTACCTGCCGCGCTTCGGCCTGCCCGCCCCCTCGGAGCGACGCCTGCGCGCGCTGAGCGCACCGCCCGGCGCCGTCGGCCCCTGGGAGCTGCGCCTGATCCACGCCATGCTCGACCGCTACCAGGTGGGCGGCCGCACGTGGAACCTCCCCCTGCCGCCGCCGGTGCCCGGGCGCTACGACCTGCGGCGGCAGTTGCACCGCAGGCTGGGGCTGCCGGCGCCGCGGTGGATGCGGTGACGGCTCGTCGCGTTCGGGGCGAACAGGTCCGGTTGCCTCTTTGCAGGCTCGCTGGCCTGTGCGAGAGCTGAAATTGCCTGCGCTTGCGGCTTCCTTGCCTGTCCGAGATGGAAACTTGCCTCTCGTTCCGGCTCGATTGCCTGTCGCGGATTGAAACTTGGCACTCCTCCTGGCTCTTTTGCATGTGCCGGAGGGAATTTGCCAAAAGATGAGGCAAGTCATCCAGTCGAAGGGACAAGGCTGCCTCGTCCCGAGGGCGCTGCCCCAATTCCTTCGAGACCTGAGTCAGGCAGGCGCGGACCCTCCCCGCCATGTCCGGATCGGCGCCGCGGCTGCGTACATCTCCACGACCCCGGAGACCCTCATGAACCGCCCCTGGCTGACCGCCCTCGTGACCATCCTCCCCGCCCTGCTGCTCCTCGCGTGGGGCTGGCACCTGCTGCGCAAGGCGCGGCGCAGCGCCGACTGGCCGGTGGCGCCGGCCACCATCCGCGAGTCGCGCGTCGTGCAGCAAGGCAATGCGCGCAGCCCGCGGGTGCGCTTCGACTACGTCGCCGCCACGCGGCCCCAGGTCGGCGACCGCCTGTGGGTCGGCCCGCGCTCCATCGCCGTCACCGGCTCGTGGGCCGACCGCGTCGCCGGGCGCTACCCCGTGGGCGCCGCCGTGCGCGTGGCGGTGGATCCGGCGGATCCCGGCTACGCCGTCCTGGAGCCGGGGCTGCGCCTGGTGCACTGGCTGCCGTTCGGGGTCGGCGTGGTGGTGCTGGCGGGGAGCGTGATCGCGGTCGCCGCGGGCGCCTGAGCGCGCGCGGCCGCCCCGCAGCGCTCGGACCGGAGCGCGCAGCGCGCAGGGCAGCCCGGTGACCGCGCACGGATCGACCGGCGCCCGGCGCGGGGACGCGCGGGCGCGGCCCGATTAGCATCGCGGGCGGGAACGACCGCGCATGACCTCCAGACTCCCCCGCTCCGGCAGCGACCTCGTCCGCTGCGACGCCGAAGAGACCGCCCGCCGCCTCGACCTCCGCCCGCTCATGGCCGCGGTCGCGCAGGCCGCGCTCGACGTCGACGCCGGCCGCCTCCTCAGCCCGGAGCGCCTGGTCGTCCCGCTCGGCGCCGGCGGCGTGATGCTCAGCATGCCGGCGACGGCCCCCGACATCGGCATCCACAAGCTCGTCAACGTGCAGCCCGCCAACCGGCCGCTCGGGCTGCCCACGATCTTCGGCCTGGTGACCGTGGTCGACGCGGCCACCGGACGGCCGCTGTGCCTGCTGGACGGGCCGGAGGTCACGGGTCGCCGCACGGCGGCCGTCTCGCTGGTCGCGATCGAGCGGCTGCTCGGGCGCGCGCCGGCGCAGGTGCTGCTGGTGGGCACCGGGGCGCAGGCGCGCCACCACCTGCGGGCGCTGCGCGAGGTGCATCCGGCGTGCAGGGCATGGGTGCGCGGGCGCGACCGCGCGGCCGCCGAACGCTTCTGCGTCGACCTGCGCGCCACGCACGAGGGCGCGGCGCCCTGCGCGGAGGGCGTGCCCGACGGCGTCGAGGCCGTGATCCTGCTGACCACCAGCACCGAGCCCGTGTTCGACGAGCCCGGGCGCGCCGGACGGGTCGTCGTCGGCGTCGGCGCCTTCCGGCCCGGGATGGCGGAGATCGGCCAGCGCACGCTGGAGACGAGCCGCCTCTACGCCGACGACCCCGCCGGCGCGCGCCACGAGGCCGGCGACCTGCTGCGCGCGGGCGTCGACTGGGCACGCGTCGAGTCGCTCGGCCGCCTGCTCCTCGCCCCGCCCGGGGACGACGGGCCGGCGGTCTTCAAGAGCGTGGGGAGCGCGGCGTGGGATCTCGCGGCGGCGCGCGTCGCGCTGCGCGCGCTCGGCATCGGGCCTTGAGCGCCGGGCCGGCGCCGGTCGCGGCCGTCAGATCGTCACGCCGCCGTCCACCGACAGCGCCTGCCCCGTCACGAACGCCGACTCGTCGCTCGCCAGGTACACCAGCATCGGCGTGATGTCGTCCACGGTGGCCAGCCGCCCCATGGGCTGGCGCGCGACGAAGTCGCGCTCCGCCTGGGCCGGATCCGGCGCCGCGGCGATGCGGCCGCGCAGCGAGGGGGTGTCGACCGTCCCCGGGCACAGGCAGTTGCAGCGGATGCCGCGGCGCACGTAGTCGGCCGCGACGGACTTGGTCAGGCCGATGACGGCGGCCTTGCTGGCGCCGTAGACGCAGCGGTTGGGGAAGCCCTTCAGGCTGGACGCCATGGAGGCCATGTTGATGATCGAGCCGCGGCCGGCCTCGAGCATCGCGGGGAGCGCGGCGCGGGTGACGCGGTGCATGCTGCCGACGTTGAGGTCCATGCTGCGCGCCCAGGCGTCGTCGTCGCACTCGAGCAGCGCGCCGTGGTGGACGATGCCGGCGCAGTTGAACAGCACGTCGAGGGTGCCGGCCTCGCCGACCACGCGGCGCACGGCGGCGCCGTCGCAGACGTCGAGCACGCGCGTGCGGATGCGCCCGCCCGCGAGCGAGTCGAGCGCGGCGGCGTCGAGGTCGGTCGCCCAGACGGTGGCGCCCTCGGCGGCGAAGGCGAGCGCGGCGGCGCGGCCCATGCCGGCGCCGGCGGCGGTGACGAAGGCGGTCTTGCCCGCGAGTCTCATGGCTTGTCTTTCGGTGGGCTGTGGGAGGCGTCGGGCTCGCCGATCCAGCGTTCCTGCGACGCGCGCAGGTGGCTGAACATCGCGGCCGCGGCGGCCTGGGGGTCGCGCGCCTCGAGGGCGCGCCAGATGGCCTCGTGCTCGGCGAGCGCGGCGGTCCAGGTCTGCGCGGTCTCGGAGCGCCCGCTCAGGCGCGAGGAGATCGGGCTGTGGCGGCCGTCGAAGAGCTCGCCCACCATGCGCACGAGCACGGAGTTGGCGCTCATCTCGGCGATGGCGAGGTGGAAGCGGCGGTCGGCCTCGAGCGGCATGCGGCCGCGCGCGTGCTCGCGCCGCATGGCGGCCAGCGCCTCCTCGACGCGGTCGAGCCCGGCGCGCGTGACGCGCGCGGCGGCGAGCGTGATGACGGCGCCCTCGAGCGCGGCGCGCGCCTGCATCAGCTCGGTCGGGCTCTCGCCGAGCGCGGAGGTGTCGCGCGCCTCGGAGGCGGCGACCGGCGCGCAGACGTAGACGCCCGAGCCGCCGCGGATCTCGACGCGGCCGTCGATCTCGAGCGCGATTAGCGCCTCGCGCAGCGAGGGGCGCGACACGCCGAGCTGCAGCGCGAGTTCGCGCTCGGGCGGCAGCCGCGCACCGACGCCGAAGCCGCCGTCGGCGATCACCGCGCGGATCCGGTCGGCGACCTGCTGGTACAGCCTGCGGGAATCGACGGGGCGGGGTGGGGGCATGGCGAGGCGGATGTGGTCAGGCCGGAGTCGGAGGGGTCTGGCCTGCGGCCTGTCCCCGTGTCCGACGCGGGCGCCGACGGAAACACGGGGACGGGCCGCAGGTCCGTCCCCTTTGCGCGCCTAGTCTCGCTCATTCGCGGCGTGCCGGGTTCCGGGTTTGTCCCGGTCAGGCCAAATTGGAGATATGGCACATTGGCCTGACCAGTTGGCCTGACCAATCCATGTCCCCGTCGTCCCCGCCACCGCTGCTCTCCATGAAGGGCGTCACCAAGCGCTTCTTCAATGTCGTCGCGTTGTCGGGCGTGGACTTCGACGTGCGTCCCGGCGAGGTGCACGCCATCTGCGGCGAGAACGGCGCGGGCAAGTCGACGCTGATGAAGATCCTGAGCGGCGTCTACACGCCCGACGAGGGCACCCTCTCCTGGCGCGGCGAGCCGCTGCAGGCCGCCACGCCGCAGGCCGCGCAGGCGCGCGGCATCGTGATGATCCACCAGGAGCTCAACCTGGTGCCGCACCTCACGGTGGCCGAGAACATCTGGCTCGGGCGCGAGCCGCGGCGCGGCTGGTTCGTCGACCGCGCCGCGCAGCGCGCCGGCGCGCGCGCCTGCCTGGCGCGGCTGGGCGTGGCGATCGCGCCGGACGACCTCGTCTCCACGCTCCCGGTGGCGCAGCAGCAGATGGTGGAGATCGCCAAGGCGCTGTCGATGAACGCGGAGCTGCTGATCATGGACGAGCCCACGTCCTCGCTCACCGACGCGGAGACGGCGGCGCTCTTCAAGGTCATCCACGAGCTCAAGCGCGCGGGCGTGGGCATCGTCTACATCTCGCACCGGCTCGACGAGCTGGCCGGCATCGTCGACCGCGTCACCGTGCTGCGCGACGGCCGCTACATCGTCACCAAGGCGCTCGCGCAGACGAGCATCGAGGAGATCGTCTCGCTGATGGTCGGCCGCGCGCTCGACGACAAGTTCCCGCCGCCCACGCGCGTGCCCACCGGGCAGACGCTGCTGGAGGTGCGCGGCCTGCGCCGCCGCGACGGCATCGGCCCGGTCGACTTCACGCTGCGGCGCGGCGAGATCCTCGGCTTCGCCGGGCTCATCGGCGCGGGCCGCACCGAGCTCGCGCGCGCCGTCTTCGGCGCCGACCCCGTCGCCGCGGGCACCATCACGCTCGCGGGCCGCGCGCTCGCCATCCGCTCGCCCATCGACGCGATCCGCGAAGGCATCGCCTACGTCTCGGAAGACCGCAAGGCGCACGGCCTGGCGGTGAAGATGACGGTGGCGCAGAACATCACCCTCGCCAACCTCGGCGCGGTCTCCACCGGGCAGGGCTTCATCCGCTTCGACCGCGAGCTCGCCGCCGCGCGCCGCTACATCGAGCAGCTGGGCATCCGCACGCCCTCGCCCGACCAGGTGGCGCGCCTGCTCTCGGGCGGCAACCAGCAGAAGGTGGTGATCGCCAAGTGGCTGTTCCGCGAGGCGCGCGTCATCTTCTTCGACGAACCCACCCGGGGCATCGACGTCGGCGCCAAGTACGCGATCTACGAGCTGATGGACCGCCTCGCGGCGCAGGGCATCGGCATCGTGCTGATCAGCTCGGAGCTGCCCGAGATCCTCGGCCTGACCGACCGCGTCGCCGTCTTCCACGAGGGCCGGGTCACGCGCGTGCTGGACACGCGCGCCACCTCGCAGGAGGAAATCATGCACTACGCCTCGGTGCGCGGCGACACCGCCGCCGCCTCGAACCTCGCCTCACTCGACACATGAACGAACGCCAGAAGGATCTCGTCCAGAAGTTCGCCGCCCTCGCGGGGCTGCTCGTGCTGGTCATCGTGTTCTCGGTGACCAGCTCGGCGTTCTTCACGCTGGGCAACGCGATGACGGTGGCGCTGCAGGTGACGTCCATCGTCTACCTGGGCATCGGCGCGACCTACGTCATCCTGACCGGCGGCATCGACCTGTCGGTGGGCTCCATCCTCGCGCTGGCCGGCGTGGTGGCGGCGCTGGCGGTGAAGGCGGGCATGCCGGTCGCGCCGGCCATGGGCTGCGGCATCCTGGTGGGCGCGCTGTGCGGCGCCATCAACGGGCTGTGCGTCACGCGGCTGCGGCTGCCGCCCTTCATCGCCACGCTGGGCATGATGCTGGTGGCGCGCGGCGTCGCGCTGCAGATCACCGGCGCGCGCGCGGTCTCGGGGCTGGGCGACGCCTTCGGCGCGCTCGGCAACGGGTCGCTGTGGCGCGTGGTGAAGCTCGACGCGCGCGGCTTCCCCGACGTCGTCTTCCCCGGCATCCCCTACCCCGTCATCCTGATGGTGGTGCTGGCGGTGCTGGCCTCCATCCTGCTCACCCGCACCACGCTCGGCCGCCACATCCACGCGGTCGGCTCCAACGCCGAAGCCGCGCGGCTGTCGGGCGTGAACGTGGGGCGCGTGGTGCTCTTCGCCTACGTCGTCTCGGGCGCGCTCGCGGGGCTCACCGGCTGCGTGCTGATGTCGCGCCTGGTCACCGCGCAGCCCAACGAGGGGGTGATGTACGAGCTCGACGCCATCGCCAGCGCGGTGATCGGGGGCACCTCGCTCATCGGCGGCGTGGGCACGATCTCGGGCACGGCCATCGGCTCGTTCGTCATCGGCATCCTGCGCAACGGACTGAACATGAACGGCGTCTCGGCCTTCACGCAGCAGATCATCATCGGCCTGGTCATCCTCGTCACGGTCTGGGTCGATCAATTGCGCAACCGCCAGAGATGACGGCCCGGCTCGCTCCGCTCGGCCGCCGGCCGCCCCTGGATCCTTCCCGCCGGCGAATGCCGGATTCCTTCCCACAACACATCGACAGGAGACTTGCCATGAACCGCGTCCTCAAGCACCTGATGCTGCCCGCCGCCCTGGCGGCCGCCGCCGCCGCCGCGCAGGCGGGCGAGATCGCCGTGATCGTGAAGACCACGAACTCGACCTTCTGGCAGAACGTGAACAAGGGCGCTGAGGGCGCGATGAAGGAGGTCAAGGGCCATACCCTGACCTTCTCGGGCCCGGCGGCCGAATCGGCCATCGCCGACGAGGTGAACCTGGTCGAGAACGCGGTCAACCGCAAGGTGGACGGCATCGTGCTGGCCGCCTCCGACCCCGACGCGCTCGTGCCCGCGATCAAGAAGGCCTGGGAGGCGAAGATCCCCGTGGTGCTGATCGACTCGCTGGTGTCCGACGCCGGCAAGGCCTACTACCAGTCCTTCCTCGCCACCGACAACAAGGCCGCGGGCGAGCTCTGCGCCAAGGCGATGATCGCCAAGGTGGGCACCACCGGCAAGATCGCGGTGATGTCCTACGTCGCGGGCGCGGGCTCGGAGATCGGGCGCGTCGGCGGCTTCAAGGACTACATCGCGGCGCACTCCAAGCTGCAGATCGTCGGCCCGTTCTACTCGCAGTCCCAGATGGCGACGGCGCTGAACCAGACGACCGACGTGCTCGCCTCCAACGCCGACCTCAAGGGCATCTTCGGCGCCAACGAGCCCACCGCCGTCGGCATGGGCCGCGCGCTGGTGCAGAGCGGCAAGGCCGGCAAGGTCGTCGCGCTCGGCTTCGACGGCAACGAGGACCTGCAGAAGTTCGTCAAGGACGGCACGCTCGAGGCGACCGCCGTCCAGGGCTCCTACCAGATGGGGTACCTCGGCGTGAAGACGGTGGTGGACGTGATCAACGGCAAGCAGGTGCCCAAGTTCCTCGACACGGGCGTGGTGCTGGTGACCAAGTCCAACATCGACAAGCCGGAGGCGAAGAACGTCCTGTACTGAGCGACACCCGAAAGCCCCCCATGCTGGTGACCGACCGTCGCCCCCTCGCGAACACCGCCCTGCGCCCGACGGCGCTCGGCCTGGGCACGGCCGCGCTCGCCGGCATGTACGACGCGGTCGACACCGCGACGGCGCGCGCGACGCTGGCCGCGGCCTGGGACGCGGGCCTGCGCATGCTCGACACCGCGCCCTACTACGGCTTCACGCGCAGCGAGCGGCGCGTCGGCGAGTTCCTCGCCGAGCGCCCGCGCGAGCGCGCCGAGGCCGTCCTCGCGACCAAGGTCGGCCGCCTGATGCGCCCGGACGCCACGGTCGCGCCGGGCGACAACGGCTTCGCCGACCCGCTGCCGTTCCGGCCGGTCTTCGACTACACGCACGACGCGATCCTGCGCTCCTTCGAGGACAGCCTGCAGCGGCTCGGCCTGGCGCGCATCGACGTGCTGCTCGTGCACGACATCGGCCGCGTCACGCACGGCGAGCGCCACGCCCACCACTGGCAGCAGCTCACCGCGGGCGGCGGCCTGCGCGCGCTGGAGCGCCTGCGCGCCGAGGGCCGCGTCGGCGCGATCGGCCTCGGCGTCAACGAGTGGGAGGTGATCCGCGACGCGCTGGGCGAGGTGCGCCTCGACTGCGCGCTGCTGGCCGGCCGCTACACGCTGCTCGAGCAGGGCGCGCGGCCCTTCCTGGACGACTGCGCGCGCCAGGGCGTGGGCATCCTCGTCGGCGGCCCGTTCAACTCGGGCCTGCTCGCCGGCCAGGCCAAGTTCGACTACGAGGACGCGCCGCCCGCGCTGGTGGCGCGCGCCGCGGCGCTGCGCGCGGCCTGCGCCGCGCACGACGTGCCGCTGGAGGCCGCCGCGCTGCAGTTCCCGCTTGCGCATCCGGCGGTGGTGTCGGTGCTCTCGGGCATGCGCTCGCCCGCGCAGGTGGCACAGAACGTCGCGTGGTTCGAGCGGCCGCTGCCCGGCGCGCTGTGGGACGAGCTGCGCGCGCGCGGCCTGCTCGACGCGGCGGCGCCCTGTCCCGCGGGGGCGGCGTGATGCGCACGGTCGACGCCCACCAGCACTTCTGGTCGCTCGCCGCGCGCGGCGAGGGCGCGTGGCCGCCGCCGGCGCTGGCGGCCATCCACCGCGACTTCGGCCCCGCCGACCTCGCGCCGCTGCTCGCCGCCGCGGGCGTGGACGCGACGGTGCTCGTGCAGACGCTGCCCGCGCTTGCCGAGACGCGCTGGATGCTGGACGTCGCGCGCGCCACGCCCTTCGTGGCCGGCGTCGTCGGCTGGGTCGACTTCCAGGCGCCCGACGCGCCGGCGACCATCGAGGCGCTCGCCCGCGACCCGCTGCTCAAGGGCCTGCGCCCGATGCTGCAGGACCTGCCCGACGACGCCTGGATCGCCGACCCCGCCACCGCCCCCGCCGCCGAGGCGATGGCGCGCCTGGGCCTGGTCTTCGACGCGCTCGTGCTGCCGCGCCAGCTCGCGCCCCTGCACGCCTTCGCCGCGCGCCACCCCGCGCTCGCCATCGTCATCGACCACGCCGCCAAGCCCTTCATCGCCCGCGGCGAGCTCGAGCCCTGGCGCGCCGACATGGCGCGCCTGGCCGCGCTCCCGCACGTGCACTGCAAGCTCTCCGGCCTGCTCACCGAGGCCGGCGGGCGCACCACGCGCGCCGCGCTGCAGCCCTACGCGCAGGCGCTGTGGACCCTGTTCGGCCCGCGCCGCCTGCTGTGGGGCAGCGACTGGCCCGTGCTGCGGCTGGCCGGCGACTACGCCGCCTGGCACGCGCTGGCACGCGAGCTCGTCGACGCCTGCGAGCCGCGCGCGAGCGCGGCCGAGCGCGACGCCATCTTCGGCGCCAACGCCGCCGCCCTCTACCACCTCTGAACCATGCTCACCGTCCTCTGCGAACGTCCCGGCTCCCTCGTCGCGCAGGAGCGCGAACGCCCGGTGCGCGGCCCCGACGACGTGCTGCTGCGCGTGCGCCGCGTCGGCGTGTGCGGCACCGACCTGCACATCTTCACCGGCAACCAGCCCTACCTCGCCTACCCGCGCGTCATGGGCCACGAACTCTCCGGCACGGTCGAGGAGGCTGACGCCGCGAGCGGACTCGCGCCCGGCGACCCGGTGTACGTCATGCCCTACCTCTCCTGCGGCCGCTGCATCGCCTGCCGCCAGGGCAAGACCAACTGCTGCACCGCGATCCAGGTGCTGGGCGTGCACCGCGACGGCGCGATGACCGAGCTGCTCGCCGTGCCCGCCGCCTTCGTGCACAAGGCCGAGGGCATCACGCTGGACCAGGCCGCGATGCTGGAGTTCCTCGCCATCGGCGCGCACGCGGTGCGGCGCGGCGAGGTCGCGGCGGGCCAGCGCGTGCTCGTCGCCGGGGCCGGGCCGATCGGGCTCGCGGCCATGCTGTTCGCGGCGCTGCGCGGCGCGCGCGTGGTCGCGCTCGACGCGCGGCGCGACCGGCTGGACGTCGCGCTGGCGCACCTGGGCATCGCCGCCGCGGTGGAGGTCGGCGACGGCGACGAGGCCGAGCTCGCGCGCCTGAGCGACGGCGAGCACTACGACGTCGTCTTCGACGCCACCGGCAACCCCAAGGCGATGGAGCGCGGCTTCCGCTTCGTCGCGCACGGCGGGCGCTACGTGCTGGTGTCCATCGTGCAGGGCTCGATCTCGTTCTCCGACCCCGAGTTCCACAAGCGCGAGGCGACGCTGCTGGCCAGCCGCAACGCGACCACCGAGGACTTCGAGACGGTGCTGGCCGCCATGCGCGCGGGGCGGGTGCCCGACGCCGCGCTGGCGACGCACCGCCTCGCCCTGGCGGACGTGCCGGCGCAGTTCCCGCGCCTGCTCGATCCGGCGGAACACGTCATCAAGGCCATCGTCGAATGCTGACGACCCGGCGCGACATGAGCACGATCCTCGGCCACCCCATCCTGCAGTTCGGCACCAGCCGCTTCCTGCAGGCCCACGTCGACCTCTTCGTCTCCGAGGCCCTGGCCGCGGGCGAGGCGCTCGGCGGCATCACCGTGGTGCAGACCACCGACAGCGCGCAGGGCGCCGCGCGCGTCGCGGCGCTCGCGCGCGGCGCGGGCTACGAGGTGCGCCTGCGCGGCCTGCGCCACGGCCGGCCCGTCGACGAGCGCGTGCAGTGCACGGGCGTGCGCGCCGCGCTGCGCACCGCGACGCAGTGGGCGCGCGTGCGGCGCGAGCTCGTCGAGGGCGGCGTGCGCGTCGTCGTCTCCAACACCGGCGACACCGGCTGGCAGCCGCACCCGGGCGACGGTCCCGCGCTGCTGGCGCGCGACGCCGCCCCGCCCGGCGGCTTCCCCGCCAAGCTGCTGGTGCTGCTGCACGGGCGCTGGCAGGCGCGCCCGGTCGAGCCGCTGACGCTGCTGCCCTGCGAGCTGGTCGCGCGCAACGGCGACACCTTGTGCGAGCTGGTCGCCGGCCTCGCGCGCGACTGGCGCCTGCCCGCCGCGTTCCAGGCCTGGCTGCGCGCGCATCCGGTGTGGGGCAACTCGCTGGTCGACCGCATCGTGCCGGAGGCGCTCGAGCCCGCGGGCGCGGTCGCCGAGCCCTACGCGCTGTGGGCCGTCGAGCGCCGGCCGCACCTGGCCCTGCCCTGCCGCCACGCCGACATCGTGCTGACGGACGACCTGGGGCGCCACGAGCGCCTCAAGCTGTGGCTGCTCAACCTCGGCCACTCCGTGCTCGCCGAGCTGTGGTTGCGCCGCGGCCGCCCGCCCGGCGAGACCGTGCTGCACGCCATGCAGGCGGCCGACACGCGCGCCACGCTCGAGGGCGTGTGGGCCGACGAGGTGCTGCCGCTGTTCGACGCGCTCGGCGAGGGCGAGGCGGCGCGCGCCTACCTCGAGACCCTGCGCGAGCGCCTGCTCAACCCCTGGCTGGCCCACCGGCTGGCCGACATCGCCAACCACCACCCGGCCAAGATGGCGCGCCGCTTCGCGCCCGTCGTGGCGCTCGCGCGCGAGCGCGCGCCCGGCCTCGCCCAGCCCTGGCTGCGCGGCGCCCTCGCCGCCGGGGAATCCGAAGAGACCGCCCATGTCGACTGAACGCCCGGATCCCGCGCTGCTGGTGCTGCACGCCAGCGACAACGTCGCGGTCGCGCGCGTGGCGATCGCCGCCGGCGCGCCGCTGGCCGCGCCCGGCGGCGCGCTCGTCGCCGCGCAGGACATCCCCGCCGGCCACAAGATCGCCACGCGCGCGGTCGCGCGCGGCGAGGCCGTGCGCAAGTACGGCCAGGTGATCGGCGGCGCGACGCGCGACATCGCCCCCGGCGAGCACGTGCACGTGCACAACCTCGACATGGGCGACTCGCATCCGCTGCACGGCATCGGCCGCGACTACCTGCCCACGCGCGCGACGCCCGAGCCGGCCACCTTCGAGGGCTACGTGCGCGCCGACGGCGGCGTCGGCACGCGCAACTTCGTCGGCGTGGTCTCCAGCGTCAACTGCTCGGCCACCGTCTGCAAGGCGATCGAGAAGGCCTTCGCGGGCGACGCGATGGCCGCGTGGCCGGGCGTCGACGGCGTGGTCGCCATCACGCACGGCACCGGCTGCGGCATGAGCGGCGGCGGCGAAGGCATCGCGCTCCTGCGGCGCACGCTGCGCGGCTACGCGGCGCATCCGAACTTCGCGGGCGTGCTCGTGATCGGGCTGGGCTGCGAGGTCAACCAGGTCGACACGCTGGTCGAGTCGCTGGACGACGGCACGGGGCGCGTGCGCACGCTGACGATCCAGGACGCGGGCGGCACGCGCGAGGCCATCGCCGAAGGCTCGGCCATCGTGCGCGAGCTGCTCGCGCGCGCGGCCACGGCCCGGCGCTCCACGGTGCCCGCGAGCCGCCTCGTCGTCGGCCTGCAGTGCGGCGGCTCGGACGGCTACTCCGGCATCAGCGCCAACCCCGCGCTGGGCGCGGCGGTCGACCTGCTGGTGCGCCACGGCGGCACGGCCATCCTGTCGGAGACGCCCGAGATCTACGGCGCCGAGCACCTGCTGACCGCGCGCGCCGCGCGGCCCGAGGTCGGCGAGCGGCTGCTGGAGCGCCTGCGCTGGTGGGAGGACTACACGGCGAAGAACGGCGGCGACATGAACAACAACCCCTCGCCGGGCAACAAGGCGGGCGGCATCACGACCATCCTCGAGAAGTCGCTGGGCGCGGTCGCCAAGGGCGGCAACACCGGGCTGATGGACGTGGTCGAGTACGCCGAGCCGGTGGCCGCGCACGGCCTCGTCTTCATGGACACGCCGGGCTACGACCCGGTCTCGGCCACCGGCCAGGTCGCCGGCGGCGCCAACCTGATCTGCTTCACCACCGGGCGCGGCTCCACCTACGGCTGCAAGCCGACGCCCTCGCTGAAGGTGGCCACCAACACGCCCATGTACACGCGCATGCGCATGGACATGGACTTCAACGCGGGCGAGATCATCGACGGCACGCTGGGCGTCGCCGAGGCCGGCGAGCGGCTGTTCGCGCTGATGCTGGAGACCGCCTCCGGGCGGCGCAGCCTGAGCGAGGAGCACGATCTCGGGAACAACGAATTCGTGCCGTGGCAGCTGGGGGCGGTGATGTGACCGCGCTGGACGTCGTCACCGCCGGCGAGGCGCTGGTCGTCCTGGCCGCCGAATCCGCGGGCGCGCTGGAGGACGTCGAGCGCTTCCGCCGCTTCGCCGCGGGCGCGGAGCTGAACGTGGCGATCGGCCTCGCGCGGCTCGGCCTGCGCGTGGGCTACCTGACGCGCCTCGGCGACGACGCGTTCGGCCGCTACCTGTCGGGCGTGCTGGCGCGCGAGCG
>Ga0209051_1001666_pt1 | contig 17934 bp, 18 predicted proteins | sample AraplaCvi_mMS_r2_2_FD_184286 | JGI IMG/M metagenome (GOLD analysis project Ga0209051, IMG submission 184286) | Arabidopsis root microbial communities from North Carolina, USA - plate scrape MF_Cvi_mMS_r2 (SPAdes) (version 2) | ecosystem: Host-associated > Plants > Roots > Endosphere | place...
CCCAGGTTCAGGCCCTGACCGCCGAACGGAGGATGTACGTGCGCGGCGTCACCGGCCAGCAGCACTCGGCCCGATCGGTAGTCCACGGCCTGACGGGTGTTGTCGGTCCAGCGGGTCGGCGTCGCGCGCAGGGCCGTCACCGTGACGTCGGTACCCGAGGTCCGGCGGAGGCTCGCCTGCACCTCCTCGAGGGTGACCGGTGCCGCGCGTTCGGTGCGGGCCAATCGTGGACCGGCAGAACCCAACTCGAGGGTGACCACCCGGCCCGGCTGCGGCCCGTAGCGGTACACCCCGTGCTCCGACCACACCCAGCCGTCGGCAAGCCTCGTCGGGTCGTCGACGTCGACGACCGCCTGGTATCCGGTGAATTCGGTTTCGGTGCCGCGGAATTCGATGCCGGCGAGACGGCGCACGGCGCTGTGCCCGCCGTCGCACCCCACCAACCACCTGGCGCGCACGTCACCCGCCGAGGTGCCGACGAGCACGCCGTCGACGGCGTCGTCCAGCGCAGTGACCTCGACACCGCGGTGCACGGGTACGCCCAGGCGTGCGACGTGTTCGGCGAGGAGCGCTTCCAGTCGGGGTTGGGCCATCATGCGGCATCGGTCGGCGGCGGTGTGGGCCACGAAGTCGGGATCGGACCAGTCGACGAGGTCGGGGTCGAGCACCATCCCGGCGAAGTGTCCGGTGAACCGCGAGGCGGGCGCGTCGGCGGCCGGCAGCAGTCCGCGGCGGTCGAGCGCCTCGGCGGTCGGAACGTTGATCGACTGAGCCCTCACCGCGTGGTCCGGCTCGTTCAACCGCTCCAGCACCCGGACGTCGGCTCCGGCAAGCGCCAGCTCCGCGGCGAGGACCAGGCCGACGGGGCCGGCTCCGACGACGACTACGTCGGAGACATCCTTCTGATTGATATTCACGAACACTGTTCTATTAGCGAACGGTGTTCGTGTCAAGTTAAGCTGACGGGGTGAATCCCAAGGAGCGACGCGCGGCCCGCCATCAGCCGCCCCGTCCCGAGGCATCTGGCGTCGCCCGACCGCGGCGCCGCAAGACTCCGCTGACCCCGGAGCACGTCGTCGACACCGCCCTGAAAGTCGTTGCAGCAGAGGGCTACGAGGCGCTCACGATGCGTCGATTGGCGGACGCACTCGACACCGGACCCGCGTCGCTCTACGCCCACGTGGTCAACAAGGCCGATCTGGACGAGCTGCTCATGGGACGGTTGTGCGCCAAGCTCGACCTCCCCGATCCCGACCACGCGATCTGGCGGGAACAGATTCGCAGCGTCTGCACGCAGATGCGCGACCAGTACCTCCGCTACCCGGGCATCTCCCGCGCCGCGCTGGCCATGGCGCCCACCGACCTGGAGATCGTGCGCGTCAACGAGGGAATGCTGGCCATCCTGCTCGCCGGCGGCATCGCACCCCAGGCCGCCGCCTGGGCCATCGACGCCCTCTTCCTGTACGTGGCCTCGTACTGCCTGGAGGCGTCCATCGCGCGTCAGCGAGCCGCCGACGACGCCACCGCCTGGGTGCTCGACCGAGACGAGCTGCGACGTCGGTTCGCCACCCTGCCCGCGGCGACCTTTCCTCACACCTCCACGTACGCCACCGAGCTCACCGCCGGCGACGGACACGACAGATTCGACTTCACGCTCACTCTGATGATCGAGGGGCTGGAGCACCGCTGACACCCTCCGGAGTGGCAAAAGTGACAAAACTTCGGCTACCGGGATTCATACTCTGGGCATGGTCTCGCTGATCGTCCACGCCATCCTCGGCGTCCTCGTCATCCTCTGGATCGTCCGCGCCAACCCGCGCGTCTTCGCCCGCCCCGCGGACGGGCCAGCGTTCTCGGCGGTGGAGATCGCGTTCTACGTCGTCGGCGTCGCGTCCATCGCGCTCGGATACTTCTTCAACCACCAGTTCGTCGACCAGTACGCCGTCGCGGGTGGCAATCCGTTCTGGGGCCCGGGCAGTTGGCAGCAGTTCATCGCCCTGGGCTACGTCAACCCCGCGGCCGCCTCGGCCAGCCAGGACTACACGATCGTCAACGTGGTCCTGCTGCCACTGTTCACCATCGTCGACGGGCTACGACGCGGCATTCGACGGCCGTGGTTGTTCTTCGTCGCGAGCCTGTTCACCAGTTGCGCGTTCGCGTACGCCTTCTACTTCGCGGTGGTCGAGAGGCAGCAACGTCACCAGCAGAGCTCGGCGCCGATGGCGTCGATTCCCGGCTGACGCACCGAATCCCGCCCGGCGGGAACATCACCGCGCCGAACCGGGTTCTGCACAATCGTGACCGACACTGCACTGCGCACCCCGTTCGGATTCGACTCGACCGCAGCGGAGGTGATCGCGGGCGTCGACCTCACCGGGCGGCGCGCAATCGTCACCGGCGGCGCGTCGGGCATCGGCGTCGAGACTGCGCGCGCCTTGGCCGGAGCCGGCGCCCACGTCACGCTGGCCGTCCGTGACGTCGCGGCGGGGCGTCGCGTCGCGGCGGACATCGGCGGCACCGTCGACGTGGCGGCCCTCGACCTGAGCGATCTGGACAGCGTCGACGCCTTCGTCGCGGCGTGGAGCGGCCCGCTGCACATTCTGGTCAACAACGCCGGGGTGATGGCGATCCAGGAGTTGACCACGTCGGCGAGCGGCCACGAGATGCAGTTCGCCACCAACCACCTCGGACACTTCGCGCTGGCCGTCGGCCTGCACGACGCGCTCGCCTCGGCCGGTGGGGCCCGCATCGTCTCGGTGAGCTCGTCGGGCCACCTGCGCTCACCGGTGGTGTTCGACGACGTCGACTTCGCGTTCCGCGACTACGACCCCTTCGGCGCGTACGGCCAGTCGAAGACAGCCAACGTGCTCTTCGCGGTCGAGGCCACCCGCCGCTGGCGCGACGACGGAATCCTCGCCAACGCGTTGATGCCCGGCGGCATCGCCACCCCGCTGCAACGCCACCTGCCCGCCGACTACGCCAAGCAGGCGTTGACCGCGTTCCGGGCCGCGGGCACCGACTTCAAGACCGTCGAGCAGGGCGCCGCAACGTCGACGCTGGTGGCGGCCTCGCCACTGCTCGACGGCGTCGGCGGTCGGTACTTCGAGGACTGCAACGAAGCCCCGGTCGTCGACCGACGCACCGGACCCGGCCGCGGTGGTGTCGCGCCCTACGCCCTCGACCCCGCGAATGCCGAACGGCTGTGGGATCTTTCGCTGGCACTGACCGGCCTCGGCTAACCCGGCATCGGGTGGGCCGCGTAGAACTCGAGGTGGCGACTCGCGGCGGCCGCCCACGTCAGAGACGCCGCCAGTGCGCGACCGGGCTCTGGATTCTCGGCGGACTCCATGGCCTCGGCCAGCAGATCAGCCAACTGGTTCGGGGTCGCACCGTAGCGGACGGTGTCCCCGAAGACCTCGCGCAGCACGGGCAGATCCCGGGCGACGACGGGACGACCCGCGGCGAGCGCCTCCATCGCGGCCAACCCGAAGCCCTCCTTGGTCGAGGGGAAGGCGAACACCGACGACGCGGCGACCAGGCTCGGCAGGTCGTCGTCGGTGACCGCGCCGAGAATGAGCGGTTCGACGCCCAGCTCGCCGCACCGGCGCTCGAAGTCGGCCCGGTAGTCGCGGTAGTCGAACAGCGTCTCACCCCCGGCGATCACCAGCCCGACGTCGGGGACGCGTTGCCGCAGCACGTGATACGCCTCGACCAGGTCGAGCGTTCCCTTGCGTGGCTCGATGCCGCCGACCGCCAGGACGTAGCGACCGAACCGCTGCCGCCACTGCCCGCGTCGCGCCTGCGCGACCGGGTCGTCACCGGCCGCAGCGGCGAACCGTTGCGCCGCAACGCCGTTCGGAATCACCGTGGGCGACGATCCCCAGCCGGCCCGCACCTCCGCGGCCACCGCGGCTGAGACGCAGATCCGCGCGTACGGTTCCACGATTGCCTTCTCATGGCACTCCGCAAGTACGGGCGTGGTGAATTCGTCGAGGTGGTGGATGGTCCGGATGCACCGGCCCACCGCGTTGGCACTGATGCAGTCCTGCGCGTGCACGACGTCGTAGTCCGCCGGCGTGAACGCCTCTCGCAGCAGTGCGATCGACCGGACGATGCGCGAGGTGACCGACTCCTCGCCCCCGTCCGGGAAGTCCACCAGCCGCACCCGCACCCGCGGGTCGACGTCGCGGAAGAAGCCACGGTCGCCGTGACGGGCCAGCGACCAGACCGTGACGTCGGCGCCCGCCGCCGCCAACGCCTCGGCCAGGTGCAGCGTGTGCACCACGCCACCGCGCGGCTTCGTCGAATAGGTCAGCAGTGCGACGCGCATCGGGTCAGCTTCCGGCACCGACACCGTAGGCGTCCACCCGACGTTCGGCGATGTGGTTCAACACCTTTCGGGCGCGAGTGATCTCGGCCTCCACATCGACGGTGACCTTGGCCAGCCCGCCCTTGGAACCGGTGTTGGCCAACACGTCCCCACCGGGGCCGACGACCTTCGCCTGGCCGAGGAACCGCAGCGCGCCCATCACCCCCGTCTGATTGGACGACGCGACGACGACCTGGTTCTCCGCCGCGCGGGCACAGTCGTAGAGGTCGAACAACCGTGCCTGCCGGTCCGCGGGCAACCGGGACGCCCGATCGGTGACGCTGGCCGGCCACGCCGACAGCGCGGCGATGACGTGGGCGCCGTCGAGCGCCAACGCACGGGCGGACTCGGGAAACGTCTTGTCGTAGTCGATCAGCATGCCCAGTCGGCCGACCGGGGTGTCGAAGGCCGCGAACGCGTCGCCGGCCAAGTAGGCCAACGACTCCCCCGCCGGCTGGTGCACCTTGCGATGGTGCCCCAGCACGCCGTCACCCGAGACGCAGATCGCCGCGTTGTAGCGCCCGCCCAGCGCCTGCTCGGCATAGCCGACGCAGACCGTCATCGGACCCGCCGCCGCGACCACCGCCGCGATCTCCGGTCCGTCGGGGTCCAACGCGGGGGGCTGGTCGTTCAGATCGGGAGCGCGAAGATCGCCGATGTACCCCCCGAGACAGGCATCGGGGAACACCAGCAATTCCACGCCGTCGCGCGCGGCCGCGTCGACGATGCCGACCACCTTGCTGACGCCACGGTCCACGTCGCGGCCGAAGTGCGCCGCGACGGCACCGATCGTCACGAGTCCCAAGTCAGGCCCTTCCCAACCCGGTGACGTCCGCGGCCACCGCGGTCGTGGTGACGCCGTCGGGCCACCTCAACCGAACCCCCCGGCGAGCGGTCAGCTCACCACACGCTTCGGTGACCACGCCGGCAGGCACTGGTGGCGCCGATGCTCCGGTGCGGTCCGCGGTGAGCATGGCGTAGCCGGGAAAGCACGTCAGCCACGCTCCCATGTCGGCGTCCGCGGGCCGGGGAATGCGGGCCACGTCGAGTTCGGCGCCCGTCCCGCTCGCTTCGGCCAGCATTCCCATCGTTCCGACGACACCGGCCATGCTGACGTCCTTCGCCGCTCGCGGCGCCATCCGCGCGACCAACGCCGACAACTCGGCGAGATCGTCGGCACTGCGGGCGCTGCTCGAATCCCATTGCCTGCCATGCTGACCCGGGCGCCACCCACCGGTGAGATCGGCCGTCAGACGCACACTGTCGCCAACGGAGCCACCGCCGGCGCGAATCGGACTCGACGTCCGGCCGAAGGCGGTCACCGCCAGCGAGGCCGGAACCCCGAGTTGGGTGTGCCCGCCGAGCACGGGCACCCGCCACGCCTGCGAGGCCTTCGCGATGCCGCGCACGATGCGGGTCAGCAGCGACCGGGTGGGCGCACCGACGGCGTCGAGCAACCCGGTCGGCGCAGCGCCCATCGCGGTCAGGTCGTTGACGTTGACCAGCACCGAGCACCACCCCGCCCACTCCGGATCGCGTTCCACCATGGACGGGATGATTGCATCACACGCCGCGACCAGGTCGCTGTCGGGCAGCGGCACGCCGTCGTCGCCGACGAAGCCGTCGGGGCCGAGGCCGCCCGGCACCGCGCGCAACGGAGCAAGGGCGTCGCCGAGAAACGACTTGGTGGCGTCGGCGAGACGCTGCATCCGGTGCAGCGGCCATCGCATCAGCGCGTGCGGTTGGCCCGCCACCACGCAGTCGCCGTGATCCTCCCAGCCGAGCGAGTCGAACGTCGCCGCGTACCGCCGCTGCACGGTCGCGTCGAAGCGCAGTACACCCGCCGACTCGGCGTGAGCGCACGCGGCGCGGACGAGGGCCGGACCCACCCCCGACGACCGGGCGGCCGAGCTGGTGACGAGCCTGCTGCCGGTCCACCAGCCGAGGTCGGGCTCGCACCGCGGGGCCAGCCGCACGCCGCCGACCACCGTTTCGTCCGGGGCGACCGCCACCAGCACCACCGTGCGCGGATCGTCGTCGACGTCGTCGGCGTCGCTCCCCGCGAAGAGGTGCTGGTCGACGACGAAGGCATCGTGGCGCAGCCTGCGGTACGCCGACAGGTCGGCACCGCCGTCCGCCCGACGGATGAGGAAGCCCGCCGCGGGACCGGCGTGGGTGCGGGTCCCGGCCAGGATCGACAGCGTCTCCACGCCCCTCACCCGCCGACGCTCTGCAGCACGCCGCACGCACCGCAGGCGGCGCAGCCGGCCTTCTGGTCGGCCCCGGCCATCCCCGCCATCCGGAGCACGTCGGCGACCTCCCGTGACACCTTCTCGACGGTGGCCGCAGGAGGTGCTCCGACCCGATCTATGTCCACGGCCAAGGTGCCGGGGTGCGGGCGGAACGGCACCACGAAGGGGTAGACCCCCATCTCGACGAGTTCCGCTGCGCCGGCGATCAATTCGTCGGGATCCTCACCGAGTCCGACGAGCAGATACGTCGACACCTGATTGCGGCCGAAGACGCGGACCGCCTCCCGCCACGCCTCCCGATACTGCGCCAGCGGAACCGTCGCCTTGCCCGGCATCCACCGGCGGCGCACGTCGTCGTCGAGGGACTCGACGTGAATGCCGATCGCGTCGGCGCCCGCGTCGCGCAACTCGGTCAGCACCGCCAGATCCGCTGGCGGCTCGCACTGCACCTGGATGGGCAGCCCCGGTACCGCGGCCTTCACCGCGCGCACGCACCGGGCCAGATGCCGGGCACCGCGGTCGGTGCCCGCCGACGTGCCCGTCGTCATGACCATGTGGCGCACACCGTCCAGACGCACCGCGGCCTCGGCGACCTCGGCCAACTCGTGTGGTCGTTTCACCGCCGTCGTGGCGCCGGACCGCAGGGACTCCTCGATGGAGCAGAACCGGCACCGGTCGTCGACGCCGTAGCGGATGCACGTCTGGACGACGGTGGTGGCCAGCACGTCTCGGCCGTGCAGCCGGGCGATCTCGTTGTAGGAGATGCCCTCGGCGGTCTGCAGATCGTAGAACCGGGGACGGTCGATCACGCCGACCTCCAGGCCCGAGTCCTCGCCGTCGAGCAGGACACGGCTGCCGTCGAAGACGAAGGGGCTGTTGGGATTCAGCGGTATCGCCGCAGCGCGGCCGTCGATCATTAGGTGACCGTCGGCGCTGGGGCCGGCGCCGGCGGTACGGCTGACGGGCGGGCGGCCGCGGATCCCCAGCAGGGTGAGGTCGACGCGGGTGGAGACGGACATGGCTTCCCTCGTTCTCAGCGGGCCACGGCGAGCCGCGGCGCGTTCTGGTGTCGAAGATCGTCGATGATCGTCTCGGCGACGTACCTGGCGTCGCGGTCGACGCCCAGGAACCGACCGGATCCCCACGTGTGCATCCACGGCAGGCCCACGAAGGTCAGGCCCTCGACCTCGGTGACACCGCGGTTCTGCATCGGCCGTCCAGCGCCGTCGAAGGCGCTGGCCTCGATCCACCGGTAGTCGGGCCGGTACCCGATCGCCCAGACGATGCTGGTGACGCCCGCGGCGCCAAGGTCCAGTTCGGTGACCTCGGCCTCAGGTTCCCAGACCGGGGTGTATCGGCTGGCCGGCGGCGCCGTGATCCCTTCCCGCTCGATGTACGCGTCGATGTCGGCGCAGATCGAGTCGTAGGTCGCGTCGGCCCTGTCGAGGGCGCCGCGCAGCGACGGCTCGAAGGTCAGGCCGGTGTCCTTGCCGTCACCGAGGGTGCCGTAGAGCCGCATGCCCTCGGCGGCGAACCGCCGCAGGTCGATGTCGCGACCGCCGTCGCGACCGGTGACGTAGTGGTTGGTCTTCTCGATGGCCGCCTTGCCGCCGGGATACTCCGGGGCGGGCTTGTCGTAGAGCCCCATGTCGGCCAGCCAGGTCATGCAGTCCCGGCCGCGGTAGAACCGGGCCACCCGCGGTGCGCTGCCGACCGCGAGGTGCACCTGCCGGCCCTCGAGATGCAGGTCCTCGGCGATCTGGGCGCCGGACTGGCCGGTGCCGACGACCAGCACCGCACCATCGGGCAACTGGTCGGCGTTGCGGTACTGCTCCGAGTGGATCTGGGTGATCGACGCGTCCAGTGACGCCGCGAACGACGGCAGGACGGGTACGGGATAACCGCCGGTGGCCACGACGGCGTGGTCACACGTCATCGTTTCCCGACCTGCCTCGGTGGCCAGCGTCAACTCGAAACCGCCAGCGGCACGACGACGCAACGTCGTGACGCGAGTGTGCGTGCGCACTGGCGGCTCGAAGGTCTGCAGCCACCCGTCCAGCCACTGCACGACCTCGTCGCGGGTCATGAAGCCGTCGGGGTCGGCCCCGTCGTAGGCGTAGCCGGGAAGCTTGCAGTGCCAATTGGGCGTCACCAGGGTGAAGTTGTCCCAGCGGGTGTCGGCCCAGGCGTGCACCGGGGTCTCGGCCTCCAGCACGACGTGGTCGACCCCCTCCTGCAGCAGGTACCAACTCACCGACAGGCCGGCCTGACCGCCGCCGACAACGGCTACGGACACGTGTTCGGCGGTCATGACGTCTTCTCCAGTCCTGGGTGCATGGCGACGACGCGGATCGTGGCGTCACCGGGGTATTGCGTTGCTGCGGAGCTGATCTGCTCCGTCGTCGCCGCGGCCGAGGTGCACGCGAAGCCGAACTTGGCGCGCACGCGGTCGCTGGCCTCCTGCAACGCGGTCGCGGATCGGTCCACGAAGTCCGCCACGGTGTAGTCCGAGCCGGACGTCAAGTAGTCGTGCATCACCAGGCTCGGTGAGTAGCAGCGCTGCACCCGGCCGTCGGGCCATTGCACGTCGAAGGTCATCTCAGGCACGAGCGAGTCCCTGCCACTGGCCGGCGTCCTCCGCGACGACCGGTCCGTAGACGTCCGGCCTGCGGTCGCGCAGATGGAACATGCCCGCACGCATGGCGCGGAAGGTGCCGTCGACGTCGACGTCCGCGATCGCCATACCGCTGCCGAGAAGCGTTGTGGCGAGCACGTTTCCGCCGGGGTCGACCACCTTGGCGTTGCCGACGTAGCGCAGCGAGCCGAACGTGCCGCTCTGGTTGGACGCGATCCAGAACACCTGGTTGTCCAGTGCCCGGGCGGCGTCGAACAGGTTGAACCGGTACGTCCACCGGTCGTCCTGCAGGTTCTCCGCGGTCGCCGTCCGGGCCGCCGGCCACGCCGACAGGCTGGCGATGATCTGCGCGCCCTTGAGCGCCATGATGCGAGCGGCTTCGGGAAAGGCCTTGTCGTAGCAGATCTGCAACCCCACCCGGCCGACCGGCGTGTCGAACACGTCGTAGTCTGAGCCGGCCGAATAGGACATGCCTTCACCGAGGGGCTGATGGACCTTGCGGTACGTGCCGTATATCCGGCTGCCGTCGAGGACTGCCGCTGCGTTGTAACGGGTTTCGCCGTCGGCGTCCAGTTCGCAGAAGCCGATGGCGACCACCAGGTCGCCGACGATCTGCTGCACCCTGGCGATCTCGGGGCCGTCGACGCGGATGGCCGGCGGCAGCGACCGGGTGGTCGTCTTCACCGTGTCGCCGTGGTTGCCCAGCGACGAGAGATAGCCCCCGATGGCGGCCTCGGGCAACACCATGAAGTCGACGCCCGCGTCCCTGGCCTCCCGGGCCAGGGAGTCGATCAACGCATAGTTCTGTTCCAGGTCGCGGGTGAAGTTCGCCGCGACCGCCGCAAGCTTGGTCATTTCGAGCCGCCTAGACCATGTAGGTCGAGTTGACGATCGCGCCCTTGCGTGCGTAGTAGATGAGCGCATCCTGCACGTCGAGCGGGTGCGCCGGAATGACGCCTTCGATCAGGTCTTCTTCGCGCCCGCCGTGCAGGGCCAGGCCAAACCGGCAGCAGAACACCGTGCCGCCCTCGGCGATGAACGTCGCCAGGGAGTCGTTGATGTTCTGCTCGCCGGGGAAGCCCGAGTCGCCGGTCTTCGGGAAGCCGCGGGTGGCCAGGCAGTTGATCGAGCCGGGTCCGTAGAAGTAGAGAGCGGACTCGAAGCCCTTGCGCAGCGCCCTGGTGGCCTGCAGCACCGCGACGAAGCTGACCGACGATTCGTGGGCGATCCCGTGCACCAGCGTGAAGTAGCTCTCGCCGTCCTCGGCCTGGTAGTCGGGGAAGATCTTCGTGCCGCCGTAGATGTTGGACCCCTTGGGCAGCGACGGGTGGGGGATCTCGGCGAGGGAGGTCTTGATCTTCTCGGCGATCGATTCGTCAAACGACATGGCGGACTCCAGGATTCTTGGGGCGAGGTTCGGAACTCGGCGACGCTGCCGGCGGGCCGGACGTTCTCGGCTTGGTCCCAATTAGAGAAGCCGCCCGTTTCCGAATGGTCATCGCTGGAATACGTTTCGGTTATCCAGAGCTCACCGCCGTCACGCGGGTGTAACACGTCGCAAGGAGGGTAGGTTCACCCCATGCCCGAAGGTGACACCGTCTTCCGCGCCGCGGACAAGCTGCGGACCGCCCTGGTCGGCAAGACGTTGACGCGATGTGACGTGCGGGTGCCGAAGTTCGCCACCGTGGATCTCACCGGCCAGGTCGTCGACGAGGTCCTCAGTCGCGGCAAGCACCTGTTCATCCGCGTCGGAGACGCGAGCATCCATTCCCACCTGAAGATGGACGGCGCATGGCTCGTCGGTGGTCAGATCCGACGCGTTCCTCAGCACAAGGTGCGGATCGTGCTGGAGACCGCGGACTCTCGAGCTGCCGGGGTGGACCTCGGGGTACTGGAGGTGCTGCGGCGGGACCTCGACATGGACTCGGTCGCCCATCTGGGTCCAGACCTGCTGGGCGACGACTGGGAGCCGAGGACGGCCGCGGCGAACCTGATGGCCGACCCGGACCGCCCGTTGGCCGAGACGCTGCTGGACCAACGGGTGATGGCCGGCGTCGGCAACGTCTACGCCAACGAACTGTGCTTCGTGTCCGGTCGACTGCCCAGTTCACCGGTCAGCGCGGTGAAGGACCCGCTGCGCATCGTGCAGCGCGCCCGGGACATGTTGTGGCTGAATCGTTCTCGCGTCAACCGCACCACCACCGGCAACACCAGGTCAGGCGCGGATCTCTGGGTCTACGGTCGCGTCGGGCGCCCCTGCCGCCGCTGCGGGACGACCATCGAGTCCGACCGCGCGGAGGTCACCGGCACCGAGCGCATCTCCTTCTGGTGCCCGTCCTGCCAGACGTAGCCCCCACGAGCAGACGCAAAGGGCCCTCAATCTCGTGGATTGAGGGCCCTTTGCGTCTGCTCGCGTCAGGGGTGGAACTAGTTCCAGGGCAGCGCCAGCTTGCAGATCTTGCGCACGACCGTGGCGAACTGCTGCGGCAGCGGACCCTTGTTGTAGGGAATGCCGTACCGCTCGCAGATCTCCTGGACCTCCTGGGAGATCTCCGCGTGCCGGAACGCCGGGATGTCGGGGAACAGGTGGTGCTCGATCTGGAACGACAGGTTGCCGCTCATGACGTGGAACAGCTTTCCACCGGTGAGGTTCGCCGAGCCGAGGATCTGCCGGAAGTACCACATGCCGCGAGTCTCGTTCGCGGTCTCCTCCTTGGTGAATTCTTGTGTGCCGTCCGGGAAGTGGCCGCAGAAGATGATCGCGTAGGACCAGATGTTGCGGATCAGGTTGGCGGTCAGATTGCCCGTGAACACCCACGGCGCGAACGGTCCGGCCAACAGCGGGAAGGCGACGTAGTCCTTGAGCGTCTGTCGCTTGACCTTGCCCCAGATGCCCTTCAGCGTCTCGCGCTTGTCGGCGATGCTGATCTCACCGGACCGGATGCGCTCGGTCTCCAGCTCGTGCAGCGCGACGCCGTACTGGAACAGCACCATCAGCAGGAACGCGTAGACGGGGTTGCCGTAGTAGTAGGGCGTCCACCGCTGGTCCTCGCTCATCCGCAGGATGCCGTAGCCGATGTCGCGGTCCATGTCGACGATGTTGGTGTAGGTGTGGTGCATGTAGTTGTGCGAGTGACGCCACTGATCGCTGGGGCAGGCCGAGTCCCACTCGAAGTTCCGACCGGCGAGCGCGGGATCGCCCATCCAGTCGTACTGGCCGTGCATGATGTTGTGCCCGATCTCCATGTTGTCGAGGATCTTCGACGCGGCCAGCATCGCGGTGCCCGCGATCCAGGCGGGCGGGAGGATGCCCGCGAACAGCATGGCCCGGCCGCCGACCTCGAGGGCGCGCTGCGCCTTGATGACTCGGCGGATGTAGGTGGCGTCGCGCTCACCGAGGTCGGCGACGACCCGCTCGCGCAGTGCGTCGAGTTCGGCACCGAACGCGTCGGCCATCTCCGGGGTCATCGTGACGGGCTTGCCGCCGACGACCTTCGTGATTGCCTGCCGGACGGGTTCGGGCAGGATGTCGGCGACGTCGGCCTCGATGTCGGCGGTGGGCTTTTCGAGCATGGCGGTCATGGCGATCTCCTTCTCGGTGGGATTGGTCTACAGGGCGAGTTCGACGTCACCGACGGGGACGGACACGCAGATCTGCACGTCCTCCTCGTCGGCCGCCGAGACGGCACCGGTGATGCGGTTCTTGACCGCGCCGCTGGTCTTGCGGCGGGTGCACGTGTGGCAGATGCCCATTCGGCATCCGCTCTGGGGCGAGAGCCCGGCGGCTTCTGCCTGCTCGAGCAGCGAGCGTCCGTCGTCGGTCACCTCGACGCCGCTGTCGGCGAACGCCACGGTTCCACCGGACGCCTCGGCCGGGACCTCGAACACCGGCGGGACGAAGCTCTCGAAGCTGGCGTCCGGGTAGTGCGCGCGGACGGCGTCGACGAGCGCGGGTGGCCCACAGACGTACACGGCATCCGGAGCCGGCGCGTCGGCGACGTGCTCGGGACCGAAGTAACCCGTCAGGTCGCCGGCATCCGCTTCCCGCGAGTAGCCGTGCAGCACCCGGACACCCCGCAGTGCGCCGAGCTCGGCGCGGTAGCACGCCTCCTCGGGGGTGCGGGCGTAGTGGATGAAGGTGACGTCGCCGTCCGATCCCTCGCGGACCAGCGTGCGCACCATCGACAGCACCGGGGTGATGCCGCTGCCGCCGGAGACGAAGAGGATGTTGCGGGGCCGCTGCGTCGGGAGGGTGAAGTCGCCGCCGACCACGTCGAGCCCGACCACCATGCCGGGCCGAGCGTTGCGGAAGAGGTGCCGCGACACCACCCCGGCGTCGTGCACGCCGACGGTGAGCTCGACGAGCCGGTCGCCCTCGGCGTTGGCCGGCGAGTAACACCGGGTCTGCCGACGTCCGTCGACCTCCACGGTGAGGTTGACGTGTTGCCCGGCGCGAAGAGCCGGTCCGGCCGCGAAGGCCGCGTTCGGTTCGAGAATGAGGGTGACGCTGCGTGGCGTCTGCCGGCAGACCTCGACCACCTTGGCCCGGCAGTCCCCCAGCGTCCACGTGGGCTCGACGAGCTCCGTGTAGCGATCGACGCCGTGCGGTCCGGTGAGCAGGTCAACCAGAGGCGACCGCAGCACTCTGTCCCGCAGGCTCAGCGTCTTCGTTTGAGTGAACATGTGTATACCGTGCGCCACTTCGGCCGGGAGCGTCAATGGCTTTGACCAGGTTGTGGTAGGTTTCACAACGGTGAACGAACGTACGCCCAGTTCACGATCATCCCGGTCGGGACGGTCGGGGTCTTCGCGTTCCTCCCGCGACCCGCGGTCACGCGAGGAGCGCAAGGAGGAGACCCGGCGGGCCATCGTGGCTGCCGCCCTGCGACTCCTGGAGGAACGCAGCTTCAGCGCACTGAGCCTGCGTGAAGTGACCCGGGAGGCCGGCATCGTGCCCGCCGCCTTCTATCGGCACTTCGACTCGATGGAAGCGCTCGGCCTGGTGCTGATCGACGAGTCGTTTCGCGCTCTGCGCGACATGTTGCGTGGCGCGAGAGCGGGCAAGCTCGACCCGAGCCGGGTGATCGAGTCGACCGTCGACATCTTGATCGCCGGCGTGAACGACCGCCGCGAACACTGGCGCTTCATCGGCCGTGAACGCAACAGTGGGGTCACCGTGCTGCGCTACGCGATTCGCACCGAGATCCGGCTGATCACCTCCGAGCTCGCCATCGACCTGACGCGCTTCCCCGGGCTCAATTCGTGGAGCTCCGAGGACTTGAACATGCTCGCCAGCCTGTTCGTCAACGCGATGATCTCGATCGCCGAAGCCATCGAGGATGCCGCGGACGCCACCGCCTTGGAGGAGATCCGCCACACCGCGGTCAAGCAACTCCGGCTGATCATCGTGGGGATCAGCGGATGGCGCAGTAGCGACTGAGAACCGGCAATAGGCTCAGTCGCCATGCCGCATCTCGAGTTGACCCGCCCCCGTCCCGACGTCGCCCTCATCACGCTGAATCGACCGGAGAAGCTCAACGCGCTCAACTTCGGGCTCGTCGACGAGCTCCATCGGACACTCGACGAGATCGCCGACGACGATCTGTGCCGCGTCGTCGTCCTCACGGGGGCGGGCCGCGGCTTCTGCTCCGGCCTGGACTTGACCGACCCGTTCCCCGACGACGCGGGCCGCGGCCTGCCGTTCCCGCGGTCGAGCATGCGTTGGCAAGAACGCATCGCCGAGCTCACCGTCGCGTTGAGCACGCTGCGGCAGCCCGTGATCGCCGCGGTCAACGGCCCCGCCTACGGCGGTGGCTTCGCCCTGGCCATGGCCTCCGACATCCGGATCGCCTCGCCGTCGGCGAGATTCTGCACCCAGTTCATCAAGCTCGGGCTCGGCGGCTGCGACATCGGGGTCAGCTACACGCTGCCCCGCATCGTCGGCGCGGGCCAGGCCTTCGACCTGATCCTCACCGCCCGCACGGTCGAGGCCGACGAGGCCCTGCGGATCGGCCTCGTGTCGCGCATCGCGACGGGTCCGGTGCTCGACGAGGCGCTGACCATCGCCGAAACGCTTTGTGGCTATGGCAAGTTCGGCCTCGAGTCGACCAAACAGGTGCTGTGGGCGAATCTCGAGGCACCCAGCCTGCAGGCGGCGTTGCACCTGGAGAATCGCAGCCAGATTCTGTCGTCGACCACCGGCGAACTCACCGCGGCGACCTCTGACTTTGGCAACCGCAAGAAGTGATGGCCTTCTACCCGGAGATCGAACCGTATGACTCCGGCCTGCTGGATGTGGGCGACGGCAACCAGATCCATTGGGAGACATCCGGAAACCCCGACGGCGCACCAGCCCTCCTCGTGCACGGCGGTCCCGGGTCGGGGTGCGTGCCAGGAATGCGGCGATCCTTCGACCCCGAGCGGTACCGCATCATCGCCTTCGACCAACGCGGATGCGGCCGCAGCACACCCCATGCCGCCGACGCCGCAGTGGATCTGGCCACCAACACGACTCATCACCTGATTGCCGACATGGAGCAGCTCAGGGAGCACCTCGGGGTGCAACGCTGGTTGCTCGCGGGCTGGTCATGGGGCACGACGCTGTCCTTGGCCTACGCCGAGCGGCATCCCGACCGCGTCACCGCCCTCGCGCTGACCGCCGTGACCACCACCGGACCAGCCGACGTCGAATGGATCACCCGCGACGTGGGTCGACTGTTCCCCGAGGCGTGGTCGCGCTTTCGCGACCAGCTGCCCGAGGCGGACCGCGACGGCAACCTCGCCGACGGTTACGCCCGATTGCTGGCCAACCCCGATGCGCGGGTGCGCGAGAAGGCCGCCCGGGACTGGTGCGATTGGGAGGCCAGCCACGTCGACGTCGACGGAACCCGACCGCCGCCAGCCCGCTACGGCGACCCGGTGTACCGAATGTGCTTTGCGCGCTTGGTCACTCACTACTGGCGGCACGCCGCTTGGCTTCCCGACGGGGAGTTGTTGCGCGACGTCGGGCGCATCGCCCACCTGCCGGCGGTGTTGATCCACGGCCGCCTCGACGTGAGCTGCCCGTCGGAGACTCCGTGGCAGCTCGCGCAGAGGTGGCCGGCCGCCCGCCTGCACTTGGTGCCCGGGGTGGGACACAGCTCCGGTGGCGTGATGGCCGACCACCTCGTCGACTTCCTCGACGACGTCAGCCGTCGGGTGTGACGAGTAGCTGCTCGGGGTGATGGAGGTAGTTGATTCGGGCTTGCCCGACGTCGAGTTCTGGGGGTGGGATCCATTCGACGGCCCCGTCGCGCAGCTGCACCGTCCAGCCGTGTTCGGCGAGGCGGTTGTCGCCGCCGCAGGCGAAGGTGACCTCGTCGACGTTGGTCTGCCCGTTCTTCGCCCACCCCGTGGTGTGGTGGACCTGGGTGCCGTACCCGGGGACGGTGCAGCCGGGTTTGGTGCAGCCGCGGTCGCGGGCGTGCAGCATGATTCGCTGCCCGGCTGAGGCGAGGCGTTTGGTGCGGCCCAGGTAGAGGGCTTCGGTGGTGTGCTTGTCGAAGACCGCCAGGTAGTGGTGGGCGTGGGCGGCCATTCGGATCAGATCCGCCATGGGTAGCAGGCTGCCTCCGCCGGTGATGCCGGATCCGGTGCCCGCCTCGAGGTCTTGGAGGGTGGTGGACACGATGACGGTGACCGGTAGGCCGTTGTGCTGCCCGAGTTCCCCGGAACTCAACACCGACCGTGCGATGGCGATCAGGGCGTCGTGGTTGCGTTGGACGGCGGTGCGGTCGTCGGTGTCGATCTGCTCTTGGGACGGGGTGCCGGAGACTCTGGGTTCGTGATCGGCCGGGTTGCACATGCCGGGGGCGGCGAGTTTGGCGAGGATCGGTTCGACGACGGCTCTCGCTTCGGGGCCGAGAAGCCCGGTCAGTCGGCTCATCCCGTCGGCCTGCTGCGGGCCCAACCGCAGGAACCGCTGGCGGTCGCGTTCCACGTCGTCGGGTGTGGGGCCGTCCTGGTCGATGGCGATCGTGAGCTTGTCGGCGGTCTTGCGCAGTTCCTCCGGTCCGGTGCCGGAGCCGACGTGTACCAGGGTCTGCTCGGAGAGTTCGCGGATCTCGGGGTCCACCCAGCCGGGCAGCTTGTCGAGGAACGACCGGATCACGGCGACGTGTTCGGGACCCAGCGCGCCGTGGGCTTGAGCGCTCGCGGTGGGGGCGAGCTTCGGGTCCAACGGTTGTCCGGTCAACGCCGTCCGTGGCCCGAGGTCCTCGGCCTCGGCCAATCGCCGGCGGACTTCCCTGCCGGAGATCCGCAGCCGCTGGGTGAGCACGCTGCCCAACGACTTGGCGCCCAACTCCATCGGGGAGGCTTCCCGCTGCAGCCGGGCGATCACCCGATGCCCCACCGACGGCAACTGCCAGGTGACGGTCTCCAGTTCGCCCAACAACTCGACCAACTCGCGGTGGGTGAATTCGTCGAAGGATCGCTCGACGAGGGCGGCGGCCGCAGCGCGGAACTCCGCGACCGCCGCACCCACTCGATCCGAACTCATACTCGAACACTAGTGCGGCTCCTCACCTTCTTGTGGGTAGCTGCGGGTGTAGTCCGCCGAGGCAGAGGTAGATCATTGAGGTCAGCGTTTGGGCGGAGTGGTGGCCGTAGCCGCGGGCGTTGATCAACCGGATTTTGGC
>Ga0209051_1001667_pt1 | contig 17934 bp, 15 predicted proteins | sample AraplaCvi_mMS_r2_2_FD_184286 | JGI IMG/M metagenome (GOLD analysis project Ga0209051, IMG submission 184286) | Arabidopsis root microbial communities from North Carolina, USA - plate scrape MF_Cvi_mMS_r2 (SPAdes) (version 2) | ecosystem: Host-associated > Plants > Roots > Endosphere | place...
GACGACCGCGTCGAGGCTCAACCCGCCGTCGATGTGCAGCTCGGGGGCGAACCGGATCTCGGCGTAGACCACCGAGTCGGCGGCGAGGTCCTCGACGCATTCGAAGGCCACCCGGTGCAACGCCTCGGGGGTCTGCATGACGCCGACCGTGTGGGCGAAGGGCTCCAGGTAGCGGACCAGCGAACCACTGTGCGCGGCAGTGCGGAAGAACGTGGCCAACTCGTCGACGTCGGTGGTGGGGAGCCCTTCGTAGCCGTACTCCGCGGCGAGGTCCACCACGGTCGCCGGGCGCAAGCCGCCGTCGAGGTGGTCGTGCAACAGGGCTTTCGGCGCCCGCTGGATGTTCTCGAGGGTCAACGGCGTCGTCATGGAGCTCTCCTCAGGTGATCCGGTCGATGATCAGGGGACGGACTTCCGGAGCCTCGTCGCCGACGGTCCAGCCGCCGTCGAGTTCGGCCAGCGCCCCGGCGAAGCGCTCCGGGGTGTCGGTGTAGAGGGTGAACAACGTCTCGCCGGGAGCGACGGGATCACCAGGCTTGCGGTGGATGCGCACCCCCGCGCCGAACTGCACCCGGCCGCCGGGGGTCGAGCGGCCCGCACCGAGCCGCCACACCGCCAGTCCCACCGCCATCGCGTCGATGTCGCCCATCGTGCCACCCCGGGATGCGGTGACCGTCTCCGCGTGCGCACCGACGGGAAGGGACTGCGAGAGGTCGCCACCCTGCGCCTCGACGAGCTCGCGGAAGCAGTCCATGGCGGTGCCGTCGCGCAGCGTCTGGGCGGGATCCACACCGTCGACGCCCGCCGCGGCGAGCATCTCCCTGGCCAGCGCCACGGTCAGCTCGACGACGTCGTCGGGCCCGCCACCGGCCAGCACGTCGAGGGACTCGGCGACCTCGACGGCGTTGCCGACCGTCAGGCCGAGCGGTCGGTCCATGTCGGTCAGCAGCGCCCGCGTGTCGACGCCGTGCGCCCTGCCGAGTGCGACCATCGTCGCGGCCAACTCCCGCGCCTCGCCCTCGGAGGTGAGGAAGGCGCCCCGTCCGACCTTGGTGTCCAGCACCAGGGCGCGGGCGCCCTCGGCGAGCTTCTTGCTCATCACCGAACTCGCGATCAGCGGCAGCGACTCCGTCGTGGCGGTGACGTCACGCAACGCGTAGATCTTGCGGTCGGCCGGCGCCAGATCCCCGGCGGCGAAGATGGCCGCGCCGACGTCCTGAAGCTGTTGGCGGATCTGCGCTTTGGACAGTTCGGCGGTGAAGCCCGAGATGGCCTCCAACTTGTCCAACGTGCCGCCGGTGTGCCCGAGCCCTCGGCCGGCCGCTTGCGGCACCGCCGCCCCGCACGCCACGACCACCGGCACCAGCGGGATGGTGATCTTGTCGCCGACCCCTCCAGTGGAGTGCTTGTCCACCAACCTCAATGGCTTGCCGTCGCGTCGGAGGTCGCCGAAGTCGAAGCGATCACCGGAGTCGATCATCGCGGCCGTCCAGCGGGAGATCTCACCGGGGGTCATGCCGCGCAGGAAGATGGCCATCAGGAGCGCCGACATCTGCTCGTCGTGCACCACGCCGCTGGTGTAGTTCTCGATCACCCAGTCGATCGCCGCGTCGGTCAGCACGCCGCCGTCGCGCTTGGTCCTGATCACCGTCGGAGCGTCGAACCCGAACCCCGTCATGACGATTCCACCCTCGCGAGGTCGTCGGGCCCGAAGGCGGCCGGCAGCAGATCGCCGAGTGGGCGGGGGCCCGACGGGTGGTCGATCAGCATCTCGGGGCCGCCGTGCTCGAGGAGTACCTGCCTGCAGCGCCCGCACGGCATCAACAGATTGCCGTCGGCGTCGACGCAGACGAGGGCGACGAGGCGCCCGCCGCCGGTCGAATGCAGGGCGCAGGCGACCGAACACTCGGCGCAGAGTCCTAACCCATATGAGACATTTTCCACATTGCAGCCGACCAAGATTCGGTCATCGGCCGTCACGGCCGCAGCACCGACCGGGAAGCCGGAGTACGGCGCATACGCCCGGGCCGTCACTTCGATTGCCTTCTCCCGCAACAACTTCCAGTCGACGTCAGCCATCGCGCCAGGTCCGTCGAGCGCGCTCTGAATGCATTTAGAAGCTCCCGTTCCAGCAGTGCGAATTCGATTAGGTCACCCTAATTTCCATGGTATTAGGGCAATCAACGGTCTCACGCCGGTTCTTTCCATGCACCTACTGGCATTAGAGTCACAAACAGGTTTGGGCAACGATTTGGCACCAGGTTTCGCCGTCTCCCAGACCCGTCCACCGAAGGTGTTGGAGGCGCGGAAGTGAGTACTCGGACATGACGCAGACAACAGCGGATTCTGCGATACCCGCGCCGCGGTCTTCGCCGCCGCGACGTCGCACCCTCTATCGCGGAGACCCCGGCATGTGGTCGTGGGTTCTGCACCGCGTCACGGGCGCGACGATCTTCTTCTTCTTGTTCGTGCACGTGCTCGACACCGCGCTCGTCCGGGTCAGCCCCGAGGCCTACAACGCGATCATCGACACCTACAAGACCCCGATCATCGGCCTGATGGAGATGGGGCTCGTCGTCGCGGTGCTCTATCACGCACTCAACGGCGTCCGCATCATCCTGATCGACTTCTGGCAGAACGGCCCCAAGTACCAGCGCCTGATGCTCTGGATCGTCCTCGGAGTGTGGATCAGCGTGTTCATCGTCGCCCTCGGAGTGATGGGCATGCACATGGCGGAGCGTTTCCTATGAGTCCTTCGCAAGAAAACCCGTACGACCACGTCACCGAGCGCGGCGGCCCAGCCCCCGTCATGCAGCGCAGCTACGACCGGCCCGCCGGCCTGGACAACCCGCGCTCCCCGCGCGGCCGCAGCGCCATGCCGAACTTCGAGAAGTACGCGTGGCTCTTCATGCGCTTCTCCGGCATCGTCCTGATCGTCCTGGCGCTCGGACACCTCTTCATCGGTCTGATCTGGGACGGTGGCGTCTACCGGATCGACTTCAACTACGTCGCACAACGCTGGGCCTCGCCGTTCTGGCAGACCTGGGACCTGCTGCTGCTGTGGCTGGCCCAGCTGCACGGCGGCAACGGCATGCGCACGATCATCAACGACTACGCCCGCAAGGACACGACGAAGTTCTGGCTGAACACCGTCCTCGGGTTGTCGGTGTTGTTCACGATCGTGCTCGGCACCTACGTGCTGTTGACGTTCGACGCAAACATTTCCTGAGCCAGATGGAGTCCAGATGCTGATCGAACACCGGTACGACGTCGTCATCGTTGGCGCGGGCGGCGCAGGGATGCGCGCGGCAGTCGAGGCGGGACCGCGGGTGAGGACCGCCGTCCTGACCAAGCTGTACCCGACCCGCAGCCACACCGGCGCAGCGCAGGGCGGCATGTGCGCCGCCCTGGCCAACGTCGAAGACGACAACTGGGAATGGCACACGTTCGACACCGTCAAGGGCGGCGACTACCTCGCCGACCAGGACGCCGTCGAGATCATGTGCAAGGAAGCCATCGACGCGGTCTACGACCTCGAAAAGATGGGCATGCCGTTCAACCGCACGCCCGAGGGCCGCATCGACCAGCGCCGCTTCGGCGGGCACACCCGCGACCACGGCAAGGCCCCGGTTCGTCGCGCGTGTTACGCCGCCGACCGCACGGGTCACATGATCCTGCAGACGCTGTACCAAAACTGCGTCAAGCACGACGTGGAGTTCTTCAACGAGTTCTACGCACTCGACCTGGTCATGTCGGACACCCCCGGTGGTCCGGTGGCGACGGGCATCGTCGCCTACGAACTGGCCAGCGGTGACATCCACGTGTTCCACGCCAAGGCGATCGTGTTCGCCACGGGTGGTTCGGGCCGGATGTACAAGACGACGTCCAACGCGCACACCCTCACCGGCGACGGCCTCGGCATCATCTTCCGCAAGGGACTTCCCTTGGAGGACATGGAGTTCCACCAGTTCCACCCGACGGGTTTGGCCGGGCTGGGCATCCTCATCTCCGAGGCCGTGCGCGGTGAGGGCGGGCGTCTGCTCAACGCCGACGGTGAACGCTTCATGGAGCGCTACGCGCCGACGATCGTCGACCTCGCGCCCCGTGACATCGTGGCGCGCTCGATGGTTCTCGAAGTGCTCGAGGGCCGCGGTGCAGGCCCCAACAAGGACTACGTCTACATCGACGTCCGCCACCTCGGCGCCGACGTGCTCGAGGCGAAGCTGCCCGACATCACCGAGTTCGCCAGGACATACCTTGGCGTCGACCCGGTAACCGAACTGGTCCCCGTCTACCCGACGTGCCACTACGTCATGGGTGGCATCCCGACCACGGTGAACGGACAGGTGCTGCGCGACAACAGCTCCATCGTCCCCGGCCTGTACGCCGCGGGCGAGTGCGCCTGCGTGTCCGTGCACGGCTCCAACCGGCTGGGCACCAACTCGCTGCTCGACATCAACGTCTTCGGTCGTCGGGCCGGTCTCGCGGCGGCCAGCTACGCGCAGGGCCACGACTTCGTCGACATGCCGTCCACGCCGGCCAGCATGGTGACCGACTGGGTCGGAGACATCCTCTCCGAGCACGGCAACGAGCGCGTCGCCGACATCCGCGGTGCGCTGCAGCAGTCGATGGACAACAACGCTGCCGTCTTCCGCACCGAGGAAACCCTCAAGCAGGCCCTCACCGACATCCACGGCTTCAAGGAGCGGTACTCCCGAATCACCGTGCAGGACAAGGGCAAGCGCTACAACAGCGACCTGCTGGAGGCCATCGAGCTCGGCTTCCTGCTCGAGCTGGCCGAGGTCACCGTGGTTGGTGCGCTCAACCGCAAGGAATCCCGCGGCGGCCACGCCCGCGAGGACTACCCGAACCGCGACGACACCAACTACATGCGTCACACCATGGCGTACAAGCAGGGCACCGACCTGCTGAGCGACATCCGGTTGGACTACAAGCCCGTGGTGCAGACCCGATACGAGCCGATGGAACGGAAGTACTGACGATGAGCCGCTTGTGCGAAGAGAAGAGGGTCCGGTGAGCGCACCAGTTGTCGACAAGCCCAGCACCGGCGATTCCGCCACCCCGCCCGTCCCCGAGGGCGCGGTGATGGTGACGTTGAAGATCGCGCGATTCAACCCCGACGATCCCGACGGTGCCGGCTTCCAGAGCTTCCGCGTCCCGTGCCTGCCGACCGACCGGCTGCTCAACCTGCTGCACTACGCCAAGTGGTACCTCGACGGCACGCTGACCTTCCGCCGGTCTTGCGCGCATGGCGTGTGCGGCTCGGATGCCATGCGCATCAACGGCGTCAACCGGTTGGCCTGCAAGGTGCTGATGCGCGACATGCTGCCGAAGAAGCCCGGCAAGCAGCTGACGATCACGATCGAGCCGATCCGCGGGTTGCCCGTCGAGAAGGACCTCGTCGTCGACATGGAGCCGTTCTTCGACGCGTTCCGCGCCGTCAAGCCGTTCCTCATCACCAGTGGCAACGAGCCGACCCGCGAACGCATCCAGAGCCAGACCGACCGCGCCCGCTACGACGACACCACCAAGTGCATCCTGTGCGCATGTTGTACGACGAGCTGCCCGGTGTTCTGGAACGAAGGCTCCTACTTCGGCCCCGCCGCCATCGTCAACGCGCACCGGTTCATCTTCGACAGCCGTGACGAGGCCGCCGCCGAACGCCTCGACATCCTCAACGAGGTCGACGGGGTGTGGCGCTGCCGCACCACCTTCAACTGCACCGAGGCGTGCCCGCGCGGCATCCAGGTCACCAAGGCGATCCAAGAGGTCAAGCGCGCGTTGATGTTCGCTCGCTAACGCCCGGTCGTTTCTCGCGAGCAGGGGCGGCTGTCACACAATCACGGGTTGTCTCGTCTGATTGGCATGACCGTTCAAACGCCCCGCATCGCTCCCCTGCCCCCGACCAAGGCCTCGCTGACCGCCCGGCTGATGTACCGCTACGCCAAGCGCCGCTTCGGCGAAGTGCCCGTGCCGTTCGCGGTTGGCGCACGCCACATGCCGCTGCTCGTCGCCAACGCCGTGCACGAGACGCTGCTCGAACGCGGCTCCAACAAGCTGCCCGCCGACGTCCGCGAGCTCGCGGTGTACTGGACCGCGCGCACGGTCGGGTGCTCGTGGTGCGTCGACTTCGGCGCCATGCTAATCCGGATGGACGGCTTGGACGTCGACCGGCTCAAGTACGTCGACGACTACGCGACCAGCCCACTCTTCAGCGACGACGAACGTGCGGCGATCGCCTACGCCGACGCGATGACCACCGACCCGCATCTGGTCACCGACGAGCAGGTCGCCGACCTGAGGCGACGCTTCGGCGACGACGGCGTGATGGAGCTGACCTATCAGATCGGCGTCGAGAACATGCGCGCCAGGATGAACACCGCATTGGGCATCACCGAACAGGGCTTCAGTTCCGGGGAGGCGTGCCGCGTCCCGTGGGCCGACCCGTCGAGTGTGCGGTGAGATCGCGATCTGCGCGAATACCCCGATCCCACAGCACACGCGACGAGGTGGTCAGCGCCCGCCGAGCGGTGAACCCGTGAACTTGTCGGGATTCGCGACGTCCCAGATCGCGCGCACCCTGCCGTCGCAAACGGTGAGCGCTTGGATGTGGGGTTGCATGGCGGGGCCGTCGCCGTCGGCCTCGAATCCCGTTGTGACCACCCCGAGTTCGCCGTTGACCAGCGCCAGCTGAGCGGACTCGAGGAACCGCGGCCCGTACCGCCGGGCCAGCCCGAACACGAAGCGGGCAACCTTGTCCGGGCCGTGGATGACGCGGGCGGCGGTGGGCGCCTTGCGATTCGAGTCGCCGGTGAACGTGACCTCGGGGTGAAGCAGGGCGACGACGGCCGCCATGTCGCCGCTCGCAATGGCCGCCATCAGCTGCCCGACGACCTCGTCGTGGGACGGATCGCGGGCAGGCACGTCGGCATCGGCAATCGTCCGCCTGGCCCTGGACGCCAACTGGCGGGCCGACGCGACGCTGACTCCCAGCACGTCGGCGACCTCACCGAAGGGCACCGCGAATCCGTCGTGCAGGACGAAGGCGACCCGTTGGTCCGGGGTGAGCCGTTCCAGCACGACCATCGCGACGAAGCGGGCGTCCTCGTCGGCGACCACGGCGGCCAGCGGATCCGCCCGGTCCAGCGGCGTGACGACCGGCTCGGGCAGCCACTCCCCGTAGTACGCCTCGCGCCGGTGCGCGGCCGATCGCAATCGGTCGAGCCCGATGCGGCTGACCACCGTCGTCAGCCACGCCCGCAGATCTGTGATGCCGTCCCGCCCCGGGCCGAGCGCCTCCCAGCGCAACCAGGCATCCTGGACCGCGTCCTCGGCGTCGGCGAAGGTCCCGGTGAGCCGGTAGGCGACCGCAATCAGGTGCGAGCGCAGCCGCTCGAACTCGTCAATCCGCGGGGCGGTGGTCACTCGCTCAGCCTAGTGAGGCGCGACGCAGGAAAGGCCGCAGCAAACCGTTGCGCGAAGACCCTTAGACGACGAGTTACTGACTGTGAACTATCTGTGAAAACTAATTTCGTCGTCAGGGAGCGATTTGGCAACTGAAACCGTATTCTCCAACAGTTCGTCTTGAGTTAACGAGGGAGATGCGATGACAGCGGTCGACACTGGTAGTTCGGGCACCGCGGGGACGGTCGACAGCAAGGGCCTCAAGGGCGGATCGCTCGGACTTCTGTCCAGCGTCGTGGTCGGCATGGCGTCGACCGCTCCCGCTTACAGCCTGGCGGCTGTCCTCGGCTTGATCGTGGCCAGCGGTGCCGGCGTCAAGGCGGCCTCGATCGTTCTGCTGGCCTTCATCCCCATCTACCTGATCGCCGTGGCGTACCAGGAGCTCAACAAGGCCGAACCCGACTGCGGCACCACCTTCACCTGGGCGTCGCGCGCGTTCGGACCGCTGATCGGGTGGATGGGCGGCTGGGGCATCATCGCCGCCGACGTCATCGTGATGGCCAACCTGGCTCAGATCGCGGGGGCGTACTCCTTCACCTTCGTCGGCGACCTCGGCTGGACGGCCGCCGCCGACCTCGCCAACAGCACCCTGTGGTCGACGGTGGCCGGCGTCATCTGGATCGCCGTCATGACCTACATCTGCTACCGCGGCATCGAAGTGTCGGCCCGCCTGCAGTACTTCCTGCTCGGCTTCGAGGTCGTCATACTCGTCGTGATCTCCATCTACGCATTGGTCAAGGTCTACTCCGGCAATGCGCTGCCCGAGTCGATCCATCCGTCGCCGTCCTGGTTCTGGCCCGGCGGCCTGGACTTCGGCACCGTCATCGCCCCGGCCATCCTGATCGCGATCTTCATCTACTGGGGTTGGGACACCGCGGTGGCGTGCAACGAGGAGTCCGACGATCCCGGCACCACACCTGGCAAGGCCGCAGTGCTCTCGACGTTCCTGTTGCTGGCCACCTACGCCATCGTGACCGTCGCCGCGGTGGCCTTCGCCGGTGTCGGGGAAACCGATGCCGGACTTGGCAATCCGGACAACGCCGCCGACGTCTTCGCCGCCATCGGGCCCGCCCTGTTCGGTGACAGCGTCATCGGCCACATCGGTCTGCTCGCCCTTTCGGCGACCATTCTGACCTCGGCGTCCGCATCCACGCAGACCACGATCCTGCCGACGGCAAGGACCACGCTCTCGATGGGTGTCTACAAGGCCCTGCCCTCGTCGTTTGCGAAGATCCACCGCAAGTACCTCACCCCGACGGTCTCGACGCTGGTGATGGGCGGGGTGTCGATCTTCTTCTACGTGCTGTTCACCCTCGTCAGCAGCAGCCTGCTGCTGGCCCTGATCGGTTCGGTCGGCCTGATGATCGCCTTCTACTACGGGATGACGGGCTATGCCTGCGTCTGGTACTACCGCAAGACGCTGACCACATCCGCGCGTGACTTCATGATGCGCGGCGTCGTGCCCCTGTTGGGCGCCGTCATGCTGACGGTGGTGTTCGCCTACGGCCTCATCTCCTACGCCAAGCCCGACTACCTCGTCGACGACGACGGCAACAACGTGACGATCCTCGGTTTCGGCGCGGTCGCCGTCGTCGGTATCGGGGCGTTGGTGCTCGGCGTGATCATGATGTTCGTCTGGTGGGCGATGTCGCCGAGCTTCTTCAAGGGCCAGACCCTGCCGCGCCGTTCCGATCTCCTTCTCGAGCCCGCCGTCGGATCGGTGGCCCACTTCGGCCTGCCGGACTCCGGTCAGATGCCAACCGTCATCGCGCCCAACCTGTCGAATCTGCCCGCCGGCGAGCGGGCCGTCGACCCGAGCACCGGCGAGGAGTTCACCAAGCGGGGCTGACCGCCCACAGGATCTACGCAGTACCCAGCCAGGACGTTCCCAGAACCGTATATTCCACGCATGGCTATCGCGGAACCGACGGCTGGGCCCGTCACAGGAGGCAAGGGCCTTCAGTCCGGGGCGCTCGGCCTCGTCGGCAACGTCGTGATCGGGCTCGCCGCGGTGGCGCCGGCCTACAGCCTCGCGGCGACGCTCGGATACGTCGTGCTGGCCGTCGGGGAGAAGGCGCCCTCGATGTTCGTACTCGCGTTCATCCCGATGCTGCTGGTCGCCTTCGGCTACAAGGAGCTGTCCCAGGACACCCCCGACTGCGGCACGACGTTCACCTGGGGCACCAAGGCATTTGGCCCGTGGATCGGCTGGATCGGCGGATGGGGCCTGGCAGTCTCGGCGATCATCGTGCTGGCCAACGTCGCCGAGGTCGCCGCGATCTACCTGTACCGGTTCCTCGGACTGGACGAACTCGCCGAGAACCTCTTGGCCAAGGTACTTCTCGGCTCGTTCTTCATCATCTCCATGACACTGGTCAGCGCCCGCGGGGTCGCCGTGTCGGAGAAGATGCAGAACGTCCTGATCGCCGTGCAGTTCGGCGTGCTGATCCTCGTCAGCATCTTCGCACTCATCCGGGTCTTCACCGGAAATGCTGGCGCACAGGCGATCACGCCGCAATGGTCGTGGCTGTGGCCGGGCGGTCTGGAGCTCTCGTCCATTGCCGCCGCGATCATCCTGTGCATCTTCATCTACTGGGGTTGGGACGCCTGTCTGGCCGTCGGCGAGGAGACCAAGGATCCCGGCAAGACGCCAGGCATCGCGGCCGTCATCACCACCCTGATCCTGGTCTGCACCTACGTCCTGGTGGCCTACGCCATTCAGTCGTTCGCGGGTTTCGGCGACGTCGGCATCGGTCTGAACAACGCCAACAACACCGACGACGTCCTGACGGTTCTCGGCGAACCGGTGGCCGGCAGCATCGTCGCCTCCCTGCTGCTCCTCACGGTCGCGGTGTCGGCACTGTCCTCCACTCAGACCACCATCCTGCCGACCGCGCGCGGCACGCTGTCGATGGCGGTGTACGAGGCCATCCCCAAGCGCTTCGCGAGCGTGCACCCGAAGTACATGACCCCGGCGTTCGGCACCATCGTGATGGGCTGCGCGGCACTGTTCTTCTACCTGGTGTTGACGTTCCTCTCCGAGAACGCCCTTGCCGACTCCGTGGCGTCGCTGGGGCTGGCCGTCGCGTTCTACTACGGCGTCACCGCCTACAGCTGCGTCTGGTACTTCCGCCGAACGTTGTTCACGTCGGTGCGAAACCTGTTCTTCCGCGGCATCTTCCCGCTCCTTGGCGCCATCTCGATGACGTGGGCGTTCGTCTACAGCGCGATCGAGATGATGTCGCCCGACTACGGCTACACCGCGTTCGGGCCGCTGGGCGGGGTCTTCGTCCTCGGCGTGGGCATGCTGGTGCTCGGCATCCCACTGATGTTGGCCTGCTTCGCGTTTGGCACCAAGCGCTTCTTCCGCGGTGAGACGCTCAACGCCTCCACCGAGGTCAAGGTCCCCGACACCTTCTGACTGGCGCACTTCGAAAGGTTGTGAACGTCAATGCACTTGACCGTGGGGTACCTGGCAACGCCGACCGGTGAGGACGGCGTCGCGCTGGCCGGCGCACTGGCCAACACGTTCGACGCGACGGTCGACGTCGTGCTGGTGGTGCGCGAGGAATACCCAGACGGTCACCCCGGCCGGGCGGAGTACCAACGGCTGCTGGTGCGCAAGGGCGAGGAGTGGGCCGCCCAAGCGGTGGCGGCGCTCGCCAAGGTCGGCGTGACCGCCGCCTCCAACGTCCTGGTTGGCGAGTCCTACTCCGAGACGTTGATCGCGTTCGCCGAGGAGAAGCACTCCGACCTCATCGTGGTCGGCGGCGCGCGGGACGGCATCTTCGGCGGGCACGTGATCGGCTCGGTCGCCGGCGCCCTCCTGCACTGCTCCCCCATTCCGGTCGCGCTCGCGCCGCGTGGTTACCACGACGACCCGCCGTCCGCCATCACGTCGGTGACGGCGGCGGTCCCGACGAAGGCCGGCGACGACAATCCCCTGCCGTTCGCCATCACGCTTGCCAGCGCGGCCGGGGTGTCGATCCGCATGCTGTCGCTGGTGTCCGGCGAGAACATGGCCCACCTGGAGAGCCCGAAAGACGTTCGGCAAGCCCAAGTTACGGCCGCCGAGTCGAATCTCGTCCTCGCCGCACGCGCATTGCCCGACGCTCCCGAGATCGAATCCCTGGTGGCCGACGGTGCCACGCTGGAGTCAGCACTCAAGAAACTCAACTGGGACGACTCCGACGTGTTGGTGATCGGGTCGAGCCGGTTCGCCGCTCCCAAGCGGCTGTTCCTCGGGTCGACGGCGGCCCGCATCCTCGCCGGTGTCGACGCGCCGGTGATCGTCGTGCCGAAGGAGGAGTAGCGCCTTCCCCGTGCCGACGGCCCCGTCTCTGATGGGGATCGCCAAGCGCGCCCGCCGGGGATGCGCTACATTCTCGAGGCTAGAACGCGGGAGCTCGGAGATACCGGGCTGAGAGGGTGGCTGTCGAGCCACCGACCGCTTGAACCTGACCGGGTAATGCCGGCGTAGGGAGAGTGAGTTTCGATGTCCGTCGTCGCACGTCGTTTGCGTCCATCCGGCCCGCGTGGTGCGGCCGGCGAAGTCCCGCCCACCCTGATCGAACCCGCACCCCGCGTGCTCGGGGTGTTCGACCAGTTGGGGCTGTGGGGGAACCTCGGGGTGAGCCTGCTCGGATTCACCGGCGCGGCAGTCGTCCTGCAGCCGGGCGGGCCCGGCACACCGCAGCTGTCGCTGATGGCGGCGCTGCTGGCCACCGTCGTCGGCACGGTGCTCGGCGCGGCCGCGATCGCGGCGTCGGCGATACCGGGTGCACAGACGGGTGCGCCCGCGATGGTGCTCCTGCGCGGTCTGCTTGGCGCGCGAGTGTCCTACCTGCCGACGGCGCTCAACATCGTGCAGATGGTCGGGTGGGGCACCTTCGAGTTGGTCACCATCGCGACGGCGGCGGCCACCGTGCTGCCCGCGGTCCCGCAGTGGACATTCGTCGTCGTGGGTGGCGTCATCACGACCGGGCTGTCGCTGTATCCGCTCGGCGCGGTCCGCGTCCTCCGCAAGTACGTCACCGTCGCCGTGGTAATAGCGTTGGCGTACTTGTTCTTCCAGCTGCTGGCCAAGCCGTCGCCACCGCTGACGGAGGGCACGTGGTCGGGGTTCAGCATCGGCGTCGACACCACCGTGGCGGTGGCGGTCTCCTGGGTTCCCATGGCCGCCGACTACGCCAGGCACTCCCGTAGTTCGGCGGCGGCGTTCACCGGGGCCTTCTTCGGCTACGGCCTGACCCAGATCGCCTGCTACGCGCTCGGCCTGTTGGCGCTCGTCACCGTGGCCGCCGACGGGGACCAGATCTTCGCCGCGTTCATCGCCGTCCCCCTCGGTGGGCTGGCGTTCGCGGTGCTCGCCATTCGGGAGATGGACCAGTCGTTCGCCAACGTCTACTCGGCCACGGTATCGACGCAGAACGTGCGGCCGAGCTGGGACCGGCGGTACATCGCCGTCACGGTGGGCGTGCTCATCACACTGCTTGCTCTCGGGGTGAACATCTACGGCTACGCAAGCTTCCTGTCACTCATCGGTTCGGTCTTCGTGCCCTTGTTCGCGGTGCTCACGATCGACTACTACTGCTTCTCCGGAAGGCGCGGGTGGGACCTGACGTCCGATTCGGCCTCGCGCTGGGTGATGCTCGCGCCATGGGCGCTGGGCTTCGTCACCTACCAGCTGATCTACCCCGGCCAGGTCGACTGGTGGGCGCGCGCGTGGGGCGAGCTGGCTGAGGCGATCGGTTTCGTCGCCCAGCCGTGGATGAGTGCCTCGATCTTCTCGTTCGTCCTCGCGGCGGCGCTGACCTTGGTGGTCGGCGGCGTGTCCCGGTGGGCCAGTCGTCGTTCGCCGGCCCTGGCGGCCCACGACGAGGAATGTGACGCAACACCCATGTGAGAGATGTCGCGCTCACGGCCCTAGCGTCGACCGTGCAGTTGCGGGACCATGGGATTATGTATACGAACGCGGCCGACTACGGCACCAGGCCGTCGCCGGTGACCATGACCCCCATCCGGTGGTGGGCCAAGTGTGCGTTCGGTCGCGGGCCGCTGCTTCGCGGAGCGGATCGCATGCAAGCGTGGGGCCTGGTCGTAGGTTTGGTAGCCGTCATCGCCTCCATCGCCCCGGCGATGTCCCTCGGACAGTTGGGGTACGCCGAGCGGGCCCAGACCATCGCCGCCGAGGCGGCCACCCGTCATCAGGTCCAAGCGATCGCGCTGAGTGACAGCACCGCCGACCCGACCCAGGCCGAGTCGGCCACGTCCGCGTCGTTCGTGGCGCACGTGCGCTGGACCGCTCAGAACGTCGCGCACGAGGACTACTCGAAGGTCGAGCAACCCGTCAGGGCCGGGCAGCCGGTCCGTATCTGGCTGAACGACGCGGGCAAGGTGACCACTCCTCCGCAGACCGACGTCGACGCCCGCGTCGACGCGGTGGGCACGGCCGCGATCCTCTGGCTGGGATTCGCCGCCATGATCGGCATCGCCATGGCGGTGGCCAATACGGCCCTGGGTCGCGTCCGTGAGCGCAGGTGGGACCGCGGCCTGCAGGCCCTCGTCGACGGTGGCGGATCAGCGGCCCAGCGCCCCTGACTCTCACCCCGCGGCGCCACCCCGTCTCGAACCTCGCACGTCCTTCGTCGAACCTCCCCGTCTTGCGATGGACCATATTGCATACTGTATTTTGGTGACGGTCGCCTGGAGTCACCCCCGGCAGACGCTCACCGCAGCCGCCAGGGAAGGACCGCGACGAGATGACCGCAGGCGAGGACGACCTCACCGTCAAGGCACCTCACGAATGGGCCACCGGTGTGCCCGCCGTGGTGCACGCCCTGGAGTTCTCGCTCGGACACACGTCGCTGCGGCGTACCGCGCTCAACCTGTTGACCATCAACCAGGCCAACGGCGTCGACTGCCCTGGCTGCGCGTGGCCGGAACCGAGCAAGCGACACTTCAGCGAGTACTGCGAGAACGGCGCCAAGCACGTCAACGACGAGGCGACGACGCGCAGGATCACCCGGGAGTTCTTCCGCGAGCACCCCGTCTCGGTTCTCGCGACCAAGTCCGACATGTGGCTCAACGATCAGGGCCGCCTGACCGAGCCGATGGTGAAGCGCCCCGGCTCCGACCACTACGAACCCATCGGCTGGGACGACGCGTTCGACCTCCTGGCCGACGAGCTGCGTGGTCTCGACTCCCCCGACGAGTCGCTGTTCTACACCTCTGGCCGGCTGAGCAACGAGGCCGCGTTCCTGCTGCAGCTGTTCGCCCGCAGCCTCGGCACCAACAACCTCCCCGACTGCAGCAACATGTGCCACGAATCCAGCGGTTCGGGGCTTGGCGAGACACTCGGCATCGGCAAGGGCAGCGTCAGCCTCGACGACATCGAAGAATCCGATCTGATCTTCGCCGTCGGCATCAACCCCGGCACCAACATGCCGAGGATGCTCTCCTCACTCGAGGAGACCAAGCGCAACGGCGGCCACGTCATCGCCGTCAACCCGCTCCCCGAGGCTGGGCTGATCCGCTTCAAGAACCCGCAGAAGGCCAGGGGAATCGTCGGCCGCGGGACCACCATCGCCGACCAATTCCTGCACATCAAGCCCGGCGGCGACCTTGCCCTCTTCCAGGCGATCAACGCGCTGCTTCTCGCCGCGGAGGACGCCAATCCCGGCACCGTGCTCGACCACGAGTTCATCGCCCGCGACACCACCGGCTTCGCCGAGTTCGCCGAGCACACCCGCCGGATCGACTGGGAGGACATCCTTTCCGCGACCGGGCTGTCGCGCGAGGACGTCGACGAGGTCGTCGAGCGCGTGCTCGCGAGCAAGAAGATCATCGTGTGCTGGGCGATGGGCGTAACGCAGCAGAAGCACGGCGTCGCCACGGTCCGCGAGATCGTCAACTTCCTCATGCTGCGCGGCAACCTGGGCCGCCCAGGAGCGGGCGTCTGCCCCGTCCGTGGGCACAGCAACGTCCAGGGCGACCGGACGATGGGCATCTGGGAACGGATGCCGCAGTCGTTCCTCGACGCCCTCGGCCGCGAGTTCGACTTCACCCCGCCACGCAAGCACGGGCTCGACGCGGTGGACGCGATCCGCGCCATGCGCGACGGCAAGGCGAAGTTCTTCATGGGCTTTGCGGGCAACTTCGCGCGGGCGACGCCGGACAGCGATCAGACCGAGGCCGCGATGCGCAAGTGCCGCCTGACCGCCCACGTGTCGACGAAGCTCAACCTGTCCCACGCCGTGTGCGGAGACACCGCGCTCATCCTTCCGACCCTCGGCCGCAGTGACCGCGACGAACAGCTCACCGGCGAGCAGTTCGTCACGGTCGAGGACTCGATGAGCATCGTCCACCAGTCGCACGGCCGGCTGCACCCCGCATCGGAGCACCTGCTGAGCGAGGTGGCCATCGTCTCGCGGCTGGCCCGCCGCACCCTCGGGGCGGAGTCGACGATCCCGTGGGAGAGCTTCGAAGCCGACTACGACCTGATCCGCGAACGCATTTCGCGTGTCGTGCCAGATTTCGAGGACTTCAACGCACGGGTCCGCAAGCCCGGCGGCTTCCGGCTGCCCAACCCGGTCAACGAGCACCGCTACCCCACCCCGTCCGGCAAGGCCGTCTTCACCAGCAACACGTTCGATCGACTCCAGGTGCCCGAGGGTCACCTGGTCCTGCAGACCATGCGGTCCCACGACCAGTGGAACACCGTGCCGTACGCCCTCAACGACCGCTACCGCGGCATCCACAACGGGCGACGCGTCGTGCTGGTCAACCCGGCCGACATCGAGGCGCTTGGTCTCGCCGACCGCCAGATGGTGGACCTAATCAGTACGTGGGAGGACGGAATCGTCAGGCGCGCGAAGGACTTCCGCGTGGTGTCGTACCCGTCGGCACGCGGGTCGGCGGCGTCCTACTATCCCGAAACCAACGTGCTCGTCCCCCTGGACAGCGTCGCCGACGTCAGCAACACCCCCACCTCGAAGGGGGTCTTCGTGCGGCTGGTTCCCGCGGAGAACGCGGACGCGACCGCACCGGGCGAATCGGCCGAGCTGCCCGCGATGGGGCGCTGACGCTCAGCCGCGCATCAACTCGGCGACGTGCGCGCCGACCGACTCCCTGAGCCCCTGGAGGTCGTAGCCGCCTTCCAGCACGGACACCAACCGACCGTCGCAGTGCCGCTCGGCGGCCACCATCAGCTCGCGGGTCACCCAGGCGAAGTCGTCGGCGGTCATGCACAGCGAGCCGAGCGGATCGCGCTCGTGGGCGTCGAATCCCGCTGAGACGATGAGCAGTTCGGGCGAGAACGCGTCGAGGGCGGGCAGGATCCGGTCGGTGAACGCCGCGCGCAGTTCGGCGCCCCCGTCGCCGGCGGCCAGCGGGGTGTTGAAGACGTTTCCGACGCCCGTCTCGCGGACTTCGCCGGTGCCGGGGAACCACGGCATCTGGTGCGTGGAGGCGTACAGGACGTCGGGATCGGAGTAGAAGATCTCCTGCGTGCCGTTGCCGTGGTGGACGTCGAAGTCCACGATCGCGACCCTGGTCAGCCCGTGCTTGAGCTGGGCGTGGCGGGCGCCGATGCCGATGTTGTTGAACAAACAGAACCCCATCGCGCGGTCGGTCTCGGCATGGTGCCCCGGCGGGCGACAGGCGACGAAGGCGTTCTGCACGCCACCCGACATGACCTGGTCGACGGCTTGGATCGTGCCGCCGACGCCCCGCAGGACGACCTCCCACGTCGACGGTTCCATCATGGTGTCGCCGCCGTCGAGGTAGACGAAGCCATCCGCAGGACGCGCGCCCTCAAGGGCGTCGACGTAGGCGTCGGTGTGCACGTAGCGCGTCGTGTCGAGGGCGCCGAGCTGGGCCTCCTCGCGGACCAAGTCGTCGAACCCCGACTGCCCGAGGGCCGACTGCACCGCGCGGTAGCGATCGGGCCGCTCGGGGTGCCCCGCCGACGTCTGGTGGTTGGCGAAGGCATCGTGGTGGACCAGCAGAGTGGGCACGCCCAGGACTCCCGTCGGGTTGGTCGGCATGAACCGGATATTGTATGCAAGACTAGCCCGTGGGTGCCCGCGGGTCTACGGCGCGCCGTGGGCCATCGCGGGTGAACGGCGACCACCGCGACCGACCGGCGCACGCTCGCCGCCGGTTGGCGAACCGCAAAACCCTTGAGGCGAACCGTGATTCACGTCGTTTATCGACCAATTCACACTCGGTATCGCGGCCCCCGATTCCTTGACAAGCCAATCCGGCGGGCGTTCACTCGAGTTCTCCAATGAGAGTTCCATTCCGCATTGCGGAATGAATCCACGCCGCTCCGCATCAACGAAGGGCTTGCCGTCGTGAAGGCCACCTACACCGTCAACTGCTCGATCCTGCTGACCGACCTCCCACTGCTGGACCGGCCTGCCGCGGCCAGGGACGCCGGCTTCTCTG
>Ga0209051_1001668_pt1 | contig 17928 bp, 18 predicted proteins | sample AraplaCvi_mMS_r2_2_FD_184286 | JGI IMG/M metagenome (GOLD analysis project Ga0209051, IMG submission 184286) | Arabidopsis root microbial communities from North Carolina, USA - plate scrape MF_Cvi_mMS_r2 (SPAdes) (version 2) | ecosystem: Host-associated > Plants > Roots > Endosphere | place...
GCCCACGCCGGCGGCCAACGACAAGCCGGCCGGCACGCGCACCGCCGAGGCGCCGCACAGCAACCGCGACGCGGCCGCCATCCTGGCCGGCCAGGGCGTCGCGTCGGCGCCGGATCCGTACATCTATTTCGTGCAGGTGGGCGCCTACTCACGCGCCGAGGATGCCGAACAGCAGCGCGCCAAGCTGGCGCTGTCGGGCATGCGCGCGACGGTCAGCGAACGCGAACAGAACGGGCGGACTGTCCACCGAGTGCGCCTCGGGCCGTTTGACAGGAAGGAAGACGCCGACGCGCAGCAGGAACGCGCCAAGGCGATCGACCCGGAAGCCTCGCTGGTGCGCGTCGACCGCTCGAAGCAGTGAACTTGTCCGCGCGTCGGGCATCTACCGCAGGCATTTCCAGTCCCCCCACGATCCTCCCTGAAAGGAAGCTTTCATGAACCGGCGCGATTTCTCCCTGCAGCTCTCCGGCCTCGCCGGCGCTGCGGCCCTGTCCAGCCTCGGCTTCGCGCCCCGCGCCGCGATGGCCCAGGGGACGCCGGTGGAAGGCACGGACTACCTCAAGCTCAAGACGCCGATCCCCATGCCCAAGACGGGCAAGGTCGAGGTCATCGAGTTCTTCTGGTACGGCTGCCCGCACTGCTTCCACTTCGAGCCCACCATCGAACCCTGGATCTCCAAGCTGCCGGCCGACGTGCACTTCCGCCGGGTGCCCGTCGCGTTCGACGCGCTGAAGGAGATCCACCAGCAGATCTACTACACCTGGGACGCCCTCGGCCTGGTCGACCAGATGCACACCAAGACCTTCAACCGCTTCCACGTCGATCGCAAGCCGATCAACCGCTGGGAGGACATGCAGCAGTTCGCCCAGGCCAACAACCTCGACGTGGCGAAGGTGAAGTCGGCCTGGGACAGCTTCGGCACCCAGACCAAGATGAAGCAGGCCAAGCAGCTGTCCGAGGACTACGGCGTCGACGGCGTGCCCGAGATGGCGATCCACGGCCGCTTCACCACCTCGCCCGGCACCGCCAAGGGCGAGGTGCAGTGCCTCGCCGTGTGCGACTACCTGGTCAACGTCGTCCGCAAGGGCGGCTGATCCCGTGGCGCCCTCCGGCGCCGACGTCAAGATCAACCCGCCACATATTGGGGCCGTGGTCCGCCCACGGCTCCCGCGCGGGGGCTAGAATGATCTGCAATTTCCGTGCCGAAAGCACGAAGCCGATCACGATGCCCCAGCAGCCCTCCTCCTCCCGTTCCTACGCGCGCCTGCTCGCGGCCCTGGTCGCGGCGGCCTGCGCCGTGGCCGCGCCGGGCGCCCTGGCCGAGAAGGCCGACCGCACCAAGCCCATGACGATCGACAGCAGCGGCGCGCAGCCGGACGTCGTCGACCTGAACAAGCACAGCGCGGTCTTCACCGGCAACGTCGTCATCACGCAGGGCACCCTGCAGATCCACGCCGACCGCGTCGAGGTCAGCGAAGACCCGAACGGCGGCCGCCTCGGCTACGCCTTCGGCTCGCCCGGCAGCCCGGCGCGCTTCCGCCAGAAGCGCGACCGGCCCGACGAGTGGAGCGAGGGCGACGCCCAGCGCATCGAGTACGACAGCGCCGCCAACCGCGTGCGCTTCATCGGCGACGCCCACCTGCGCATGCTGCGCGGCGACACCGTCACCGACACCGCCGCCGCCGCGCTCATCACCTACGACACCGCCGCCGACACCATCGCCCTGAACGGCAACGGCACGCGCACCAACGAGAGCGGCGCCTCCAGCACGACCTCGGGCGGCCGCACCACCGTCGTCTTCACGCCGCGGCCCTCGGCCGCGTCCGCGCCGCAGCCCAGGCCGCTCGAGCTGCCGCCGACCGCGGCGTCCGGGGCCGGTCAATGACCGATCGCGTCGCCGCTCCGGTCAGCCCGCCCGTCGCGCCGGGCAGCGCGGTGTCGCCGTCGGCGACGCCCGTCGCCCCGCCGCCGGTCAACGCCAATCCGCACCCGGGCTCGCCCACCGTGGCCGAGTCGCACAGCCGGCTCGAGGCGAGCGGCCTGCAGAAGTCCTACGGCGCCCGCCAGGTCGTCAAGGAAGTGCACCTGGCCGTGCGCGCGGGCGAGGTCGTCGGCCTGCTCGGCCCCAACGGCGCCGGCAAGACGACCACCTTCTACATGGTCGTCGGCCTGGTGCGCGCCGACGCGGGCGACATCCGCATCGACGGCCAGCAGATCTCCCACAAGCCCATCCACCAGCGCTCGCGCCTGGGCCTCAGCTACCTGCCGCAGGAGGCCTCGATCTTCCGCAAGCTGACGGTGGACGAGAACATCCGCGCCGTGCTCGAGCTGCAGTTCGACGAGCACGGCCGCGCGCTGAAGGAGGCCGAGATCGTCAAGCGGCTCGACGGCCTGCTGGCCGACCTGAGCCTCACGCACCTGCGCGAATCGCCCGCGCCGGCGCTGTCCGGCGGCGAGCGCCGGCGCGTGGAGATCGCGCGCGCGCTCGCCACGCAGCCCCGCTTCATCCTGCTGGACGAGCCCTTCGCGGGCGTCGACCCGATCGCGGTGATCGAGATCCAGCGCATCATCGGCTTCCTCAAGGCGCGCGGCATCGGCGTGCTCATCACCGACCACAACGTGCGCGAGACCCTGGGCATCTGCGACCGCGCCTACATCATCAGCGAAGGCCGGGTGCTCGCCGAAGGCACGCCCGCGGAGATCGTCGAAAACGCCGACGTCCGGCGCGTCTATCTCGGCGAACACTTCCGCATGTAGGGGGCCGGAACATGAAGGCCTCGCTGCAGGTCCGCCTGTCGCAACATCTCGCGCTGACCCCGCAGCTCCAGCAGTCGATCCGCCTGCTGCAGCTCTCGACCCTGGAGCTGCACCAGGAGATCGAGCAGATGATGGAGCAGAACCCCTTCCTCGAGCCCGAGGAGGACGCCCCCACGCCGGAAGTCCCGTTCGAGGGCGTCGACGCCAGCCAGTCCGCCGTCGCGCCGGACGTCGCCCGCACCGCGTCCGACGCGGATGCCGACGGCCGCACCGGCGCCGACACGGTCGACGAGCCGGCCGGCGTGGACGCCGCCGAGTTCGGCACCACCGAGCGCGACGACTGGGAGAACGGCACCGAGCGCGACGACTTCGACGGCATCCGCGAGCTGCCGACCTCGTCCAGCGGCCAGTCCTCCGACAGTGACGACGACTTCGAGCGCCAGAACCGCGCCGGCCCCGGGGTCTCGCTCGAGGACCACCTGCGCGGCCAGCTCTCCGGCATGCGCCTGACCGAGGAGGACGCGGCCGCGGTGCACGTCCTGATCGAATCGCTCAACGAGGACGGCTACCTCGCCGACCCGCTCGAGGAGATCGCCGACCGCCTCGCCGAGTCGCTCGGCATCGTCGAGCCCGAGGAGCGCGAGGAGCTGCAGGATCGCCTGCAGTGCGCCCTCAAGTGGCTGCAGAGCATGGAGCCGACCGGCGTCGGCGCGCGCTCGCTCGGCGAGTGCCTGCGCCTGCAGCTGTGCCAGAAGGGCCCCGCCAAGGGCGGCACGCCGGTGCAGCAGGCGGCGCTCGCGATCTGCGACGACGCGCACCTGGCGCTGCTCGCCCGGCGCGACTTCAAGAAGCTCGCCCAGCTCGCGGGCACCGACGAGGCCACGGTGCGCGCCGCGCAGGGCCTGATCGTGGGCCTGGAGCCCAAGCCCGGCCGCCCGTTCGCGCGCGCCGAGGAACAGATCATCGTGCCCGACGTCATCGTGATGAAGGTCGCGCGCCAGTGGAAGGCGGTGCTCAACCCCGAGGTGATGCCGAAGCTGCGCGTCAACGACCTCTACGCGCAGGCGATCAAGTCGCAGCGCGCGAGCGGCAGCGCGCTGTCCGCGCGGCTGCAGGAGGCGCGCTGGTTCATCCGCAACATCCAGCAGCGCTTCGACACCATCCTGCGCGTCTCGCAGGCCATCATCGAGCGGCAGAAGAACTTCTTCAGCCATGGCGCGATCGCAATGAAGCCGCTCGTGCTGCGCGAGATCGCCGACGAGCTCGGCCTGCACGAGTCCACCATCTCGCGCGTGACCACGGCCAAGTACATGGCCACGCCGTTCGGCACCTACGAGCTGAAATACTTCTTCGGCTCCTCGCTCAACACCGATGCCGGCGGCAACGCGTCGTCGACGGCGGTGCGCGCGCTGATCAAGCAGCTGGTGGCGGCCGAGAGCCCGGACAAGCCGCTGTCCGACAGCCAGCTCGCCGAGCTGCTGGAGGGCCAGGGCATCCAGGTCGCGCGGCGTACCGTGGCCAAGTACCGCGAGGCGCTCAAGATCGCGCCGGCCAACCTGCGCCGGGCGGTCCAGCCATGAGCGCGCTCCGCCGTTCGGCAGCGCGCCTGGCGCGGAGGGTCGTGCGATGAGCCGGGACTTCCTGTTCGTCACGTGCGCGCAAGGCAGCGAGGAGCTGCTCGCGCAGGAATGCGTGCGCCTGTGCGGCGAGGGCGCCGGCGTCGAGGCCGGGCGCGGCGGCGTGATGGTGGACGCGAGCGTCGAGCACGCGATGCGGCTCAACCTCTGGAGCCGCATCGCGCAGCGCGTGCTGTGGCCGATCGCCGACCAGGGCTACCGCGACGAGCACGACCTCTACGACCTCGCGCGCCGCGTGCGCTGGGCCGACTGGATCACGCCCGACGAGACCCTGCGCGTCGACGTCACCGCGCAGCGCTCGCCGCTGCAGAGCCTGAACTTCGCCGCGCTGCGCGTGAAGGACGCGGTCTGCGACGTGATGCGCGACGCCACCGGCGCGCGGCCGAGCGTCGACACCCGCCGGCCCGACCTCGCGATCAGCCTGCACGTCGACCCCGAGCACGCCTGGCTCGCCATCGACCTGAGCGGCGAGGCGCTGTTCAAGCGCGGCTGGCGCGAGCAGCAGGGCGAGGCGCCGCTGAAGGAAACGCTCGCCGCCACCATGCTCGCGGCCGCGGGCTGGACGGGCGCGGCCGCCGGCGGCGGCCTGCTCGACCCGTGCTGCGGCGCCGGCACCATCGCCATCGAGGCGGCACAGCTCGCCTGCAACGTCGCCCCCGGCCTCACGCGCCGTTTCGCGTTCGAACGCCTGCGGCCATTCCGCGAGCACGCCGACGCGTGGGGCCGCATGCAGCTCGAGGCGCGCGCGGGCGTCGTGCGCCCCGAGGCGCCGATCTGGGCCGGCGACGTCTCCTTCCGCATGACCGACTTCGCCACGCGCAACGCCGAGCGCGCCGGCGTCTCGCGCGCCATCGAGTTCAAGACCGCCGACGCGCTGCAGCGCATGCCGCCCGCGGCGAGCGGCACCATCGTGATGAACCCGCCCTACGGCGAGCGCATCGAGGCCAAGGGGCGCGGCAGCCGCGGCACGGCCGGACGCGAGTCCGCGGTCGTCGAGGCGCGGCCGGACGCGGGCGCGGCCGACTTCTTCGCGCAGCTGGCCTCGCACTGGAAGCGCCACTACAGCGGCTGGACGGCCTGGGTGCTCAGCCCCGACATGAAGCTGCCGGGCGCGATGCGCCTGAAGGAAAGCCGGCGCGTGCCGATGTGGAACGGCCCGATCGAGTGCCGGCTGTTCCGGTTCGACATGGTGGCGGGCTCGGCGCGCGACGCCGCGTAGACGTCGGCATCGCGCCGGCGCGCTCGCTGGACGACCTGCGCGCGGCGCGCTCAGGGCGCCAGCAGCACCGCCATGGCGGCCAGCCACGCGAGCGGCGCGGTGTCCGACCGCATCACCAGCCCGCCCAGGCTCACGCGCGCGAACCCGAAGGTCGCTGCAGCGGCCTCCTCGTCGGCGCTGAAGCCGCCCTCGGGCCCGCTCAGCGCGACCCAGCGCGGGCGCGCCTCGCCGCCCGGCGCCTGCGCGCGCACCACGGCCCCGAGCGCGGGCGCGTCGCCGGTGCTCATCACGAGGCGGTGCCCGGGGGTGCCCTCGGCGTCGAGCTCGGCGAACCAGGCCGCGAGCGAGCGCACCGGCCGCACCGCGGGCACGCGCGTGCGGCCGCTCTGCTCGGCCGCGCCGACGGCGACCGCCTGCCAGTGCGCGACGCGGCGCGCGGCGCGCTCGCCGTCCAGGCGCAGCACCGAACGCTCGGTCTGCAGCGGCTGGATCGCGGCCACGCCCAGCTCGGTCGCCTTCTCGACCAGCGTGTCCATGCGCTCGTTGGTCGGCATGCCGAGCGCGATCTCGAGCTCGAAGGGCGGCTCGCGGTCGACGTCGACATGCGTGTCCACGCGGACCGCGACGTCGCGCCGGCCCATGCGCAGCACCTCGCCGATCCACTCGCCGCCGCGCCCGTCGAACAGGCGCAGCGCGTCGCCGGGCTGCAGCCGCCGCACCTGGACGTGGCGCGCCGCCTCGTCGGGCAGCTCGAGCTCGCTTCCGGCGGCGAGCGGTGCATCGAGGTACAGGCGCAGGGACATCGGGTCGAGCGGGAGGACGGGCCGCCAGTGTGCCCCAAACGGCTGGAAACCCCCGAAATGGCGGGGCGCGCCGACAGCCTGCGCGCATACGATGGCGAGCACGCAGGGAGACCGACCATGAGCGATCCGATCACGTCCGCCGAACCGTCGCAGATGGATGCCTGGCTCGACGAAGCCAACGCCATCCACGACGCCACGCCCGAGCCGGGCCTCGCGCTGCTGCGCCGCATCGTGCCGGCCGAGCTGCGGCCCGCGCGCCGGCCGCTCTACGCATTCCTGATGAACCACGTGCCGGGCGAGAAGTTCGGCCGCTGGGACGAGGCGCTGGCCGCGCAGCAAGCCGTCGTCGACGCCACGCGCGCCGACATGAGCCCGGTGCTCTGGCGCCACGCCGCCGTGGCGGCCCGGCTCGCCCGCGACGAGGCGCGGGCCACCGCCTGGCGCGACGCCCTGGCCCGCGCGGTCGACGCCCCGCCGGAACAGGCGCAGGCGCTGGTCGCGCTCGCGGCGGCGTCCCTCACCGCGCCCTCGCAGGACGCCGGGGCGGCCGGGCGCACGGCGCTCGACGCGCTCGGCCCGCTCGTCGGCGCGAAGACGGCCCCCGGGCTCGACGCCTCCTTCGCCGCCGTGGCCAACAACCTCGGCAGCCACCTCGCCGAGCGCCCCCTGGCCGACCTGCGCCAGCCCGAGTTGCGGGTGGCGCTCGAGGTCGCGGCGGAGCTCGCGCTGCAGTTCTGGCAGCGCGCCGGCCAATGGCTGCAGCAGGAGCGCGCCCACTACCTGTGCGCCATGGCCTGCAACGCGCTGGGCGACGCCGCCGGCGCCGTGCAACACGCGCGCGCCGCGCTCGCGCTGATCGACGCCAACGATCACACCAACGCCGAGACGGTCGACCGCGCGTTCATCGAACTCGAGCTGTCCCAGGCGCTGCGCCTGGCGGCAGAAGAAGGCGCCGCGGCCGCCACGGCGCGCGCCGAACGGCTCGCCGCCGGCTTCGAGGCCGAGGACCTGCGCACCTGGTTCGCCGACCGGCGGGCCCGCAACGCGGCGCTGCTGGCGCACTACGCGCGCGAAAGCGCCTGAGCGCGCGCGGGCGTTCCGGAACGCGCAACGCGCAGGCTCGTCCAGGCGCTCTGGCGGGGGACAGGCCGAAGGCCAGTCCCCTCGCTGGCCCGAGTGCAGGGGCCCCTGCCGAACGCGCCAGACTCTCCCGCTCGCCGCCGCATCAGGACCCGCCTCACCCTCCGAGGAACTCACCCGCCCGCGTTCGCCGTTCCGTGCGCCAGCGTCGCACGCACGATGTCGCGCGAGAACGGCGCCGCCACGTCGCGGACGAAGCGCACGAAGTCGCCGTGCGCGTCGTCGTCGGCGCGGTCGGAGATGGTGCGCACCACGGCGAAGGGTCGTCCGAAGTCGTGGCAGACCTGCGCCAGCGCAGCACCCTCCATCTCGACCGCGAGCGCGTCCGGCAGCGCGAGGCGCAATGCCTCGCTCTCGGCGCGGGTCGCGACGAAGCGGTCACCGCTGACCACGAGGCCTTCGTGCAGGCGTGCGGTGCCGCCCAATGCCGCGCAGGCGCCGGCAAGCCGCGCCGTCCAGCCCGCGTCGGCATCGAAGCGCGCGCGTCCGGTCAGCGGCACCTCCCAGCGGGGAAACAGCGGCGAGGCGTCCATGTCGTGCTGCAGCAGCGTGGTCGCCACGACGATGTCGCCCACCCGCACCCCGGCACCGAGGCCGCCGGCCACGCCCGTGAAGAGCACGGCCGAGACGTCGAAGGCGTCGAGCAGCAGCGCGGCGGTGGTGGCCGCGGCCACCTTGCCGATGCCGCTGCGCACCAGCACCACGTCGTGGCCGTCCAGGCGGCCGAGCTCGAAATCGCGTCCGGCACGGCGCTCTCGCACGGAGCCCCGGAGGCAGGGCCGCAGGGCGGCGATCTCCTCGTGCATCGCGCCGACGACGGCGACGCGCGTCATCACGCCGCTCCCGCGCGCGACGAACCCCGGCGCAGGGTCTCAGTCGGTCGCGCCAAGCTGCTTGCGAAAGCGGGCGGCGGGTTCGTCGCCGTGCGCCTTGCGGATCTGGTCGACGAACTCGAGGGCGACGGCCTGCAGGCCGGCGAGGTTGGCGCAGCCCTCGATCTTCAGGATCAGGCGATAGCCCTTGATCAGGCCGAAGCGCTCCTTGGCCTCGTGCGTCAGCAGCGTGTAGAGCGCGTCGTAGGTCCAGCCGCGCACGGCGTCCTCGACGCCCACCCGCGGCGTGGCCACGCGCGCGTGCGCCCCGGAACCGGCGGCGGGCGCCACCAGCCCGGCGCCGATGAGCAGCTTGAGGTCGTCCTCGGTGCAGCCCTGCACCTTGCCGACCCACTGCTGCCCGTTGCAGGACGCGTCGATCACCATGAGCAGGTTCCGCGCGGGGCGGGTCATCGCATGGGCGCGATCGCGGATCTCGGCCTTGCCGGCCTCGGTACGGACGAAGCTGTCCGCGAGCGTCATGGTCATCATCGTCGCTTCCGTGGCGCCCGGGACAGGCGCACTCAGGATCGTTTGTCCCGCAGCTCGCGCCGGAGGATCTTCCCTACCGGGGTCTTCGGCAATTCGGTGCGGAACTCAATGAACTTGGGCCGTTTGTAGTTGGTCAGATTCGACTCGCACCAGGTCCGCACGTCGGTTTCCGAGAGCGCCGTGTCCTTTTTCACGATCACGACCTTCACCGCCTCGCCCGCCTTCTCGTCCGGGACGCCCACGGCCGCGCACTCCAGCACGCCCGGCAGCAGCGCGACCACGTCCTCGACCTCGTTCGGATACACGTTGAAGCCGGACACCAGGATCATGTCCTTCTTGCGGTCGACGATCTTGAAATAGCCGCGCTCGTCCACCTCGCCGATGTCGCCGGTGCGGAAGAAGCCGTCGGCGGTCATGACCTTGGCGGTCTCGTCCGGGCGCTGCCAGTAGCCGGCCATCACCTGCGGGCCGCGGATGGCGATCTCGCCGCGCTGGCCCGGCCCGACCTCGCGGCCGTCGTCGTCGAGCAGCGCGAGGTCGGTGTCGGGCATGGGCAGGCCGATCGTGCCGCTGTAGGCGGTCGTGTCGACCGGGTTGCAGCTGGCGGCGGGCGATGTCTCGGACAGCCCGTAGCCCTCGCAGATCGGGCAGCCCGTCTTCTCGAGCCACAGCTTGGCCGTCGCCTGCTGCACGGCCATGCCGCCGCCCACCGACAGCACCAGGCGCGACCAGTCCACCTTGTCGAAGTCCGGGTGGTTGGCGAGCGCGTTGAACAGCGTGTTGACCGCGGGCAGGCTGTGGAAGGGCTGGCGCTTCAGGTCCTTCAGCGTCGCGCCGATGTCGCGCGGATTGGCCACGAGCAGGTTGCAGCCCCCCATGCGCAGCCCGAGCATCATGTTCGTGTTGAAGCCGAAGATGTGATAGAGCGGCAGCGCACAGATCGTGACGACCTGCTCGCCCTTCGGGATCTTGCGCATCGCGGGCTGGTACCAGGCCTCGGACTGCAGCAGGTTGGCGATCAGGTTGCGGTGCAGCAGCACCGCGCCCTTGCTCACGCCGGTCGTGCCGCCGGTGTACTGCAGCACGGCGACGTCGTCCGACTTCACCGCCACGGGCTTGAACGTGCCGCGGCGCCCCTGGGCGATGGCGTCGTTGAAGCGCACCGCGCCGGGCAGGTCGAAAGCAGGGATGTCCTTGCGCACGCTGCGCAGCACGTAGTTGACGATCGTGCCCTTGAGCAGGCCGAGGGTGTCGCCGAGGGAGGCGAGCACGATCTTCTTCGTCGGCACCTCGTGCAGGACCTGCTGCAGCGTGGTGGCGAACTTCTCGAAGACGATGATGGCCTTGGCGCCCGAGTCCTTGAGCTGGTGCTCGAGCTCGCGCGGCGTGTAGAGCGGATTGACGTTGACCACCACCAGGCCCGCGCGCAGGATGCCCGCCACCACGACCGGGTATTGCGGGATGTTGGGCATCATCACGGCGACGCGCTCGCCCTGGGCGAAGCCCTGGCCCTGCAGCCAGGTGGCGAACGCGCGCGACATCTCGTCGACCTGCGCATACGGGTAGTCCCGGCCCATGAACTTGTACGCCGGCAGGCTGGCGAACTTGCGGAAACTGTCGTCGAGGAGCTCGACGAGGGACGCGTATTCGTTCGCGTTCACGTGCTGCGGCACACCCGCAGGGTAGCTCTTCAACCAGGTGCGTTCCATCTTGTCTCCGGGACGGTACGGTAGTTCTGAGTATCGACGGCGCCGATGGTAGCCGTCGCGCGACCAGCGCCCGGCATTGTGCGACGCGGCGCCTGCCTCCCGGCAGGCTGGCCCCTCTAGATCGTGAAGGAGTGTGCCGCTGGCCGCCCCCGAGGCGCTCGACCGGCCCGCCACGGGCGGCCGGCCGCGGGCCGGCCCGGACGCGTCTCCCGACGCCTCGGCCCGGCCGGATCCGACCTACTCGATCGCCTTGAGCATGTCCTCGACGACCTTCTTCGCGTCGCCGAACACCATCATGGTCTTGTCCATGTAGAACAGCTCGTTGTCGAGGCCCGCGTAGCCCGCGGCCATGGAGCGCTTGTTGACGATGACGGTCTTGGCCTTGTAGGCCTCGAGGATGGGCATGCCGTAGATCGGGCTGCCCTTCTGCAGGGCGGCCGGATTCACCACGTCGTTGGCGCCCAGGACGATCGCGACGTCGGCCTGGCCGAACTCGCCGTTGATGTCCTCCATCTCGAAGACCTGGTCGTAGGGCACCTCGGCCTCGGCCAGCAGCACGTTCATGTGCCCCGGCATGCGGCCCGCGACCGGGTGGATCGCGTACTTCACCGTCACGCCCTTCTGGATCAGCTTGGCCGCGAGTTCCTTGACCGCGTGCTGCGCGCGCGCCACCGCCAGGCCGTAGCCGGGGACGATGATCACGCTCTCGGCGTTGCCCATGATGAAGGCGGCGTCGTCCGCGCTGCCGCTCTTGACCGGCCGGGCCTCGGCCGCGCCCGCGGCCGCCGTGCCCGGCTCGGCGCCGAAGCCGCCCAGGATGACGCTGAAGAACGAGCGGTTCATCGCCTTGCACATGATGTAGCTCAGGATGGCGCCCGAACTGCCCACCAGCGAGCCGGCGATGATCAGCATGGCGTTGTTCAGCGAGAAGCCGATGCCCGCCGCCGCCCAGCCCGAGTAGCTGTTCAGCATCGACACCACCACGGGCATGTCGGCGCCGCCGATGGGGATGATGATCAGCACGCCGAACACGAAGGCCAGCGCCAGCATGACGCCGAACGCGACGGCGCTCTCGTTGGCCACGAACCCGAGGCCGCAACCGATCATCGCCAGGCCCAGCACGAGGTTGACCAGGTGCTGGCCCTTGAACACCACCGGCGCGCCCTTGAACAGGCGGAACTTGTAGGTGCCCGAGAGCTTGCCGAAGGCGATGACCGAGCCGCTGAACGTGATCGCGCCGATGGCCGCGCCCAGGAACAGCTCGAGCCGGTTGCCGGTGGGGATGGGCTCGCCCCTGACGAGGCCGTGCTCCATCGCCCAGGGCTCGGCCACCGCGGCGATCGCGATGAACACGGCGGCCAGGCCGATCATGCTGTGGAAGAAGGCCACGAGCTCGGGCATCTTGGTCATCTCGACGGTCTTGGCGCGCCACGCGCCGTAGCCGCCGCCGACCACCACGCCCAGCACCACCCAGCCGAGGCCGATGGGGGAGCCGGCGATCTTCCAGATCAGCGCGCCGGTGGTGAAGACGGCGATCGTCATGCCGATCATGCCGAACACGTTGCCGCGGATCGACGTGGTCGGATGCGAGAGACCCTTGAGGGCCTGGATGAAGCAGACGCTGGCTACCAAGTACAGCAGCGTCACCAGATTTAGACTCATGGTCTGCGACCTTTCAGGAGCTTTTCGAATACGGTGGCCACGAGGCCGACGACCGCGTCGGAGAGACCCATCGCGCCGGCCGCGAGCATCGCGGCGAGCAGCACGAAGGGGCCGCGGTCGATCGGGAGCGGCGCGATCACGCGCAGGCCGTAGAGGAACAGGGCGACGCCGGCGATCAGCTGCACCGCGCGCCAGAAGGGCCCGCGGGATCCGGCGATGCGCGCGTCCTGCGCCTGCGGAGGCATCACTTCGCCCCGGCGGCCGGGCGTTCCTTCTTCTTGAACATCTCGAGCATCCGCCGCGTGACGAGGAAGCCGCCGAAGACGTTCACCGACGCGAGCGCGACCGCCAGCACGCCCATCGCCTTGGCGAGCGTGCCCTCGGTGAGCGCCGCGGCCAGCATCGCGCCGACGATGACGATGGCGGAGACGGCGTTGGTCACCGCCATCAGCGGCGTGTGCAGCGCGGGGGTGACGGTCCAGACCACGTGGTAGCCGACGTAGATGGCCAGCACGAAGATGATCAGGTTGACGATGGTGGGCGAAACGATGTCCATGGGGGGCTCCGGGTCAGGCGTTCTTCTTCACTTCGCCGCCCTGCGTCATGAGGCAGGCCGCGACGATGTCGTCCTCGAGGTCGAGCTTGAACGTCGCCTCCTTCGTGAGCACGAGCTTCAGGAAGTCCAGCACGTTGCGCGCGTACAGCGACGACGAGTCGGCCGCGACCAGCGCGGGCAGGTTGGTCTCGCCGACGATGGTCACGCCGTGCTTGACCACCGTGTGCCCGGCCTCGGTCAGCGGGCAGTTGCCGTCGCTGCCGGCCGGGCCGCGGCCGGCGGCGATGTCGACGATCACCGAGCCCGGCTTCATCGACCGGACCATGTCCTCGGTGACCAGCACCGGCGCGGCGCGGCCGGGGATCAGCGCGGTCGTGACGACGACGTCGGCCGCCGCCACGCGCTTGGCGACCTCGACCTTCTGGCGGTCGAGCCAGCTCTGGGGCATGGGGCGCGCGTAGCCGCCGACGCCCTCGGCCGCCTCCTTCTCCTCCGCCGTCTCGTAGGCGACGTCGATGAACTTGGCGCCCAGCGACTCGACCTGCTCCTTGACGCTCGGGCGCACGTCGGTCGCCTCGATCACGGCGCCCAGGCGCTTGGCGGTGGCGATGGCCTGCAGGCCCGCGACGCCCACGCCCAGGATGACGACGCGCGCGGCCTTGATCGTGCCGGCCGCGGTCATCAGCATGGGGAACAGGCGCTGGTATCTGTCGGCCGCGATCATCACGGCCTTGTAGCCGGCGATGTTGGCCTGCGAGGACAGCACGTCCATGCTCTGGGCGCGCGTCGTGCGCGGCGCGGCCTCGAGGGCGAAGGACGTGAGGCCGGCGGCGGCGATGCGCTGCAGGCCCTCGCGGTCGAAGGGGTTGAGCATGCCCACCAGCACGCCTTCGCGCTTCATCAAGCCGAGCTCGTCGGCTTGCGGAGCGCGCACCTTCAGCACGAGGTCGGCGCCGAAGGCCGCGGCGCGGTCGACGATCTCCGCGCCCGCGGCCACGAAGGCCTCGTCGGTCGCGCTCGCGGCCACGCCCGCGCCGGACTGCACGCGAAGCACGTGGCCCTGCGCCTTCAGCTTCTTGGCCGTCTCGGGGGTCACCGCGACGCGTGTCTCGCCCGCCGCCGTCTCCAGCGGAACACCGATCAACATGGAATCTCTCCTCGCCAGCTTGTGTCTGAAGGGCGCCGCCGTCGAGCGGGCGGCCCGCGCCGCACGGGCGCCGCCCAAAACCTGCGCGAAGCTTACACAAGTTGGGCCCTGGCGTCGGATGACCGCCGTCAAGCCCGCGCACCGGCAGCATCCGCGCAACACCCGGGCCCGCGCGACCGGATTCGGGCGGGTCGGCGCGTCGTTCCTTTGGACTGCGGCGCGCGCGGACGCGACAATGGCGCTCCATGAGCACGCCCCGTTGGAAGCCCAGCGTCACCGTCGCCGCCGTCATCGAGAAGGCCGGCCGCTACCTGATGATCGAGGAGATGACGCGGGACGGCCTGCGCATCAACAACCCCGCGGGCGGCCTGGAGCCCGGCGAGTCCCTCGTCGACGGCGCGATCCGCGAGGCGCTCGAGGAGACCGCCTGCCGCTTCACCCCCGAGGCCTGGCTGGGCTGCTACCTGGCGCGCAACCCCGATTCGGCCCAGGCGCCCGGCGTCACCTACCTGCGCTTCGCCTTCTGCGGTGCCGCGAGCGACCCCATCCCGGGCCGCGCCCTCGACAGCCCCGTGGTGCGCACCCTCTGGATGACCGCCGACGAGATCGCCGCCTGCGACCGACTGCGCGGACCGCTCGTCCTGCAATGCATCCGCGACCACCAGTCCGGCCGCCGGCTGCCGCTGGAGGCGCTGTTCACCCATCCCAGCGTCGCGCATCCCGACGCGGCCAGCGCCACGGCCGAGCCCGACACGCCGTAGCGCGGGGGGACAGGCCGAAGGCCAGTCCCCTCCCCGGCACGGAAAGCGCGGGTTTCCTAGAATGGGGGATGTCTCTCAAGCGCGTGGTGGTCGGCCTGTCCGGCGGTGTCGATTCGGCCGTGACGGCCTGGCTGCTGAAGCGCCAGGGGCACGAGGTCGTCGGCATCTTCATGAAGAACTGGGAGGACGACGACGACGACGAGTACTGCTCGTCGCGCCAGGACTTCCTCGACGCCGCCAGCGTCGCCGACGTGCTCGGGATCGAGATCGAGCACGTCAACTTCGCCGCCGAGTACAAGGATCGCGTGTTCGCCGAGTTCCTGCGCGAGCATCGCGCCGGCCGCACGCCCAACCCCGACGTCCTCTGCAACGCGGAGATCAAGTTCAAGGCCTTCCTCGACCACGCCATGCGCCTGGGCGCCGAGAAGATCGCCACCGGCCACTACGCGCGCGTGCGCCTGAACGAGGCCTCGGGCCGCCACGAGCTGCTCAAGGGCCTGGATCCGGGCAAGGACCAGAGCTACTTCCTGCACCGCCTCGACCAGGCGCAACTGGCGCAGACGATGTTCCCGGTCGGCGAGCTGCACAAGACCGAGGTGCGCCGCATCGCCGACGAGATCGGCCTGCCCAACGCGCGCAAGAAGGACTCCACCGGCATCTGCTTCATCGGCGAGCGCCCGTTCCGCGAGTTCCTGAACCGCTACCTCGCCCATCAGCCCGGCCCGATCCGCGACGACCGCGGACGCGTGCTCGGCGAGCACGTCGGCCTGAGCTTCTACACGCTCGGCCAGCGCCAGGGCCTGGGCATCGGCGGCGTGAAGGACAAGCGCGGCGCGCGCGGCGGCGGCGACCACGCGCCCTGGTTCGTGGCGCGCAAGGAGCTCGACACCAACACGCTGCGCGTGGTGCAGGGCCACGACCACCCGTGGCTGCTGTCGCACGAACTGGCCGCGGCCGACCTGAGCTGGGTGGCCGGCGCCCCGCCCGCGCCCGGCGTGCTGGCCGCCAAGACACGCTACCGCCAGGCCGATGCCGCCTGCGAGCTGCGCGGCGTCGGTGCCGCCGCCGGCGACGCCGCCCCTGCGATCGAGCTGCGCTTCCCGGCGGCCCAATGGGCCGTCACGCCCGGTCAGTCGGCCGTGCTGTACGACGGCGACGTGTGCCTGGGCGGCGGCGTCATCGCCTCCGCGCTGCCGCTGGCGGCCTGAGCGCGCGCGACCGTCCCGTGGCGCGCCCCGGGGGCGCCGGCTTCGTGGCATGCTCCGGCGCTCCAGCCGCTGCCGAGTCCGCCGCCCATGCTTTCCACGATCGCCACCGTCGTCGTCGCCCTGATCGCGCTGCTGCACGTCTACATCCTGGTGCTGGAGATGTTCCTGTGGACGACGCCCCGCGGCCGGCGCGCGTTCGGCCTCACGCCGGAATTCGCCGCCGCGAGCAAGACCCTCGCGGCCAACCAGGGCCTCTACAACGGCTTCCTCGCCGCGGGGCTGTTCTGGGGACTGGCGCTCGGGCCGGCGGGCACGGGCGCGAAGCTCTTCTTCCTCGGGTGCATCCTCGTCGCCGGCCTGTACGGCGCGGCCACGGTCGGGCGCAAGATCCTGTTCATCCAGGCCGTGCCGGCGGCGATCGGGATCGGGCTCGTGCTGGCGTCTCGATAGTCGATTTCCGAGGATGGTGCTGCGCAATCTACATTTTGCGCATGACGAGAGGGGTTTCATAATCGTTTGACTCATAACGATTGCCGTCCCGTTCCCGTCCGCCATGAACTTCCAGCAACTGCGCTCCGTGCGCGAAGCGGTCCGCCGCGGCTTCAACCTGACCGAGGTCGCCCAGGCCCTGCACACCTCGCAGCCGGGCGTGAGCCGCCAGATCCGCGAGCTCGAGGAGGAGCTGGGCGTCGAGATCTTCGTGCGCGTCGGCAAGCGCCTGACCGGCCTCACCCAGCCCGGCACGGCCGTGCTGCCCTGGGTCGAACGCCTGCTGCAGGACGCCGAGAGCCTGCAGCGCGCCAGCGAGGAATTCACGCAGGGCTCGACCGGCGTGCTGAGCGTCGCCGCCACGCACTCGCAGGCGCGCTACGCGCTGCCGACCGCCGTGCGCGACTTCCGCGCCAACCACCCCCACGTCCAGCTGCGCCTGCACCAGGGCTCGCCCGACCAGATCACGCAGATGCTGGTGACGGGCGTGGCCGACATCGGCATCGCCTCGCACGTGCTGGCCGAGCGCACCGAACTGGTCGCCCTGCCCTGCTATCGCTGGACCCACGCCATCGTCGTGCCCGAGGGCCATCCCCTGCTGGGCGACGGGCCCGTGACGCTGGAGCGCCTGGCGCAGTACCCCATCATCACGTACGACACCGGCCTCACCGGCCGCAGCACGATCGACGACGCGTTCGCGCGGGCGGGCCTGCGCCCGGAGATCGTGCTCTCCGCGATGGACGCGGACGTGATCAAGACCTACGTGGACCTCGGCCTGGGCGTCGGCATCCTGGCCTCGATCGCGATGGACGACGACAACCTCGGGCGCCTGCGCGCCATCGATGCGCGCAACCTGTTCTCCATCAACACGACCAGCGTGGCCGTGCGCCGCGGCGGGCTGCTGCGCGGCTTCGCGTACGAGTTCATCCAGACCTTCGCGTCGCACCTCACGCGCCAGGTCGTCGAGGCCGCGCAGGGCGCGCCGAGCGACACCGAGCAGGCACCGCTCTGACCTAGGGGGGGCTGCACGGCCGTGCGTGACGCCCGTCACGCACGCTCCCGTACGGGTTGACTTCAGGAGTGCAAGCGTGGATTGCCTGGGCCCGGGGATGCAGATATTCTCGGCGCACCGAATTCAGCCCGTGCGTGATCAGACCTTGCGCGTAGCTGTGGACCCGCCGTCAACGGCCCGCAGGCGAAGAGGCGAATCGACTCACCAGGAGGACTGAATCGCCGACCGCACCTGTCGACACGCCGCCTTGCGCGCGCCGGCCCCTGCCGGCCGCGCCGGCACTGTCATCGTGTCGCTGCGCGGACGTGAGACACCTTCCACCCTCGAAGCCGCGCCCCCGCGATCCACGCCGGGCCGACGCGCGCAAGCCATCCATGGAGGAACAATGAGCCAACCACCCGAGGACGTCGGCACCGAACGCGGCCGTCTGATGCTGGGCGCCGCCGGCGCCGCCATCGCCCTGG
>Ga0209051_1001670_pt1 | contig 17921 bp, 18 predicted proteins | sample AraplaCvi_mMS_r2_2_FD_184286 | JGI IMG/M metagenome (GOLD analysis project Ga0209051, IMG submission 184286) | Arabidopsis root microbial communities from North Carolina, USA - plate scrape MF_Cvi_mMS_r2 (SPAdes) (version 2) | ecosystem: Host-associated > Plants > Roots > Endosphere | place...
GCCGGCGACTGGGTACCCGTTTGGGCGCCGTCGCACTCGGTCTGTCCCTGACGGTCGGGATCGTCGCGCCGGCTTTTGCCGAAAGCCAGCTTCTCAACGTCTCCTACGATCCGACCCGCGAGCTCTATAAGGATTTCAACGTCGCCTTCGCCAAATACTGGAAGGCCCAAGGGGGAGAGGACGTGACGATCCGCCAGTCGCATGGCGGTTCCGGCGCGCAGGCCCGCTCCGTCATCGATGGTCTTGAGGCCGATGTCGTGACGCTGGCGCTCGAAAGCGACATCAACGCGATCGAGAAGGCCGGCAAGATCAAGGCCGGCTGGCGCGATCGCCTGCCGAACCATGCTTCGCCCTACACGTCGACGATCGTCTTCCTCGTCCGCAAGGGCAATCCGAAGGGGATCAAGAACTGGGGCGACCTGGTCAAGGGCGACGTGTCGATCGTCACGCCGAACCCGAAGACCTCGGGCGGCGCCCGCTGGAACTACCTTGCCGCCTGGGCCTGGGCGAACGAGGAATACAAGGGCGATCAGGCCAAGATCAAGGCTTATGTCGGCGAGCTCTACAAGCGCGCTCCGGTCCTCGACACCGGCGCTCGCGGCTCGACGGTCACCTTCGCACAGCGCCAGATCGGCGACGTGCTGCTCGCCTGGGAAAACGAGGCCTATCTCGCCGGCGCCGAGTTCGGCAAGGATTCCTTCGAGATTGTCGTTCCGCCGATCTCGATCCTCGCAGAGCCGCCGGTTGCGGTGGTCGACGCGACCGTCGATGCCAAGGGGACCCGCAAGCAGGCTGAGGCCTACCTGCAATATCTCTATTCCGATGAAGGCCAGAACATTGCGGCGAAGCACTTCTATCGTCCTTCGAAGCCGGATGTGGTAAAGCCGGAACTCTTGAAGGCGCTGCCGAACATCAAGCTCGTCACTATCGACGATCCGATCTTCGGCGGCTGGAAGAAGGCGCAGCCCGAACATTTCGGTGACGGCGGCATTTTCGACCAGATCTACAAGCCCGGTAAGTAAGGTCGGAATATTCGATGATCCATAACGCCACTGCCTCATCGGCAAAGTGGCGACTGAAGCAGCCGAGCATCATCCCGGGTTTCGGGTTGACGCTCGGCTTTTCGCTCGCCTACCTGTCGCTGATTATCCTGATCCCCGTTGCCGGCCTGCTTTGGCGTACCGCCGGGCTTGGCTGGAGCGGGTTTTTCGCTGTTCTGACCGACCGGCGGACGCTGGACGCTCTTTATATATCCTTCGGCACGGCTTTCGTGGCCGCGCTGCTCAACGTCGTCTTCGGCACCGTCGTCGCCTGGGTACTGACCCGTTACAATTTCCCCGGCCGCCGGCTGATCGACGCGATCGTCGACCTGCCGTTCGCGCTGCCGACGGCAGTCGCCGGCATCGCGCTTGCGGCGCTCTACGCACCCAACGGCTGGGTCGGTTCGCTGTTCATGCCGTTCCGCATCGCGTTCACGCCGCTCGGCATCGTCGTGGCGCTGGTCTTCATCGGCCTTCCCTTCGTGGTGCGCACCGTGCAGCCGGTCATGGAGGAACTCGACCGCGAGGTGGAGGAAGCCGCAGCCACCCTCGGCGCCAATCGCTTCCAGACGATTTCGCAGGTAATCCTGCCGGGATTGTCCCCGGCGATCCTGACGGGTTTTGCGCTCGCCTTTGCCAGAGGTGTCGGGGAATACGGCTCGGTCATCTTCATTGCCGGCAACATCCCCTACGTCTCGGAGATCGCGCCGCTCTTGATCGTCATCCGGCTGGAGGAGTTCAACTATGCGGGTGCGACGGCGATAGCCACCATCATGCTGATCATCTCCTTCGTGATGCTCTTCATCATCAACCTCATCCAGGCCTGGAACCGAAGGAGATACGGCAATGTCTGACGTCTCCCGCCCCGCGCCCGGCAAACCGCCGCCATTCCGCAGCCCCGCCGACGAGCGGCCGCTCGCAAAGATCCTGCTGATCGGGCTGGCGCTCGCTTTCCTTGCCTTCTTCCTGCTCCTGCCGCTGGTTTCCGTCTTCGTCGAGGCCTTCCGCAAGGGCTGGCTGGCGTATTACGAGGCCCTTATCGAGCCCGACGCGGCCGCAGCGATCCGGCTGACCCTTCTGGTCGCTGCGATTTCCGTGCCCCTCAACCTGGTCTTCGGGCTCTGCGCCGCCTGGGCGATCGCCAAGTTCGAGTTCAGGGGCAAGTCCTTCCTGATCACCCTGATCGACCTGCCATTCTCGATCTCGCCGGTCATTTCCGGCCTAGTCTACGTGCTGCTCTTCGGCTCCAACAGCCTGCTCGGCCCGATCCTCAAAAGCCACGGCATCACCATCCTGTTTGCCGTGCCGGGTATCGTGCTCGCCACCGTCTTTGTGACCTTTCCCTTCGTCGCGCGCGAACTGATCCCGCTGATGGAGGACCAGGGCACCGGCGACGAGGAGGCGGCCCTGTCGCTCGGAGCATCCGGCTGGCAGACCTTCTGGTACGTGACGCTGCCGAACATCAAGTGGGGGCTGCTCTACGGCGTGCTCCTCTGCAACGCCCGCGCCATGGGCGAGTTCGGCGCCGTTTCGGTGGTTTCGGGCCATATCCGCGGGCTCACCAACACCATGCCGCTGCATGTGGAGATACTCTATAATGAGTATAACTTCGTCGCGGCCTTCGCGGTGGCCTCGCTGCTGGCCTTGCTGGCGCTCGTCACCCTTGCATTGAAAACCCTTCTCGAACTTCGGTTCGGTGCCGGCGCTGCCGGCGGCAGGCATTGAAAGGTCAAAGACCAGATGGAAGTCACCATCAACAATATCCGCAAGGAATTCGAACGTTTCCCGGCGCTGAACGACGTGTCGCTGAAGATCGCGTCCGGCGAGCTGATCGCGCTGCTCGGCCCCTCCGGCTCCGGCAAGACGACGCTGCTGCGGCTGATCGCCGGCCTCGACTTCCCGACCTCGGGCAAGATCTTCTTCGGGGATCAGGACGCCTCGCATCATTCGGTGCAGGAGCGCAATGTCGGTTTCGTCTTCCAGCATTATGCGCTGTTCCGGCATATGACGGTCGCCGAGAATATCGGCTTCGGCCTCAAGGTCCGGCCGGCCGGCAGCCGTCCGCCCAAGGCGGAAATCCGCCGCCGGGTCTCCGACCTGCTTGAAATGGTTCAGCTCGGCGGGCTCGACAAGCGTTACCCGAACCAGCTGTCCGGCGGCCAGCGCCAGCGCGTGGCGCTGGCCCGCGCCATGGCGATCGAGCCGCGTATCCTGCTGCTCGACGAACCGTTCGGCGCTCTCGACGCCAAGGTGCGCAAGGAACTGCGCCGCTGGCTGCGCGAATTTCACGACCGCACCGGCCACACCACCATCTTCGTCACCCACGATCAGGAAGAGGCGCTTGAGCTTGCCGACCGGGTGGTGGTCATGAGCCAGGGCAGGATCGAGCAGGTCGGCTCGGCCGACGATGTTTATGACCGGCCGGGCTCCCCCTTCGTGTTCTCCTTCATCGGCGAGTCATCGCAGCTTCCGGTCGAGGTGAAGGGCGGCAACACGCTTTTCCAGGGCCAGCCGATCGGCATTGCGGAGACGGGCGACGGCGCAGGCGAGCTGTTCTTCCGGCCGGAGGACGTGACGCTCATCGACGCGCCGGACGCGCTGTTCGGCAAGGTCACCGCCTGCCGCCGTCTGGCCGGCACCCGCATCGCCGAAATCGACATCGCCAATCACGGCCATGCGCCCTACCATGTCGAGATCGAGGTGCCGTTGCATACGCCGATCGAGCTCGGCAGCGAAGCGCGTTTCCGTCCGACCCGCTGGAAGGTCTTCCGCCGCTAGGATTCTCGCATCCTGAAGCTGAGATGGGCCGCCCGCGCACGCGCGGGTCTGCGTCGGAACGCAAAAAAACGCCTTGCAGGGCTTTTGTGCGTGACGTTTTTACCCTAATCACGGAAAGTTTTTCAAAATTGATATGCGTCAATTTTTGATTTGCAATGAACGGGTAAGAACCTCACGGGCGCAGGCCCTGACGGACGCTTGCGTAACGTTCTTTCTGTGACGGGTAACCAATGGCAGACTTTGCCCACCTCGACGACACCTCCGAGCCGGTATCCGGCTCGCCGGCAAAGCATTCGGCCATGGAGGCCGTGTCGATGGGGAGGGTGCTGGTCGATCGCCTGACACCCGACACCGGCATTCTGCTGTTTTTCGGTCTTTTCCTGTTCGTGATCGCCCTCGGCGTCAATCTTTTCCTGGAGGAAAGCCTGGCGAGGCTGGGCTGGAGCCTGCTTCTGTCGAACAGCGACATCCACGCGCCGACCGGCCTGGCGCTGACGCTGCTGATCGGCACGCTCGCCACCAACCGGCTGCGGCGGCCGCGCCGCTGCCGCAAGCCGCCGGCGGGCGACGAAATGAACCGCGCCATCGAAATCCTTGCCACGCAGCCGAATGCGAGCGCCGGCCTCGTGCGCATCGGCGACAAGAAGATCCTGTTCTCCGACTGCGGCAAGGCTTTCATCATGTACGCCCAGCAGGGTCGTTCCTGGATTGCCCTGTTCGATCCGGTCGGCGACCGCAAGGCCTGGTCCGGGCTGACGCTGAATTTCATGGAACAGGCCCGCAAGGCCGGGTGCCGCGCGGTTTTCTATCAGGTCTCGCCGGATTTCCTGCCGCTCACCGTCGAAGCCGGACTGAAACCCTACAAGCTCGGCGAGCAGGCGGTCGTCGATCTGACCAGGTTCGATCTCAAGGGCGGCGCCTGGCTGAAGCTGCGCCGGTCCATCAACCGCGCGGAGCGCGACGGCCTGCAATTCTCCATGCTGAAACCAGAGGACGTGCCGGAGGTTCTCGATGAACTGCTCTCGGTTTCCAGTACCTGGCTCGATGCCCAGAACGCCGCCGAAAAGGGCTTCTCGCTCGGCACTTTCCAGCCGCATTATGTCGCGGCCGGCCCGGTTGCCATCATCCGCCTCGAAGGCCGCATCGTCGCTTTCGCCAATATTCTGTCGGTCGCGTCCGACGGAGACGCTTTCATCGACCTGATGCGGCATATTCCCGATACCCATCGCGGCATGATGGACCTGCTCTTCGTGCGCATCATGGAACATATGAAGGCGCAGGGTTTTCGCACCCTCAATCTCGGCATGGCGCCGCTTGCCGGCCTCTCGACCCACAACAAGGCACCGCTCTGGAACCATGTGGGCGAACGGATCTTCCGCAACGGCGAGCGCTTCTACAATTTCCGGGGCGTGCTGGCGTTCAAGTCCAAGTTCGATCCGGAATGGCAGCCGCGTTATCTCGTCGTCTCCGGCCGCGGCATGCCGGTCATTTCGATGCTCGACATTACCATGTTGATCGGCGGCGGGCTGAAGGGCATCCTTCGCAGATGAAGCTTCTGCCGATCATTTTTGCCGGCATCACGCTGGTCGCTGCCATTGTCAACATTGTCTCGGATCCGCCGCTCAAGACCAAAAGCCTGCCGACCGACCGGATTTCCTTTCCCGACGGCAAGCCGACCGGCATCGTGGTGCTGCTTTCGGGCGGAGAGGGCTGGACGGACCGCGAGGAGCAGACCTCCGACGCCCTGACCAGCAACGGCGCGCTGGTGGTCGGCGTGGATATCCGCGACTATTATCAGGCGCTCGAAAAAGAGCGGGACGACTGTCTCTATCTGGTTTCCGATATCGAGACCGTGTCGCATCAGCTGCACCGCTCCGCCGGTATCGTCAACTACCACCCGCCGGTCGTGGCGGGCATCGGCGATGGAGCGACGCTGGCGCTCGCGATCGCCGCCCAGACGCCGGATTCTACGATCGCCGAAACGCTCGCCATCGATCCCCGGACCACCATTCCGCTTTCGACCATTCTCTGCACTCCGGCCCCCAAAACGCCCGTCCCCGGTGGCACGGTCTATGGCCTGACGGAGGGCGACCTGCCCAATCCGGTCCGGGTCGTTTTCAGCCCGGCGGCCGACGCGGCAGGCCGCCTCCATGCCGAGGACCTGAAGGCCGTCCATCCGGCAATCGAATTCCGGCAGACCGCCCAGGGCGCAGACGTGGCCCTGCTGGAAAATGCATCCGGCATCGTCCGGCGGCTGTCCCATTCCGCTTCGCCGCTCAACCTGCCGATCGTGCCGATCCACGCGACGCCCAAGCACGACACGATGGCGATCATCTATTCCGGCGACGGCGGCTGGCGCGACATCGACCAGCAGCTCGGGGCCTATCTGAAGGAAGAGGGCATTCCGGTCGTCGGCGTCGATGCGTTGCGCTATTTCTGGAGCGAACGGACGCCCGAACAGACCGCCGTCGACCTTTCCCATATCATCAAGTCCTACCGAAAGCGGTGGAACGTCGATAACGTTCTGCTGATCGGTTATTCCTTCGGCGCCAACGTCCTGCCGGCCACCTACCGGCTTCTGCCGGCGGCCGACAAGCAGGCGATTTCGCTCGTCTCGCTTCTGGCGCCGTCGCATCACGCGGATTTCGAGATCGACGTCAGCGGCTGGCTCGGTTTTACCGGCACCGGCAAATACGGCGATCCGGTCGACGATCTGCGCGAGGTCGAGCCGTCCAAGATCCAGTGCATCTATGGCCTCAAGGAAAAAGACAGCGCCTGTCCGGCCATCCAGGAGATCCGCGGCGCTCAGGTCCTGGCTCGCGAAGGCGGCCATCATTTCGACGGCGACTACCGCGCCCTCAACCGCCTGATCGTCGACCGGGCCGTGGCGCTGATGGCGACGAACTGACAGAGGCTGCCTGACCGCGTTTGGTGGGTTTGCTTGATCAACGCCTATATTCCATGCATATTGCATCGCAAATGCAACGCATGGAGCGATAACATGAAAACCGCGACCATTCCTTCCCTTCGCGTCGATCCTGAACTGCGTGCGGCTGCCGAGAGCGTGTTGAAAAAAGGCGAAACGCTTTCGGCTTTCGTCGAGAACTCGTTGCGGGCTCAGATCAACTTTCGGCAGACGCAGGCCGAGTTCATCGCGCGGGGACTGGCTTCCCTGGCTGAGGCGGAAAGAACAGGCGTCTACTATTCCTCCGAAGAGGTTCTGGGCGAACTGAAGGGTATGCTCGAAGCCAAACGAGCAGAAAACCGCTCTAAATGACATATGCGGTCAAGCTAACCGAAAGGGCGCGTGGAGATCTAAAACGCCTTTATGCGTTTATGCTCGATCACGATGAGGCGGCGGCTGCACGTGCGCTTGACGCCATCACACAGTCAATGGAATTGCTTCAGGAGTTTCCGTTCAGCTGTCGCAAGGCTTCCGGCGAAAACTCGCTTCTCAGGGAGCTCCTCGTCCCCTTCGGCTCATTCGGTTATATCGTCCTCTTCAGGATCGACGATAACAAGACGGTCACTATTGCCGCCGTCCGCCATCAGCGAGAAGACGACTACCACTGATCACCGGTCGCTCAGCATCGCCCTCGGATTGACCCAGGGCTCCTGGTTGCTGCGGGGCAGGGGCGTCCTGCCGAGAATATGGTCTGCCGCCTTTTCGCCGGTCATGATCGAGGGGCCGTTCAGGTTGCCGTAGGTCACATGCGGGAAGATCGACGAGTCCGCGACACGCAGGCCCTCGACGCCGATCACCCGGCATTCCGGATCGACAACGGCCGTGGGGTCGTCGGCGCGGCCCATGCGGCAGGTGCCGCAGGGATGATAGGCGCTCTCCAGGTGTTCGCGCAGGAAGGCGTCGATCTGGTCGTCGGTCTCGACCTGCTCGCCCGGCTGGATTTCCGGACCGCGATACTGGTCGAATGCCTTTTGGGAAAAGATCTCCCGGGTCAGGCGCACGCAGTGGCGGAACTTCTCCCAGTCCTCGGGATGGTTCATGTAGTTGAAGCGGATCACCGGATCGGCCTTCGGATCGGGTGATCGCAACGTCACGTTCCCGCGCGATTTCGACAGGTTGTAGCCGACATGTACCTGGAATCCGTGGCTTTTCGCCGCCGCACGGCCATCGTAGGAAATCGCCACCGGCAGGAAATGATACTGGATATCCGGCTGGCGGAGGCCGGCGCTCGAGCGCAGGAAGGCGCAGGCCTCGAACTGGTTCGACGCGCCGAGACCGCCCTTCGAAAGCAGCCATTGCGCTCCCACCACGCCCTGCCAGAACCACGGCAGCCAGGAATAGAGCGACACCGGCTTGGTCGAAACCTGCTGGAAATAGAATTCCATATGGTCCTGCAGATTGGCGCCGACGCCCGGCCGGTCCGCCTTGACCTCGATGCCCATCTCTTTCAGGTGCTCCGCCGGCCCGATGCCCGACAGCATCAGCAATTTCGGCGAGTTGAACGAGGAAGCCGCGACGATCACCTCGCGATTGGCGCGGATCACCTCGCCGACGCCGCGACGAAAAACCTCGACGCCGGTGGCGCGGCCGTTCTCGATGACGATCTTCTGCGCGAAACCATAGACGATCTCGACATTTTTGCGCTTCAACGCCGGCTTCAGATAGGCGTTGGCGGCGGACCAGCGGCGGCCGTTGTGGATGGTCTGCTCCATCAGCCCGAAACCCTCCTGTTTCGAGCCGTTATAGTCCTGCGTCATTTCGAAACCGGCCTGGGAGCCCGCCTGGATGAAGGCGTGGAAGAGCGGGTTGGTCACCGGTCCGCGCTTCACATGCAGCGGCCCGTCCGTGCCGCGCCAGCCTTCCTCGCCGCCATGGGAATGCTCCATGCGCTTGAAATAGGGCAGCACATCCGCATAGGCCCAGCCCCGCGCGCCAAGCTCCTCCCAACGGTTGTAATCCTCGGCATGACCCCGGACGTAAACCAGCCCGTTGATCGACGACGACCCGCCGATCACCTTGCCCCGTGGCGCGGTGATGCGGCGGTTGTTGAGGTTCGGCTCCGGTTCGGAAAGATAACCCCAGTTGTAGCGCTTCATGCTCATCGGCCAGGCGAGCGCCGCCGGCATCTGGATGAACGGCCCGAAATCCGTGCCCCCCGCCTCGATGACGATCACCGAATTTTTGCCGTCTTCCGACAGGCGGTAAGCCATGGCGGAACCCGCCGAGCCGGAACCGATGATGACGTAATCTGCCTGCATGAATACCCTCGGAATCGTCCAGAAAAGATGTTCTAAAGCGAAGCCTCGCTTATGACTATTTCAATTGCGGCAATACCGGTGTTGGGATAAGGCAGATTGTAGTGGGAGACCGTTATGGGTGATCAGAAGGCACGGGAGAAACGATCGCCGCCGAGGGACAAAGAATTGTCTCTTGATCACGATCGCCGCAATGGCTACGGCGAAAACAGCAAGGCATCACGAAAAAGCATTCCTTTGTTCAAGGCGCGGTCCAATCGGCGCGGTAGGCATGCGGCCAAGGTCGCTGTGAATGCGATGGCTGATGACGAAGCAATTCAGGCGGAGCGCCGGCTTTTGCTTGCGGATGACAAAGCCCTTAGGCCGATCAAGACCAAGTCCCCCGATAAGCCTCTGCGCGACATCCTGGAAAAGCAGGGAAAAAGGCCAAACCGCTGAGGTTTGGCTTTCATCTTCAATACGGCGCCTCGACCTTGCCCATGCCCACATAGACCGTCTTCAGCTCGGAATAATGCTCCAGCGCGGCCAATGAATTCTCCCGCCCAAACCCCGACTGTTTCGAGCCGCCGAAGGGGATTTCTACCGGGCAGAGATTGTAGGTATTGATCCACAGCGTGCCTGCCTCGAGCTGGTCGACGACCCGATGGCCGCGCGTCAGGTCCGAGGTGAACACCCCGCCCGACAGGCCGAATTCCGTGCCGTTGGCCCGCGCGATCACCTCGGCTTCGTCGTCGAAGTCGAGCACGCACATGACAGGCCCGAAAATCTCCTCGCGCGCGATCGTCATCTCGTCGGTCACGTCCGCGAAGACGGTCGGCTGAACGTAGTATCCTTCGCCGGTCACATGGTTGGGAATACCGCCGCCGGTGATAAGCGTCGCGCCCTCGGCCTTGCCCTTGTCGATATAGGACAGCACCTTCTGCCGCTGGTCGAAGGAGACCATCGGGCCGAGCTGCGTCGCCTCGTCCATCGGATCGCCGATCACCATGTTTTCGGTCCGGGCCTTGAGGCGGGAAAGGAACGTTTCCTTGATGCCCCGCTGCACGAAGACGCGCGTGCCGTTGGAGCAGACCTGGCCGGTCGAATAGAAATTGCCGAGCATGGCCCCGCCGATCGCCGAGTCGATGTCGGCATCGTCGAAAACGATCAGCGGCGATTTGCCCCCGAGCTCCATCGTCACATGCTTCAAGCTGCCGGCCGCCGCTGCCGCCACCTTGCGGCCGGTCGGCACCGAGCCGGTCAGTGACACCTTGGCGACGTCGGGATGATTGACAAGCAGCGGCCCGGTCGTCCGGTCGCCCTGGATGACGTTGTAAAGCCCCTTCGGCAATCCCGCCTCGATCAGGATTTCGGCGATCTTCAGCGCTCCGAGCGGTGTGTTTTCGGACGGTTTGAAGACCATGGCATTGCCGCAGATCAGCGCCGGGGCGCCTTTCCAGCAGGCGATCTGCTGCGGATAGTTCCAGGCGCCGATACCGACGCAGACCCCGAGCGGCACCCGCTTCGTATAGGCAAAGTCCTGCCCCAGCGGAATGTAGCTTCCGTTGAGTCCAGCCGCTGCGATACCCCCGAAGAACTCGAAACTGTCGGCGCCCGAAGTCGGGTCGGCGACGATCGTTTCCTGGATCGGCTTGCCGGTGTCGAGCGTCTCGAGCTCGGAAAGTTCGCGATTGCGCTCGCGCATGATGTCGGCGGCACGTTTGAGGATGCGGCCGCGGGCGGTCGGGCTCATCGCGGCCCATTCCGGCTGCGCGCGCTTGGCCGCCGCGATCGCCTGCTCGACGATCGCGGGCGTTGCCGCATGCAGCCGGGCGATCACCTCGCCGGTCGCCGGATAGAGGCTTTCGATGACGGTGCCGTCGGTATCCTCGACATATTCGCCGTCGATGAAATGGCTGGCGATCGGCTGGGCTTTCATCTCATTCTCCGCGCGGATAGCGTTTGGATTCCTCGAGATTGTCGAGGTTCATGTGGTTGCGCATGTAGCGCTCGGATGCTTTCTGCAAGGGCTGGTGGTCCCAGGGGTAATAGGCGCCGTTGCGCAGCGCCTCATAGATCACCCAGCGCCGGGCCTGGCTTTCGCGCACGGCGGCGTCGAAAGCGCCCATGTCCCACCGCTCCTCGCGCTGACGCCGGAAGAGAGCGACCACTTCGGCAAAATCGGGATCGCCGGCGAGATTGTTGAGCTCCTTCGGATCGCTGTCCAGATCGAACAACTGGTCCGGATCGAGCAGGCAATGGATATATTTCCACTTGCCCTCGCGGATGGCGACGAGCGGCGCGTAGGAACCTTCGGCCGCATATTCCATCAGCACCGGGCTGGTGCGGGCAGTACCCTCCATCATCGGCTTCAGGCTCTCGCCGTCCGTCCAGGGCTTGATCTCATCCATCGAAATGCCGGCCAGATCGCAAAGTGTCGGCGTCACGTCGAGGTTGGAAACCGGCGCCAGATGCAGACCGGCGGGAACGCCGGGGCCTGCGATCATCAGCGGGACGCGCGCCGAACCTTCGAAGAAGTTCATCTTGAACCACAGCCCGCGCTCGCCGAGCATATCGCCATGATCGGAGCAGAACAGGACGATCGTGTCGTCCAGCATCCGTGTCCGCGTCAGCGTATCGATCAGCTCTCCGACCTTCTCGTCGATATAGGAAATGTTGGCGAAATAGGCCCGCCGCGAACGGCGCACATTCTCTTCCGTCACGTCGAAATTCTTGTAGTCGCAGGAAAAGATGATCCGTTTCGAATGCGGATCCTGCTCGTCGAGCGGGATCGTCCCCACTTCGGGCAGCAGGTGCTCGCAATCCTCGTAGAGATCCCAGAACTTCTTCCGCGCCACGTAGGGGTCGTGCGGATGGGTGAAGGAGACCGTCAGGGCCCATGGGCGCCGCTCGTCGTCGTCTCTTTCGCGGGCAAGGTGATAGAGTTTCTGGTTGGCGAGGAAGGCGACCTCGTCGTCATATTCCATCTGGTTGGTGATTTCGGCGACGCCGGCGCCGGTCACCGAACCGAGATTGTGATACCACCAGTCGATCCGTTCGCCCGGCTTGCGATAATCCGGCGTCCAGCCGAAATCGGCCGGATAGATATCGGTCGTCAGCCGTTCCTCGAACCCGTGCATCTGGTCCGGCCCGACGAAATGCATCTTGCCCGACAGCGCCGTGTAATAACCGGCGCGGCGCAGATGGTGTGCGAAGGTCGGGATCGACGAGACATATTCCGCGGCATTGTCATAGACCCGCGTCCGGCTCGGCAACTGCCCGGCCATGAACGAGGCGCGCGCCGGCGCGCAGAGCGGCGAGGAGGTGTAGTTGTTGACGAACCGCGCGCCGCGCGCCGCGAGCGCCTTGAGATTGGGCGCATGCAGGAACGAAGCCGGCCCATCGGGAAACAGCGTCCCGTTCAGTTGGTCGACCATGACGATGAGGATATTGGGCTTGGTCATGGCAGGTGTCTTCCTCACGGGCGGTATGGTCTCCAGAGTGAGTTATTTTTGATCGTCATGGCAATCAAGAAGCGATTGCGAACCTTCCTGTCCCAAAAGCGCGCCATTGAATTTTTGTACCAAGGTGTGGTACATAGGGACAATCAGGGGGCGTCATGATCACGAGTTTTCGAGATGGGTGGCTGCACGCCTTCTACGTCGAAGACGTTCACTCCAGAAGGATTTCGCCGGATATCGAAAATCGGCTGTTTCGTAAACTCCAGATGATCGATGATGCGGTAACCGACCAAGATTTGCGAGTTCCGCCAAGCAACCATTTCGAAAAACTGCGTGGTAACCTCGAAGGATACGGCTCGATACGGATCAATAAGCAGTGGAGTCTAATATTCCGATGGAATGGCGCTAGCGGCGAGGCTAGTGATCTCTATCTCGACGATCATGGCTATAGGTGAGGCACAATGCTGACGACCAAGCGTAAACCGGTAACGGTCGGCGAAATCCTCGTCGAAGAATTCATGGAACCTATGCGCCTCACCCAGGCAGCATTGGCGGAAGCTATGGGAGTGCAGCGCAAGCATGTCAACGAACTCTGCAACGATCGTCGGAGCGTGACCGCCCCGACCGCGCTCATCCTGGCGCGGGTGTTCGGCAACAGTCCGGATTTTTGGCTGAATATCCAGCGGCGCAACGATCTGTGGGCAGCGATGCACGACCCCAGGGAGCTTGAGCGGATCGAGCGCGCCCGCCCACTCCATGATGCCGCGTGATCAACCTGCTAGGCCATTGACCCGGATCAAGCCCGCTCCACATCCTATCCGTTAGGTTCGGGTGAGGTTTTGGCAAAAAGGGGCTTGGCCATGACGTTCGGTCTGGATGCACCGTCGGTCTCGACGGTCCGCGACAAGTGGGGCTGGTTTCTCGCTCTCGGCATTCTGCTGCTGCTCTTCGGTTTTATCGCGCTCGCCAATCTCTTCGTGGCGACCGTCGCCTCGGTCTTCTACATCGGCATGATGATGCTGGTCGGCGGCATCGCCTATCTCGTCCACGCCTTCCAGGTGAAGGGCTGGGACCATATCCTGTTCTGGGCGGCAAGCGGCATCCTTTACATGATTGCCGGCCTGCTTGCCTTTTGGAATCCGGCGCTGACCGCTGTCATCGTCACCTTCTTCATGGCGGCGGCGCTGATCGTCGCGGGCATCTTCCGCACCTGGGTCGGGTTCAAGATGCAGCCGATGCGCGGGTCCGGCTGGGTGATTTTCGGCGGCGTCATAACCGCACTTGCGGGCTTGGTCATCGCGCTCGGCTGGCCGGTCAACAGCCTCTGGATCCTAGGCTTGTTCTTGGCAATCGACCTGACGATGCAGGGCTGGGCCTTGATCGCGGTAGCGCTTGCGGCCAAGGGCTGAAGCACGCCAAAGTTGCCGCTAAGTCTCTCAAATATTGTCTAAAAATGCCCTTTTTCGTCATAAAACTTTCATCCAACCTTCACGTTCGCGAAAGGTATTTTTGACCAATTTCCGGGAACCTGACAGTCGTGTTTTAGGCGTGTTTTAGGCCATTGCGCAGTGGAGTAATGAGTAATGTCGTCTGCGGCCATCTTGGAACCGGGCGTTTTTCGTCGGTACGCGAGTGACCAGCTTGTCACCCTCGCGAAGCTGGTTCTCGAAAATGCCTTTCAGCCGATCGTCGAAGTCGGCACCGGTTCGGTCTTCGGGTACGAATCTCTGCTGCGCGGCCAGGAGCGGATAGGCTTCTCGTCGCCGATAGCACTTCTCGACGAAGCCCAGGAGACCGGTCAGCTTCTGGCGCTCGAACAGATGATGTCGACCCGGGCACTTGCGAAATTCGCGAGCCTGCCGGATTTCTCCTCCCAGACGCTGTTCCTCAATCTCGATGTGCGGCTTATCCGCCACGGCCACTATTTCCTCGAAAAGGTCGTACAGCACCTGCGCAAGGCCAATATCGCCCCATCATCCGTCTGTTTCGAGTTCTCCGAGCGTTTCGACAACACAAGCGTGCCGGAATTTGCCGATCTGGTCACCCAGATGCGCAAGGAAGGCTTCAAGCTGGCGATCGACGATTTCGGCGTCGGCCACGGCGAGATGAAGCTGCTCTGCGACTATCCGGTCGACTATCTGAAGATCGACCGCCATTTCGTCGCCGGCATGGACGAGAACCCGCGCAAGCGCCACCTGGTCAAGAACATCGTCGGCATGGCTCACGTGCTCGGCATCCGCGTCATCGCCGAGGGCATCGAGACGGAAGCGGAATTCCTCGCCTGCCGCGAATATGGCGTCGATCTCGTCCAGGGCTGGTTCATCGCCCGGCCGACCACCTTCATCTCCGAGCTGCAGCCGTCCTTTCCCTATCTCGCCGATATCGGCCGCACCCGCCGCTCCAGCCAGTCGCTCGACGAAATCCTCATCCGCAAGCAGATCGAGAATCTGCCGACGGTCTACGAGAACCAGAGCATAGACAGCATCTTCGAGCTGTTCCGCCGCAATCCGCGCCAGGCCTTCTTCCCGGTGCTGAACGCCAATGGCGAGCCGCGCGGCGTCATCAACGAGTACCATCTGAAGGAATATATCTATCAGCCCTTCGGCCGCGATCTCCTGAAGAACAAGGTCTATGAACGCTCGATCTCGCATTTCGTCGATCGCGCCCCGATCGTCGGCCTGGATGCGGAAGCCGAGGAACTGATGAGCCTGTTTGCCAATATGGAAAACAGCGCCTGCGTCATCCTCACCGAAAACATGCGTTATGCCGGCGTGGTGTCCGCGGCCTCGCTGATCAAGGTCATCAACGAAAAGCAGCTGAAGATCGCCCAGGACCAGAACCCGCTGACCGGCCTGCCGGGCAACCGCGCCATCCGCGACTTCATGCAGGAAACCGGCCGCGACGACGACGAGACCCGCTTCTTCTGCTATTGCGACTTCGACAACTTCAAGCCGTTCAACGATCATTACGGCTTCCAGATGGGCGATCACGCGATCTCGCTGTTTGCCGCCCTGATGAAGCGGTATTTCTTCTCCGACGGCGATTTCCTCGGCCATGTCGGCGGCGACGATTTCTTCATCGGCGTGCGCGACTGGACCCGCGACGAGCTGAACGAGATCCTCGAACGCCTGCTTTCCGATTTCCACGACGACGTGGTCGAGCTCTATTCCCCGGAAGAGCGGGCCGCCGGCAAGATCCGCGGCCACGACCGCTCCGGCGCCGAGCGGGATTTCCCGCTGCTGCGCTGCTCGATCGGCGTGCTCGAACTGCCCCTGGGCCTGCTGCTCGACGATGTCGGCCGCATCGGCTCGGAAATCGCCGCCGTCAAGGCGGAAGCCAAGGAAAATGAGCGCGGTCTGGTTTTCGCGAGTTTCGGCGAGACAAAATGACCTAGGCGGCGGAACGCCGCCTTCCTATCGGCAAGGGACTGTCCTAAGTCAGTGGCCTATCACCGATCCCGTCGGTGCACTGAGAGGAGACCCGCCATGCCGCTTCCCCCCGAAATGCGTTTCGTCGATCTGCCGTCCTTCGGAGAGCCGGAGGTGATGACCATCGCCAAGGGTCCGCTGCCGGCGGTGCGGGCGGGCGAGATACTGGTCAGGGTGGAGGCGGCGGGCATCAATCGCCCGGACGTGCAGCAGCGCAAGGGCGCCTATCCGCCGCCCAAGGACGCAAGCCCGATCCTCGGCCTGGAAATTGCGGGCGAAGTGGTGGCGCTCGGCGAGGGCGTCAGCGAATTCAGGCCCGGCGACAAGGTCTGCGCGCTCGCAAACGGCGGCGGTTATGCGCAATATTGCGCCGTGCCGGCAGGGCAGGCGCTGCCCTGGCCCAAGGGTTTTGATGCGGTGAAGGCCGCGGCCATTCCTGAAACCTTCTTCACCGTCTGGGCCAATCTTTTCCAGATGGCGGGCCTCACCGAAGGCGAAAGCGTGCTGATCCACGGCGGCACCAGTGGCATCGGCACCACCGCCATCCAGCTCGCCAAGGCCTTTGGCGCGACGATCTACGCGACGGCGGGCTCCCGGGAAAAATGCGAGGCCTGCGAAAAGCTCGGCGCCAAGAGAGGTATCGACTACAGGACCGAGGATTTTGCCGAGGTCATCAAGGCGGAAACGGGAGGCAGGGGTGTCGATGTGGTGCTCGACATGATCGGCGCCGCCTATCTCGAAAAGAACCTCTCCGTCCTCGCGAAGGACGGCTGCCTGTCGATCATCGCCTTCCTCGGCGGCAACATCGCCGAAAAGGTCAATCTCTCGCCGATCATGGTGAAACGCCTGACGGTGACCGGCTCGACCATGCGCCCGCGCACGGCGGACGAAAAACGCGCCATCCGCGACGATCTCATAAGCCAGGTCTGGCCGCTCCTTGAAGACGGCACGGTCGCCCCGGTCATCCACTCGGTCCTGCCCTTTGCGGAGGTCGTCGAGGCCCACAGGCTGATGGAAACCAGCAGCCATATCGGCAAGATCGTGGTGACGGTTGCCTAGTCCTATTATTCGACTATACTGGTTTTGATATAAATCTTGGATCGATATGAAGCGGTTGGAGTTTCTCGGAGATGCGTTGGATCGCCTGCGGGATTTTCCGGAGCCCGCCCGCAAAGAGGCGGGCGTCCAGTTGCACAAGATCCAGCTTGGTCTTGAGCCGAGCGACTGGAAGCCGATGACGACGATCGGAGCGGGTGTGCGGGAGATTCGCATCCGCGACGAAACGGGCGCATTTCGCATCATCTACGTGACCAGGATAGAGGATGCCGTATACGTCCTGCATGCATTCCAGAAGAAGACGCAGCAGACGGCAAGGCGGGATCTGGATATCGCAACCGCACGTCTGCGGCAGATCTGATCGGATTGGACCAATGGAACGCCAGAGCTTTGCAAATGTCTGGGATGCGCTGGAAAATACCCCGGCGGAAGCGGCCAATATGTCGATGCGCTCGGCCCTGCTGATTGCGATCGAGCAGAAGGTTCGGAACTGGAAGGTGACCCAGACGGAGGCGGCCTCTCGCCTCGGCATCACCCAGCCGCGGCTGAGCGACCTGCTTAGGGGAAGGATTGCCAATTTCAGCCTGGACGCACTGGTCGAACTGGCTGGAAAGGTTGGGCTTTCCGTCCGGCTGGATATCGCGGACGCAGCCTGATCCTCGATCGCCCGATGGATGGAAACCAGCAGCCATATCGGCAAGATCGTGGTGACGTTGGGCTGAGGGAGGGAATCTGCCTCGATCGAAGCTGGCGAATTCTAGGGGCGGGAGGCCGCTTTCGCAACTCAATTAAATACGCGATCGTTTATATAACGTGGCTTGCAGAACAGGGTTTTGGCGCCTACCTTTTGATCATCGTCAACGTAGTGAAAGGAAGGTGATCCAATGTCTAGTGAGATTTCGGTCTGTGTAACGGGCAATGGAAAGGTGGCGGTCTTGACGGGGCAACCCTCGGCCTGA
>Ga0209051_1001672_pt1 | contig 17889 bp, 16 predicted proteins | sample AraplaCvi_mMS_r2_2_FD_184286 | JGI IMG/M metagenome (GOLD analysis project Ga0209051, IMG submission 184286) | Arabidopsis root microbial communities from North Carolina, USA - plate scrape MF_Cvi_mMS_r2 (SPAdes) (version 2) | ecosystem: Host-associated > Plants > Roots > Endosphere | place...
GCTTGCCAATGTGAAAATGTCGATGAACCCGTTCGACGAGATCTCGGTGGAAGAGGCGCTGCGGCTGAAGGAAGCCGGCAAGGCCGAAGAGGTGGTCGTGGTGTCGATCGGTCCTGCCAAGGCCGAGGAGACGCTGAGGACGGCACTCGCCATGGGCGCCGACCGGGCGATCCTGGTCGAGACCGACGATGCGGTCGAGCCGCTGGCGGTTGCCAAGATCCTCAAGGCTGTCGCCGATGCCGAACAGCCCGGCCTTGTTATCGTCGGCAAGCAGGCGATCGACGACGATTCGAACCAGACCGGCCAGATGCTGGCGGCACTGCTTGGCATGCCCCAAGCGACCTTCGCCTCGAAGATCGAGATTGACGATGGCAAGGCGACCGTCACCCGCGAAGTCGATGGCGGCCTGCAGACGATCGAGATCAAGCTGCCGGCGGTGGTCACCTCGGACCTGCGCCTGAACGAACCGCGTTATGCCTCGCTGCCTAATATCATGAAGGCGAAGAAGAAGCCGCTCGACAAGAAGTCTCCTGCCGATTTCGGTGTTGCCACCACACCGCGCCTCAAGGTGTTGAAGACCGAGGAGCCATCCGGCCGCAAGGCCGGCGTCAAGGTCAAGTCGGTCGCCGAGCTGGTCGACAAGCTCAAGAACGAAGCCGGCGTGCTTTAAGCCAGAACCAGGGAGCCCTCATCATGACCATTCTTCTTCTGGCCGACCACGACAATGCAAGCCTTTCCGACCAGACCGCCAAGGCGCTGACGGCAGCGTCCAAGATCGGCGGCGACGTGCATGTGCTGGTCGCTGGCAAGGGCGCAAAGGCTGCTGCCGATGCGGCGGCCAAGCTTGCCGGCGTCTCCAAGGTGCTGCTGGCCGAAAGCGATGCGCTGGCCAACAACCTGGCCGAACCGCTGGCCGACCTGATCGTCTCGCTGGCCGGCAGCTATGACACGATCCTCTCGGCTGCGACGTCGGTCGGCAAGAATGTGCTGCCGCGCGTCGCTGCCCTGCTCGATGTCGCCCAGCTCTCCGAGATCATCGAGGTGATCTCTGCCGATACCTTCAAACGGCCGATCTATGCCGGCAATGCCATCCAGACGGTGCAGGCAACCGATGCCAAGAAGGTCATCACCGTGCGCACCGCCTCCTTCGCCTCCGCAGCCGAAGGCGGCTCCGCGCCGATCGAGACGGTTGCAGCGGTTTCCGATCCCGCTCTGTCGCGCTTCGTCGCCGATGCGCTGTCGGCCTCCGACCGTCCGGAACTGACCTCGGCGAAGATCATCATCTCCGGCGGCCGGGCGCTGGGTTCGGCGGAAAAATTCCGGGAGGTCATCCTGCCGCTTGCCGACAAGCTCGGGGCTGCCGTCGGGGCAAGCCGCGCGGCCGTCGATGCCGGTTATGCGCCGAACGACTGGCAGGTCGGCCAGACCGGCAAGGTGGTGGCGCCGCAGCTCTATATCGCCTGCGGCATTTCAGGCGCCATCCAGCATCTGGCCGGGATGAAGGATAGTAAGGTGATCGTCGCCATCAACAAGGACGAGGAGGCGCCGATCTTCCAGGTCGCCGACTACGGACTGGTCGCCGATCTCTTCGACGTCCTGCCGGAATTGCAAAAGGCGCTTTAGCGGGGAGACCGAACGTGGCGCGCACGGTGGGACGTCCAATCAAACCTGGTGCCGACCTTCTCCTGAACGATGACGAGAAGCCGGCATATATACGGCTCCACGACATCGGAAGGGAAAGGCGTTCTCGGCCGTTGCAGGAATTCCTCAACGATGTCGGCGGGCTGATGTTGTCGGCGGAGGCTCCCGCCGTCGCCAGCTTCGTCGCGGGCAAGGTTCTCCAGAGGCTGCTCAAGACCGGCAAGGTGCGCCCGGAGGGCGGGTCCCTTCCCGGCACGCCGGAAGGGCTTGATGACGCCATCGCCCATCTTGCGAAATCGGGACGGAAATATGAGGCGATCGCCAGCCAGTTCCATAGTCTCGCCGACAAGCTGCTCTGGAGACGCGGCCGTTCCGGTCCGTTTGCAAGCCTGAATTTTGGCGATACGCATTCCCATGCGGTTGTCGTCGGCCCGGGCGGCATGGAGGAACGCGCCGATCTCAGGGTCGGCGTGATCTACATGGATCGCTACACCCGTTTCCCCGATCATGTTCAGACGCAGCCCCGTGCCTTCCTCCTGCTTTCGCCCGCTGAAATCTCCCTTGGCGATTCCCAATGGTTTTCTGCCGCTACCGGCACAGTCTTCGCGAACGATGCCGGGCAATCCTTCGCGATAAGATGCACGGCCCGGCCGCTTCTCGCGGTCTGGTGCCAGATCGAGCCGGAGACGAAATAGATGACCGAGACGACCGAGTTGCCCGAACGCGAGAGCATGGAATTCGACGTCGTGATCGTCGGCGCCGGTCCGGCCGGTCTTGCGGCGGCGATCCGGCTGAAGCAGGTCAATCCGGAGCTCTCGGTCGTCGTGCTGGAGAAGGGCTCTGAGGTCGGGGCGCATATTCTGTCGGGCGCCGTCGTCGATCCGATCGGCATCGACCGGCTGCTGCCCGGCTGGCGTGAGGAGGAGGGGCACCCGTTCAAGACCGAGGTCAGCGCCGATCACTTCCTGCTGCTCGGCCCGGCCGGCTCTGTTCGCCTGCCGAATGTGCTGATGCCGCCGCTGATGAACAATCACGGCAATTACATCGTCTCGCTCGGCAATGTCTGTCGCTGGCTGGCGAGCAAGGCCGAAGAACTCGGCGTCGAGATCTATCCGGGCTTTGCCGCCACCGAAGTGCTCTACAATGACGAAGGCGCGGTGATCGGTGTCGCCACCGGCGACATGGGCATCGAGAAGAACGGCGAGCCTGGACCCAACTATACCCGCGGCATGGAGCTGCTCGGCAAATATACCCTGATCGGCGAGGGCGTGCGCGGCTCGCTCGCCAAGCAGCTGATCGCCAAGTTCGATCTGCAGAAGGATCGTGAACCGCAGAAGTTCGGCATCGGCGTCAAGGAACTCTGGCAGGTCAAGCCCGAGCATCACCGGCCTGGCCTGGTGCAGCACTCCTTCGGCTGGCCGCTGGGCATGAAGACCGGCGGCGGCTCCTTCCTCTATCACCTGGAAGACAATCTGGTGGCGGTCGGCTTCGTTGTCCATCTGAACTACAAGAACCCCTATCTCTATCCTTTCGAGGAATTCCAGCGCTTCAAGACGCATCCGGCGATCCGCACCACTTTCGAGGGCGGCAAGCGGCTGTCCTATGGGGCGCGCGCCATCACCGAGGGCGGCTACCAGTCGGTGCCGAAGCTCACCTTCCCCGGCGGGGCGCTGATCGGCTGTTCGGCCGGTCTCGTCAACGTGCCGCGCATCAAGGGCAGCCACAATGCGGTGCTGTCGGGCATGCTGGCGGCCGAGAAGCTGGCGGCGGCGATCGCAGCCGGCCGCAGCCATGACGAGGTCACCGAGATCGAGAACGAATGGCGCCAGGGCGACATCGGCCGTGATCTGAAGCGGGTGAGGAACGTCAAGCCGCTGTGGTCGAAGTTCGGCACCGCACTCGGTGTGGCGCTCGGCGGCTTCGACATGTGGACCAATACGCTGTTCGGCTTTTCCGTCTTCGGCACGCTGAAACACGGCAAGACCGATGCGCAGAGCCTGGAGCCTGCCTCGATGCACAAGCCGATCGCCTATCCGAAACCGGACGGCGTCCTGACCTTCGACCGTCTGTCCTCGGTGTTCCTGTCGAACACCAATCACGAGGAAGACCAGCCGGTGCATCTCAAGGTCAAGGACATGGGCCTGCAGAAGAGTTCCGAGCACGATATCTATGCCGGCCCGTCGACGCGCTACTGTCCGGCCGGCGTCTATGAGTGGGTGGAGAAGGACGGGCAGGACACCTTCGTCATCAACGCCCAGAACTGCGTGCACTGCAAGACCTGCGACATCAAGGACCCCAACCAGAACATCAACTGGGTGCCGCCGCAGGGCGGCGAGGGGCCGGTCTATCCGAATATGTAACTGCCAGAATTCGATTTAAGGGAAGGATATCAAAATGGACGTTCGCGCCGCCGTTGCCGTTCAGGCCGGAAAACCGCTCGAAGTGATGACCGTGCAGCTGGAAGGGCCACGGGCCGGCGAAGTGCTGGTCGAGGTCAAGGCGACGGGCATCTGCCACACCGATGATTTCACCCTGTCGGGCGCCGATCCGGAAGGCCTGTTTCCGGCCATCCTCGGCCATGAGGGTGCCGGCATCGTCGTCGATGTCGGTCCCGGCGTCACCTCGGTGAAGAAGGGCGACCACGTCATTCCGCTCTACACGCCTGAATGCCGCGAGTGCTATTCCTGCCTGTCCCGCAAGACCAATCTCTGCACCTCGATCCGCGCGACCCAGGGCCAGGGGCTGATGCCGGATGGCACCAGCCGCTTCTCGATCGGCAAGGACAAGATCCACCACTATATGGGCTGCTCGACCTTTTCGAACTTCACCGTGTTGCCGGAGATCGCCCTTGCCAAGGTCAATCCCGACGCCCCCTTCGACAAGATCTGCTACATCGGCTGCGGCGTCACCACCGGCATCGGCGCGGTCATCAACACCGCCAAGGTGGAGATCGGTTCGACGGCGATCGTCTTCGGTCTCGGCGGCATCGGTCTCAACGTGCTGCAGGGCCTGAAGCTTGCCGGCGCCGACATGATCATCGGTGTCGATATCAACAGTGATCGCAAGGAATGGGGCGAAAAGTTCGGCATGACCCACTTCGTCAATCCGAAGGAGGTCGGTGACGACATCGTGCCCTATCTGGTCAACCTGACCAAACGCAACGGCGACCTGATCGGCGGCGCCGACTACACTTTCGACTGCACCGGCAACACCAAGGTGATGCGCCAGGCGCTGGAAGCCAGCCATCGCGGCTGGGGCAAGTCCATCATCATCGGCGTGGCCGGCGCCGGCCAGGAGATCTCCACCCGGCCGTTCCAGCTGGTCACCGGCCGCAACTGGATGGGCACCGCCTTCGGCGGCGCCCGCGGGCGCACCGACGTGCCGAAGATCGTCGACTGGTACATGCAGGGCAAGATCCAGATCGATCCGATGATCACCCACACCATGCCGCTCGAAGACATCAACAAGGGCTTCGACCTGATGCATTCCGGCAAGAGCATCCGCGGCGTCGTCGTGTACTGACAAATCGCATTATGGGGAGTGACATGTTTATAGGTTCGCCACGAGAGCGGTTCGAGGGGGAAGCACGTGTCGCGATGACGCCGGACAGCGCCACCCAGCTTCAGAAACTCGGATATCACTGTGCCATCGAAACGGGCGCCGGCAAACTCGCCGGCTTCTCCGACGACGCCTATCGCGCAGTTGGCGTTACGGTCGTCGACAGCGTTGAGGCACTTTATGCAAGCGTAGACGTCATCGCTCAGGTGCGGCCGCCCGAAGCGAACGACCTAGCAAGGCTTTCGGCAAGCAAGACGCTGATCTCCTTCTTCTATCCTGCGCAAAACAAAGAGCTTCTCGAGCAGGCGAAGACGACCGGCGCAAACGTGGTTGCCATGGACATGGTGCCGCGCATTTCGCGCGCCCAGAAGATGGACGCGCTGTCTTCCATGGCCAACATCGCCGGCTATCGCGCCGTGATCGAGGCCGGCAATAATTTCGGCCGCTTCTTCACCGGCCAGGTGACCGCGGCCGGCAAGATCCCGCCAGCCAAAGTTCTGGTCATTGGCGCCGGCGTCGCCGGTCTGGCCGCCGTCGGCACCAGCATCTCGCTCGGCGCCATCACCTATGCATTCGACGTTCGACCGGAAGTGGCCGAGCAGATCGAATCGATGGGTGCCGAATTCGTCTTCCTCGACTTCAAGGAACAGCAGCAGGACGGCGCGGCGACGGGTGGCTATGCATCGCCGTCGAGCCCCGAATTTCGCGAAGCGCAATTGAAAAAGTTCCGTGAGATCGCGTCGGACATCGACATCGTCGTCAGCACCGCGCTGATCCCGGGCCGCGACGCGCCGAAGCTCTGGCTTGCCGACATGGTCGCCGCGATGAAGCCGGGCTCCGTGGTCGTCGACCTTGCGGCGGAACGCGGCGGGAATTGCGACCTGACTGTTCCGGATCAGAAGATCGTTTCTGAGAACGGCGTCACCGTCATCGGCTATACCGATTTCCCGAGCCGCATGGCCGCGCAAGCCTCGACCCTCTATTCGACGAACATCCGCCATATGATGACGGACCTGACGCCGAAGAAGGATGGCGTTCTCGTCCATAACATGGAAGACGATGTTATTCGCGGAGCCACTGTGGCGTTCCAGGGCGAGATCACCTATCCGCCACCGCCGCCGAAGATCCAGGCGATTGCAGCCCAGAAACGACAAGAAAAGCCCAAGGAGTTGACGCCGGAAGAACGGCGTGCAGCCGAAGCTTCCGCCTTCAAGTCGGCAACGCGGCAGCAGGTCGGCCTGCTCGTCGTCGGCGGTGTTCTCATGGCGCTTATCGGCGCCTATGCACCGTCGGCCTTCATGGGCCACTTCATCGTCTTCGCGCTTTCCTGCTTCGTCGGCTTCCAGGTCATTTGGGGTGTTAGCCATTCGCTGCATACGCCGCTGATGGCCGTGACCAATGCGATTTCCGGGATCATCATCATCGGTGCGTTGCTGCAGGTCACTGCAGGCGGCTGGCTGGTGACCGCCCTTGCCGCCGTTTCGGTGGCGATCGCCACCATCAACATCGTTGGCGGCTTCATGGTCACGCGGCGCATGTTGAACATGTTCCAAAAGTCGTGACGCCAGCCCGGGGTATAGAACTATGTCTATCGGTATCCAGACCGCGGCTTACATCGCCGCATCCGTTCTCTTCATCCTTTCGCTCGGCGGTCTTTCCGGTCAGGAAAGCGCCAAGCGCGCCGTATGGTACGGTATATCAGGCATGGCAATAGCCGTGCTCGCGACCATTCTTGGGCCGGGCGTCGGGCTTTCCGTCGTCCTGATCATCATGCTTGCCTTTGGTGCTGTCGTCGGCACGTTGTTGGCACAGCGCGTCGAAATGACCGGCATGCCGCAACTCGTGGCGGCGCTACACTCCTTTGTGGGCCTCGCTGCGGTACTGATCGGCGTCAACTCCGACATGACGGCACATGAGTTCGCCACCAATGCGGAAAAGATCATCCATGAAGTGGAAATCTTCCTTGGCGTGTTCATCGGTGCGGTAACCTTCACCGGCTCGATCATCGCTTATGGCAAACTTTCTGGCCATATCGGCGGCAAGGCACTTATCCTGTCCGGCCGGCACATATTCAATATCCTGATGGTGCTCGGGTCGTTTGCGCTGATGATCGGGTACATGAATGGCGCAGGTGCATGGACCCTCTACCTGATGACGCTGATCGCCTTTGTCATCGGCGCTCATCTCGTCATGGCCATCGGCGGCGCCGATATGCCGGTCGTGGTTTCGATGCTCAACTCCTATTCCGGCTGGGCGGCCGCGGCGACGGGCTTCCTGCTCGGCAACGACCTGTTGATCGTAACCGGAGCGCTCGTCGGCTCGTCGGGCGCGATCCTCTCCTACATCATGTGTAAGGCGATGAACCGCCAGTTCCTGTCGGTCATTCTCGGCGGCTTCGGCAATGTCTCGGGCCCGACGATGGTCGTCGAGGGTGAGCAAGTTGCCATCGATGCCGAAGGTGTTGCCGCAGCGCTCAACGATGCCGACTCGGTCATCATCGTTCCGGGTTACGGCATGGCGGTTGCGCAGGCCCAGAGTGCGGTTTCGGAACTCACTCGCAAGCTGCGCGCCGCCGGAAAGCAGGTGCGCTTTGCGATCCATCCGGTCGCAGGTCGGCTGCCCGGCCACATGAACGTCCTGCTGGCGGAAGCAAAGGTCCCTTACGACATTGTATTGGAGATGGACGAGATCAACGACGACTTCCATGAAACCGATGTCGTCATCGTCATCGGCTCGAACGACATCGTCAATCCGGCGGCACAGGAAGATCCGAACTCGCCGATCGCAGGCATGCCGGTCCTCGAGGTCTGGAAAGCCAAGCAGGTTTTCGTCTCCAAACGCGGCCAGGGCACCGGCTATTCCGGTATCGAGAACCCCCTGTTCTTCAAGGAAAACACCCGCATGTACTACGGCGACGCCAAGGAGTCGGTCAACGGCCTGCTTCCGAAGCTGGCCTGAGAGCTTGATGATCTCCGCTTCCGACTGGAGACATTTTCTCAAAGAAACATGTGCGCGCCAGCCGTAAGCCCGTCACGGCAGGCTCGCCGTTGTGCGCTCGGCCCCTCCCAAATTCGTCCGACCATGACCATGCGATAGCGAAAGTGGCAATCGACATATGGATACGGGTTGCGCGACAAAGGATTTGGGAGCAGGGCCGCTGGCGATCTCGAAATCTGGCCCGATTGAGGGGGCGGACCGCCTCCCCAGTCGTCAGAGCGCGATAGCGCCGAGACGGGTACGCCCACATGCGGTTAAGGCGGCTCGAACGGTCTACCCTGGATGGCGAAGTATGGCACAGGGCCAATTGCAGGCTGAGCCGATCGAATAAAGGGATGTTGGGTCGTCAGGTTCGTCCGCCGGGCATTCACTCGTTAGCCCGGCAGCATTGGCAAATAATCCTCGAGATCCGCCCGTGATGCGAGCGGATCTATTATTAATCTTCGGGGGCGATGCGAACGACGATTCCACTGAGAGTCTCGTCAAAGGGGATCTGACAGGAAAGCCGCGAGTTCTCTTGGCGGTAGTCGGAGCCTTCCAGCAACTCACTCTCGTCGATCGAGGGCTCTGCCAGAGTTGCGGTCTTCGGTAGCTCCTCGACGTAGAGGTGGCAGGTGGCACAGGAAAGGCACCCGCCACACATTGCGAGCAGCTCATCAAAGCCCGCGCCTCGGATGTTCTCCATCAGCGAAGCGCCCACCCTTCCCTCGAAACTATGCAGCTCTCCATCCCGCGTACGCACTGATATCACAGACATTTTTTCCTCCACTTTCATTCGGGCCTCGAATGCCTCACAGCACTTCTGGGCCAAGTTCCTTGAGTTGTTTCGATGTGTCGGCCAGGGCGTCGCGGTCAATCCTCGCTGAGTTATCGACAAGCTTTCGTCCTTGCACGTAGTCGCGGGATGCATTGACGCAATCGAGGGCCAGAACCGCCCCGTCCTTCAGATAAATAACGCTGAAGCTCCGACTGGAGGGATTGCCGCGCGTCACCACGCTGTCAAAGCCGTAGTTGAGACCGATGGTCTGCATTCTCAAATCGTATTGATTGGACCAGAACCAGGGCGTTGCATCGTAGGGCTTGAGTTCGCCGCAGATCGCCTTCGCGGCAGTCGTCGCCTGATCCGTCGCGTTCTGCACAGATTCAATGCGAATACCGCGGCCATGTCTAAGCCGGGCGCAGTCTCCAATGCAGTAAATGTCCGGCAGGGATGTCCGGCATAACTCATCGATATCCACACCGTTTGAGCCTTCCGCGCCCGCCTCGATCAGTGGGCCGGCCGAAGGGACAATGCCTATACCGACCACGACGATATCGGCTGGGATCTTCTCGCCGGTCGCAAGCACCACGTTCTTGACGCGGCCGTTGGAACCTTCCAGCGAACCGACACCGCAGTTGAGGCGGATGTCGACGCCATGTGCGCGATGCTCAGCTTCGTAGAACCTCGATACCGTTTCCCCCGCCACGCGCGCGAGCACGCGGTCGAGCGCCTCGACCAAAGTGACCTCCTTGCCGATCTCTCGGAACACGGCTGCCGCTTCGAGACCGACATAACCGCCGCCGACGATCACGATCCTTTCGGCGCCGGGAAGGCCTTCGACGAGCGCGTCGCAATCTGCCTTGTTGCGTATATAGCAGATTCCGGCCAACTCGCTGCCTGAGCAGGAAAGCTTCCTCGGTTCGCCACCAGCCGCCCACACGAGCCTGCCGTAGGAGAAGCGTTCGCCCAGGTCGGTGACGACGACATGGGCTGCCGCATCGACGGTGGTCACACGCCTGCCCAGCATCAGTTCCACCTGCCGGGAGGTCCAGAAGTCCCCCGGCCTCAGATGCATCCTTTCGAAGGATTTCTTGCCTGCGAGATATTCCTTCGAAAGCGAAGGGCGGTCGTAGGGAACTTCCGCCTCAGCGCCGATCAGGGCAATGCGTCCGGTGAACCCGGACTGCCTGAGCGCCGCCGCTGACTGCGAGCCGCCATGTCCGCCGCCGACGATGATGCAGTCGAAGAAGCCATTGTGATGCTCCTGCGTCATTGTCACGACTTTCTTTCAGCACCGATGAGGACGAAGCACATGGTCGCGGGCTTGTCGCCCTTGTTGCGCCAGGCATGGCGCGTGCCGCATTGGACGACGACGTCGCCCTGCTTCAGTAGCGTTTCGGCGCCGTCATCGAGTTCAAGCCACACTTCACCGTCGAGTACGATGTCATAGTCGATGGTATCTGTAGTGTGCATCCCGGGTGCATCAGGCTCGAACGCCTGGATCAGGCCGGGGATGTGCATCGCCTGTTCCTCAATCGCGGCCGCTGGATCGACGGTTGCGAATACCGAGTCTGGCGGAAAGACGACGATCATCAGCTTCGTCTGGCCCGGTTCGGGGGTGATCAGGATTTGCGGCGGCGCCTGCTCCGCATGACTTTGCGGAAGGCTGGGTTTCGCCGAAGTTGCATAAAGGACCGAAGTAAGGTGGCCCGGCACAGAGCCGTACACATGGGCATTGGGTGCGGGGCCGTCGCTGATGAACACTGACCTGCCGTTACTAATCCCTGTGACGACGCGCCGGGGTATGCGCAGTTGCGTTGCCCTATTCATAGATCAAGCCCTTCGCCTCAAGCTGCGGACGCATGTTGTTAATGTCGAGGCTCAGTTGGCCTCTCTCGTAGAGGCCGCGCTTTTCGTCTTCCATTTTCTGGCGTTTGCGCGCTTTTTCGAGGACCATCGCGGCCTCATCGCGCTTGACGACACAGACACCATCGTCGTCGGCGACGATGACGTCGCCGGGTTCGATGTAGGCTCCGGCGCAGACCACGGAGACCTGGACGTTCGCGAGCGTCTCCTTGACCGTGCCTTGGGCCGATATTGCCTTCGACCAAACGGGAAAGTTCATGGACCGCAGGTCAGCGACATCGCGTACGCCGGCATCGATCACGAGTCCCAGAATTCCGCGAGCCTTGCACGATGTCGCGAGAAGATCGCCGAAATATCCGTCCGTGCACGGCGAAGTTGGTGTGACGACCAGGATGTCGCCGGGCTGCGCGACCTCAAGCGCGACATGGATCATCCAATTGTCACCCGGTGGCACCTCGCATGTGAGCGCCGTGCCACCGATGCGCGAGCCCTCGATCACGGGGCGCAGATGCGGGGCCAGCAATCCCTTCCGGCCTTGCGCTTCATGGACTGTAGCGACGCCGAGCTTACCCAAGGCTTCGCATGTCTCGCGATCCGTTCGCGGTGTCTTGGTCATTACCTTCATTGGGAACCTCTCGAGATGGAATCAAACGTGATTCAACCAGCCGACCGCGCCTTGGAGGAAACTGCGATCAAACACGCCTGCGGCGCTGGATCTGGCTGATCCGTCAAGCAGGTTGGCGCGGATCATCAAGTCGACCGTGGTGTCCATGGCACGTTGCGGAATGGACAAATCGCCGGGCCACATACCCATGTCGCGCATGTAGTGGAGGCCGCGCGAGGCGAGTTCGGTGTCGTCTTTCGTGGTAATGCGCTGGAAAATCGGAAGCGTGATTTCTTCGCGGTTCGGGTCGTTCGTGATCGAATAGGCCTCGAACAATGCCTTGAGGAAACGGCCGACCACATCACGGTTACCATCCAACCAGCTTTTGCGGCCAATGACAGCGGCGAAGACGATCTCGGGGATGACATCATTGATCTCGCCGATCAGGTTGTAGCCATCACGTTCAGCCAGGAAATTCCATGGCGCGGGCTGCGGGGCGCAGTCAATTTCCCCCGTCTGCAGGGCTTCCCAGCGCTTGGTGTGGATGCCGGCGACTTCGAATTCGTAGTCGCCGGGATACCGCAGGCCTTCCTGGGACAGCAGCATCTGGGTGTAGATCGCCGTGCCCTCTGTCAGCGACGATGTGCCGACCTTTTTGCCCTTGAGGTCCTCGATCCTCTTGATCGAGGGCTGAGCGACCAGCGACATCGGCAGGCGATTGGCATTCGAGGCGATGACCCTGAGTTCGCCGCCTTTGACGAAGTTCGAGACGGCACCTTCAGGTGGCGTTATCGCAAGATCGGCCTCGCCTTCGACAACCGCGGTGGTCGCCTTGTCGACGGTGCCCATCTTCTTGTATTCGATCACCAGCCCGTGCTTGGCGAAAATTCCATGCTCTTCAGCCACGAAGACCGGGAGCCAGTTGAACCCTTGCGCCCCGCCTGCGAGGCTTAGACTTTGGCTGGAAGCCATATGTTTTCTCCCTGACAATTTCGAGGCTTCAAAGGCCGCGCTTGCGCAACCGCTCATCCAGAAGCGGATAGACCCGACGTGCGTTTCCTTCGAAGACTGCGTGTCTTTGTTCGTCATCAAGCGTGAGCTGGTCGATGTATCTCTTGGTGTCGTCGAACGGATGCCCCGTCTCCGGGTCGATCGCTTTCACAGCACCGAGCAGCTCGGAGCCGAACAGGATGTTCTTGGTGTCGACGACGCGGAAGAGCGTGTCGATGCCCGCCTGGTGATAGACGCAGGTGTCGAAGAACACATTGTTCATGAGGTGCGTGTCGAGGCCCGGCTTTTCGAGCATGATCGACAGGCCGCGATAACGGCCCCAGTGATACGGCGCAGCCCCGCCTCCGTGCGGTATGATGAGCTTGAGTTCCGGATGGCGCTCGAACAGGTCTCCCTGAATCAACTGCATGAATACCGCCGTATCCGCGTTGATGTAGTGCGCACCCGTCATGTGAAGGCACCGCTCGCAGGAACTCGAAACGTGGATCATCGCGGGGACCCTGAGGGCGACCATGGCCTCCCACATAGGGTCCCACCATGGATCGTAGATCGGCGGCGAGCTCCAACGTCCGCCTGACGGGTCGGGGTTGAGATTACAGCCCACAAAGCCGCTTTCGACGCAGCGCTCCAACTCCTCGATGACATCAGACAGGTCGCCATCAACTGTTTGGGGAAACTGGCAGACGGCTGCGAAATTATCCGGGAACATGTCGACGATCCGGCCGACATTGTCGTTCGACAGGCGCGACCATTCCTTGGCGACCGACGGTCCCGGCACGTGATGACCCATGCCGGAGGCGCGCGGGCTGAGAAGCGTCACGTGCGAACCGCGCTCGCGCTGAATTTTAAGCTGGTTCGCCTCGATAATGTCGCGCAGTTGCTTGTCGGGTATCCCCGGATAGATCGGCGGCTCGGAGGACTTGCCTTCCGCATAGGCGACTTGCGCCGTTCGGAAGGCATGGTGCTCTGGTGGTTCCGTCGTGAAGTGGCCGTGGCAGTCGATGATCAAAGACATCATCCATTCCACTTCGCAGGAAGGTCGGAGATGCCACGGAACCGCCAGCCCTTGCCTGTGATCTCCCGCGAAGTATCGAGACGAAGATCGGGCAACTGCCGGAACACCTCGGCAAGCGCAATCTCGCCCATCGCACGCGACAGGAAGTGGCCGGAACAGAAGTGCGGACGGAAGCCGAATGACAGGTGCTGCTTCTTCTTGCGGAACATGTCGAAACGGTCGGCATCTTCGAAACGCGTCTCATCGCGGTTGGCCGACCCCATGACAATAGCGACGGATGCCCCCTCTGGGATGACCGTTCCGGCGATCTCGAAATCTTCCTTGGCGATGCGCGGTGTTACGCCGATCGGGGCGATCCAGCGCAAGCCCTCATCGAAGGCGCGCATCGCGTTTTCCTGCGGCTGCTCGGCCATAAGCTTCGCCTGGTCGGGATTCGAAAGAAGACCCGTGCAGGCATTCGCCGCCGCATGCCCCGGCTCCTGGAGACCGCCAAGGATGATGACGCGCATGGTCGGAGAAATCTCCTCCCAGCTGCGAACCTCGCCCTTTGCCATGCCGCCATACATGACATGGCTGAGCAGCGAGTGGTTGGGCTTTGATAGGCACGCCTGGTAAAGATCGCCCATCTGCTTGTCGATGTCGGCGAGCGCGTCGTCCAGTCGCTTCCATATGGCCGGATCATTGCTGACGTTCTGCAGGCCGAGCGCCATCGCGTGAAACCACTCGACGAGGGTTTCGTTTGGCGTCTCCGTCAGGCCGATGACGTCGCCAATGCACCGCACCGAGATTGGCTCGAAGAGTTCCGTTGTCAGGTTCGCTTCGCCATTCTTCTTGATGGAGTCGATATAACGCTGCACGACCGAGCGCGTCAGACCTTCGACGAACGAGCGCACGCGTTCCTGCGTGAGATTCTCGTCGATACCCTGACGGAGGCACTGGTGATCTTCACCAGACATGGTCAGGACGTTCGGCATGCCCATGACGCGAGCTTCCGGACGGTCGGCTGAGCCCGACGGTCCAAACACCTTGTCGTTGCCGCCGATCGTGCGGCAGTCGTCGAACCGCGTGATGAAATATTCTTTCGTGCCTTCGAAGAAGGCCACAGGCTCCTCCGCGCGAAGCCTCGCGTAGACGGGATAGGGATCCCTATAGAGATTTTCGCCCGTCAGTTCGGTGTGCGTTCCCGTCATTGATTTCCTCCCTCACCCGCGTCGCGGGGTCTTCGCCAATCCGCCACCATGTTCTCCAACCCGGCGGCATGCATTCTCAGGACGTTCCTTTGGAGCAATCGCCACGCGATTGATGCTTGACATACCGAAACGTCTTCGGATACTGATAGGTATCCAAAGCGAGGTTGGCTGTCAACAAGAGAAATGGACAGGCCGTGGAGAGACCGCTTCGGAAGGGAGGAAATCAGTGAGCAACAGCAGCATCGCCGAGGTGCGCCTTGTGCTTGAGGCGCGGGATGTCTCCGTGCAGTTTGGCGGCGTCAAAGCCCTGACCAATGTGTCGGTTTCCGTGAAGGCAGGAGAAATCTGTGGCTTGATCGGGCCGAACGGAGCAGGCAAATCGACATTTCTCAACGCGGCGACCCGGCTCGTAAATTACACAAGCGGATCCATCATGCTTGGCGGTCAGCCACTCGAAGGCGTCGGCTCGCGCGAGATGATCGGAATGGGCATCGCGAGGACCTTCCAGAACCTCGGCATCTATGCCTCGATGACCGTTCTGGAGAATGTCATGCTCGGGGCGCATCACCGGTTTGGCGGCAAGTTCGCTCAAGCGATCTTTGCTCCGTCTCGGATAAGGGCAGAGGAACGGTCTGCACGCGAGAAGGCCATGGCGGTGCTTGAAGAGGTCGGCATGGTCGAGCTCGCCGCGCGCGCGGCCGGATCGCTTTCCTATCCCCTGCAGAAGCGTATGGAGATCGCTCGCGCGCTTGCCGCCGAGCCTAAAATTCTTCTGCTTGACGAACCCGCCGGCGGACTGACGCACGGCGAGGTCCACGAATTTGGGTCGCTCGTCGATGGCATCCGACGCAAGCGGAACCTCTCCATTCTTCTCATCGAGCATCACATGGGGCTGGTCATGAGCCTTTGCGACCGGATCATTGTCTTGCATCTGGGTCGCAACTTGGCCGAAGGCACCCCTTCCGAAATCAAGTCCAACGACGCGGTGATTGCCGCCTACCTCGGGAAGGCGGCATGACACTGGATCTCAAGAACCTCTCCGTGTTCTACGGCAAGACGCAGGCACTGTTCGACTGTTCGTTCTCAGTGGGAGAAGGCGAATTTGTCGCCCTGCTCGGCTCCAACGGGGCTGGGAAGACGACGCTGCTGCGTGCCGTTTCCGGACTGCTCCCCTTCAAAGGCTCGATTGCCTTTTCGGGAATGGCGCTCGACAAGATCGTCGCGCAGAAGCGCCTCGCGCTCGGCATTGCTCATATACCCCAGGGGCGCGGGACTTTCTCCGAGTTTACGGTCGATGAAAACCTGTCCCTCGGGGCAACGATCGTGTCGAACCGATCACAAGTGAGGGAGGACAAAGACCGCTGGTACGAGACATTCCCGCGTCTGCGCGAACGGCGCGATCAGCTTGCGGGAAACCTTAGCGGTGGGGAACAGCAGATGCTGGCTGTCGCCCGCGCGCTCATGTCTCGTCCGAAGCTTCTGATGTGCGACGAGCCATCGCTCGGGCTCGCCCCTTCGATCACTCAGGAAATCCTGGCGATTTTCAAGACGCTCAACAAGGATCACGGCATGACGCTGCTCGTGGTCGAGCAGAATGTCGACATCACCCTTCAATATGCCGACCGGGCCTTCGTTATCGAGGCCGGCCAGATTGTGGCAAGCGGTGCGGCAACCGAGCTGATCGCCAACGAAGACATCAAGAAATCTTACCTGGGAGTTGCCTGATGAGCCTCTTCTTCCAGCTCGTCGTCAGCGGCCTGACCACGGGCGCAATTTACGCGGCGCTCGCCCTGGCGCTCGTCCTCATCTTCAGGGCAACCAACGTCGTCAACTTCGGCCAGGGCGAGATGGCGACCTTTTCCGCCTATGTGGCCTGGCAGTTGATGCAATGGGGTGCGCCGCTCTGGCTCGCCGTCCTCGCGAGCCTCATTATGGCGTTTGCTATTGGGATTGTGACTTTCCGCTTGATTATCCGGCCGATGATGAGCGCTCCCGTGGAGGCGGTCGTCGTCATCACCCTTGGCATCCTCGTCCTCTTCCAAGCGGCGTGCATGTGGATGTGGGGCGCCGAGCAACTCTCGTTCCCAAGCCTCTTCCCTGACGGCGGTTTGGATATCGGCGGCGTTCGCGTGCTCGCTTCCGCCATCGGCACGCTAACGATCCTTTTTGTTATCGCTTTGGCGATGGGCTTTATCTTCCGGTTCACCAGGCTTGGCCTATCGATGCGTGCGGCGGCTTTCGACCATGCCCGAAGCGTACTTGTCGGCGTTAATGTCGAACGCATGCTGATGTTGGGCTGGGGCTTTGCCGCCATTATTGGGGCACTTGCCGCAATCCTGATTGCCCCTCGGCTCTTCCTCAGCCCGACGATGATGACGCCAATCCTCTTTTACGGGCTCGCTGCAGCAACGCTCGGCGGCTGGGACAGTCCGCTTGGCGCAATCGTTGGCGGCCTCGCCGTCGGCGTCGCCGAGAGCTTGGGTGCCAGCTACCTCTCGTTCGTCGGCGCCGACATGCGCATCGCCGTGCCGATCGCCCTCACGCTCATCATCCTGCTCGTCAAGCCCGTCGGCCTGTTCGGATCCTACAAGGTGACAAAACTATGAATGACGGATTCCGCGCGGCGACTCTCAAGTTCGGTCTCTTTGCGATCGTCGCGATCCTTATCCCAGTCTTTGTGCCGGGATACGCACTTCAGCAGGTGGCGATCGCGATCGCCTACGCTATCGCCATTTTAGGTCTGAACCTGCTAATGGGGTTCGCCGGCCAAATTTGCCTTGCGCAGGGAACGCTGTTCGGCGTCGGCGCTTACGTGACGGCGATCCTCAATGCCACCTACGGCATCTCGCCGCTCGTAACGTTGCCTGTCTCTGCAGCCGTGGCGGCCGTCGTCGGGCTTGCCATCGGCCTTCCGGCACTCAGGCTTCAGGGCTTGCAGCTTGCCATCGTGACATTTGGTATCGCGGCCGCGTTCCCGCAATTGCTGCTCAAGATGGGGAGCCTGACGGGTGGAGTGTCGGGGCTTCCGATCGATGCCCTCGAACCTCCGAGGTTCATGCCGGACAATCCCGAGTTGTGGCTCTACATCATATCGCTCACTTGCGCGGGGATCGGTGCCCTACTTGTCTCGCTAATGCTCTTCGGCGACAACGGGCGCGCGCTCAGGGCACAGCGGGACAATCCACAGATTGCCCAAGCGCTCGGCATCAACCTGACACGTACTCGCCTTTGGGCATTTGCCGCAAGT
>Ga0209051_1001674_pt1 | contig 17857 bp, 14 predicted proteins | sample AraplaCvi_mMS_r2_2_FD_184286 | JGI IMG/M metagenome (GOLD analysis project Ga0209051, IMG submission 184286) | Arabidopsis root microbial communities from North Carolina, USA - plate scrape MF_Cvi_mMS_r2 (SPAdes) (version 2) | ecosystem: Host-associated > Plants > Roots > Endosphere | place...
ACGTGCATCGTCTCGGTGCCGTAGGGCGTGATGCCGTACGGCGCGCCCGCCGCGTGGATCGCCTCCCACACCTTCAGCCCTTCGGCCGCCGGCACGTTGACCTCGTAGCTGCGCTCGCCCGAGAAGCTGATGCGCATGATCCGGGCCTTGACGCCCGCCACGGTGCCCTCGCGGTACGACATGAACGGGAACGCGGCGTCGTCGAAGTCGACGTCCTTGCAGATCTTCTTCAGCACCTCGCGGCTCTTCGGCCCGGCGAGCGCCGTCGTGGCCCAGTGGTCGGTCACCGTCGTCAGGTAGACCTTCAGGTGCGGCCACTCGGTCTGCAGCCAGCGCTCCATCCAGGCCAGCACGCGGGCCGCGCCGCCGGTGGTCGTGTGCATGAGGAAGTGGTTCTCGCCCAGGCGAACCGTGACGCCGTCGTCGAAGACCATGCCGTTCTCGTCCAGCATCAGGCCGTAGCGGCACTTGCCGACCTCGAGCTTCGACCATGCGTTGCTGTAGACCCAGTTCAGCAGGGTCGCCGCGTCGGGGCCCTGGATGTCGATCTTGCCCAGCGTGGAGGCGTCGAGCGTTCCGACGCTCTCCCGCACCGCGAGCACCTCGCGTTTCACGGCGGCGTGCAGGTCCTCGCCCGGCTTCGGGAAGTACCACGCGCGCTTCCACTGGCCCACGTCCTCGAAGAGCGCGCCCTGGCGCACGTGCCAGGGATGCATGGCCGTGACGCGCACGGGCTCGAAGGCGTCGCCCAGCTCGAGCCCCGCCACCGCGCCGAAGGTCACGGGCGTGTAGTTGGGCCGGAACGTCGTCGTGCCGACCTGCGGGATGGACTTGCCGAGCGCCTGCGCGGCGATGCCCATGCCGTTGATGTTGCCCGTCTTGCCCTGGTCGGTGCCGAAGCCCATCGCGGTGTAGCGCTTGACGTGCTCGATGGACTCGAAGCCTTCGCGCACCGCGAGGTGGATGTCCGCGGCCGCCACGTCGTTCTGGAGATCGACGAACTGCTTGGGCGCCCGGCTCACGCGCCGCGCGTGCGGCACGAGCCACAGCGGGCGCAGGGGGCCGGGCTGGGTCTCGGCCACGCGCGGCGGCTGCGTGCCCGTGGGCTCGAAGCCCGTGGCCCGCGCGGCCGAGGTGCCGGCGTCCCAGCCGCTGCGCGCGCAGAGGAAGAGGCCCTGCAGGCCGCGGCAGGCGCCGGCGGAGGATTCGGACTGCGCGGGGTTCCCCGGGACGAAGGCCGCCCGCTCGTCGTCCCATGCGGGCTTGCTGCCGGCCTGGCAATTGAGGTGGATCACGGGGCTGAAGCCGCCGGACAGGGCCACGAGGTCGCACGGCAGCGTGCGGGGCGTTCCGCCCAGGCGATCGCGTGCATCGATCTCCTGTGCGACGACGCCACTCACCCGCTTGCGGCCCTTCGCCTCGGTGATCACGCGGCCGGCGAGGATCTCGATGCCCCGCGCCTTCGCGAGGTGCGACAGGCTGCCCTGGGGCTCGCCGCGCGCATCGACGACGATGACCGCCGCCCCCGCGCCATGCAGCGCGAGAGCCGCGTCGTAGCCGGCATCGTTGTTGGTGAAGACGACCGCGCGCTGTCCCGGCAGCACGGCATAGCGCCGCACGTAGGTCGACACGGCCGAGGCGAGCATGATGCCGGGCAGGTCGTTGTTGCCGAAGACCAGGGGCCGCTCGTGCGCGCCGGTGGCCAGCACCACCTGCCTCGCGCGCACCTTCCACAGCCGCTCGCGGAACGCCGGCGCCTGCGCCGGGGCGAGGTGGTCGCCGCGCCGCTCGATCAGCGTGACCAGGTCGTGGTCGTGGTAGCCGAAGGCGGTCGTTCGCGAGAGCACGGTCACCTCGGGCATCGCATCGAGTTCCTTGACGGCGCGCTCCGCCCACTGCGCGGCCGGCAGGCCGTCGACCTTCTCGTCGCTCGAGAGGAGCCAGCCGCCGAACTCGGCCTGCTCGTCGCACACGATCACGCGCGCGCCGGTGCGTCCGGCCGCGAGGGCGGCCGTGAGGCCCGCGATGCCGCCGCCCACGACCAGCACGTCGCAGTGCGCATGGCGCTTCTCGTAACGTTCCGGGTCGGCCTCGGACGGCGAGTGGCCCAGGCCGCTGGAGGCGCGGATGTGCCTTTCGAAGAAGTGCCACGCGGCCTGCGAGGCCATGAAGGTCTTGTAGTAGAACCCGACCGGGATCAGCCGCGAGAACCAGCCGTTCATCGCCTTCACGTCGAAGTCGATGCTCGGGGTGGCGTGGATCGAGTTGGCCGTCAGCCCGTGGACGAGGCTCACCTCGGTCATGCGCGCGTTGGGCACGGTGCGGGCGCCGTCGAAGAGCTGCACCAGCGCGTTGGGCTCCTCCACGCCCGCGCTCAGGATGCCGCGCGGGCGGTGGTACTTCCAGCTCCGCGCCACGAGCGACACGCCGTTGGCGAGCAGCGCCGAGGCCAGCGTGTCGCCGCGGTAGCCGCGGTACGCGCGGCCGTTGAAGGTGAATCCGAGCACATGGGCGCGGTCGACGCGTCCCCCGGTGGAAAGGCGGGCTTTCATGCGACGCTCCTGGAAACGGCGGGCCTGGAGGCTTCGACGACCGGCGCGGGCTCGCCGATGCGCCACGTGGCGTGGATGCGGTAGCTCACCGTGTCGCGCAGCACGTTGAACCAGCGGCCGCAGCCGCTCGCGTGGCGCCACTGCTCGTGGTGAACCCCCTTCGGGTTCGAGCGCATGAACAGGTAGTCGCCCCACTCCGCGTCGGTGAGCTTCTCGGTGGCCGTGGGGCGGGCGATGCTTTCGCCCCCGCAGGCGAATTCGGATTCGGCGCGCGGGCCGCACCAGGGGCAGCGGATCTGCAGCATGGCGTGTCCTTTGATGAGGGGTGCGATCAGTGAGCGACGCCGGCGGCGCCGTGCTCGTCGATCAGGTGGCCGCTGGAGAAGCGATCGAGGGAGAAGGCCTCGTTGAGCGGATGGGGCCGGTCCTGCGCCACGGTGTGGGCCATGACCCAGCCCGAGCCGGGCGTCGCCTTGAAGCCGCCCGTGCCCCAGCCGCAGTTGATGTACAGGCCCTTGACCGGGGTGAGGCCGATGATGGGGCAGGCGTCCGGCGAGACGTCGACGATGCCGCCCCACTGCCGGTTCATGCGCACGCGCGAGAAGAGCGGGAACAGCTCCACGATCGCCTGCAGCGTGCCTTCGATCACGTGGTAGCTGCCGCGCTGGCCGTAGCCGGAGTACTGGTCGATGCCGGCGCCGATCACCAGGTCGCCCTTGTCAGACTGGCTGATGTAGGCGTGGATCGCGTTGCTCATCACCACGGTGGGGAAGATCGGCTTGAGCGGCTCCGAGACCAGCGCCTGCAGCGGATGGCTCTCCAGCGGCAGCCGGAAGCCCGCCATCTCGGCGAGGACGCTGGAGTGGCCGGCCGCGACGATGGCGACCTTCTTCGCCTTGATGAAGCCCTTCGCCGTGTCGAGCCCCACCACCGCGCCGTTCTCGCGGCGGATGCCCTGCACTTCGCAGTTCTGGAGGATGTCCACGCCGTAGGAATCGGCCGCGCGCGCGAAGCCCCAGGCCACGGCGTCGTGGCGCGCCACGCCGCCGCGGCGCTGGAACGAGGCGCCGAGCACGGGATAGCGCGAGTTCAGGTTGATGTACGGCAGCATCTCCTTGATCTGCTCCGGCGTGAGCACCTCGGCGTCGACGCCGTTCAGGCGGTTCGCGTTGACGCGGCGCTGGATGTCGCGCATGTCCTGCAGCGAGTGGCCGATGTTCATCACGCCGCGCTGGCTGAACATCACGTTGTAGTTGATGTCCTGCGAGAGGCCTTCCCACAGCTTGAGCGACTTCTCGTACAGCTGCGCCGCGTCGTCCCAGAGGTAGTTCGAGCGCACGATGGTGGTGTTGCGCGCGGTGTTGCCGCCGCCCAGCCACCCGCGCTCGACCACCGCCACGTTGCGGATCCCGTGCTCCTTGGCGAGGTAGTACGCGGTGGCCAGGCCGTGGCCGCCGGCGCCCACGACGACGACGTCGTACTCGCGCTTCGGCTCGGGCGAGCGCCATTGCCGCTCCCAGCCCTCGTGGTACGAGACCGAATTGCGCAGCAGCGACCAGATCGAGAATTTCTGCATGTTGGCTCCTTCAGCACTCGACGACGTTGACGGCCAGGCCGCCGCGCGACGTTTCCTTGTATTTGGTCTTCATGTCCGCGCCGGTCTCGCGCATGGTCTTGATCACCTTGTCGAGGCTGACGTGGTGCGTGCCGTCGCCGCGCAGCGCCATGCGCGCCGCGTTGATCGCCTTGACGGACGCGATCGCGTTGCGCTCGATGCAGGGGATCTGCACCAGGCCGCCGACCGGGTCGCAGGTGAGCCCGAGGTGGTGCTCCATCCCGATCTCGGCCGCGTTCTCCACCTGCTCCGGCGTGCCCCCGAGGACGGCGCACAGTGCGCCGGCCGCCATCGAGCACGCGACGCCCACCTCGCCCTGGCAGCCGACCTCGGCGCCGGAGATGGAGGCGTTCTCCTTGTAGAGGATCGCGATGGCGGCGGCGGTCAGCAGGAAGTCGAACACGCCCTGCTCGCTCGCGCCCGGCACGAAGCGGTGGTAGTAGTGCAGGACGGCGGGCACGATGCCGGCCGCGCCGTTGGTCGGCGCGGTGACCACGCGGCCGCCCGCGGCGTTCTCCTCGTTCACGGCGAGCGCGTAGAGGTTGACCCAGTCCATCACCTGCAGGGGATCCTTCAGCGCGGCCTCGGGATGCGCGGTGAGCCCGCGATGGAGGTCGGCCGCGCGCCGGCGCACCTTGAAGCCGCCGGGGAGCGTGCCTTCGGTGGCCACGCCGCGCTTCACGCAGCCCTGCATGGCGTCCCAGATGCGGCGCAGGCCGGCGCGAAGCTCGTCGGCGTTCCGCCAGGACAGCTCGTTGCGCCACATGAGCTGCGCGATGCCGAGCCCGCTGGCGCGGCACTGCCGCAGCAGTTCCTCGCCGGTGCGGAAGGGATGGGGCAGTTCCCGCGCGTCGGGGCCGAGCTTCGGGGCGCCCGCTTCGTCGTGGTTGACCACGAAGCCGCCGCCCACCGAGTAATAGGTGCGTTCCATGATCGGCACGCCGGCGGCGGTGAGCGCGGTGAGCCGCATGCCGTTGGGGTGGAACGGGAGCGTCTCGCGGCGGAGGAACAGCAGGTCCTCGCGCTCGTCGAAGGCGATCTCCTGCTCGCCGGCGAGCCTGAGCGCCCGCCCTTCGCGGATCCGTTCCAGGCGTGCGGCTATCGAGTCCGGGTCGACGCGATCGGGCTCCTCGCCCTCCAGCCCCAGCATGACGGCCTTGTCGCTGCCGTGGCCCTTGCCCGTGGCGCCCAGCGAGCCGTAGAGCGCGCAGCGCACGCGACCCACGGCATCGAGCCAGCCGCCCTCGCGCAGGGCCGCGACGAACAGGTTCGCCGCGCGCATCGGGCCCACCGTGTGGGAGCTGCTCGGCCCGATGCCGATCTTGAACAGGTCGAAGGTGCTGACCGCCATGGCGCCGTCCTCAGGCGTAGACCGGGAAGTCGCGGGTCAGCGTGCCCACCTTCGAGCGGACGACGGCGAGCGTGCCCGGGTCGTGCGGTCGGTCGAGCAGGTCGGCGATCAGGTGGCCGACCTGGCGCGCCTCCGCCTCCATGAATCCGCGCGTGGTCATCGCCGGCGAGCCGAGGCGCACGCCGCTGGTGACCATCGGCTTCTGCGGGTCGTTGGGGATCGCGTTCTTGTTCACCGTGATGTGGGCCTGGCCCAGCAGCGCCTCGGCCTCCTTGCCGGTGAGGCCCTTGGCCCGCAGGTCGACCAGCATCACGTGGCTCTCCGTGCGCCCGCTGACGATGCGCAGGCCGCGCTCGACCAGCGCCTCGGCGAGCGCCGCCGCGTTCCTCACGACCTGCTGCTGGTAATGCCTGAACTGCGGGCTGAGCGCTTCCTTGAACGCGACCGCCTTGGCGGCGATCACGTGCATGAGCGGGCCGCCCTGCAGGCCCGGGAAGACCGCGCTGTTGATCGCCTTCTCGTGCTCCGGGCGCATCAGGATGATGCCGCCGCGCGGGCCGCGCAGGCTCTTGTGCGTCGTGCTCGTGACGATGTCCGCATGGGGGATCGGGTTCGGGTACTCCCCGGCCGCGATGAGGCCGGCGTAGTGCGCCATGTCGACCATGAGCAGCGCGCCCACGTCCCTGGCGACGCGCGCGAAGCGCTCGAAGTCGATGCGCAGCGCGTACGCCGACGCGCCCGCGATGATGATCTTCGGCTTGCTCTCGTGCGCCTTGCGCTCCATCGCGTCGTAGTCGATCTCCTCGCGCTCGTTCAGGCCGTAGCTCACCACGTTGAACCACTTGCCGCTCATGTTCAGCGCCATGCCGTGGCTCAGGTGGCCGCCCTCGGCGAGGTTCATGCCCATGAAGGTGTCGCCGGGCTTCATCAGCGCCATGAACACCGCCTCGTTCGCCTGCGCGCCCGAGTGCGGCTGCACGTTGGCGGCCCAGCCGTGCTTGTCCGCGCCGAAGAGCTGCTTGACGCGCTCGAGCGCGAGCTGCTCGGCGAGATCGACGTACTCGCAGCCGCCGTAGTAGCGCCGGCCCGGGTAGCCCTCGGCATACTTGTTCGTGAGCTGGCTTCCCTGCGCCGCCATCACCGCCGGCGAGGTGTAGTTCTCGCTGGCGATCAGCTCGATGTGCTGCTCCTGGCGCTGGTGCTCCTGCTGCACGACCGCCCAGAGATCGGGGTCGACGGCCTTGAGCGATTGCTTGGTGTAGCTGAACATGGATGAAGTCCTGAGGGTGGAAGGGCGGAGTGAGGCCATCTTCGGGTCGCGAGTGCGCCGACGCTGCTCCGATTGCGACACACAAGGTGTCGTTTGCGACATGGAGGGTAGGATGGCCGGATGAAGCCGAACACGCGCGAACGGGTCGAGCCGAAGCTGCGCATCGGCTTCCTGCTGACGCCGCGCTTCACGTTGACGGCGTTCGCCGGCTTCGTCGACGCCCTTCGGCTCGCGGCCGACGAGGGCGATCGCAGCCGCCCTCTTCTCGCGCGCTGGGCGATCCTCGACACGGCGGACGGCCCCATCGCCTCCAGCTGCGGGGCCAGCGTCACCCCCGACGCGGCCCTCGATTCGCCGCAGGACTACGACTACCTCGTCGTGGTCGGCGGGCTCCTGCACGGCGGGCAGCGCGTCCCCGCCCGGCTCACCTCCTTCCTGCGCCAGGCCGCCACCGCCGGCGTCAGGCTGGTCGGCCTCTGCACGGGCTCCTTCGTGCTGGCGCGCGCCGGGCTGCTCGACGGACATGTCGCCTGCGTGAGCTGGTTCCACCGCGAGGAGTTCGCCGCGGAGTTCCCGGAGTGCCGGATCGTCTCGAACCAGATGTTCGTCGTCGACCGGGATCGGCTCACCTGCGCGGGCGGCACAAGCGTCGTCCACCTGGCCGCGCACGTCATCGAGAGGGCCATCGGCCGCGCGAGCGCGGTGAAGGCCCTGCGCATCATGATCGAGGAGCAGCCGCTTCCCGCCCGCACCCTCCAGCCGGAGCAGGTGATGTCGGTGCGGTCGACGGACACGCTGGTGCACCGCGCGATGCTCCTGCTGGAGCAGCACCTGCACTCGCCCGAGACGATCGAGACGCTGTGCGAGCCCCTGGGCATCGGGCGCCGCCAGCTCGAGCGCCGCTTCCAGCGCGACGTGGGCCTCAGCCCGGCCGAGTACCGGCAGCGGCTCCGCCTCGATCGCGCCCGCTGGCTGCTGTTGAACACCGATCTCGACATCACCGAGGTCTCGCTGGAGTGCGGCTTCCAGGACAGCGCGAACTTCGCCCGCGTCGTGCGCAAGGCCTGGGGCGTGAGCCCGCGCGAGGTGCGCCAGGCGGGACGCGTCGGGCGCTGAGGACCCGACGTCGCAAAACGCACGGCATCGGTCGCAGCCGGCCTCGCGATCGGCGGCGGGGCGCCCCAGGATGCGCTCACGAGTCCAACGCGGAGGCCGACCATGACGCACATCGGGACCATCGAAGGCGAGACGGTGCGCCCGGACGCGGCGGCACTGCAGTTCGCGCGCGCGCTGCTCGATGCGGGCCTGCTCGACCGCACCTGGCGCGTCCGGTGCGAGCTGGCGGGCGCATCGGGCGAGGCCGCCCGCCGGCGGGCCGTCGGCACGGCGATCCTCCTCGGGCTCGAGGGCGAAGCCTCCGACGGCATCGATCCGCCGACGGTCGCGCGCCGGCTCCGGCGCATCCACGACCGATCGGAACTCCGCCTGCTCGGCACGCGCCGCATCGCCTTCGACCGGCGCCACCACCTGGTCTCCCGCGCGGCGGGCGGGCCGGCGGCCGGGGCCAGCGCGGTGCTCCTCTCGGCGTTCGACCCCGGCGGCTCGCTGCTGCTCGAGCAGGCGTACGAGGTCACTCATCCGGCCGACCTGTAGGAGGCCTTCCGCCCGGTTGTGGAAGCGGGCCACTTCCTCGACACTGCCAGAGGCGGGGCAGAGGGGAGATGCCCGCGCCTGCAAGGGGACGCTGATGGTCGACCCTGTCAATCCCTGCCCTCCTGGCGCCGGCGCGGACACGGCAGACGGCGGCCTGTTCGAGCTGTTCATGCACCACCTTCCCGGGGTGGCGTGCATCAAGGGCGCCGACGGCCGCTATCTCTACGTCAACGACACGTGGGAGACGGTCTACGGACTCCCCCCGGGCCAGACGCTGGGCCGGCTGAACGAGGAGCTGTGGCCCCCGGACCTCGCACCGGAGTACACCGCCAACGACCGCCGCGTGCTCCAGGGCCGCGAGACCGTGCGCCTGATCGAGCGGACGCGCGGGCAGGACGGGATGCACTACTGGCTGTGCCACAAGTTCCCGATCCCCGCGGCCGCGGAGCGTGACACGATGCTGGGCGTCGTGGCCGTCGAAGTCACGGATCGCGTGCGCGTCGAGGAGCGGCTGCGCCGCGCGAACCGCGTGCTCGGCGTGCTGAGCGGCATCAACTCCGCGATCGTCCGCATCCACGATCGCAAGGCGCTGCTCGACGAGGCGTGCCGCATCGCCGTGGAACCCGGGCAGTTCAGGTCGGCCTGGATCGCGCTCTCGGTCGCGCCGGCGGCCCCCATCGAGCTGGCAGCCGCCGGGGTGGGCGACGGCGCGCGGCCCGTCCCCTTCGATCCCGCGCGGGCGATCGCGGGCAGCCCCCTGGTCGACCAGGCCCTGCGCGACAGGCGGCCCCTCGTGCGCCGCGCCACCGAGCTCGACGCCGATCGGGTGCTCGGCGAATGGGCGGCCGACGGCGGCGCGATCGCCCTCCTGCCCCTCGTCGTGGAGGGGGTCGCGCTCGGCGTCGTCGGGCTGCTGGCGGCCGAATCGGACGCCTTCGACGAGGAGGAGATGAAGGTCCTCGAGGAGCTCGCGGGCGACGTCTCGTTCGCCCTGGACTACATCGACAAGCAGGAGCGCCTCGCGTACCTCGTCCTGTTCGACGCGATGACCGACCTGCCCAATCGCACGCTGTTCCTGGATCGCCTCGCCCAGCAGCTGCACGCCCGCCAGTCGGCCCCCGTCATGCTGGGCGTGATCGCATTCGACATCGAGCGATTCGGGATCCTGATCAACACGCTCGGGCGCCATGCGGGCGATGCCGTCCTGCGCCAGGTCGCGCAGCGCCTGCGGGCGACCCTCGTCTCCGCGGGGCAGGACCCCGACCACGTCGCCCGCATCGGGGCCGACAGCTTCGCGGTCCTCGTCACCGAAGCACAGGACGAGGGCGATGTCGCGCGCATCCTCGATCGCACCCTGCTGCCCGCCCTCGACGAGCCGTTCTCCGTCGACGGCATCGACCTGCGCATCTCGGTGAAGGCGGGCATCTCCCTGTTCCCGAACGACGGCGGGGACGCCGAGACGCTGTTCCGGAACGCGGAGACCTCGCTGCGGCGGGCCGAGGCCGGCGACGAGCGCTACCTGTTCTTCACCGACCAGATGCAGGCGCGGATCACGGGGCGGCTGTCGCTCGAGAACCGGCTGCGCAAGGCGCTGGCCGCGGGCGAGTTCGTTTTGCACTACCAGCCGAAGATGAGCCTGGGCAACGGGCGGCTGGCGGGGCTGGAGGCCCTGATCCGCTGGAACGATCCGGAGCACGGCCTGCGGCAGGCGTGCGACTTCGTGCCCATCCTGGAAGAAACCGGGCTGGTCGTGGAGGCCGGTGCCTGGGCACTGGAGCGGGCCATGAGGGACTATCGAGGATGGGTGGCCAAGGGGCTCCGGCCGCCTCGCATCGCGGTCAACGTGTCGCCCGCCCAGCTCGGGCGCAGGAGCTTCGTGGCCGAACTGAGCCGGCTCGTCGCGGCCGACGGGAACGAGCCCCCCGGTCTCGACCTGGAGATCCTCGAGAGCACGGTGATGCAGGACATCGAGGACAGCATCACGAAGCTCCGGGAGGTCCGGGAGATGGGCGTCGGCGTCGCCATCGACGATTTCGGCACCGGCTACTCGTCGCTCGCCTACATCGCGAGGCTTCCGATGTCCGCGATCAAGATCGACCGCTCCTTCATCACGCCGATGGCGACCGACCCGAACGACGTCGCGGTCGTGACGGCCATCATCTCGCTGGCCCACGCCATGTCGGTGAAGGTCATCGCCGAAGGCGTCGATTCCGACCAGCAGTCCAACCTGCTGAGGCTGTTGCGATGCGACGAGGCGCAGGGCTTCCTGTACAGCCCGGCGCTGCCGCCCCAGCGCATCGAGGAGATGCTGGCGGCGGCATGAAGCGGCGCGCTTCGGAACGGGCTCGACGTGCCGCGAGGTTGTCGAGCCGCACGCGTGCCTGATAGACTGCCCCCATGCCCGGCCGTTTCGTCACCTTCGCGATCATTCGAATTCGTCGCTGACCGGGCACGAGCGCGTCGTCCCGGTCAGCCGGGTCGACGTGTCGGGCAGATTCCTTCGTTCGTCCTTCGATCCACGCGCGTCTCCGCCGCCGACTCATTACGCGTCGGCCCCGTCGATGACCCGGATCGAAACGATGAAACCGCAAGAACTTCCCTCGTCCTCCACGACCCTCGAACAGGTCTACCTGATCGATCGCGATCCGGGCCTGCTCTGCCGCATCCTCGGGCTATACGCCGCGCGCGGGCTCGACGTCGTGCGCGCGGACTACGCCTATGCCGCGCAGGACGTGATGAGGCTCGACGTGCGCGTCGACAACGAATCCATCGATGCCGCGGAGTCCGTGCGCGTCCTCGTCGACAAGGTCGGCTCCTTCGTCGGCGTGATCGCGGCCGCGGAGCTTGAGATGTGACGGCTTCGTTGCCGGCTGATTGGGCCGGTCGGCAACCCTCCCTTGGGCCTTGCATTGCGTACGACCGGCGGTAGGCTCCTCGCTCTTTCGAGTGCATCGGCAAGGGAGTCCACGATGAGGTCCATCGAATGATCGCCCGCAGCGCATCGCACGGCCCCCGACGCCGGACACGATCCGCCTGGATCGGCTCCGTGCTCGCCGCCTTCCTGGGTGCGGCGGGAGGTGCCGGCTCGGCCACGCCCTTCGAGGCCGGCACGCCCGCGCAGCGACAGCAGGCCTTCGTCGACGCGTTGAAGCCGCAGCGCGGCGGTCGTCCGGTGATCGCCGTGCTGGCGCTGAACGACGCGACGGAGACGACCGACCTGCTGCTGGCGCACGCCGTGCTCGAGCGGGCCGACGTGGCCCAGGTGATCGTCGTCGCGCCGCATGCCGGCAGCGTGCGGCTGTACCCGACGCTCCAGGTGCGGGCCGAGATGGATTTCGCCGCCTTCGCGCGCGCGTTTCCCGCGGGCGCCGATTACGTGATCGTTCCCGCGATGGAGCCGAGCGACGACGCGAAGGTCGTCGAGTGGCTGCGCCGGCAGGCGGCGGGCGGCACGCGGGTCGTCGGCGTGTGCGTGGGTGCCCTGGTGCTCGCGAGCGCGGGGCTGCTCGACGGCCGCCGCTACGTCAGCCACTGGTACTACCAGGGCGACGTGTCGAAGGCGCATCCGGGTGCCGTCTTCGTGCCGAACGAGCGCTACGTCGTCGATCGCGGCGTCGCGACGACGACCGGCATCACGGCGTCGGTGCCCGCGATGATCGCGCTCGTGGAGGCGATCGCCGGCCCCGCGCGCGCGAAGGCCGTCGCCGAGGATCTCGGCGTCGCGGCCTGGACGCCCGCGCACGACAGCGCCCGCTTCGGCCTGAACGGCGAACGGCGCTGGGGCTACGTCGTCGACAAGCTAGCGCTCTGGCGCCACGAGCAGCGCGCCATCGACGTGCAGGACGGCATGGACGACATCGCGCTCGCATTCGCCGCGGATGCCTGGTCGCGCACGGGCCTCGTCCGCGTCCAGGCGCAAGCGCCCACGTCGACAGTGCGCCTGCGCAGCGGACTCTCGCTGGCCGCCGCGCCGGTCGACACCGCCTTGCCTCGCATCGAGCTGACAACCGGAGCGAAGCCCGTGCGGCAGCTCGATCTCACGCTGTGCGAGATCGAGGGCCGGTTCGGTACGCTTCGGCGCGACCGCGTGGAACAGGAACTGGAGTATCCGGGCGCAAGCCCGGGCGCCTGTCGCTGAGCCGGTGCCCGGCACCACGGGAACGACGCCTGCCCCCTCTGGAGCGCGACCCCTCGTCGGGTCGCGCATCCAACGATCACGCAACCAGAGGGTCCATCATGAACGCAGTCCAGTCGACCAACCCCGTCATCTCCTCCGACCGCGTGGAGGGCACGACCGTGTACAACCCCGCCGGCGACAAGCTCGGCTCCATCGACCACCTCGTCATCGACAAGCGCTCGGGCCAGGTCCGCTACGCCGTGCTCGAATTCGGCGGCTTCCTCGGGATGGGAACGGATCGGTATCCCTTGCCGTGGAGCGTGCTGAACTACGACACCAGCCGCGAAGGCTACGTGGTGCCGCTCGACAAGGCGAGACTGGAGGGCGCTCCGCGCTATGCCGAGGAAGAGCGGCCGACCTACGACGACGACTACGGACGGGACGTCTACGACTACTACGGAGCGCGCTGGTAGTCGCTTCGGAGGCGCCCCGCCCGGGGCGCCTCCCGCGTAGCGCCCTTGCCGGGTCGGCTAGCCGATAAACGGTGAGCGCGCTAACCAAATCCCCATGGGTGGAGTGGAATCCGGCGCTTTGCTTAGCGCGCTTATCGTTAGCGCACTACCATTCACTCCGTGCCTCGCTGATTCCACGTCCTCCGGGAAACAACGATCCGCCGGTGGCACGCCAACCTCATCCACTGCCATCGAAAGGATCTCCCATCATGTCCGCACTCGCCCTCAGCATCGTCCTCGTCCACGGCGGCTTCGTCGACGGCTCCGGCTGGCAAGGCGTCCACGACATCCTGCGCAAGGACGGCTACGACGTCACCATCGTCCAGAACCCCACCGTCTCCCTCGCGGACGACGTGGCCGTCACGAAGCGCGCCATCGCCGCCCGCAAGGGGCCCGTGCTGCTGGTCGGGCACTCCTATGGCGGCGTCGTCATCACCGAGGCCGGCAACGACCCCGACGTCAAGGGCCTCGTCTACGTCGCGGCCTTCGCGCCGGACAAGGGCGAATCCGTGTCGTCGCTGATCAAGAACCCGCCTCCGGGCGCGCCCGTGCCGCCGATCCTGCCGCCGCAGGACGGCTTCCTCTTCCTCGACCAGGCGAAGTTCGCGGCCTCGTTCGCGGGTGACCTGAGCCCCGCGCAGGCGAACTTCATGGCCGCGTCGCAGGTGCCCTGGGGCGTCGCTGCCCTGGAAGGCGCGGTGACCGAGGCCGCGTGGAAGGCCAAGCCCACCTGGTACCTCGTCGCCAGGGACGACCGGATGATCCCCCCGGCCGCCCAGCGCCAGATGTCGCAGCGCGCCAGCGCGACGACGACGGAGGTGCCGGGCAGCCACGCGGTGTACGTGTCGCGCCCCGACGCGGTGGCCGCGTTCATCGAGCAGGCCGCCCGGTCGATCGCCCGCGACTCGAAGTAAGCTTCCGACTCGCCGTCCGCGCCGCCCGACGTCGCGGACGGCGCCACCTTCTTCCGTCACGCCATGCCTGCCCGTCACGACAAGCGCGCTTCCACCGCGAAGCCTCTCGATTTCCCGACGCTGGACGACAAGCTGTGCTTCGCGCTGTACTCGAGCTCGCTCGCGATGCTCCAGAGCTACAAGCCGCTGCTGGCCGAGATCGGGCTCACCTACCCGCAGTACCTGGTGATGCTGGCGCTGTGGGAGGAGGACGGCATCACGATCAAGCGGCTCGCCGAGCGCGTGGGACAGGATCCCGGATCGGTGACACCGCTGGTCAAGCGCCTCGAGGAATCCGGATTCCTCGCGCGCAACCGCGCCCCCGACGACGAGCGCAACCTCAGCATCGACCTGACGCGCGAAGGTCGCGCCCTCCAATCCAAGGCGGAGCGCGCGAGCGGCAGGTTCGCGCGGGCCTGCAACCTGGGCCTGGCCGAGGGTGGCGAGCTGCGCGACCAGTTGCAGCTTCTCGCGAGGACGCTGCGCTCGGCGGGCTCCTGATCCGGTCGAGGCCCGCAGCCGCGAGCCCGCCCCGGGGACCGCGTCAGGAGATCAGCCCGGCCAGCGCGCCCTCCAGGGCGCCTCCCGCCAGCACGCACAGCATCCAGAGCACGACGAAGACCGACACTTCCACGAGCGCCGGATGCCAGACGTGCCGATGGAGGCCCGCGCGCGCGAAGAGCTTGCGCCCGAGGAGCGTCAGCGTCGCGGCCACGAGGGCGGTGGCCAGCCCGGTGTCCACGAACACGCCGAAGAGGCTGATGTCGGCATTCATGAGGTGCTCTCCTTCGACACGGTCGGCGCCGCGGCCACCGGAAACAGCGTGACTCGCAGTCCGGTCGCCGCGGTCAGGGCCTGCAGGCGTGCCGGGCCCGGCGGTTCATCCATCAGCGCGGCAATGGCCGCGTCCAGGCTGGCGAGCAGGCGCGGCTCGCGCGGGTGCCCGGCGTGCCGCAGCAGGCCGCGGAAGTGCCGCCCCACCTGTCCCAGGGCCTCGAGGACGATGCCTCTCGTCGAGGCCGCCACGCCGTGGAGCGCATCGCGCAGCTCGATCACCTCGACGCCCGCGCGAAGATCGTCCAGGACCGTGGCCGCCTTCGCCCGGGCGAGGCCCTCGACGCGAGCCATGCGCGGCAGGAGCAGCCCCAGGCGATCGAGCATCCTGCTCGCCCAGCGGTGGCGTTGCTCGCCGGAGCCGCCGCCGGCCAGGTCGGCCAGCTCACCCCAGCCCGCCCGCACGAGCCGCCAGACGCTGTGCTCGACGCTCACCACGCGGATCAGGGAGACCACGATCAGGGTCACGACGCTCCCGAGCAGCGTCCCGATGGCCACTCCGGTGAACGAGACGAAGTCCGCGCCGTACGCCGGCTGCACGGAGATGAGGCTCTGCGAGATCAGCGCGAAGCCCAGCGCGGACAAGCCGAGGCTCGGGGTGGCGAGGAACAGGCCCGTCAGGAAGAAGAGCGGCCCGATGGCCAGCGCGAGGAGCGCGAAGCCGTCGATCGCCGGCAGGATGCCGAACACGTAGGCGGCCGCGACCGGGATGGCGATCACCGTCGACGCCAGCATGCCGCGCAGCAGCGGCCGTGGATCGTCGAAGGCGACGAAGATCGAGGCCGACGCGCTCGCGATCCCCACGGCGAACGCGCCCTGGCTCCATCCCAACACCCAGCACAGCATCGACGAGGCGATCACCGCCACGCCCGCCGCCAGACCCGACCACGCCGCCAGCCCGACATCGACGTGCAGCGGGCGGCGCTCGGCCTCGGCCATCATGCCCTCGATGCGCTCGTCCTTCGCCGCCGAGGGATCGCGAAGCGCGGTCGCCAGGGCCTGGGCATCCCGCCAGGCTTGCACGAGTTCGCCCAGGCGCTGCCGCAGGCCGGTGAGGGCCGGATCCTCCGGCGGTGCGTCGGGATCGAAGGCCGGTACGGCGTCCGCCGCCCTCCCTTCGAGCCGATGCCCTTCGATGGCATCGCGGGCCCCTTCGAGAGGGCGAGTCACCGGGGCGGACAGCGACGCGTTCGAACGCGCTGCCGAGACCCTCTCCTCGATCCCCGTGATCCGCGGCAGGAGCGAACCCAGTTGACGCTCGAGCGCGCGCAGCGCGGCGACGTGCCGCGAAGACACGCCCGACTCGATCCTGGAGTTGCTCGCCAGAGTCCGGAGCTCGGCGAGATCCGCCGCCACCTTCTGGCGCGCCGACCGTTCCGCCGCCGCGACCGGCTCGGGCGCGAGGCCGCGCAGGATCCAGGTGCGGGCCTCCTCCAGCATGCGATCCACCTTGCCGAGCACCAGGGGTTCGAGGCTGCGCGGGGCGACCAGGCCGTGGACGAGGGCCGCGCAGGCGCCGCCGAGAAGGATCTCCTCGGCACGCGCCACCGCGAGGTCGAACAGGTTGCCCGGATCCGTCCCGGCCAGGGGCAGGCCGACGAGAGCGACCGTGTATCCCGACAGGAGGAACGCATACCCGCGCGGCGTGCGATCGAGCAGCGAGACGAAGACGCACAGCGCGATCCACGCGGCCATCGCGCCGATCAGGAAGACGGGCGTGCTCGCGAACGCGGGAATGATGACGAGTGCCGCCGCCACGCCGACGAGCGTGCCGGCCATGCGATGGAGCGCGCGCGTCGCCGCGGCGCCCGCCGCCCCGGCCAGGGGTTGGCTGACGAGGAAGACCGTCAGGCCCGCCCAGCCCGGGTTCGCCATGTTCTCGCTCGCGGCGATGAAGATCGCGACGAGTGCCGCCAGCATGCACTTGAGGCCGAAGGCCACCGCTCGCCCATCGAGTTCCGACATGGTCGCACCTCGCTCAATGGGCGGCCACGCGGGTCGCGTCCGTGGACGCGGCCGCCGCGTCATCCGCCTGCTGCCATCCGCCGCCGAGCGCCAGGAACAGGTTGACCTGATCGGCGGCGAGCTTAGAGTCGGCCGCAGCGATGCCCTGCTCGACGCTCGCGAGCGTGCGGTCGGCGTCCAGGGCGGGCAGGAAGCCCGTGCGGCCGGCGGCGAAGAGGCGATGGCTGTCGTCGGCCGCCCGCCGCGCGCGCTCGCGTGCCTCGTCGAGGATGTCGCGCCGCTCGCGATCCCGTGCGTAGACCTCCAGCGCGCTCTCGGTCTCCTTCAGCGCGCCCAGCACCACGCCGTCGAAGCGCGCGAGGCTGGCGTCGAAGTCGGCGTCGGCGCCGCGGATGCGCGCCTGGGTGCGGGTGCGATTGGGAAACTCCCACGAGATGAGCGGACCCACGGAGAACTTGAAGGTGTCGTCCTCGAACGCGTGCGAGAGCGCCCCCGCCGAGCCGAGCGACGCGCCCAGCACGACCTTGGGATAGAGATCCGCCTTCACGACGCCGATGCGCGCCCACGCGCCCTGCACCTCGAACTCCGCGCGCCGCACGTCGGGCCGCCGGCGGAGCAGCGCCGCGCCGTCGCCGACCGGCAGCGCGCGTTCGAGTCCCGGCTCCTGCACGCAGGTCTCGACGGCCTCGGAGAAGTCCGCGGGCGTCTCCCCGGTCAGCACCGCAAGGCGATGGATCGCCACCTGGCGCTGCGCCTCGAGCCCGGGCAGCGTGGCCTTCACCTGCTGCTCCTGCACGATCGAGCGATCGGTGTCCTGGGTCGTCGCGCGGCCATGCTCGGCGAGCGTGCGGGTCAGCGCCGTGCTGCGCGCCTGCAGGCCCAGCAGCCGCTGCGCGACGCCGATCTCCCGCCCGGTGGCGCAAACCTCGAGGTACGCCCGGGTCGTCTCCGCGGCCACCGTGACGCGCACCGCGTCCCGGGCCGCGACCGCGGCGCCCACGTCCGCGCCGGCGGCGTCGATGCTGCGCGCGATCT
>Ga0209051_1001675_pt1 | contig 17855 bp, 19 predicted proteins | sample AraplaCvi_mMS_r2_2_FD_184286 | JGI IMG/M metagenome (GOLD analysis project Ga0209051, IMG submission 184286) | Arabidopsis root microbial communities from North Carolina, USA - plate scrape MF_Cvi_mMS_r2 (SPAdes) (version 2) | ecosystem: Host-associated > Plants > Roots > Endosphere | place...
GGCGATGTCGGCGATCGATGCGGCGGCTCCCCGCTCGGCGAACTCCGCCTCGGCCGCGGCGAGGAGCAACTCACGGTTGCGACTTGCGTCCGCGCGGAGCGGGCGCTCAGGGGACGGCACCGTGAAATCCTACCAAGTCAACCGCGGTCGTCTTGGGCCCTCGGCATCGCCTGCACCCCAGGAATCCTCAGGCCTGGTCGTTGTTCTTGTACGCCCCCCAGCCGTGCACGCGGTCGACGTCGACGAGTGCGCTGACTCGGTCCCGGTCTCGCCGTGGGTAGGGCCTTCCGGCGTAATGGGTCGACACCGCGTCGATGTCGGTCATGTCGACGTCGTCGTAGATGTCCACCACACGGCCGATCAGCGTGATGTGGGTATACCAACTGGCTTCGTCGAGCACGGTGAGTGACACCCTGGGGTCTCTTCGCATGTGTTCCAGTCGCTTACGGCCGACATCCATGTTGACCAAGATGCGATCACCTCGGAGCAGGTACCACGTTGCGGCCGAAACTGGTTGCCCGTCTGAGCGAATGGTGCTGATGACCGCGGGGTTGGGCTTGGCCAGCATGTCCCTTTCGGCGTCCGTCAGGTTCGTCGACGTCATCGAATTTCCTCCTTAGGGTTGGTGTCGAGCGACGTAATAATCTGCGCCGGTGAGTCTTTCGTTTGAAACCTCACAGCCGCAGCAGACGTGTCGCATTCTCGTAGCCGATCTTGTGGCGATCGGCTTCGGAGATGGAGCACGACTCGAACCATTCGGATGCCTCGGCCATGTCTTCGTAGGGGTAGTCGACGGAGAACATGATCCGGTCCGAGCCCATGGTCTCCATCGCGCAGTGCAGGGCCGTGGTGCTGTAGTTACCCGACGTGGTGATCCAGATGTTGCGCCGGAGGTAGTCCTGCAGGCGGAGTTCGACCTTGTCCTTGCGGGGACTGTGTTCGAAGCAGTGCTGAATGCGCCACGCCTCGAAGGGAATCGTCTCGCCAAGGTGGCCGATGATCACCTGGGCGGTGGGGAAGCGGTCGAAGACCCCGCCGTAGACGATCCGGAGCATGTGGACGGCGGTCTCCGGTGCATAGCCGAACACCATGCCCTGCAGCTCGTCATGGCCTTGGTACATCCGGCGTTGGTAGGAGACACGGGGATGGATGTACACCGGCACGTCGAGCGCGGTCACCGCCTCCCACAGCGGGGTGTACCGGTCGTCGTCGAGGTAGACGAGGTTGTCTTCGGTGTGCTGTTGAGCGAAGCCGTTGAACAGAACCCCCTTGAAGCCAAGCTTGGTGACGCAACGTTCCAACTCGGCGGCACCCTGCTCGGGATCGTGCATGGAGATGCTGGCGAACCCGCCGAACCGGTCGGGGTGCAGGCTCACCTGCCCGGCGAGATAGTCGTTGACCGTGGTGGCCGCATCCTGCGCCTCCTTGGGATCGAGGATGTGCTCGATTCCGGGGCAGGTCAGCGAGTTCACGGCGAACCGGATACCGGCCTCGTCCATGGCCGGGAGGCGAGTGTCCTCGAAGTCGAACAGGCGGGGACCGACGGCGTCGATGTATTGCTGGTTCAACGCGTTCTCTTCCCGGTGCCAGTCCCAATTGGGATTCCCGTTCTGGTCGAGTGTCATCGCCGCCTTATGGGCGAACGCCTCCTCCAGTGCGATCTTTGGCAGCTGCGGGCGCGCGGCCGGCACGTTCATGGTGGGCAGGGGTGCAACGGACATGGTCGATCTCCTCATTCATTGGACAACTGTTGGACGTTGGTGGGTTCGAGGCAGACGTCAGTCGTGCTTGAGCGTGTGCCCCTGGGACAGGGCGGTTTCGGCGATGTGGACGGCGTTCTGACAACCGGTTTCCGGTCTTGGTGCGGTGCGCTCGTCTCACCCGCCCGGGCGCTACTCCGCCGGTGCGGCGCGGACGGGTTCGAAGGCGCGTGACCACGTCTCGACCTGGTCGAGCATCTTCGACAACGCACGTGGCTGCCAGGAGCCGGGCGTGAAGGTGGACGATTTCTCGAAATCGGTCCGAAAGGACAGGGCCACCTGTTCGCTGACGTCCGCGATCTGCAACTCCCCGAGGATGAGTCGGAGTTGTTCGGCGGCGCGGGCACCACCGGGATCGCCGCCGCCGTAGCTGACGATGCCGGCGGCCTTGTCGTTCCACTCGCCGTAGACGAAGTCGAGAGCATTCTTCAGCACACCCGAGATGCTGTGGTTGTACTCCGGCGTGACGAAGACGTAGCCGTCGAACTCGGCGACCGTCGCCGCCCAAGCCCGGGTGTGCTCGTGCTGGTACAGGCCCATCGTGGGTGGCATGGGCTCGTCGAGGTTGGGCAGTGGCACGTCGGCGAGGTCGATCAGCGCGTAATCTGCGGTGCCCCGCGCGGAGGCCTGGTGGAGGACCCATTGCGCGACCGCTGCGCCTCGTCGGCCTGGGCGGGTACTTCCGAGGACGATGGCGATCTTCGTCATGGTCGTTCCTTTGGTGTCGTCGTGACGGGGGTTCGGAATTCAGGTGGTGGTCGCGCGGATGGCCTCGCGAAGGAGGTCCACGACGGCCTTGGGCTCTGCGAGCATCACCAGGTGTGAAGCGTCGACCTCGCGAACGGTCATGAAGGCACGGGTGTAGCCGAATCGTTCGACGTCCGGGTTGATCGCGCGGTCGGCCGTAGCAATCAGGCCCCAGGAGGGCTTCACGCGCCACGCCGCGACCGTCGCCTTCTCGGTGAAGGCTGCGGCGGCCAGTGGGCGTTGGGAGACGGCCAGGACTCGGGACGAAGCGGGATCCACGCCGCCGGCCAGCACGGCGGGAAATTGCTGGACATCGACGGACACGTCGGTGCCGTCGTCCTGGCCGGGCTGCGAAAAGGGTTGGTAGACAAGTGCTGACGCCAGGTCCGAGTCGGGGAATCTGGACTGCAGCTCGCCGATGCTCTCGCCTTGGTCCAGCGCGTATGCGGCCAAGTAGACCAGGCCGACGACGTTGTCTTCGAGGCCGGCGACGGTGATCACCGCGCCGCCGTAGGAATGGCCGACCAAGAGGACGGGACCGGGGATCTGACGGACGACGGAGGCGATGTAGGCCGAGTCGCCACTCAGGCTGCGATTGGGTACGGCGGGGACGACGACGGAGTGGCCGTCGTCGAGAAGCTCGGAGACGACGGGCGCGAAGCTGGATGCGTCGGCGAAGGCGCCGTGAACGAGAACGAGGGTGGGCTTGGTGGACATGACGACGACGCTATGGGCCAGACGGGTGGTGCAGCATCGGGGAATACCACGATGTCTCGAGCGCGCGACGGCATGCGGGGAACCCGCGAAAGGGGTTGCCCGACCTAGTCTTCGTGCGTCACGATGCCAGGCCAGAGCACGTCGACCACCCGTTCGGCGAGATTGGTCTCCGTCGGCTCGGCGCGCAAGAATGCCGCGTAATAACTGCCGAAGCACATCGTGGCCACCGTGTGTCGATCGAGGTCTTCCCGTATCTCTCCACGCGTCTGGAGTTCGGCGAGGACGCCTTCGACCAAGAGCACCCGGGGCTTGACGGCCTCCTCCACCAGGACCGCGAGAAGCTCGGGGGTACGCATGGACTCGCCCATGAAATTGCCGACGAGGACCATCGCGTCCGGGTTGAAGTAGCACGGGTCGACGCGCCTGACGGCCTCGACGAACGCCGGCCGCCCTCCGAGCTGCGTCAGTTCGTCAAGGGGATACTGATCCCGCTGGGCACGGAAGCCCCAGTCGAGTGCGTCGACGGTCAGCTGAAGTTTGTTGCCCCAGCGGCGATAGATCGTCGGCCGGGACACCCCCGCGTCACGGGCGACATCACCGATCGTCATGCCGGCGTAGCCGTCGAGGATGAGACGCCGGCGGGTGGCGTGGACGATCGCCTCGTCCAGTTCTGGGTCCCGGGGGCGGCCGCCACGGGACTGGCCCGACCCCACCTCATCGGAGACGACTGCGGGGGCGTCTTTCATGAGCTCATTCTGACGCCTGTTCGCGCAGCGCCTTCACGGGACATCCCCTTACTCTCACGAGTTGATTACGTTACAGTACGTATACGTAACGATACCTGTTGTGTCGTCGCCACCCGCCGTCATCCGGCTCGGGGCCGTCACCGACCCGAGGAGCCCAATGAATGCACGCGACGACCGCTCAGCGGAACTCTTCGGGACGTCGTCGACCCCGGGGACGGCGGCGCAACGGCGACCTTGCTCGGAGCTCTTCTCAGCCGCCACCACCACTACCCACCCACCAGGCATGACGCCGAGCCCCGGCCACGCCCTCACATCGGTTGCGGAGGGTGAACGCCGCGTACTGCTGTCAGAGGTCGGCCGCTCGTTGTCGAGCTCGGGTGGTCGCGTCCTGTTGATCGGGGAGCCGGGGGTGGGCAAGTCGACGGTCTTGGCAGAGGTGACTCGTCAGGCAGAAGCAACTGGCGCGTTGGTCATTCGAGGCCGCCCTCCATCTCCCTCCGATCCGTTCAGTGGGCTCGTCGACCTTCTCGCCGACGTGGACGAGACGGAACTCGACGGTGTGGCGACAGCGCAGCGACGGGTGTTGCGCACCTTAAGGGCGCCTGAGACCCGCCTCTTGGAGCTGCCGGATCGAACGGCGCTGCGACTCGTGGTCATGGGTTTGTTTCGGGCCCTTCAGCGTTCCCGGTTCGTCGTCGTCTCCGTCGACGACTGGCCACGGCTCGACGTCGAATCCGCCTCCCTCTTGCGCGATCTCGTCACACGCGCCACGGAAGGGAATGGCCTGTCATTGGTGGCCACCCAAGCCGTCGACGCACGCCTGTCTGGTCGGCAGCCCACGATCGACCGGGCGATCTTCCTCCCAGGGTCCGTTCACGTGGTGCGCCCATTGAGCGTCCACGGGCTGGCCGACGTGCTCGCGACGTGGAGGGGAGAGACGCTGCCCCCCGATCAGGTGGCGTCTGTGTATCAAGCCGTCGGCGGCAACCCCTCGTGGGCCATGGAACTGCTGGATCAGTCGTTGGGTGGCTTGCAGGCGACCGATTTCGGGCCTGCTCTGCCGAAGTCGGTGGCCGACGTCGCCTTGGAGCGCGTGCGACGGCTTCCGGCGCCCGTTCTTCGGGTGGTGGCGGCGTGCGCGGCCATGCGTGGCGCGTCGGCCAAGACGGTCATCGAGCTCTCGGACACGGACTGCCCGACGGTGATCGAGGCGACCGAGGAGGGGGTAATAGCTTGGCGGGGCGAACAACTCGAACTGGCTCACCCGTTGCTGGGTGCAGCGGCCCTGAAGGTCGTGGGATTGCGCGCTCAGCTGGAGTTGCACGCCCGGGCCGCGGAGGCGGCGCGTGACCTGGGCGAGAGGGCCTGCTTGCTGGACCGAGCGGCCTTGCCGGGACCGGACGGAATCGTCGCCGCCGCACTGGGCGCGGCCTCCGAACAGGCGTGGGCTGCAGGTGCCATCGCGCCTGCCTTGGCCCATGCCTGCCGAGCGCTGGCGCGCACTGCGCCTGGATCCGCGGAGCATGCTCGCAGGTCCGTCGCGGTAGCCGAGGTCGCAACGGCATCGGGTTGGTTCGACCAAGCCGCCGCAGTCTTGGCCGACCTCGACTCGTCATCGATGGAGTTGGACCTCCTCGACCGCGCACTGCCAGTGCTCGTCGTCGCCCTCGGCGCCCGGGGCGACGACCTCGTCGGAAGGATCTTGGCGACGTGGGCCGAAGGGGTTCGTCAGGACACCGTCCGCTGGGCCATGGTGGACGTCCGCAGGGTCTCCGAAGGCGACCCGGCCCCGGCACGCGAGAAGCGGGCACGCCGTGCTCTGGACCAGATGACCGGAGCCGACGTTCCAGGCGCCCGGCACCGGGCCTTGACACTGCTGCTCGTCGCGCGATTGGACCTGGGGCATGGCCTGGACTACGCCGTCCTAGATCACATGCGCGCCCTGGAAGACCAGCTGCCGAATCTTGCGCTGGTCGACACCGCGGATGCCGTCGAAGGCGTTCACGCCTATCGTGTCGGAGAGTTCGAGGTGTCTCGCCACCTTCTCGCCAATTTGGTGAAGCGCGCCGAGAGCACCAATGATCCACCGACCGCCGCGGTGTTCCGCACTCACCTCGCGCTGGTCGAGCTGACCAGCGGCCACCAGGCATGTGCAGCGGCTCTGCTCGAGCCGTCCGGTGGGGACCTCTCTCCGGTACCCGTGCCGCCACCCATCGCGGTGGAAGCCATGGCGGCGTTGGCGTTGGCGCGCGGTGACCTCGAGGGACTGGAACAGGCCTTGGCGCAACCGTTCGCAAAGAAGAACGCCCTGTCCGAGCAAGTCGTCCGCCTGGTGATGCGAGCGGCTTGGGCTGCGGCACAGGATGACTGGGCAGGCGCGTTGCCACTCCTGTCTGAAGCGCTCCAGTTGACCGTCGAGTACGGCGTCGACGAGCCAGGCCGCCGACTCTGGTTGGACGCGATGCTCGGGCGTGGCCTGGTCACACTCGACCGACTTGCTGAGGCCGAGGAAATCGCGAGTCGGCTCGAGGGGCTGGGCTCGGCAGGCCGACGGCCCGCAATGCGCGGGCATGCGTTGCGACTACGGGGACTCATCTCGGCCGCCTCAGGGGACCTGACGACCGCGCAGGAGCAGCTTCACGGAGCGGCCCAGCTGATGGAAGAAGGTCAGGTGCCCGGCGACCACGCCCGGTGTCTGCTAGATCTCGGCAGAGTGCTGCGGCGTCGCCGCGCACGCAAGGAGTGCCGGCGCGTTCTGGCGCAGGCAGCTGCCATCGCCCACCGCACCGGCGACCAACCCCTGCTCTCGCTCGTCGAACGCGAGCTCGGCCATTCCGGCCGTGCCGCGACGCCAGACGCTCTCACTCCAGCCGAACGCCGCGTTGCCCTGGCCGCGGCCCAAGGTCTCAGCAACCGGGAGATCGCCCTAGAGTGCTTCGTCACCGTCCGCACGGTCGAAACCCAGCTGACCAGCGTGTACCGCAAACTCGGCGTGCGCTCGCGTAGTCAGCTGGTCGCACGGCTGCCTGCAGACCCACGCGTCACACCGAACACGGGCTGACGACGAGACATTCGGGCACGAGGTCCACTTTCGTGGCCTCCTCGTCCAACTACGTGGTGTCGGCTCAGGCCGCCGTTGCCGAGACTGTAACCAGTCCACTTCGAACACGGGAGGCATGGATGTCCACGCACACTCTGGACTCAGAGCTGATGTTGCGTCGCGCGTCGCTACGCGTGACCGCCCAACGGCGCGCCGTCCTCCACGCCTTGGCGCTGCACCCGCATGTCGACGTCAGATCGTTGAAGACGTTGGTACACGCAGAGATTGGTGCGGTCTCCAAGCAAGCACTCTACGACGTCGTGGGTGCCCTCGTCGGTGCCGGGCTGGTCCGCAGGGTCGGGATGCCCGGATCGGCGTCGCTGTTCGAGCTCGAGAACGGCGACCACCACCACACGGTGTGTCGCACGTGTGGCGAGCTGGAGGACGTCGGGGGTGTCATCGCCGAGCTGCCCCGTCTGACGTCACCTACCGAGAAGGGTTTCGTGGTCGACGAGACCGTCGTGACCTTTCGGGGCACATGCGGATCGTGCAGGGAGAAAACCGTCGGCGGCGCTCAGACGCCGTCACCAATGAAGGAGAACATCTGATGGCGTTCGAGGAGAACACCGAACCGTTGACTACCGCGGCGGGCGCGCCGGTGGTGGACAACCAGAACAGCATGAGCGCCGGGCCGAGGGGTCCGCTACTGCTCCAAGACCTGTGGTTGATCGAGAAGCTAGCGCACTTCAGCCGGGAGGTCATACCGGAGCGGCGGATGCATGCCAAGGGTGCAGGTGCCTTCGGAACCTTTCGAGTGACCCACGACATCTCCGCGTTCACCAAGGCCGCGATCTTCGCGAAGGTCGGGAACACGTGTGAGATGTTCGCCCGGTACTCCACCGTCGCCGGCGAGCGGGGTGCCGCCGACGCCGAGCGCGACATCCGTGGGTTTGCCTTGCGGTTCTACACCGCAGAAGGCAACTGGGACGTGGTGGGTAACAACACCCCGGTGTTCTTCCACCGCGACCCGTTGAAATTCCCGGACCTCAACCGTGCGGTCAAACGTGACCCACGTACCAATCTCCGTGATCCCGAGAACAACTGGGGGTTCTGGGCGGGACTGCCGGAGTCTCTGCACCAGGTCACCTACGTGATGGGTGACCGAGGTATCCCTGCGTCGTATCGGCACATGCATGGGTTCGGTTCCCACACCTTCAGTCTGATCAACGCTGCCGGCGAACGGCACTGGGTGAAGTTTCACTTCCGCACCCAGCAGGGCATCGAGAACCTTACCGACGACCAAGCGCGGGCCGTCATCGGAGAGGATCGAGAGTCCCACGGTCGCGACCTGTTCGAGGCCATCGAGCGCGGCGAGTTCCCGCGGTGGAAGCTGTTCATCCAGGTGATGCCCGAGAGCGACGCCCTGACCTACCGCTTCCATCCGTTCGATCTGACGAAGGTGTGGAGTCAGCGGGACTACCCGTTGATGGAGGTCGGTGAGTACGAGCTGAATCGCAACCCCGACAACTACTTTGCCGATGTCGAGCAAGCCGCATTCACCCCGGCCAACCTGGTCCCCGGCATCTCCTACAGCCCGGACAAGATGTTGCAGGGCAGGCTGTTCTCCTATGGGGATGCCGCCCGGTACCGAGTGGGGGTGAACCACCATCAGATCCCGGTGAACTATCCGCGGGCCGCGAATCTGGTCAACACCTACCACCGCGACGGGGCCATGCGGGTGGACGGCAATCAGGGCGGCGTCCCGGGTGTCGAGCCCAACAGCTACGGGCGGTGGCCTGATCAGCCCGCCTATGCCGAACCGCCGCAGTCCATCGGAGACACCGCTGACCACTTCGATTTTCGCGCCGACGATGACGACTACTTCCAACAGCCGGGGGATCTCTTCCGGCTGATGGACGGGGAGGCGCAGCAGCGGCTGTTCGACAACACCGCCCGCTCGATCAAGGGCGCGCGTCCCGTCACCGTGAACCTGCACATCGCCAACTGCACCCGCGCCGATCCCGCGTACGGGGAAGGCGTCCGCAAGGCCTGCGAAGCCAACGGAGCGCTGTAAACGACGCACCGGGCCCGCGTGTGACCGACGGTCACACGCTGTGTCCACCGTCGGCCATCAGCAACTGGCCCGTGATGAAGGACGCCCTCGACGAGGCGAGGAACACGATGGCCTCGGCGATCTCGGTCGTTCTGCCAAGTCGACCCAGCGGTAACGACTCGGCAGCGTGGTCGAGCATGTCCCGGATGGCCGGATCGCGCCGCATCGTGGTGACCATGCCGCCGTCGACGATCCCGGGACCCACCGCGTTCGCCCGGATGCCGTTGCGCCCCTCTTCGGCGGCGAGCTGACGAATCATCGTCGCCACGGCCGACTTTGGCGTTGCCGACATGGTGTTGGCGGGCACGGTCCGCGCGATGGAGGACGCCACGACCGCGACGACGGACCCGCCGCCGCCCGAGCGCAACGCCGGCACGGTCGACTTGGCGACGTTGAAGAAGCCGACGACGTCGGTGTCGAGCACGTCGCCGAGGTCCATCACGCTGAGTTCGGCGAGCGGGCCGGTGCTGAAGTGCCTTCCGGTCGCCACGACGACGGTGTGGATGCGACCGTGTGCGGCGAGGGCGACCTCGACCACCGACTGCGTCGAGCTGGGATCGGTGATGTCGCAGGCGATTGCGGTGGCCTGCCGTCCGCTCGTGCCCATCGACTCGGCCAATTGCTCGGCGTCGGCGCGGCGTGAGCCGTACGTGACGACGACGTCGGATCCGCGCTGGACCAGCAGTGCCGCCGTGGCCGCGCCCATTCCACCGGAACCACCGAAGACGAGAGCACAGCCGGTGTCGGGGAAGTCGCCGTGCGCCAACAAGTTCGAAGCGTTCACCGGATTCCCCTCTCCAGCCCCTCGAATGGCGTGGATGTGGTTGGCGGCATGGGTGCTCGCACCTGTGATTCCTCCTTCAGTCGAGTACCGTCGGAGGTTAGTGGACGCCCACGTCCACTTCCGCGAAGTGAGAGACGGGGTCGGTGAGATGCCTCGAATGTTGGGTTCCGACGCTCGGGACAATCGCGATCGGGTGCTCGTGGCGGCGCGCGAGCTGTTCGCCGAACACGGGCTCGACGTCACCATGCGGGAGGTCGCTCGCCGGGCAGACGTCGGTCCGGCCACCCTCTACCGGCGCTTTCCCACCAAGGTCGACTTGGTCGACGCGGCGTTCGCCGACGAAACGAGACTGTGCGAAACGATCATCGAGGACGGATGCGCCGACCGCGATCCGTGGCGCGGGTTCTGCTCGGTCATCGAGGGCCTCTGTGTGCTCAACGGCCGCAATCAAGGCTTCGTCCTTGCGTTCACGTCGGCCAACGTGGAACCCCCCGATCATGCGGATCGCCGCCGCGCCGCACTACAGTCCCTCGCGGCCCTGGGCCGCCGCGCGCAGGCCGCTGGTGCGCTGCGTCCGGACTTCACCATCGACGATCTCGTCCTCGTGCTTCTGGCTGGGCGCGCGCTGGGCTCGCTACCCCAAGAGAAGCGGGAGGCGGCGACGCGGCGTTTCGCCGCCCTGGCCGTCGACGCGTTCCGCGCACCGGCCGCGCCTCCCGAAGGTCACGCGGCCCACTAGGCGCGAGATGAACCCCGCGCGGTCGTGGGGGGCCGAGCCGTTGCCCCCCTAGCCAGTGGATGCGGCTCGACACTGGCAGTCGACGCACACCAACACGCAAAAAGGGGCCCGCCATGATCACCGCGCACGGCGTCGACGTCCACCATGGTCGGGCGTTGGTCGACGCCGCCGAGTCGGTTCGCATCGGCTACACCGTCGCCACCCCAGCTGAACCGACGAAGACGGTCGTACTCCTCCACGGCGCGCCTCAGACCCGCTACGAGTGGCGCAAGGTCATGGTGCCGCTCGCGCTCGCCGGTTACCGCGTGGTCATGCCCGACTATCGCGGTGCCGGGGCATCGGACAAACCCCGCGGCGGCTACGACAAATGGACCATGGCCGGTGACATTCACTCTCTGGTGCGCGGGGCACTGGGAGTGCAGGAGCCGGTGTCGCTCGTCGGTCACGACCTCGGGTCGACACTGGCTCTGAGTTTTGCCCTGCGCTACCGCGACGACGTCGTCAGTGCCACGTTCATGGAGGCTCCGCTTCCGGGAACCGATTACTACCAACGGCGTATGGCTCAGAAGTCGGCCTGGCAGTTCTCCTTTCACGCCAACCCCGACGTCGCGGTCTACCTCGTGCACGGACGCGAACGTTGGTACGTCACCCGGTTCTTCGACGAGTTGACCTACCAACCGGATGCGATCTCAGGTGACGACCTCGACGTCTACGCCCGCGCGTACGAGGCGCCAGGTGCCATCCGCGCGATGTGTGAGGTCTACCGGGAACTGGACCGGGACGCCGAGGACAACCGGGCCGCGCTGCGAGACCACGGCAAGCTCACCATTCCCGTGCTGGCCTCCGGAGGCGCGGCCAATCCGCTTGCCGAGAACTTTCGGTCGATGTGTGACGAGGTCGCCGATGCGGTGACGGGTCGACTCGTACCGGACTGCGGGCACTGGGTGGCCGAGGAACAGCCGGAGTACTTCACCACGATGTTCTGCGAGTTCGACGCGGCCGCGCGGATGTGACGGGTGGGCGCCACTCTGGGGGGGTGCATTGCTCCCCCCGAGGGTCACGGGCTCGCACTTAGCGTGGTCGTAGTGGCCTTGCCGGCTCGCGCGAACGGGGTCGGCGAGCCACGTCGGAACTGGAGAAAGTGGAGGTAAGTGATGACGAACGTGATTCCCCGAACGATCGAGATTGCCGGCAAGACGGTGTCCCGCTTGGGTTTCGGCTCGATGCGGTTCACGGGGCGCGGTATCTGGGGTGAGCCAGGGGACCGCGACGAGTGCATTGCCGTCGCCCGTCGTGCGGTCGACCTGGGTGTGCAGTTCATCGACACGGCCGATTCCTACGGTCCGCATGTCGCCGAGGAGATCCTGCGTGAGGCGCTGCATCCGTACCCCGACGACATCGTGATCGCCACCAAGGCGGGGCTGACCCGAAATGGACCCGACGTCGTCGACACGGACTCCGGGCCCAAGCGCCTGGGGCCGGCGGCGTGGCCACCGGTCGGACGCCCCGAATACCTGCGGCAGCAGGTGCTGATGAGCATGCGCCGCTTGCGGGTCGACCAGATCGATCTGCTGCAGCTCCACCGAGTAGATCCGAAAGTGCCACTTGCAGACCAAATCGGTGAACTCAAGGCACTGCAGGACGAGGGCAAGATCCGAGAGATTGGCATGTCGCAGTGCACGGTGGCGCAACTGGAGGAGGCGCGCCGCATCGCTGACATCGTGAGCGTCCAGAGCCGGTTCAACGTCATCGACCGCAGTGCCACGGAGATGCTGGAGGTGTGCGAACGGGACGGAATCGCGTTCATCCCGTGGGCGCCGGTCGCCCAAGGTGGGCTGGCGGACGCCCACGAGGCACTCGCCGACATCGCTCGCGCGCACGGATCCAGTGTGGGGCAGGTGGCGATCGCGTGGCTGTTGCAGCTCTCACCGGTCATGCTGCCCATCCCCGGTACGTCTCGGCGGACCCATCTGGAGGAGAACGTGGCTGCTGCCGCACTGCGATTGACCGCGGAACAGGTCGAGCGGCTCACGGCGGCTTCGGCCTGACTCGAGCTAGGTGGACACCGGGGAGTCCGTGAGGGTCTCCAGCCGGGCGACGGCGTTGGGGAAGGGCTCCTCGTCGAGTGCGCAGTAGACGAACAATCGCTGGTCGGGTGCGTCTGCCAGCTCGAGTGCTTCGAAGTGCAGGCGCAGTTCGCCGAGCTGTGGGTGATGAAAGAGTTTGTCCTCGCCGGAACGCGGACGGACGTGATGTGTCGCCCACAGCTCGGTGAACACCGAACTCTGGGGCGAGATTTCGTCGACGGTCTCGGCGACGCGGTCGTCCCCGGGGAATCGGGCCAGGCCCCAGCGGAGGTTCCCGACCACCTGAGTGGCGACGTGGTGCCAGTCTGGGTAGAAACTCCGAGCGGCAGGGTCGAGGAACACCATTCGGGCGAGGTTGTCGGTGTCGGCGAAGCCGCTGTACATCGCGCGGCCGGTCGCGTTGATGGCCAGGATGTCGAGGCCGAGATCCACGGCGTACGCCGGTACACGCAGACCACGGTCGAGGATGAGCTGGACGCCCACGGACGCGGCGGGGGACGCGTGAGCCGGTCCCGCTAGGGGCGTGGGATGGACCAATGAGATGAGGTACGCGGTCGCGTGCGTGTCGAGGCGCAGCGCTCGGGCGAGCGCACGAAGCACCTGTAGCGACGGGCGATGCTCTCGACCTTGTTCGAGCCGTCGGTAGTAATCGGTGCTCAAGCCGGCCAGGAGCGCCAGCTCTTCCCGGCGAAGGCCCTGAACCCGCCGGCCGTCGCCGGGTACGAGGCCAGCGTCCTGCGGGCTCAGCGCGTGCCGCCTCGCCCTCAAGAAGGACGAGAGCTCAGCCGACCGATGCGTGGTGGCGCCATCCATGGTGGTCATCATCGCAGCCGGCAGCGATGCGTGCGGTTCGGTAGTTCACTGAAGCGGTTCGGGTGTGAAGGTGACATCGACGCCGCCCACGGTCATCGTGACCTGACCTTCGATCAGCATGACTTGCGCCGACACCCGTCGGTCGACGGTCTGAGCCAGTTGCTGCACCGGCTGATGCGGTATCCGGACCACCGACAGGTTCGGCAGCCCCGCCACCTTGGGTCCGACCGTGCGCCACCATGTGGCGACACCGGCGGCAAAGGGAAACAGGTGCACCTGGTCGGCCTGGCTGGCCGCCTTGCCCAGGACGCGTTCATCGGGCTGGCCGACGTTGATCCACTCCAGAGTGCGGCCCGTGTAGTCGGCGAGCCGCAGGTCCGGGACACCGGGGGTGGACAGGCCAGCCCCGAAGGCCAACTCGCCGTCGACCTCGCCGAGCCGATGTGCACGCAGCCCGAAGGCCAACAGTCGCACCACCATTCGCTCGTCGTTCTCACTGGGATGACGGGCTACGGTTAGCGCGAGATCGGCGTAGTAACCGTGGTCGACGTCCGAGACGCCAAGGTCGACCTTGAACACTGTTGCAGAAAGGGCCACGTCATAGTGTCCACCCCGGCGGCGTTCTTCGGGTAGTCGGGCGCCATCGCCGCCCGCCGAGGGTCATTCCACGCTGGCGAGCCGACGAAAGGCGCGCTCGAGCACTCCCCGTAGCTCGCTCTCCGGGTGATCACCGAGTGCCGAGAGCGCCAAGCCGATCGACGTCGCGGAATACACGGCAAAGCGCTGATCAAGGCTGGGATCGGGCCCGTAGGCGACCTCGACCAACGTGTCGAGCATCCCCGGTCCGAGGACGGCGCTGCGCATTGCCCCACGAAATGCGCCTTGCTGACCCATGATCCGAGCGAACTGACGGCGTGCGAGAAACAGATCCGCCAATCCGGTGGCCAGCGTCTCGGTTCGTTGTGGTCCCATTGGCATGGCACGGGCGCGCTCCAGGAGTTCGGAGAGGGCGTTGCGGACCGGCTCGGCGAGATCGTTCAGGATCTCCTGCTTGCCGCGGTAGTGGTAGTACACCGCCGGCTTGGTCAGTCCCATCTCGTTGGCGATGTCTTGCAGTGAGGTTGCCTCGTAACCCTTTTCGGCGAACAAGGTCAGTGCCACGGTGACGATGCGCGCCCGCGTCTGACGCACCCGCTCCGCGCGGGTATCGGGTTTGGGTTCCGGCGCTGCCACGCCTCCACTCTATGACTGTCGGGTGGATCACATATTCGAAGGCCGCTGGACATTTCATTTAACGACCGTAAAGTGAATCTGGACATTGCTCGAGACGAGAGGGACTGATGTTCGACGATTTCGGGGGTGCGACCCCCAAAGCGGCGTGCGACCAGCGGGATGCACTCGCATGGATCACGTTGGGCACCATGAGCGGTCCGATCCCAAGTGACTCGCGGCACCAACCGGCCAACGCGCTCGTCGGCGACGCCACGACGATCGTGGTCGACTGCGGTGACGGCGCGGTCGACCAGTTGCGCAAGGCGGGAATCCCCCTACCCGCGGTCCACGCCGTGGTCCTCAGCCACCTGCACGTCGATCACACCGCCGGGCTGTACGGGTTGTTGGGCCGACGACTGCAAGCGCGCATCCCTGGCCCACTCACCATCCATGGTCCACCCGGGACGCTGCGCGTCGTCAACGCGATTCGATCGTCGTTCGACTTTGCTCCAGGTCTGATGGCCGACGTCCCTGGCTTCACAAGCCAGCCCGAAGCCGAGGTCACCGTCGTCGAGATCACTGACGGGTCAGAGTTCTCGTTCACCGACGTCGATGTGACTGCCGTGGCGAACACGCACTACCAGCATCCCGAAGGCAGCCCGGAAGCCATTCGGTATCAGTCCCTTTCGCTGCGTTTCGATACGCCGACCCGGAGCATCGTCTACACCGGTGACACCGGACCGTGCGAGAAGGTCGAGCGATTGGCCGCCGGGGCGGACGTGCTGGTGAGTGAGATCACCGATCCGGAGCAGGTGACCGCACGGCTGTCGCGCACGCTGCCGATCCCCGTCGAGGCTCTCGGCGCAATCAAACGGCGCTTCGAGCGCGAACATCTGACCGCTGACGAGGTGGGTCTGATGGCACGGCGGGCAGACGTCGGATCGGTGGTCATCACCCACAATCCACTCGAACCCGAGAATGTGGCACGGGCCCGTCGCGCCATTGCCTCGCACTTCTCTGGGCCCGTCGTGTTCGCCAACGATCTCGACCGCTTTTGATTACCCAGGAGCCAGCGCCCATGACGTCGAAATACCTGGAGCATGAGGATCATCTAGGAATCTTCGTGCCTCACCACTATTCGGAGCAGCTCGTCGATCTGGGTGAGGTCAGGATGAACTACGCCACCACCGGGGATAGAGACAAACCCGCCATGCTGCTGATCCCAGGTCAAACGGAATCCTGGTGGGGTTATGAGACTGCCATGCAACTGTTGTCGGCGCGGTTCGACGTCTACGCGGTCGATCTGCGCGGGCAAGGCCGATCCACCTGGACTCCGGGTCGATACAGTCTCGACATCTTCGGCTCCGACCTCGTTCGCTTCATCGACCGAGTCATCGCGCGCCCGGTGATTGTCAGCGGGCTGTCGTCTGGCGGAGTGGTCGCAGCATGGCTGTCTGCCTATGCTGCGCCCGGTCAGATTCGTGCAGCGGTGTACGAAGACGCCCCGCTCTTCTCATCCGAGCTCAACCCGGCAGTGGGACCGTCGATTCGGCAATCGGCGGGACCGCTCTTCGACCTGTTCTACAAGTGGTTGGGGCCGCAATGGACTGTCGCCGACATCGACGGCATGAAGAAGGCGCAGGACGTCGAGGTACCGCCCTGGCTGTCCGTCGTGAGCAACGGCGTGCCTCAGGGTCTGCGAGAGTACGACCCGGAATGGGGACACGCCTTCACGACGGGAACGGTCGCCCGAAACTGTGACCACGAAACCATGCTGACTCACGTCAAGGTTCCGGTGTTGTTCACCCACCACTTCCGCACGAGCGATCCGGCGACCGGAAATCTGATCGGCGCGATCTCCGATCAGCAGGTGCAGCACGTACGGCGTCTCGTCGAGCAAGCGGGAAACTCGTTCACCTACCGCAGTTTTCCGCACATGCCGCATTGCATGCACGGGGACCAGCCACAGACCTACGTCGACGCCGTCACCGCGTGGCTGGACACCGTGTCATCGTGAGGGGCGGCAGGAAAAGCCGCCTTCGCCTTCGCCTTCACCGTGCCCGTGCCGAGTTCGCGGAGTTCGTCACGGCGCCGACGTCGTCGGTGGTCGACCTGGTGGGCGGCTGGCGCGGCATGGCGGATGCGCTGGGACCGCACGCCGTCTTCCTCATCGTCTACCTGGCGACCGAGCGCGTCGGGCCCTCCGTGAGTTCCGCGCTTGCCGTGGCGTTGGCGCTGAGTGCGATTCGACTGCTCAAACGCGAGCCGTTGCATGCGGCGGTGGCGGGCGCCGCGCTGGTCGGGGTGTCGGCATTGGTTGCCGCCACGACCGGTGAGGGCACGGACTTCTATCTGCTGGACATCGCGCGGACGACGATACTGAGCGTCGTGCTCGTCGCGTCCCTGGCAATCCGCCGGCCGCTCCTCGGCGTGCTCGTGGGCCGGTTGATCTCTGGCGCTTCTTGGCGCTCCGATCGCGTGCAACTCCGGGCCTACGACCTCTGCACCATCGTCTGGGCGGCCGCCGTCGTCCTGCGCAGCGTCGTCAAGATCCCCTTCTACGTCAACGACGACGTGGTGGGGCTCGGCATCGCCAGCATCGTGATGGGCGTCCCCCTGCTTCTGCTGACGACCCATGTGCAGTTGGGCATCCTGCGACGCGCGTACGCGCGGTGACGACCGCCGATCGCGTGGCGGCCAGGTCGGCTTCGCGAGGAGCCGCCACGTCGTCCCATCCGGCGCGTTGAAATCGCAGCTGATCGCTGCACCCATCCGAGGGTGACCATCGTGGTGACGACGAGGAGGGCGCTTCCGAGTCGCGATCCGAGCGCCAAGGTCGAACCCATTCAGTCATCCCCTTCTCATCGACGACTTGATCACGAGTAGCGCGTGGCTGGCAGAGTATTGTGAATGAACTTCCGGCGGCTATGCACCATTACGGGCGCCGTGATCGGCGCTGCCTGCATCGCCGCCGCGCCTGCCGCCGCCGACGATCAGATGTTCGTCGACGCGCTGGACATGGTCGGAGTCTCGGTTGGCGATTCGGCCGCCGCGGCGGCGGTGGGTCGGGGGGTGTGCGCCAGCTTCGACGCGGGGA
>Ga0209051_1001676_pt1 | contig 17854 bp, 21 predicted proteins | sample AraplaCvi_mMS_r2_2_FD_184286 | JGI IMG/M metagenome (GOLD analysis project Ga0209051, IMG submission 184286) | Arabidopsis root microbial communities from North Carolina, USA - plate scrape MF_Cvi_mMS_r2 (SPAdes) (version 2) | ecosystem: Host-associated > Plants > Roots > Endosphere | place...
CATGTGAATTCTCAGTGTTGATTGTCTTGACACCCTGAATATGATCGGGTGACATTTGGTCCGATAGCCCTCGTTTTAAGACGGGTCGTATCGGGAGCGGAACAACATGGATCTTGTGGCACTTGCGGATTTCAATCTCGTGGCACGCTATGGAGGTTTTGGAAAAGCAGCCCGCGCATCAGGCCGACCGAAAGCAACACTGTCACGACGCGTTACCGAATTGGAAGCGTCCCTGCAGCTAAGGCTGTTCGAGCGCGGCACGCACAACCTGAAACTCACCGAGGAAGGGCGCGCTCTTCATGAACGAACAGCCGCTTTGATTATGGAGCTCGATGAGACGGCCGTCGCGATAGCTTCCGGCGCAAACAACGCGCGAGGTCGACTGCGTATTAGCGCGCCGCTCCTCTTGTCTCAGACTGCCATGGGAAAAATCGCGGCGGGGTTTGTACTTAAATTTCCGGACGTTAGGCTCGAGATAACTACAGAGGATCGATCCGTGGACATGATCGAAGAGGGATACGACCTCGTTATCCGAGTAAATCCAGATCCCGACGAATTCCTTATCGGGAGAGTCTTCTTACACGATCGCCTTGTAGTCGTAGCCAGCCCCCAGCTTCGAAAGCCGATCGGGGATCATCCGACGCCGGCCGTAGTTCGAGGGGAAGCAAATCAGCAGACCTGGAGTGTCGCAACAAAGTCGGGCGATGCGGCTATCCCAATCGAGCCGGTACTAGCCCTGTCGTCGCTCGTTATGATCCGCGATGCCGTGCTAGCCGGTGTTGGCGTTGCACGTTTACCTATCTCGCTAGTCGCAAAGGACCTGGCGGATGGTTCGTTAAGCCACTGGGGAGATGTGAAGGGGCCGGCCATTGCGCTATGGGCGCTTTACCCATCCCGGAGGCTGCTAAGCGCGCGAGTGTCGGCTTTTCTCGACTACCTCAAGGAGTGTTTCCCGAATGGTTCGCCAGACGAACTCGCTGCATATATTGGAAGGCGAAATGAGGGAGCCGTTCGATGACGTCTGTCGCATATGCGCAAACTACAGGGGACCGCTGCGTAGTATGGATTCGATCTGGGCAGTTCTTGCGGCGCGGGCTATGCAATAATTGATATCTGCCTTCTGTTTTTGTCGCATCCTTTTATTCCGTTCCATCACTACTTTCATAGTGTGCTTGTCGAATTGCATGCATGCGGAAGCGCTCCATATTTCCTAAAGCGACCGATATTTTGAGCGAGCGTTTTGGGAGGGATGTCGGAACAGCATCAGTCCGATCGAAATCCGCGCCAACATTTGCTTTTAAGGGGGTTGAACATGGTTACCGCTTCTGTGAATTACCGTGTCGGCAGCGCACGAGTAACCCGTATCCCTGAAACGTCAATGGAGATCGCCCCGGCACGGTTGTACGTGAATTGGCGGGATGTCATGCGAGAGAACGGTTCAGTTATTGCGGACGATGAAAATGAAGAGCCGCTTACAATCAGCGTGCACACCTGGGTAGTTGAGTACAATGGACGGACGGTGATTGTTGACACGGGAGTCGGCAACATGAAGGAGCGGTCGTTCAGCCCCCCGTTCCACCATCTCGACACGCCGTATCTTCAGAAACTTGAGGCGATGGGTGTCCACCCGGAAAGGGTTGATCTTGTTCTCCTTACCCATCTTCATACCGACCATATAGGCTGGAACACATACCACGACGGTGTCCGGTGGAGGCCGACGTTTCCAAATGCACGTTACATATTCTCGCAGGCAGAGCTGGATTTTTTCAAGTCGCCCGCAGCCGAAGAACGTCACCAAGTCATATTTGAAGACAGCATCAAGCCCGTGATTGATACCGGTAAGTATGAGACCGTATCAGCGACAGGCGGTGTGTTCGAGGGCTTCAGGTTTCATCCGACTCCTGGACATAGCATGGGTCATATGTCCATTTCTTTCGAAAGCGATGGAGAGAGAGCGCTCTTCACCGGCGACGTTGCCCATAACCCCATTCAAATTTACTATCCCGAGCTGACCTCCATCTTCTGCGCCGATGGAGAACGGGCTTGCATGTCTCGACTTTGGGTGATGAACTACGGCGCTGACCATAATGCCACACTTTTTACCGCGCATTTCCCGGAGACGTCCGCCGGGAAGATATCGATTGCCGGTAAAGGCTTCGAATGGAGCTACGTTTAAATCACTGTCAGCGGTTGGTGGTACCCGGTGTTCCATTGCACATTGTTCTGTCCGCCGCAATGTGTGATCGGCTCTTTATGGACGAGCAACGGGAGTCTCTCCACGGAGTATACGTTGGGGTTCTCGCGACTGGGTGAACCACCCCGCTTTCGACCGGACACCCAGCACGAGCAGGTAGGCCTAACCGCAAAGATGCGGAGGAGCCTATTCAGGGTATTGGACGTGTTGCGCGCTCCCAGCGATACGCGACTATTGCGATTTTTTGACTGAGACCGTTTCGACTATCCGCGACAAACTGGTTCTCGGATTAATCCAAAAACTCAGGGAGTTTCGGCATCGCCGCGAAGTCTTCTGGTGAATGATGGATGACAACTCGCGCCTTCATATTCGCTGTAAGCCTTGAAAACCGATCCATGGATGCAAGTGTATTGGGTCGATCATTCATCCGGGGTACCAAATGTTTGTCGTAGTTTTCGTGTGTGTGATAGAGGTCGCCGGTGATGAGAACGATCCCCGACTTTTGAAGCTTGACCATCAATGAGTGGTGACCAGGCGTGTGACCTGGTGTTTTTAGAGTCACGACTGTCCCGTCACCGTAAACGTCATAATCGTCGTCCGTCGAAATCATTGGAGCTTGATTGAGCGGCGTGAGTTCTGAGGGATCGACACCAAAAGGTGTTGGCTTACTGAGAGCCCACGAGAGTTCGTAAGCGGGGACTATGAAGGTTGCCTTTGTGAAAAGCCCAATGTTGCCAGTGTGATCGAAGTGCAGGTGGGACAACCCGACATGATGCACGTCCTCTGGTTTTAGACCGAGTTGCGCTAGTTGCGATACGAGAGACTTCGTGACCAGGAAGCGTCCGCCGCCTTGTTCGATACCCCCCGGTTGAGCGGCGAGTTGATCTCCCAATCCAGTATCCCAAAGCATCCAATCACGCCCGTGTTGAATGAGAAAGCATGGTGTCGGGAGCGCCAAGGGTTTGCCGGCATACTCGCCAGTGTCGGAAAAAATGTCTCCGTCTTGAAATTCAGCTAGGCCGCAATCCAAGGTGTACAGTTTCACGTCGACCGAGGCCGTAGCGCCAGCCGGCTTCTGAGCGGATGATGGACTTGGCACACCCAATGCGGCAGCGACGATCAGCGTATGCAGGTATCTAAACATAGTCAGCACCCCCAATGGTTTGTAAGCAAGAATTTCAGAGTCCCGCCTCAAGCTTCGATTTAAGATACGTAAGGAACCGACGGCGGCGAGGGACCAAACCTGTAGAGCTGCTATACATAATCGTATAGGTTCGCCGGACGTTGTGCTCGCGAGCAGGCTCGCCAAACATCTCGTTGCGATCGATAAGCCGAGAGCGCTTCGGAATCTAAATCATTGAGTATTTACATAAGCTTCGACGGACATGCCCGGCCGCAGACGTGACAGCTCGTCCTGTCCATCATCCGGAATGATTTTAACGGGTATTCGCTGAGGAACCTTGGTGAAGTTGCCAGTGGCGTTGTCAGGGCGAAGGATTGAGAATTCCGAGCCGGTTGCCGGAGAAATTTCGACGACTTTGCCTGTGAACTTTTTGTCTCCCAGGGCATCCACAGTAAACCAGGCCATTTGTCCCGCTGACATGCGTGCTGTCTGTCTTTCCTTGTAGTTCGCGATCACCCATCGAGTATCGGGGACAAGAAAAAACAGCTGTGATCCGTTCGTTACGTATTGCCCCAACTTCACACCAATATCACTCAACTGCCCGTCCTCCGGCGCAGTTATCCTGGTGTGGGAAAGGTTAATTTCTGCCTGTTGCTGGTTAGCCTGGGCCGCTTCGACCTGTGCAGACAAAACTTTGCCCTGTACCTGCGCTGCCTTCACGGCTTCTTGGGCTGTTGCCACGCCAGCGTTGGCTTGCGAAAGCCCAGCCTGCGCTGTCTCAAGTTCCGCGCGTGCGGAGTCTACCTGGGCGATTGGACCCGCACCTTGGGCTGACAGCTCGCTTGCCCTCTTGTTGTCGATGGTAGCTTTATCAAGCGCAGCCTGAGCAGATTGCACACTGGCCTTGGCCGCTTCCACATCTGCAAGTCTGGAAGCGATAGTCTGATCATTGTTTGCGAGATTCGCTAATGCGACATCGACCTGCGCCTTCGCAGCGTCAAGTTGTTGCCGATAGATCGCGTCATCGATTTGGATCAGGAGATCGCCTCTTTTCACCTGCTGATAGTCGACTACGAGAACCTTTAGTACATAACCACTGGCTTGGGGGCTGATCACAGTTGTTCGGCCCCGTACGAAGGCGTCTTCTGTGCCCTGGACGTTCGTAGAAAAAGGGGGGAGTTTCCAAGCCGCCAGAATGCACAAAGCTCCGACGACCGCCAAGCTCAGCGCGATAGTTGCACCGAAAACACCTGTGCGTGGAGGTTTCCACGAGGGTTGGGCCTGAGCAACGCCCTGCTCACCAGGCTTCGTCGTATCCGGCTGTGACGTATTGATTGGCTGGCTCATGTCGGTTTCACCCCGTCCCTCGATTTAATGATTTTGATGATAAACACGCATCCTAAGAAGCAAGCGGTCAGCATTGCAATTGCGCTGACCAACCGAAATGTATCGTTGTAAGCCAGAATATTGGCCTGCAGTGTAGTCTGTTGACCAAGCGTCTGGATGGAAACGGCTGTCAGCTCTGCTGGATCAGTAAGCACACTGGAATAAACCGCCGAAAGCTTCGCGATATAGCTATCCACGGCGGGATTCATGCCCGTGACATACGAAACAAGCCGTGTCGAATGATATCGTTCGGACACGAATTGTGCCGACTGGATAAGCGCGCTGCCAACGAGCGATCCAACTGATTGAGTGATTGAAAACAGGATGACAAAGCTTGACAGAATTTGCCCTCCTTTAGCCAGAACACGGGTCAGGCCGAACAATAAAGCCGGTCCGATGAAGAACGTTGTCGCGAAGGCGATAAGCGCTTGTGTGAAATAAAACTGCGGCGCGCGAGTCAGGTCGCTGGAGTAAGAATCGAGGTAGCTTCCAACCATGACCAGAAGGAGAGCTGTGATAATCATCGCGGGTATCCGATCAGCGGTGATCAATATTGCCGCGACGATCGGACCCGCGACCGAACTGGCCAGGATGATGATTGAAAGATCTCTGAAATCGTCGTTGACCAGGCCAAAAAGACGCAAGAGACCGACGGCTCCTGACGGCTGCTCCGCAAGAACAATACGGATCAAGATAGCCACGATCGCAAACCTGACCAAATCGAACCCGCTTAGCCATTTTAGGTCGATAAGCGGCGCCTTCCGACCCGATTCAATGATGAAGGCGATAACGAACAGCGGAAGGGATGCGGCCAGACACCATCCAATCCACGCTTGGTCCCACCACCAGAGATATGGACCGAGTCCAACGGCCGATCCAAAGCACGCAACGGCTGCACCGTAGAACGCCATCGTCAGAAAATCCCGCTTCTCGAACGCCTTTTGCTTAACGCTCGGAGGCAGACGAAACGCTAGGACGCAGGCGAGGCTTAAAGCGGATAGTCCGAGTTCGATAAGATAAAGACCCTGCCATTTGTCCAGCGTTATAGTGTCAAGAGGAATAACGCGTGCCAGAGGGATAGCGAGCTGTGGAATACTTATGCCGAGGACTATCCCGCTCGGACGGTGACTGGGAGGGAAAGCCTGGGTCATATAGTAGATGCAGAGCGTAGTCATCGCCGTAGCAGACAGGCCGCTGACTGCGCGAACGAGTATTGCGCTACCCAGGTCTTGAACGAAAAGGTGTGCGACAATGATTGCCAGTTGTAGGGTCAAAAAGGTTACGGCAAACGAACGAGCTCCAAACTCCTGTCTGTATTTGAACAGCAGCCCGCCGCCTAAGCAGTTCATGATGGCGTAGACCGTCGGCAACCAAACGATCTCGTACGTATCGAGTCCTAGCGCGCCCTCTAGATATGGGAGGTTGACCGAGATCAAAGCATTACCGAAGCCGCCCGTCAGTCCTACGAGGAGAGATATTGCGACATACGCGATCTTTCGCCAAAGAGGATGCTCGGGGTACCCCGGCGATCCGGGGACCGGGGACCGCTGAGATGGCGCATATTCCCATTCTTGCTCTCTGAACAATTCACGAAGTTCACGGAATGGATTTCTTGGTAACGCTCCCAATATGGCGGCTCCCCCCTGGCAGGCTTGAAAACGTGAATCACGAATTGCCGGAAAGTTCAATCGAGCGTCGATAATCATCGACACGGCGAGAGTATGCATCCGGATCGTCGAGGTTGGAGCGTGCGTCACGCGCCAAGCCGAGGCTGACTGTGTAGCGGACCTGGGTTAGTGGGTTCTCGAATCGCAACGCCAAGGCCATCCTGTCTTTAGACTCGCGAAACGATGTATGGATGATCGTAAACATGTGCTCTCCAATTCGTGGTTCCGTGCAGAGGATGATGCCCGCGATTTTCCACGGGCGGAACCATACCTGGGTCTAGGTTTGCCTCGCTAATGGGAATGAAGTCGCGGTCTCGTAGCTGCACTGAAGGAGCGTTTTAAGATGATCGGCATTCGGGAATGCCGGACGCTCGGTTTCCGGCACAGAGGCCGACGATGTCGGGCGCAGCTTTTATGCTCCGTCCAGTCCTCTGCTTCGAGAGCGGAAGGAGCGATGAGAACCCGTCTAACACATGAAAGCGAAGTGAGTTTGATCCCGCATCTTGGTCGACGATGGTGCGTCTTTGCAAAACTATACTTTCGTGTGGTCCGACCTACCGGCAAAGCGACTATCAACCAATCGACTATCGCATCACCTTACCGCTGCATCCCGGCAAGGGGTTAAATCTGATTGACTCGTTTGGAGAAAGCATGGTCCGCAACAGCCTCATCATGGTCGCACTTCTCGCGCCACTCACTCTATCTAGCGCAGCTCACGCCGAAAATATTCAAATCGGAAAACTCGAATGCGATGTCTCTTCGGGCTTCGGGGCGATCATCGGTTCACGTCAAGACGCCAGCTGCGTCTTCAATCCTTCCGACAACGGCGGATCCTCGAAATATCTCGGCACCATTACAAGCTTCGGGCTCGATGTTGGCGAGGTGACTAAAGGTCGATTGATCTGGCTCGTATACGCCCCCAGCCGCGGTTCTCAGGGTACCATCGAGGGCACTTACAGGGGCGTCGGTGCTAACGCTAGCCTTGGAGTTGGGATCGGTGCCAACGCTCTTGTGAACGACGGCAAACGCTCCATCACACTTCAACCGTTCTCCATTGAAGGCGAACAGGGTGTCAATCTTGCGGTAGGCGTCGACGAATTCAAGCTTCGTATGGCCCCTGGGCAGTAAAATCCGGAGCGGCTACGAGTGCCGTGGGTAAAACACTCTCACCAACAAATGCCGCTTTGCAAAAATTCTTTGGGCGAGGCTTCGAAGGAAGCCTCGGTCCCTGTGCAAGGCGGCAGTGAAATATAGCGTTGAGAGTACGCACAATCCCCTGATCCAAGAGCTTGAGGGCGATGACTGAGATCAAAATCAAGTCAAGCTGCTCGTCTGAAAAGAGCGACAATGCTTTTGGTTTTGGTCGAGTCTTAGGCCTGCTAATTCAAGTTATTCTGCTTCCAGCGCTGATAGGGTGCCTGTCGGGCCTCAGCGGCATGGTGCTAGCGATCACACTGCATTTTGTCCAGCACTTGGCATACGGGTACAGTTTAGATGCGGTCATCAGCTCGGAAAGTTTCCTGCAGGGGGTGACCGCCGCCTCAGCGTCTCGACGCTTCTCGATCTTGGTTCTCTGCGGCGTTGTTGCTGGCGTCGGTTGGTACGGCCTGGCGAGATTTGGACGCCCGCTGACGAGCGTAGGCGCTGCAGTTGGGTCAAACTTGACTCGCATGCCATTCATCGAGACGATTGTTCACGGCCTTCTGCAGATGATTACGGTAGCGCTCGGGTCGCCGCTCGGCCGCGAAGTTGCGCCGAGAGAGTGGGGTGCGCTGATGGCGCAGAAGCTTGTGGATGTGCTGCACGTCCCGCCGGATGGAGCTCGAACCTTAGTCGCTTGCGGGGCAGGGGCGGGATTGGGTGCGGTCTACGACGTTCCAATCGCCAGCACGATCTTTGTAATGGAAGTGCTCCTCCGCCACTTCCAACTTAAGGCATTCGTTTCAGCCGCGGTCAGTTGTACCGTCGCCGCATGGCTGGCGCGGACGGAGCTGGGCAACGATTTGCAATATTCGGTTCCCGAGTACATCGTCGATGGTGAGCTGATCTTGTGGGCGGCACTCATTGGAGTTCCTTTTGGCGCAGCTGGGTTTGGATATCCAAGTGCTCCGCGAAGGCGGATAATGGTGCGAGTCGGATCTGGAAAAGTCTTTTAAGCTTTTCGATGGTCGGATTGGTCGCCACAGTGCTTCCGCAGCTTCTCGGTCATGGGAAAGGGCCGGCTCAGCTGGCGTTCGCAAATCACCTGCCCCTTTCACTGGCTGCGATTATCATTGCCGCCAAACTTCTATGCTTCACCCTGGTTCTGAGATCGGGAGCAAAGGGTGGACTTTTGACGCCGGGCTTTTCACTTGGAGCACTTTCGGCTGTCGTGGTCGGGGGACTTGTTCAGCCGTGGTTCCCGATAGCTTCTACGGGAAGCCTGGCGATATTGGGTGCCGCCGCCTTCCTCTCGTCGTCAATGGCTATGCCGATAACAGCAATATTTCTCGCAATCGAGTTCATGGACGCGCCGATGACGTTCCTGCTTCCGATAGCGATCGCCGTTTCGGGAGCTACGATTGCGCACGCGATCCTCACGCGCTTGTTCGGGGCCGACCGCAGGCCCTCCTCACGCGCGGCTAATGCGGAGGTTCGACAATCTGAATAAGCCTGATGCGTGGACTACTGCTCTCGCCTATTGCGCCAACATCCGCAGCGCGCGAGCGCCCGCTGCGCGGACAAAAGTCCGGTTAGGGGAGAGTTGAGAGCAGGGGACCTGGCGTCTTAGAGGTGGGCAGTGCAAGCGTCGAGCGGAAGCGCCAAGGCAGCAGACCAGTCTTCTTGCCTAAGTTCACTGGCTTCGGCTTGCGAAAGAGTTGCGCTCACGACTCCGAGTAATTCGGCCATCACAGCTTGGTTCATGGCGGCCTCGGAGAGCGAAACCATATCCTTCATCGGAGAGTGAGCCCGCTTGGAGGAAACGGTGTGACGCCAAGCACTGATGGCGTAGCGCTAGATCGGAGACGGAAACAACGGTTCCGTCATCAGGGTCAAGAACGCCGAAGCGTCACCCATTTTCCGCAGCAATGATGCCTGCTGGCTCGGCCATCGCACAGATTGCTGCCCCGAACATGAAGTTTCCGCACAACTTCGCAACCCTGGCCTGTCGGTTTTCAGCTCCGACTGTGCAATCACCCGAAGCTCTCTAGGTATGCGCGAGCTTTGAACCCCCTGTTTCCAATGAGAACCGCTAGCACACTTACGTCCAGTCCTGGACGGACCTGTGTATGATTTTATGCCGGCCTTCCTATCGATAGCCTTCTTTCGTCACCGCCAAACTGGTGGCGAATTAACAACAGGATTGGCCGCAAGCTTCAGGCAGCGGTGCGTAAATATCATAGAAAGGACATCAAATGAAACACGTCTTGAATACTGCAATTGCCGCAGTCATCTCATCGCTTGTCTTCGCGACCGCGAGCCATGCCGAGAGCCTCGAGATGAATTACGGCCCGGAAATCGAAAAGACGCTGCAGACGTTCAACAGCAATTTCGATGTCAGAAACATCGTTGACTACTCTAACTACAAGGACCAGGACGGCGATCGCATTGGTGCGCAGCCTCGGACGGATGCAGGCGTTGAGCATATCCAAGCCTCGATCAAGGAAAACAAGGACCTCGTTCAGCGGCTTAGCGCGCGTGGCGTCAAGATCGATAATATCGTCAATGCCGAGCAGGCAGCAGACGGAAGCATGACGTTTTGGGTTCGTTGAGCAGCTCGGAAGGCTCGGAGCCTTCTAGTTCCGAGCCTCGTTCAGCTTTGAACCCCGTCGGAGACGGACGCTAAGGAGAAGGACCATCGTGTTCGCTCTCCGTCTGCGATGGCGTCGTGTTTGGGCAAGTCAGGCTGCACGCGCAAAGATCGGACTTATTTCCGATCAGCCCTCTCCAACCGGAGAGTAAAAGAGAGTTCTTCGCAGCGGCCTTGTCGATGGCCCAAATCAATCGCCGGCGAGACTCGGTCGACATCGTATTCTCCACTGTTGGCTGCGGCGATTGTAGACCGCCTCGTGAACCGATGGGCGTTACAAGTTGTTTAGTAATCTCTTAAATTTAGGGGGTTGATGCACCGCGACGGCAACAACCCTTAATTTGAGCTAATAGCCCGGTCACCGCCAAGGAAACGCAGTATTGCCGCATTCGGTCAGTCGCGATGGCGGTGATAGGGGCGGTTGGCTTTACTTCTGCGGTCGTGCAGGAAGCTGACGACCCCAACAGGAGTTTCACCGCCTTTGCCTACCCTTCCGCCGACGCCACGGTAGTTTACAAAAGGCTTCCACAGGATGTGACCGCTGGTCTGACACGTCAGACTCCGCGACCAGCGCTTAACACCCGCCGGGCGTGGGTTGAGTACTGTGGACTGGCGCACTAGAAAATGGTATTTGGTTGGCTCAGAAATCCGGATTATGTAGCAAGTGCCTGCAATCGATAACGATGCAGGGTGGCAGCTTTGCGCCAACACCGGACGTCAGCCTAAGCATCGATGAAGGACCTGACCGACCCCATTATTAATCCTCCCTAAGCGATGAGCGCTTCCCTCGAAATCGGTCATTCGCCAGGCACAGAGCAAACTATATGCCACTATCCCGATTCGCCGTTTCAGAAAGGCGCATCGGGAGCAGATGTCTGGGAGAGCCTACGTCGCATTCTCATTGAGTTGAGGTGCAACTCGTCGGCCCACCCTTCTTCACTTCCCCGAGTGAGCGCAATTGCCATCGCGGTCGAAAATGACAGCGAGCCAGCGCCGCGCGTTGCCCATCTCGTGGACTTGCTCTTCAATGATATGTGCGTGCGTTAAGACATCCGAGCCGTGTGAGGTGCGATGTTGCAGACTTCGCATACCGCGCGGCGCCTAAGAACGATGCCGCAGCTGAGTTTGCGCCAGCGTTTGCAGCCCCTTATCCGATTGTCTGCGGGAGACTTTGGGCTTGCCGCTAACGCGCATGGTAGCCCTTCTTCATCCTGCCCTAGAAGCGGAGCACCAGGTATCCACCCCTTCTCCGACATTTTTAGGCACGATGATATAGTTCGCAGCCGCGGAGCGGCAGCATGGACACCACCTTCTAACAGGGCATTCGCCTTTGATAGGTCGGACACAGCTCCGGCAATCTGTAGATGCCGACATCAGCCAAACGACCGCTTTCGCCCTGTCCCGGGCCAAGAACCAAGCGTCTGAGGTTCGAACGGGTTCAAGAACAGGCGGCGAAGGGATGCTCATTCAACAACGGCTGCTACCTGGGGGCTGTAAGGCCTGCACCAGCTGTTGTCAGACCCAGTCACCCGATGTAACCGTTGCCGTTTGGGCAACGAAGGAGCCGAAAATCGGCGCTTCTTAAGAACGCTCCAGTTTGCCATAGTTTGCCAAAGGCGTCGTTCAGACCGCTGTGAGGCGAAGGTCATGGCTTACGTAATCACCGAACCTTGCATCGATACGAAGGATGGGGCCTGCACGGTCGCCTGTCCGGTAGATTGCATCTATGAGGGTGGAAGAATGTTCTACATTCAGCCACAGGAATGCATCAACTGTGGACTTTGTTTGTCTGTTTGCCCGGTCGACGCTATCCTATCGGACGAGGAAATGCCAGCCGAGATGCTGTTCTTGCGCGATGTCAATCGCGATTTCTTTTCCGATAACGTCACCGGCTGGGGCGCGCCCGGTGGCTGGGACAAGAGCCGTACAACGACCCTCGACCACCCCTTTGTCACGGCCTATCAGGCGCCGTCCGAAACCCGTATATCTTGAAAACGGGAGGAGCTCTCTCGTGACGCAAACTCTTATTGGCGGCGTGATCGCCGCCGTGCCGACACCCGTCGATAACCATGGTAACATCGACGGTGACGCTTTCCTCGAACATGCGCGCTGGTGCCTGACCAATGGCTGTGACTTTCTGAATGTACTTGGGACGACCGGCGAAGCGAACTCGCTTTCCGCCGCCAAACGCAGCGCCCTGATGACAACGGCGGCAAGTGCTGTGTAGCGGCAAACTTATGATCGGCACCGGCACGCCAGACCTTGAAACGACCATCAACCTGACGCAGCGAGCTTTCGATCTCGGCTTTGCGGCCGCACTCGTGCTGCCACCTTATTATTACAAACCCCTCGAAGAGGATCGTCTCTTCGCGTGGTTTGCCGAATTGGTGATGATGACTGCCGAAACACCCATCCCGATCTACCTCTATAACTTTCCGCAGTTGACGGGCATCGAGTTCGGCCCGGCCCTGTCGGCACGACTTGCTCAAGCCTTTCCGGAGCGAATCATGTGGCGAAGGACAGCTCCGGCAACCTTGCCTATGCACGGGAACTCGCCAAGATCCCCGGCTTTCGTGTTTTTCCAAGCAGCGAAACGGCGCTTGCCGATGCCCCGCGTGATGGTTATGCCGGCTGCATCTCCGCAACAGTCAATATCGATCCGCGCTCATCGCAACGTCTTTGGCGCGACCAGGAAAACGCGGGTCTTCTCGACCATGCCCGCAGCTTGCGGCATACGATTGCCGCCAACCCCCTCATTCCGGCAGTCAAATACCTTGTCGGCAAACGCTCCGGAAATGCGGTCTGGAACCGTATCCTGCTTCCACAAATGCCGATAATCGACGCAAAGAAGCTTGAAGGTCTCGGTGCTCTGCGGATTGGCGCGCTGGTCGAGGCATAATGCGACCGGCCCGGCGTCAGTCGATGCCGGGCCAAATCCCATAATAAGCGCGGGTGGCAGCGGCCAAGGCGCCGACGAGAGGGCGCTGCCTTTGCAGCCTCGGCAAGTCGGCTTTCGCCTGAACGAGCAGTTCCGACAGCGCGGCATCGAAGTCCAAGCCCGTCAGTTTTCTGTCACGCATGACTTCTCGACCTGCAACGAACAACCCTCTGGCAAATCCGGCGCGCATGCGGGTCAACAGGACTTCGGCTTCATCGATGTCGTCGAACAGCGCATCGGCAGTCAGTGCCTGGTAGTCGACGATGGTGAAATCCTCCGTCTCTGGCGCATTTATGACCTGACGACCAACTTTATTTGCCGCGTCGAAAATCATACGCGCCGTGAACTGTCTGCTTAAGCCGCGGCCGCCATGCAGAAGGTAGAGAAGCCGCATTTCTCGCCAGAGATCCTGATCGTCGTCCATTCCGGTGCCATCAAGGCCGATCGCAAAGGCGGGGCCACCGTGCTCGATCGTCGATGCGATAGGCGCGACGCCTGAGCGCAGACGCAGATTGGCCGTGGGATTGCTGACGACCTGTACGCCGCGGTCTGCAAGCAACTCCTTCATCGGCGCGCAGCTGGACGCCATGAGCAACGGCAAGCCTTGGCGATAGGAAGCCGATCTTGTCGAGATAGGTGACGACACCTTCTGGAAAGCGCTGGTCGAGCCAGTTGCGCTGGCGTGGGCTTTCGAGCAAATGCATGTGAATGCGCCGATCATGGTGCGCGGAAGCCTCGGCAATTGCCTCCAGAAGCGCGTTCGAACACCATTGAGGCCCGATCGGACCATATTGCACGTCGATCAAGGGACTGATATTTGTAGCGGCAACGGCCTCGACGGCGCCAAGCTGTGTTTGAATGGGCGCGTAGCGCGGAACCGTGTCGGCGAGCGCATCCCAGTCACTTTCGGAGAGAAACGGCCGCAAGCGATGCGGGCCGCCATCGTAAGCCCAGGCATCGTGGTCCAGCAGTGGACAGGAGAGGCCAAGCCGAATGCCGACATCACCGGCCGCCCGCATCACTGCGTGCGCCTCGTCGACAAGACGATCGACGTTGAGGGAGTTGTGGCAATGCATTGTCGCGCCGACGCCGGTTTGGGCAAGTCGGCCAAAGGCGACAAGCGCTTCGAGATAGGCATCCGTTCTAGGCCGCAGCCGGAGCCCCGGTATCCACACTTCAAGCGCGTCGTCGGCAGCACCGAAATCAAGGGTGCGGATGCCGTAGCCATGATCGTGTGCATTGACAGGTGATGGCATGATCAGATCACCAGGCAACGCGGACGCAGCACCGAACTGCAATGGTAGATCTGTCGATCTATTGAAGCGCGCGGCCGGGCTATGGCCGGGGCATGCTAGTAGGCGGATCTCTTTCATGCGTTTCTCATCTGCTGACGATGGCTCTCAAATTCTCGCCGAACCTGCGCAGCTCGGTATCGAGTAGCTCGATGACCGCTTGGCTGGCGTGAGTCAGATGTCGGTCGCGTGGCACGAAAATGCCGATATCTATTGCGCTGAGCTTGAAGTCGCGGACAGGGATGGCAACGATTTCGCCCGACTGGATTTCTGACCAAAGTCCAACAGGGGTAAAAAAACCAATGCCGTCACCCGACATGACTAGTGGTTTGAGGAGGATTGGGTTGTTGGATGCGACCAGGGTTCGCCCGACCCGATTGAGCCCCGCAAGTTCGACTGCTATCGCCGAACTGACGACTTCGCTGTCGAGCGCCAGAAGCAGCTTATATTGGGCGCATTCCGGCAAGGTCACCGATTTCGCGCGCGCCAACGGGTGCGATGGAGCGACCATGGCCATAAAGGCTGTGCGGATCGAGCCCACAAGCTTTAAATCATGTGGGGTTGCAAGATCAAAGCTGATGCCGATATCGATGTCGCCTGCGGCCATGAAATGAAAAATATTGTTGTAGGCTCCCGCTCGGACGCGAAAGTCGACCGCTGGATGCAGCCTATGAAACCTCTTTATGAAATCAGGAAGAAACGTAACGAGCAGGCTGTCGAGGGCGGCGATATGGACACGGCCGGTATTCTTTCCCTGAAGGTCGCCCAGATTGGACTTCATGACCTCGAAGTCCTGCAGCGTTTCCTTGGCGTGGCGCAGCACGATTTCGCCGGCAGACGTTAGGCGCAAACCGTCGGAAAAGCGCTCGAACAATGGTGTCCCAAGCTCGTCTTCCAGCTTCTTGATCTGGCGGCTGACGGCGGAGGTCGCCACGTGTAGTTCTTCGGATGCTTTGCGGATGGATCCCGAGCGTGCGACCTCGGTGAAATATTTCAGAATGCTGGCATGCATGAAAAGCCCTCGGCAATCTCAAAGCTATAGCATTCCTATCTGCCGCGCCAAACCGGCGCCCGCTTCTCCCGGAAAGCCGTGACACCTTCCATGGCATCCTCGCTTTTCAAGGCCTTGATGAGCGCCGGTGTCCTGAGAGCCTGCGCCTCGGCCGGGCTTAGATGTGCCGTGCGATTAACGGTCTGCTTGATCGCCCGCAACGACAGCGGCGCACAGGCGACAATGTCTGCGACCCAGCGGTCGACAACCTCATCCAGTCCTCCGGCGGACACGACCTCATTGACCACGCCGTAGCTCGCCATCTCCTGCGCGCTGAACTGCCGACCGGTCAGCATGACGGCCATGGCGCGGCTGAACGGGATCTTTCGCTGCAGGAGCACCATGCCGCCATCAAGCGGGATGCGGCCGACGCGCGCTTCCGGCAGGCCGAAGCGTGCCGTTTCCACCGCGATGACGATATCGCACCCAAGCACCATCTCGAAGCCGCCGCCCAGCGCGTAGCCGTTGACGCGGGCGATGACGGGCACGTCGAGCGAGCGACGGAAGGCGATGCCGCCAAAGCCGTTTTCGCGACCAACAGTCCAGTAATCGACACCGGAACTGCCGCTTCCGCCTTTCAGATCCGCACCTGCGCAAAAGGCTTTCTCTCCGGAGCCGGTCAGGACGACGCAGCTGATGTCGTCGCGCTGTTCGATCTCCGTCCAGACCGAGTCCAGCCTCGCCTCGGTATCGGCATCGACAGCGTTCATCCGGTCGGGCCGGTCGAGCGTCACGAGGGCGACGCGGTCCTCTACCGTGAAGGAAACGCTCATGCGGCGTCTCCCTGTATTTCGGAAAGTGAGGCCAGAATTTCATCGTTGTGCTGGCCGAGTTGCGGCGGCGCGATCCGCACGGTGACGTGAGCGGCCGACATGTCGATCGGCGATCCGATCAGGCGGATCGGACCGGCGGCGGTCTCGCCGGCCTCGAGGATCATCTTGTTGATGATCGTCTGCTCGTCCTTCAGCGCCTCGGGGAGCGAACGCACCGGCGCGCAGAGGATGTCGACGCCTTCCAGCCGTGCGATCCAGTGCGAGGTGCTGTTCTTGGCGAAGTTGTCGCGAAAGATCGCCTGCAATTCCGGTCGCCGTGCCATCTGCGCATCGAAATCCTTGTAATGCGGATATTGCGAGAGGTCCTCGATCTCAAGCGCTTCGCAGATATCGCGCAAGGGGTTCTGCTTGAAGGCGCCGACCATGACGATTGCGCTGTCCGTTGTTTCGAAGACGCCCGTCAAGGGGAAGGCGCCCCAGTTTAGATCCGTCTGCCGCATCAGATGCGTCGTGCCCTCCTGCATCTGCATAGCGATCATGGAGTTGTAGAGGCTGACGGCAACCTGTTGGCCTTCGCCGGTCTTGTCTCGTTGCAGTAGTGCGAGCAGGATGCCTTGGACGAGATGCATGCCGGCCGTGTAATCGGCAAGCGGCGTGGCATAGATCGAGGTAGGGTGGCTGTTGTCCGACTTGCGGCGCATGACGCCGGAGACGGCCTGCGCCAGCACGTCCTGGCCGCCCTTGTGTTGGTAGGGGCCGGTCAGCCCGAAGCCAGTGCCGACGGCATAGATCAGGCGGGGATTGATCTTCTTCAGGTCCTCGTAGCCGAAGCCCATTCGTTCCATCACCCCGGGCCGGAAGTTGTTGACGACGGCATCCGCTGCTTCGAGCAGGGCCAGGACGGTCTTGCGAGCGCCGGCATCCTTCAGATCCAGCGCTAAACTTTTCTTATTACGGTTCAAGGAGCAGAAAACCGGGTTATTGAGCCCGTCCGGATCGGAACCCAGAGACCAACGGGAAAGGTCGCCAATCTTCACCTTTTCGATCTTGATGACTTCGGCGCCATAGTCCGCCAGGACCTGCGTGCAGGAAGGGCCGAGCATGACCTGCGTGAAGTCGATCACGCGGATTCCGTTGAGTGGCAAAGTCGTCATTCTGCGGCCTCCAAATATGTAGCGTTCTCCGAGGGAATGTCGCCGGGGTCAGCGCCCTGGGCCCGCATCTGCTTCTGAATTGCTCGGATATCGGCCTTGCGAACGGTCGTCCGGGCATTGAGGGCGACGGTTGCGGCGACACCGGCTGCTTCGCCCATCGCCATGCAGGGTGGGATTTCGCGGCTGGATTTCTGTGCTTGCGGCGTGGACGAATAATGTCGCCCGGCAACGATCAACTGGTCGACCTCCTTGGGCAACATAGCGCGGTAGGGCGTGTAATAATCGCGGCCGCGGCAGACCGTGTCGGCAAAATGGCGGCGCATCATGACGTCGTCCTTCGTCACGACATAGTCTCCCTGCAGCAGCCTCGTCTGGCGCACGCCGGTCTGCGGCGCGAAATCGACGACATAGGCATTCTCGAAGCCGGGCATCTTTTCCCGTGCAAAATCGAGCAGCTTTGCGATCCGCGAGCGACCTTCCATCTCC
>Ga0209051_1001680_pt1 | contig 17819 bp, 15 predicted proteins | sample AraplaCvi_mMS_r2_2_FD_184286 | JGI IMG/M metagenome (GOLD analysis project Ga0209051, IMG submission 184286) | Arabidopsis root microbial communities from North Carolina, USA - plate scrape MF_Cvi_mMS_r2 (SPAdes) (version 2) | ecosystem: Host-associated > Plants > Roots > Endosphere | place...
CACGAGCATCGTGCCCTCGTGCACAGGGCATCGGGTGCTCCCCGCAGCGAAATCAAGGAGGAGGCCGAAGGCCGGGGGACATTCGCGGAGGGGAGTACCCGGTGGCCTGTGCACGCGCCCTGAACAAGAACAACAGCGAGGCTGACATGTCGATCCTCATCAACAAGCACACCCGCGTCATCACCCAGGGCATCACGGGCAAGACCGGCCAGTTCCACACCGCCATGTGCCGCGACTACGCCAACGGCCAGAAATGCTTCGTCGCCGGCGTGAACCCGAAGAAGGCGGGCAAGTCCTTCGACGGCATTCCGGTGTTCGGCACCGTGTCGGAAGCCAAGGCCGAGACCGGCGCCACCGTGTCCGTGATCTACGTGCCGCCGCCGTTCGCCGCCGCGGCCATCGACGAGGCGGTGGATGCGGGGCTCGAACTCGTCGTGTGCATCACCGAAGGCATTCCGGTGCGCGACATGATCCGCACCCGCCATCGCATGGAGGGCAGCAAGACCCTGCTGCTCGGCCCCAACTGCCCGGGCCTCATCACGCCGGAGGAAATCAAGATCGGCATCATGCCCGGCCACATCCACCAGAAGGGCCGCATCGGCGTGGTGTCGCGCTCCGGCACGCTGACCTACGAGGCCGCGAGCCAGCTTGCGAGCTTCGGCATCGGGCAGTCGACCGTGGTGGGCATCGGCGGCGATCCGGTGGGCGGGCTGCGGCACATCGACGTGCTGAAGATGTTCAACGACGACCCGCGCACCGACGCCGTGATCATGGTCGGCGAGATCGGCGGCAGCGACGAGGAAATCTGCGCGCGCTGGATCAGCGAGCACATGCGTAAGCCCGTGGTCGGCTTCATTGCCGGTGCCAGCGCGCCGCCGGGCAAGCGCATGGGCCACGCGGGCGCCATCGTCTCGGGCGGCAAGGGAACGGCGCGGGAAAAACTGGCAGTGATGAAGGAGTGCGGCATCCACGTGACCGACAACCCGGCCGAGATGGGAAAGCTGCTCGCCTCGCTGGTGATCCCCGACTACCTGCCCTTCGACTGAATACAGAACCACTCCAACAGAAAGCAAAGGAAGGCGCGACATGCAGCAGCAACAGCAGCAACAACGGTGGGTCCGTTTCGAACACGGCGGTGAAACCGGCTTCGGCACGCTCGAAGGCGAGGCCGTGCACGAGCACCGCGGCAACATGTTCGACCGCCCGGAGCCGACCGGCCGCGTGTTCCTGCTCTCCGGCGTGCGGCTGCTCACGCCCACCGAGCCGACCAAGGTGATCGCGCTGTGGAACAACTTCCACGCGCTCGGCGAGAAGCTCAAGCTGGCGGTGCCGGCCGAGCCGCTCTACCTGCTGAAGGCGCCCAATTCCTACCTTGCGCCCGGCGCGCCCATCCGCAAGCCGCTGTGCGAGGGCAAGGTGGTGTTCGAGGGCGAGCTCGGCATCGTCATCGGCAAGGCCTGCACGGCCGTGTCCGAGGCCGACGCGCTCGGCCATGTGTTCGGCTACACCTGCGCCAACGACGTGACCGTGGCCGACATCCTGAACCGCGACGCCTCGTTCGCCCAGTGGGTGCGGGCCAAGGGCTTCGACACCTTCTGTCCGATGGGCCCGGTGGTGGCCACCGGCCTCGATCCCGCCACGCTCACCGTCACCACGCGGCTCGACGGCGAGCTGCGGCAGAACTATCCGATCAGCGACATGCGCTTTTCGGTCCAGCAACTCGTGAGCCTGATCTCCCAGGACATGACCCTGCAGCCCGGTGACGTGATCCTGTGCGGCACCTCCATCGGCGTCGGCTCGATGAAGCCCGGCAGCCTGGTCGAAGTGGAGATCGGCGGCATCGGCAGGCTCGGCAACCGCTTCGGTTGAAACCCGCGCCGGAAGAATCAACAACCTTGGGGATCGACATGAAGATAGCAGTCATCGGTGCGGGCGCCATCGGCGGCCTGGTGGGCGCGAAGCTCGCCCTGGCCGGCGAGGACGTGACGTTCATCGTGCGCGGGAAGAATCTCGACGCCATTGCCACCAACGGCTTCAAGCTCATCGGGGCCGATGGCACAGAGCAGGTGGCGCGCAACGCCCGGGCCACCGACCGCTACGAGCAGGCGGGCCCGCAGGACATCGTGATCCTCGCGATGAAGGCGCACCAGGTCGAGGCGGTCGCGAACGATGTGCCCAAGCTCTTCGGGCCCGAGACGGTGGTGGTGACGATGCAGAACGGCATCCCGTTCTGGTACTTCCACAACCACGGCGGCGCGCTGGCAGGCACGCCCGTGCGCAGCGTCGATCCCACCGGCCTGGTGGCCGCGAAGATCCCGGCCGGGCGCGTCATCGGCTGCGTGGTGTATCCCGCCTCCGAACTGACGGCGCCGGGCGTGGTGAAGCACATCGAGGGCGACCGCTTTCCGGTCGGCGAGCTCGATGGTTCTTCGAGCGAGCGCGTGAACCGCGTCTCGGCCTGCCTGGGCGCGGCCGGCTTCAAGGCGCCGGTGCTCGACAACATCCGCGCCGAGATCTGGCTCAAGCTCTGGGGCAACCTGACCTTCAACCCGATCAGCAGCCTCTCGCACTCCACGCTGGTCGACATCTGCCAGTACCCGCCGTCGCGCGAGCTGGCCGCCGCGATGATGCGCGAGGCGCAGGCGGTGGCGCACAAGCTGGGCATCGAGTTCCGCGTGACGCTCGACAAGCGCATTGCCGGTGCCGAGAAGGTGGGCAAGCACAAGACCTCGATGCTGCAGGACGTGGAGGCCGGGCGCGCGCCGGAGATCGATGCGCTGGTGGGCGCGGTGGTCGAGCTGGCCCGGCTCACCGACACGCCAACGCCGCACATCGACACCGTGTATTCCCTCGTCAAGCTGCTGGCGCGTACGATGGAAGAACAGCGCGGCCGCGTCTGCCTTCACGAGATGGCGGGCTAGCTCCACTCAGGCTGCGCAATCCGGCGCCGAGGGGGCGCCGGTCGTGCGCTGTGATCGATCGATGAAATGGAACGGATGATGCGACGTACACGCAGCGCGAAGATCGTGGCCACACTGGGCCCCGCCACCACCGACGAGCCGGCCATCCGTGCCCTGTTCGAGCGCGGCGTGGACGTGTTCCGGCTCAACTTCAGCCATGGCACGCAGCATGACCATGCGCGCCGCCTCGACACCATCCGGCGGCTCGAGAAGGAGTTCGGCCGGCCCATCGGCGTGCTGCTCGACCTGCAGGGGCCCAAGCTGCGGCTGGGCACCTTCGAAGGCGGCCGCGCGCAGCTCGATGCGGGGTCGCGCTTTCGGCTCGACATGGATGCCGCAAGCGGCAATGCGCGCCGCGCGCCGCTGCTGCATCCGGAAATTTTCGCGGCGCTGCAGGTGGGCACCGATCTGCTGCTCGACGATGGCAAGCTGCGGCTGCGCGTGGACAGCTTCGGCCCCGACTTCGCCGAGACCACGGTGCTGGTCGGCGGCCCGATCTCCGACCGCAAGGGCGTCAACGTGCCGAGCGTGGTGCTGCCGATCTCGCCGCTGACGCCCAAGGACCTCGACGACCTGGCCTGCGGGCTGGCCATGGGCGTGGACTGGGTGGCGCTGTCCTTCGTGCAGCGCCCCGAAGACATCGAGGAGGCGCGCGCCATCATCGGCAAGCGCGCCTGGATCATGGCCAAGCTCGAGAAGCCCGCGGCCATCGACCACCTGGACGCGATCGTCGACCTGTGCGATGGCGTCATGGTGGCGCGCGGCGACCTCGGCGTGGAGCTGCCGCCCGAGCGCGTGCCCGAGCTGCAGCGCCTGATCGTGCGTGCGTGCCGCAAGCGCGGCAAGCCGGTGGTGGTGGCCACGCAGATGCTCGAATCGATGATTGCCGCGCCGGTGCCCACGCGCGCCGAGGTGTCCGACGTGGCCACTGCCGTGTACGACGGCGTGGACGCGGTGATGCTGTCGGCCGAATCGGCTTCGGGCAAGTACCCGCTGGAGGCCGTGGCCATGATGGACCGCATCATCTCGCGCGTGGAGGCCGACGCGTCCTACCGCATCGGCATCGACGCCACGCACGAGGCGTCGCTGTCGACCACGGCCGACGCGGTGTGCGCATCGATGCGGCAGGTGGCCGCGCTGCTTGCGCCTGCCGCCACCGTCACCTACACCTCGTCGGGCTTCACCAGCCTGCGCGCCGCGCGCGAGCGGCCGGCCGTGCCCATCATCAGCCTCACGCCCGACGTGGCCACGGCGCGCCGCATGGCGATGGTGTGGGGCGTGCATGCGGTGCTGGTCGACGACGTGCGCGACGTGGCCGAGATGATCGAATGCGCCTGCCGCAACGCGTGCACCGAAGGCTTTGCGAGCACCGGCAGCGACGTGGTGGTTGTCGCGGGCCTGCCGTTCGGGCTGTCGGGAACGACGAACCTGCTGCACGTCGCGCGCATACCCTAGGCCCTCCCCGAGAGCGGCCCCGGGGCGCAGTACGATGCCCGCTCGATTGCAGCCACTCTTTTCCGAATGAAGCACGCGACCCTGCGCCAGTTGAAAGTCTTCGAGGCGGTGGCGCGGCTGCTGAGCTTCTCGCGTGCGGCGGAGGAGCTTCACCTCACGCAGCCGGCCGTCTCCACGCAGGTGCGCAAGCTCGAGGAGCACGCGGGCAATGCGCTGTTCGAGCAGTTCGGCAAGAAGATCTACCTGACCCCCGCCGGCACCGAGCTGCTGCAGATCAGCCGCGCGATCATCCAGCAGTTCGAGGCGGCCGAGAACGCGATGCTGCAGTTCAACGGCGTCTCGGGCGGCAAGCTCAACGTGGGCGTGATCAGCGCGGGCGACTACTTCTTTCCGCGCCTGCTGGTGGAGTTTGCGAGCCGGCACCGCGGCGTCACGCTGAACTTCACGGTGCACAACCGCGAAGGGCTCATGACCCACATCGCGGAGAACCTCACCGACCTGGCGATCATGGTGCGGCCACCGACGGACCTGGACACCGTCAACCAGCCGTTCGCGCCGCATCCCTACGTGATCGTCGCGGCGCCCAACCATCCGCTGGTGGGCGTGCCGCGCATCCCGCTCGCGCGGCTCATGCGCGAGCCCTTCGTGGTGCGCGAGAAGGCCTCGGACACCTGGCATTCGATGGAGGAGGGCTTCGGCGGCGACCTCAGCGGCATCAACATCGCGATGGAGATCCGCAGCACCGAGACCATCAAGCAGGCGGTGATCGCGGGCATGGGCGTGAGCTTCGTGTCGGCTCACACCATCAGCCAGGAGATGCGCGCCGGCAGCCTGCGCGTGCTCGACGTGCAGGGCTTTCCGCTGATGCTCAACTGGTACGTGGTGCACCGGCGCAGCAAGCGGCTGCCGCCGGTGGCTCAGGCCTTCAAGGACTTCCTGCTGGCCGACGGGCCGGCGCTCATCTCGCAGATCGTGCCGTTCGAGAGTCCCAACGAAAAAGAGCGCGGCAAATGACTCGCGCGCGCTCTTGATGGAGAGTGAATCTGCTGCGGCGACTCAACGCTGCACGGCCGCCGAACGGCGTTGCATCAGCGCGGCGCGTGCGGCCTTGTAGAAGATCACGATGGGCATGGCGGAGAACAGTTCGCGCATGGCATTGCTGGCGGTCGTCGACGAGGCCGGCGTGCGGAAGGCGCTGGAATTCAGGGTGGTGTGGCTCATGAGGGCTCCAGGAAGATTGAATCGAAAAGACCGAAGGGATTACCCTGGATTTTAGGGTTTACCCTAGACGGGCGCAAACGCCATTTTTGGGTTTCTTGACCTAGGTCAATTTTTCTGGCCACAAAACAGGTCTCCGCATTCGCGCGCTGCTGGAGTGCTTCGCAAGCGGATGCGGGCGGGCGCGCAATGCGCGATGCGCCACACGCAACGCGAAGGCCATCGCATGCGCCGCGGCGTATGCACGCGAGCCGCGTGCGCGCCGAGGCCTCGTGCTAGGGATATCACGGGGGGACGCGAGAGCGCGCGATTCGTGTGAACTTGACTGCGGTCAAGAGTTTTTGAGTCGCTCGGTCCGACAGTCATTCACGCGCAGAAAACTGGCGATTCCCCTGCCGCGTAGCGATGTCAAAGAAGCCTCGTCGCCTGTCGATGCGCATCGATCGCTCGACCGATTGCTCCGTATTCGCAGCCTGTCGGAATTCAACGAAAACACTTAGGACAACTCCATGACTCGGCCCACCTCCACGATCGCAGGTTCCAACCCCGCGATGTATTCCCCCTCCGAACCCTATGGCGCCAGCGCGACCCGATCGGAGGCCTACCGATGGGGCCAGCTGCTGATCGGCATCGTGTGCATGGCGATGATCGCCAACCTCCAGTACGGCTGGACGCTGTTCGTCAATCCGATTGCGGAGAAGCACGGCTGGAGCCGCGCCGCCATCCAGGTGGCCTTCACCATCTTCGTGCTCACGGAAACATGGCTCGTGCCGATCGAAGGCTACCTGGTCGACCGCTTCGGCCCGCGGCCGGTGGTGCTGGTGGGCGGCATCCTGTGCGGCCTCGGCTGGGTGATCAATTCGGTGGCTTCCACGCTGCCGCTGCTCTACATTGCGGCGGCCATCGGCGGCATCGGCGCGGGTGCGGTGTACGGCACCTGCGTGGGCAATGCGCTCAAGTGGTTCCCCGATCGCCGGGGCCTTGCGGCGGGCATGACCGCCGCGGGCTTTGGTGCAGGCTCGGCCCTCACGATCATTCCGATCTCCGCGATGATCAAGTCGAGCGGCTACGAAGCGGCCTTCCTGTATTTTGGGATCGGGCAGGGACTCATCGTGTTCCTGCTCGCATGGATGCTGACCCGCGCACCCCATCACGCGAAGGCCTCGAACAGCCGCAACGTGCAGCAGGCGGGCCGCGACTACGCGCCCTCCGAGGTGCTGCGCTCGCCCGTCTTCTGGGTGATGTACGCCATGTTCGTGATGGTGGCCGCGGGCGGTCTCATGGCCACGGCCCAGCTCGCGCCGATCGCGCAGGACTTCAAGATCATGGACGTGCCCGTCAACATCATGGGCCTGGTGCTGCCCGCGCTGACTTTCGCGCTCGCCATCGACCGCGTGCTCAACGGGCTCACGCGGCCCTTCTTCGGCTGGGTGTCCGACAAGATCGGGCGCGAGCAGACGATGTTCATTGCGTTCGCGCTCGAGTCGGTGGGCATCCTGATGCTCTACCACTACGGCCACAACCCGATCCTCTTCGTCGTGCTCACGGGCATCGTGTTCTTTGCCTGGGGCGAGATCTACAGCCTCTTTCCTTCGACCTGCGCCGACACCTTCGGCTCCAGGTACGCGGCGTCCAACGCCGGCATGCTCTACACCGCCAAGGGCACGGCCTCGCTGCTGGTGCCGCTGTCCAGCGTGCTCGCCGCAGCCACGGGCAGCTGGCAGGCCGTGTTCATTGCCGCCAGCGCGGTCAATGCGGCCGCGGCGTTGCTCGCCTGGTTCGTGCTGCGGCCGATGCGGCGCAAGCACATCGAGCAGAGCCGGCATTCGTCGTAGTCCGCAAGCGCCGCTCGCCGCCTTCAGCGCAGGCCGATGCGCGAGGCGCGCGAGCGCAGCACCTCGGCCCGCGCGGGATCGGTGGGCTCGATGTCGTCCGCCGCGACCTGCAGCGCCCGCATCTGCTCCACCTCGCCGATGATCCTGTTGGGGCTCAGCAGGGCCTCTCCCAGCATCAGGGCCTCGTCGACGAGCGCCTTGAATGCTTCAAGAAAACCTTCGGTTGCGCCGGCACGAAACGGTTCGCGAAGAGTGGGCATCGATCAACTCCTGGTTGCGTTGGATGCCTTTATCTTGGGCCCGCCTTCGCATCAAGTAAAACGATATTAATTGCCAGTTGAGTGCAAAATTAATGCACTCAAACGGGATGCGGCATGGACATCAACCTGGCCCGGACTTTCCTCGAGATCGTGGACACGCGCAGCTTCCAGCGCGCCGCCGAGCGGCTGCACGTCACGCAGACTTCGGTGAGCGCGCGCGTGCGAACGCTCGAGGAACTGCTGGGCCGGCCGCTCTTCGTGCGCAACAAGGCGGGCGCGGTGCTCACCGCGGCCGGCGAGCAGTTCCTGCCGCACGCGACCACGCTGGTGCAGGTGTGGGAGCGCGCGCGCCACCAGGTCGCGGTGCCCAGCGGCAGCCGCGCGGTGCTCGCCATCGGCTGCGAGATCAGCCTGTGGGACCCGCTGCTGCTGCAATGGCTGCTGTGGATGCGCACGGCCGCGCCCGAGCTGGCCATCCGCACCGAGGTGGGCTTTCCGCAAGACCTGCTCGACAAGGTGGCCGCGGGCGTGCTCGACATCGCCATTGCCTACGCGCCGCAGCAGCGGCCCGGCCTGCGCGTGGAACTGCTCATCGAGGAGAAGCTGGTCATGGTCACGACCGCGCAGCAGCCGCGCGTGCCGCGGCCCGCGGACTATGTGTACGTGGACTGGGGCCCGGAGTTCGCGGCGCAGCACGGCCTCGCGTTTCCCGAGCTCTCCAATGCCGCGGTGAGCGCCGGGCTCGGGCCGCTCGGGCGCGAGTTCCTGCTGGCTGCGGGCGGCACCGGCTACTTCCGGCACGACGTGGTGCGCAGCCACCTCGAATCGGGCCGGCTGCGCCGCGTGCCCCACACGCCGGAATTTCTCTATCCGGCGTATGCGGTGTATGCGGTGGGAGCGGACGCCGCCATCGTCGATCCCGCGCTTGCGGGCCTCAGGCAGGTGGTCAAGGCGAAGCCGGAGGCCTAGGCGGCCAGCATGTGCCTTGCACGCTCCACGCGCTCTTCATGCGACTGCAGCAGCGACTCGTAGTACAGGCACAGCGGCATGGCAACGAACACCATGCCCGCGACGTAGACGATCAGGCCCATCAGCGGAAAGTCGTCGCCTCCCCAGTAGGGAATGGACGCCACCGCGGCGCCTGCTGCAATGACTGCCATCACGCACTGGAGCGCGTGGCGCAAGAACGTGGTTCGCGAGTAGCCCGGCGGGTCGTACTTCTGACGGTCCAGCATGGAACACTCGCCCTTGTCTCCTTCACCGTGCATCGTCGTTCCTTGTTAGAAGGGCGTTAACGATTTTTAACCCTGCGAATTACCGCGGTCAAGGCGGCAGACCCGCAGCTCAGTCGTACTTGAGCGTGTAGATCAGGTCGAGCCCGCTGGTCTGGCCGGCCTGTCCGCGCAGCGTGAGGCGCTGCGTCAGGTCGTAGAAGATGAAGATGGTGCCGAAGGTGCCACCCAGGCTGCGCTCGTAGGTGAGGTAGAAATCCTTCGACAGCCGCTTGCCGAGCGTGACGGCCGACTCGCGCAGGTCGCCGCCGTTGCCGGGGCCCTTGAAGCCGAGTTCGTCGAGGCCGAAGCGGCTGGCCAGGCTGCCGCCGCTCGTGCCCTTGCTGACATGGCCGATCAATGCGAGCGCCGCCTGCTGCAGCAGCGCCGATTCGCCGCCGCTGGTGGCCGAGGCGCGGCCGAGCACCACCCAAGACAGTGTCTCGGCGTCGGACAGCGCGGGCTCGGAATAGAGCTTGACGCGCGGCGACTGTGCGGTGCCCGTGATCTGCACGCCGGCGCGCTGCGAGATGTTGGGCCGGATGGCCAGGATGTCGAGCGCGGGATTGTCGAAGGGCCCGTTGAAGCGGGCCACGCCGGTTTCCACGTCGAGCTGCTGGCCATAGGCGCGGTATTGGCCGCGCACGGTCTTCACCTCGCCGGTGATGCGCGGCGGCGCATCGAGCCGGGTGCTGCGGATCTCGAGGTCGCCCTCGAGCCGCGTGGTGATGCCGCGCCCCTGCACCGCGAAGTCGTCGCCGAGGTCGAAGTTCACCACGATGTCGGGCGGCTTCGCGGTCTGCGGCCTGGCGGCCTGCGCCTCGTTGCGCGCGGCATCGCGCCGCGCCTGCTCGGCCATCTCGCGGTCCTTGGCGGCGGAGCGCACCACCACGTCGGTGCCAAGGCTCGGCGCGGTCTCGTCGGGCAGGATGATCACCGCGCGGTCGGTCCTGAGCTTGCCGCGCACGCTGAACTGGCCGTTGTCGAGCCGCGCCTGCAGGTTGCCCGAGAGCGTGAGCTGCCGGTCGGTGCGCACCAGCACGCGCAGCGCGCGCAGGTCGGCCTGCAGCGCCATGCGGATGCCCGTCCCCGCGGCGCCGGCCGCACCCCAGGCCATGTCGCCGCGTGCCGAGAGCGAGCCGCCGTCGCTCGCGGCCTGGCTGGCCGCGGTGCTGCGGTTGCCGCTCTGGCCGCCGATGCGCACCGTGCTGCCGGCGCCGCCCTTGAGCGTGAATTCGGTGATCTCGACGCGCTCTCCGGTGAGCGTGGCGCGCAGCCGGCCGTCGCGCAGGTCCAGCCCTTCGACCGGCGCGCGCAGCGCGAGCTTGTCGGCGCCCAGCGTGCCGTTCCAGCGCGGCGCCGCGCGGTTGCCCGAGAGCGCGGCATCGGCATCCAGCGTGCCCGCCACGCGCCAGCCCGGTGGCGCGAGCATCGACCACACGCCAAGGTTGGGCAGCGTGGCCTTGACCTTGCCGGCCAGCGGCGCATCGGGCGCCCATTGCCAGCCGCCTGCGCGCTGCTGCATGCGCGTGTCGAGTTCGGCGTTGATCCTGCCCGCGCGTTCGCTGTCCCAGGCCAGCGTGGCGCGCACGGCCTCGCCTTGCGCATCGAGCCGCAGTTCGGCCTGGCGCAGGCCGGCCGGCGTGCTGGGCGTGGTGCCTTGCGCGGTGGCGGAATTCATCGTGCGCTCGCTGGCCGTGCCGGTGCCGCGGCTCGTGATGCGCGTGACCAGTGCGGCCTCGCCCGCCTGCACGCGGATGTCGCCGCTCTGGCGCGCGATCCGCGCATGGGCGCGCAGGGTGTCGCCGGCATCGATGTCCCAGTCGCCGTCGAACAGGAGGTCGCCGCTCACGCCGATCTCGTTGAAGGTGGCGCTGGCGCCGAAGGCCTCGGCCCAGGCCATCGGCAGCCCCTGCAGCTTGCCCTTGGACTGCAGGCGGAAGGCCTGGTTGGGCGCCGCGCCGCTTTGCGTGAAGCGCAGCGGCTGCCATTCGATGCGCACGGTGCCGGGCGCCGGCCCGCGCAAGGTGGCGGCAGCGGCCGAGGCTTCGAGGTCGAGGCGGCTGCTGCTGCCGCTTCCGCTGGTCTTGAGGGTGGCGGTGAGCTCGCGGCCGAGCTCCAGCGTCCAGGGCGCGCTGGCGGTGGCGGGCCGCGTGCTGTCCTGGGCCTGCAGGCGCAGGCTGGCGAGCGCCGCGCGCCACTGGTTGGGTCCTGCAAGGCCGCCGCTCGCGCGCGCGTCGAGCGCGAGCTTCTGCGTGCCGGTGCTGGCTTCGCCCTGCAGCGAGAGCGTGGCCTGCGCCAGGCTGCCGGCAAGGTCCGCGCGCAGGTCTTTCAGCTGGACCGTGGTGGCCGCTGCATTGCCGTTGCCATCGGCAGCCGGCATGCGCAGTTCCAGGTGCGGCACGCCCAGCGCGGCCTTGAGGCTGGGTTCCGCAACGCCGCGCTGGGCCGGCGCATGGGGGTTCTCGAGCCGGCGCTGGATGGTCTGCCAGCCACCCTGCCAGCTGGCGTCGAGCCGCGCAGAGCCCTTGGCAGCCTTGCCCGCGAACAGCTTCGACATCTGGGGCAGGGCTTCGATCCAGCGCTGCACGGCTTCGGCGTCGTCGATGCGCGCCTTGATCTCGCCGGCCCCCTGCGCCGGCGCCATGCGGCCTTCGAGCTGCGCACCGCCGCCCGGCAGCGTCAGGTCGAGCTTGCCGCTGGCGGCCTGCTCGGCCACGCGCACCTGGAGCCGGCCCGCGATGCTGGCGCGCTCGGCCTCGAGGCGCAGCGTGCGCAGGTCCAGCACCTGGTTCTTCCACTGGCCCTGGGCGAGCACGCGGTCGAGGCCGAAGCCCGGCATGGCCGCACTGCCGGCACCGCCCGCGGCACGCAGCGCGAGATCGAAGCCGATGGTGTCCTCGCGCTGCTGCGCCGTGGCCGTGCCGTTGATCGGCGCGCCCGACAGCTCGCTGTGCAGCAGGCCGGGCCGCACGCCGCGCACGGTGGCGCGCGCCTGCCAGGGTGCGGGCGCGGGGCTCCAGCGGCCTTCGGCATCGATGCGGCCGCCGCCCGCGCGCAGCGTGGCTTCGGGGATCGTCCAGCTGGTGCCGTCGAAGCCCACGCGCGCCTCGACCTGCTCGAGCGGCAGCGCGCCCTTGTCCCAGGGCCCGGGCAGCGCGTTGCGGATGCTGGCCGAGGCCTGCCAGGCGGCGGGCCCGGTGGCTGCGTCGGGCTGCAGCTCGACCGTGCCGGTCAGGCGGGTGCGCGGTGCGCCGGGCCAGAGGCTGGCCGCGTCGACGTTGCGCAGATCGGCCTTGGCATCGATGACGGGCTGCGGCAGCCAGGGCGCGACGTTCGCCTGCAGCTTCGCTTCCATGGGCGCTTCGGCATCGGGCTCGGCCGGCTTCAGCTCGGCCGCCACCTGCAGGCGCGCGCCGGTGCCCGCGAGAGTGCCCTTGATGGCGGCCTGGGCCAGCACCTCGATGCTGCGGCCCTCGGCCAGCGGCGCCTTCACGCGGCCATCGAGCGCGGCGTCGAGCACCATCGGCGCGGGCCCCTGCAGCTTGACGCGCGCGCTGTAGTGGCCGTCGGCAATGTCGACGCCCTTGACCTCCAGCTGGTGCTCCGCGCCGGTGTAGCGGTAGCTGCCCGCAAGCTGGTTGGCCTGCAGCGCGGGCGGGCCGGTCCAGCGCAGCTCGTCGATGCGGAACGGCAGCTCGACCTCGATGGGCAGCGCGAGCTGTTCGAGCGGCTCGGTGGGCGTGTCGCTCGGCGGGCCGCGGCGTTCGATGAGCAGCCGTGCCGCATGCACTTCGCCGAGCTGCAGCTTGCGCTGGAACAGCGGCGCCAGCTGCCAGCCGACGCTGGCCTCCTGCACCTCGACCGACAGTTTCTCGCTTTGCCAGCGCAGCCAGCCGATGCGCCCACCGGTGCGCAGCGAGCCCGTGACCTCGCGGCTTTCGAGCGTCTGGCCGGCGGGCAAATAGCGCGCGGCCTTGGCCAGCGCGAAGGCCAGCGACTGGTTGGAGCCGATCCACCACCATGCGGCCGCGCCGATCACGAGCACCAGCGCGAGCAGGCCCGCGAACGTCCAGCCCAGCGCACGCAGCGCGCGCCGCGTGCGGGAGCGCTGTGTGCGTGGCGTGGACTGGGGTTCGGCGTCGGTCTGCATCGATGCGTGCGCGCTCAGAAAGTGAAGCCCAGGCGAAAGTGCAGGCGGAACTTGCGCGTGTCCACGCCGTAGGCAAGGTCGGCCTGCACCGGCCCGACCGGGCTGCGCCAGCGCGCGCCCACGCCCACGCCGACCTTCGGCTTGAGCTCGCCGGGCTTGTCGGCCACGGCGCCGGCGTCCACGAACACCACGCTCTCCCATTCGGTGAGCTTGTCGTTGTAGACGAAGGGCCGCTGCCACTCGGCGCTCACGACGCCGAGGTAGCGGCCCGCCACGATCTGGCCGTCGCTGCGCACGGTGCCGATCTGGCGATAGCTGTAGCCGCGCACCGTGGTGTCGCCGCCCGTGAGGAACATCAGCGTGGAGGGAATCTGCGCGCTGTCCTTGGCGGCCACGGCGCCGGCCTCGGCGCGCAGCTGCAGCCGGCTGCGGCGCGCCAGCGTGGCGGCGTCGCGGTCTTCGGTGAAGCCCAGCGGCAGCACGCCGAGCCAGCGCGCATAGGTGCGCGTAAAGGGCAGGCGCTCGCCGGTCAGCGTGTAGCCGGCGCCCAGTTCGAGCGCCAGGCCGAAGCCGCGCGTGGGCACGGCGTTGTCGTCGAAATAGCGGCCGGTCCAGCCCCAGTTGGCGGTCACGGCAGAGGCCGAGGGCGGGGCGTTGGTGCCGCGGTTCTGCGCGTAGTCGTACTGCAGGAAGTAGCTGCGGTCGATGTGGCCGCTGGACTTGCTGCGCCCGCTGCGCAGGCGGCCGCTGTCGACCACGTAGCTGCCCGAGGTTTCGCTCTTGAGCCCGGCGCCCGCGAACCATCGCCAGCCGCGGTCATCGGGAATGGCGTTCCACTCGGTGCCCAGCGACTTGATGTCGCTGTCGACCGACAGGCGCGACACGGCGCGCCAGCCGAGCAGCGGCAGCCGGTTGTGGATGTGGTCCACCGACAGCCGCGGGCCGTTGTCGGTGGTGAAGCCGGCGCCCAGCACCACCTTCTGCATCGGGGCTTCGCGCAGTTGCGCGATCACGGGGGCTGCCAGCGGCGTGCCGCTTTCGGTGTCGAGCGTGAGGAACACCGAGTCGTAGTAGCCGCTGCTGGCCAGGCGCTGCTGCGCGTCGAGCAGCTTCTGCTGGTCGTAGTCGGCGCCGGTGGGAAGCTGCGCGATGCGGCGCGCACCATCGGCGTCGTAGCGCTCGGTGCCGCGCAGCACGAGCGGGCCGAAGCGGTAGGCCGGGCCCGACTGGTAGGTGACGCTGAGCCGCGCCTCCTGCCGGTCGGCATCGATCTCGGCGCGGCTCACTTCGACGCTGCCGGTCGGAAAGCGCCTGGCCGTGAGGCTGCGCAGGGCAATGGTCTTGGCGTTGTCCCAGCCCTGCTGCGTGAAGGGCTGGCCTGGGCGCAGCGTCCAGCCGGTGCGGATCGAATCGCGCTGCGCCTCGGCCGTGGGGTCGTCGGCAATCGCGCCGCCGTAGCTGATCTGCACATTGCTCACGCGCGTGAGCTCGCCCGGTTGCACCGTGATGACGATCTCGCGCGGCGCCTTGGAGCTGGCCGGCGTCTCGTTGAGCTCCAGCGTCAGCGTGGGCGTGAAATAGCCCAGCGTGCCGAGCAGTTCGCGTGCATTGCCTTCGGCCGCCACCATGAGCCGCGAGATCTCGGTGGCGCCCAGGTCGTCGAGCGTGCGGTAGCGCTGGATGTCCAGGTGCAGCGTGAGGTATTCGCGCACCGTGTCGGGCCCGCGCACGTCGATGGTGAAGGCGTCGCGCCGCGGCGCGTCCTTGCGTGCTTCGCCGGCGGCCGCGCCATCGCCGCGCACCAGCGTGGGGGTGGCCGTGTCCTGCGCGCTGTCCTTCTTCGGCAGCAGGCTGCATCCCTGCAAAAGCAGGACGCCGCAAAAAAGCAAGGCCGGCAAGCACGCCGGCGCAATGACTGGAACCACCCTGAGCATGGGCGGATTTTGACAGCAAGGCGCGACGGTTCCGTAAGCATCCGGAAACAGTTCCGGGCTTCGCGCCGCGCCTTACTTAGAAAGCATTCGCATTGCTTCTTCGAGGCCGCGCAGCGTGAGCGGGTACATGCGGTTGGACATGAGCTGCTGCATCACCGCGATGCTCTGGCGGTACTGCCACACGCCCTGCGGCTCGGGGTTGATCCAGGCGAACTTGGGGAAGGTGTGCGTGAGGCGCTGGATCCATTCGGCGCCGGCTTCCTCGTTGTTGTATTCGACGCTGCCGCCGGGCTGCAGGATCTCGTAGGGGCTCATGGTCGCGTCGCCGACGAAGATGAGCTTGTAGTCCTTGTTGTACTTGCGCAGGATGTCCCAGGTCGCGAACTTCTCGGAGAAGCGGCGCTTGTTGTTCTTCCACATGAAGTCGTAGACGCAGTTGTGGAAGTAGAAGAACTCCAGGTGCTTGAACTCGGTCTTCACGGCCGAGAACAGTTCCTCCACGCGCTGGATGTGCTCGTCCATGGTGCCGCCCACGTCCATCAGCAGCAGCACCTTGACGTTGTTGTGGCGCTCGGGCCGCATCTTGATGTCGAGGTAGCCGGCATTGGCTGCGGTGGAGTGGATGGTGTCGTCCAGGTCCAGCTCTTCCTCGTGGCCCTCGCGCGCGAACTTGCGCAGCCGCCGCAGCGCCACCTTGATGTTGCGCGTGCCGAGTTCCTGGCTGTCGTCGTAGTCCTTGTAGGCGCGCTGGTCCCACACCTTCACGGCGCTCTTGTTCTTGCCCGCGCCGCCGATGCGCACGCCCTGCGGGTTGTAGCCGCCGTGGCCGAAGGGCGAGGTGCCGCCGGTGCCGATCCACTTGTTGCCGCCTTCGTGGCGCTCCTTCTGCTCCTCGAAGCGCTTCTTGAGCGTTTCCATGAGCTCGTCCCAGCCCATCTTCTCGATCTTGGCCTTTTCCTCGGCCGTGAACTCGCGCTCCAGCGTCTTGCGCAGCCAGTCGAGCGGCACTTCCTTGGTGAAGTCGGCCAGCATCTCCACGCCCTTGAAGTAGGCGGCGAAGGCGCGGTCGAACTTGTCGTAGTGCTTCTCGTCCTTGACCAGCGCTGTGCGCGAGAGATAGTAGAAGTCGTCCAGGCCGAAGGCGCCGTCGGAGTTGGGCCCCACCACGTCGGCCTGCAGCGCCTCGAGCAGCGTGAGGTATTCCTTGACCGAGACCGGCAGCTTGGCCGAGCGCAGCGTGTAGAAGAAATCGATCAGCATGGTCGGGCTTTCCTTGGACTTCTCTTCAGCTTCGCGGCTTGTCGAGCAGGTAGAGCAACTGGGCCTTCACCTCGGGCCACTCGCCCACGGCAAGGCTGTACATGACGGTGTCGCGGATGGTGCCGTCGCGGCGCATCGCGTGGCCGCGGATCACGCCGTCCTTTTTGGCGCCGAGCCGCTCGATGGCGCGCTGCGAAGCGAAGTTGAAATTGTCGGTGCGCCAGCCCACCACGTTGCAGCCGAGGGTATCGAAGGCGTGCGTGAGCATGAGCAGCTTGCAGGTGGTGTTGACGTGGGTGCGCTGGCAGCGCCTGGCGTACCAGGTGTAGCCGATCTCCACGCGCTTCACGGCCGGCAGGATGTCGTGAAAGCTCGTGGTGCCGAGCACGGTGCCGGTTTCGGCCTCGGTCACGGCAAACGCAAAGCGGTGGCCGGCTTCGCGCCCCTGCAGCGCGGCTTCGATGTAGGCGCGGGTGTCGTGCGGCTCGGGCACCGAGGTGACGCGCAGCTTCCAGAGCTCGCCGTCGGCCGCGGCGGCGCGCAGGCCTTCTTCATGGGCGAGCGACAGCGGCACCAGCGCCAGGTCGCGGGCCTTCAGCGTGACAGGTTCGACGAACGCCATCTTCCAGACACCCTTCTGAAATTTTTCAGCGCTGCGGCTTGCCGTACTTGCGGTCGTACCACGCGCGCGCCAACTGCACCCCGCCGCCACCGCCCACGCCGATCAGCAGGATGCCGAAGATCTCGCGGTTGCCATAGCCATTGGGGCCGAAGGCATCGAGCCCCAGCTGGAGCCCGATCCAGCGGCCGAGCAGCGCACCCGCCACGAACAGCACCGCCTGCGCCACGCCCAGCTTGAGCAGCTGGCCCACGGGATGCGGCGCTTGTGGCTGGCTCATCGGTTGTTGCGCTGCATGAAGACGAGCTTCTCGAAGAGCGTCACGTCCTGTTCGTTCTTGAGCAGCGCGCCGACCAGCGGCGGCACGGCCACCTTGTCGTCCTTGCTCTGCAGGGCCTCCAGCGGAATGTCCTCGGCCACCAGCAGCTTGAGCCAGTCGAGCAGCTCGGAGGTGGAGGGCTTCTTCTTGAGGCCGGGCAGGTTGCGCACGTCGTAGAAGGTCTTCATCGCGGACGTGAGCAGTTCCTGCTTGAGGCCGGGGAAGTGCACCGCGACGATGCTCTTCATCGTTTCCGCGTCGGGGAACTTGATGTAGTGGAAGAAGCAGCGGCGCAGGAAGGCGTCGGGCAGCTCCTTCTCGTTGTTGGAGGTGATGAACACCACCGGCCGGTGCTTGGCGCGGATGAGCTCGCGCGTCTCGTAGCAGTAGAACTCCATGCGGTCGATTTCGCGCAGCAGGTCGTTCGGGAATTCGATGTCGGCCTTGTCGATCTCGTCGATCAGCAGCGCCACCGGCTGGTCGGCCGTGAAGGCCTGCCAGAGCACGCCCTTGACGATGTAGTTGTTGATGTCGC
>Ga0209051_1001682_pt1 | contig 17809 bp, 14 predicted proteins | sample AraplaCvi_mMS_r2_2_FD_184286 | JGI IMG/M metagenome (GOLD analysis project Ga0209051, IMG submission 184286) | Arabidopsis root microbial communities from North Carolina, USA - plate scrape MF_Cvi_mMS_r2 (SPAdes) (version 2) | ecosystem: Host-associated > Plants > Roots > Endosphere | place...
CGAGACGTACGCGGTCGCGTCGGGCGTCACGTCGTAGGTGGCGCCGACGTACGGGCTGACCTTCTGCGTCTTCGGGTTCACCACCGTGCCGCCGCTGCCGTAGATCGAGGCGCCGGCGCGCAGCAGCCGCACCGCGTTGACGCCCAGGATGGCCTTGAGGTCGTCGGTGACCGCGATGCGCGTCACGCCGTACAGGCGCGTCAGCGTCTGGTGGCCGGTGCTGTCGCGGGTGCGCGGCCCGAAGTCGGGTTCGGGATAGACGTCGCCGCCGTAGGGGAAGGCGGGGAGCGGGTTGCCGATGTCGGCCGGATCGACGGGGTAGAGATCGGTGAAGTTGACCGCGCGCGAGCGGCTCGCGCCCAGCAGCAGGTCGTGCTTGCGGCCGAAGGCGGCGAACCTGCCGCTGACGTTCGCGTCGACGATGTCGTTGTGCGTGATGTCGTGGCTCGCATAGGGCCAGCCGACGAGGCCGGTGTCGTCGTCGTCGAGCGGGCCCGCCGGGGCGTACGCGTTGAAGATCCGCGTGTCCTGGTCGGTGTCGTGATGGTTGTACGTGGCCTTCGCCTCCCAGCCGGCGCCGAGCTGGTGCGTGTACTCGACGAAGGCGGTGCGGGTCCGCGTGTTCCAGTGCGTCCAGTCCTGCGAGGTCGAGGAGGAGACCGGGAAGTCCGCCTGCGAGCCGTCCGCGCGCACGAAGGTCAGCGCGCCCCACATGGGCGAGCGCTGGCGCGCGTCCTGGTAGCTCGCGCCGATCGTGAGCACGCCGTTGTCGCCCACCTGGCCGTCGACGACGCCGTACAGCGTGGTCTGACGGTCGTGCAGCGCGCGCAGCCAGGAATCGCCGTCGTCGTGGGTGGCGACGATGCGGCCGGCCCAGGCGCCGTCGCTCGTGAGGACCTTGTTGTAGTCCAGGACCTCGCGCACGTTGTTCCAGGATTCGACCGTGAGGCCGACCTCGCCGCCGTCGCGGTTCGTGGGGCGCTTGCGCACGTAGTTGATGGTGCCGGAGGCGTTGCCGACGCCGGTCAGCAGTCCGTTGGCGCCGCGGATCAGCTCGATGCGGTCGAAGAGCGCGGTGTCGAGCTGGCCCACGACGGTGCCCCAGTCGTTGGTCATGCCCAGGCCGTCGAGCTGCGTCAGCTGGATGTCGAAGCCGCGCGAGTTGAACGAGGCGCGATTGGTCTCGTACTGCTCGACGTTGATGCCGGTGCCCAGGCGCAGCGCGTCGTTGCTGCCGGTCGCGCCGAAGTCCTTCATGTCCTGGGCGTCGACCGTGCTGATGGTCTGGGGCGTGTCCTTGATCTCCATCGGCAGGCCCGTGGCGCCCTTCGAGACGCGGTTCTCGCGCCGGGTCGCCACGACGACGCTCTGCGCCGCGGCGCTCGCCCCCGCGGCGGCCTCGCTCGACGCGGATTGCGGCGCGGCGGCGGCCTGCTGGCCCCAGGCGTTGCCCAGGGCGGCGCAGGCGGCCAGGGCGCATGCGGACTTCATCACGTGCTTCATCGACTCCTCCAGAAGGGATCGATTCTAAACATACATGAGAACGATTCCTATTTAAATCCAGCAGCGAGGCCAGGCAATGCAGGCGGTACCATCGCGCCCATGAAACGATCCCCCCGCTCGATGGCGCGCCGGCTGCGCCCGCTGGCGCTCGCCGCCGTCCTGGCCGCAAGCCTCGCCTGGGCACCCCAGGCCGGCGCGGCCCCCGCCGCACCCGCGGCCGCGGCGCCCCTCGCCGTGAAGCCGCTGCCGATCCGCACGCGCACGCTCGCCAACGGCCTGCAGGTGGTGCAGGTGCGCGATCCGGACGCGGCCGACGCCAGCGTCCAGGTCTGGTACCGCGTCGGCAGCAAGGACGACCCGCAGGGCCGCTCCGGCTTCGCGCACCTCTTCGAACACCTGATGTTCAAGAGCACCGCGCACATGAAGAGCGAGAGCTTCGACCGCCTGACCGAGGACGTCGGCGGCGAGAACAACGCGTTCACGGCCGACGACACCACCGCGTACTTCTGCGTCGTGCCCCCGAACCACGTCGAACGCATCCTGTGGGCGGAAGCCGACCGGATGAGCCTGCTCAACGTCGACGAGGCCAACTTCCACAGCGAGCGCGCCGTCGTCGAGGAGGAACTGCGCCAGCGCGTGCTGGCCGATCCCTATGGCCGCCTCTTCAACGCCATCCCCAAGGCCGGCTACATCGCGCATCCGTACAAGCGCCCCGGCATCGGCAGCATCGAGGATCTCGAGTCGTCCTCGCTCGACGACGTGAAGGCCTTCTACCGCACGTACTACCGGCCCGACAACGCGGTGCTCGTCGTGACCGGCCCGACCGACCCCAGGCAGCTCGACGAGTGGGTCGACAAGTACTTCGGGCCGCTGAAGCGTCCCGAGGGCGCGGTGCCGCGCGTCGAGGTCAAGGAGCCGCAGCGCCAGGAGGGCGCGAAGGTGGAGGTCACGGGCCCGAACGTCCCGCTGCCCGCGGTGGCGCTGATCTGGCAGGGGCCGGCCAAGTCCGCGCACGACGCCGCGGCGCTGCGCGTGGCCGCGTCGCTGCTCGCCGACGGCGACTCCTCGCGCATGAACGATGCCCTGGTGGTGCACCGGCAGCTGGCGCAGAAGGTCGGCATCACCGCCGACCTCAACGCCGACGCCGGCCTCGTGGTCGCCTATGCCATCGCCGCCAGCGGCAAGTCCCTGCCCGAGATCGACCAGGCGATCCAGGCGGAGATCGCGCGCCTGGCCAAGGGTCCGATCGCCCCGGCCGAGCTCGACAAAGTGCGCACGCGCCTCGTCACCGCCACCCTGGTGGAACGCGAGACGCCGCTCGGCCAGGCGATGGCGATCGGCGACGCGGTGATCATGCGCGGCGACCCGGAAGGCGCCAACCGCGACCTGGCCGAGCTGCAGGCCGTCACCGCCGCCGACGTGCAGCGCGTCCTTGCCCGATACATGGTGGGCCATCCCCACGTGACCCTCGACTACACGCAGGCCGCCCCGGCCGCGCCCGCCGCGGACGCCGCGAAGAAGGAAGCTCAATGACGGCCCGCCTCCCCCTGAGCCTGAGCCGCGCCGCCCTCGCCGCGGCGATCTCGTCGGTGCTGGCCGCCGGCCCTGCCGCCGCGGCCACGCCCGGCGTCGACGAGCCGCCGGGCGCCGGGCCCGCCGTGCCGCTGGTCGTCCCGCCCGTCGTCGTGAAGACGCTGGACAACGGCCTGACCGTCCTCGTCGCACGCCGCGCCGCGACGCCGCTGGTCACCGTCTCGGTCATGCTGCGTGCGGGCGCCGAGCGCGACGAGGCGGGCAAGGCCGGCCTTGCCGACCTGACGGCCACGCTGCTGACGCGCGGCACGCGGCGCGCCGGCAAGGCGCTGACGACCACCGACATCGCGCGCCAGGCCGAGACCCTCGGCGGCGACCTGACGGCGGCCAGCGCGTTCGGCGCGAGCGAGCTGTCGATGACGGTGACGACGCCGCGCACCGGCGAGGCGCTGGACCTGCTGGCCGATCTCGTCCGCCACCCCACCTTCCCCGACGCCGAATTCAAGCGCACCGTGGCCGAGAAACTCGACGGCCTGCGCCTGCAGATGTCGCAGCCCGGCCGCGTCGCCGGCCTGGCCGCGCGCCGCGCCTGGTGGGGCGACAGCCCCTACGGCGCCAGCGTGACGCCGGCGTCCGTGGGCCGCATCAACCGCGCCGACATCCAGCGCTTCCACGACCGCTTCTACCGGCCCGACATCGCCGCCGTGGTGTTCGCCGGCGACATCGACGAGGCCACCGCGCTCGCGCTCGCGAAGCGCCGCTTCGGCGACTGGAAGGCGCCGAAGGCGGCGCTGCCGGCCGCCGACTCCGCCGCGCCGGCCTCGAAGGCGCCCGCGCTGCTGTCAATCGACCTGGGCGGCGTCGGCCAGAGCGGCGTGGTCGTGGCCGCGCCCTACGTGCCCGTGGACGCCCCCACGCGCTACGTCGCGCAGGTCGCCAACGCGGTCCTCGGCGGCGGGTATTCCGCGCGCCTCAACGAGGAGGTGCGCATCAAGCGCGGCCTCGCCTACGGCGCGAGCAGCCGCGGCGACAGCCAGGCTCCCGGCGGCGTGGTCCTCGCGCAGGCGCAGACCAACAATCCGACCGCGGGCCAGGTCGTCGACCTGGTGCGCGGGGAGATCACGCGGCTCGCCGAGACCCCGCCGCCGGCCGACGAGCTCGCCGCGCGCCAGGCCTCGCTGGTCGGCGGCTTCGGTCGCCAGCTCGACACCACGGCGACCCTCGCCGGGCTGGTCGGACGCCAGTGGACGCGCGGCCTGCCGATCGCCGACCTGAACGTCTACACCGAGCGCGTGCTCGCCGTGACGCCCACGCAGGTGCGCGACTTCGCGGCCGCGAACTGGAAGCCCGGGTCGCTGCGGGTCGTCGTCGCGGGCGACCAGTCGCAGAGCGCCGAGGGACTCAGGAAGGTCGCGCCGGACGGCGTCTTCGTGAAGCTCGCCGACGTGGACTTCGAGAAGGCCGCGCTGGTGAAGTGATCCGGCACGACGGGCGGCAGCTCTGCTACGCTGCCGCGCACCTCAGCCGGCCGCCCCGTCATGGAACGCTTCACCATCTCCCTGGACGACAAGCTCGCCCAGGACTTCGACGCCTGGATCGCGCAGCGCGCCTACTCGAACCGTTCCGAGGCGGTGCGTGACCTGCTGCGGGCGGAACTGGGCCGCTCCCTGCTCGCGCAGGACCGCTCGGTCTGGTGCGTCGCCTGCCTCTCCTACGTCTACAACCACCACGAGCGGGAGCTGTCGGAGCGCCTCGCGGCCATCCAGCACGCGCACCACGACCTGACGGTCTCGTCGATGCACGTCCACCTGGACCACGACCACTGCCTGGAGACGGTCATCCTGCGCGGCCCGTCCGCCGACGTCCAGCAACTCGCCGATGCGATCAGCGCCGAGCGGGGCGTGCACCACGGCAAGCTGAACCTCATCGGCGTGGAGACGCACGAGGCCCATTCGCACGCGCCCGCCGCCGCGGCGAAGACGAAGGGCGCGAGGGCGCCGGCGACCCACGTGCACATCAAGCCCGCGCGCTGACGCCGCGGCGATCGCTGCATCCGATTCCCGTTCCCGAACGTAGAGCTGTCACGGGACTGAAGAAGAATCTCCGTTTCTTCTTACCGGGCCCCGCAAGAGGACGAGGAACCAGGACACCGACATGCGACCTTCCTTCAGCGCGACCGCCATCGCCGCCGCCCTGGCTCTCGCCGCCGCCCCGGCCTGCGCGCAGGCGCAGATCGTCGCGGCCGTCCCGCAGGTCGTCGAGATCACCGGCAACTACCTCAACGCCGTCGGCACGTCCGACGCGGCGAGCCAGGGCGTGGTGACCTCCGCCCTCATCGAGAGCCGGCCGACGCTGCGCCCCGCGGAGGTGCTGGAGTTCGTGCCCGGCGTGATCGTCACCCAGCACTCGGGCGACGGCAAGGCGAACCAGTACTTCCTGCGCGGCTTCAACCTCGACCACGGCACCGACTTCGCGACCTGGGTCGACGGCATGCCCGTCAACATGCCGACCCACGCGCACGGCCACGGCTACAGCGACCTCAACTGGCTGATCCCCGAGCTCGTCGACCGCATCGCCTATCGCAAGGGTCCGTACTTCGCCGACGAGGGCGACTTCTCGTCCGCCGGGGCCGCGCACATCGCGCTGTTCGACACGCTGCCGCGCGGCCTCGCGTCCGTGACCGCCGGCGAGAACGGCTACGGCCGCGCGCTGCTCGCCAAGTCGGTCGCCGCCGGCCCGGGACAGCTGCTCGGTGCGATCGAGGTCGCGCACAACGACGGGCCTTGGGACAACCCGGAGAAGTTCCACCGCGCCAATGGCGTGCTCCGCTTCAGCTGGGGCGACCAACGCACGCACTCGACGGTCACCGCCATGGGCTACGACGCGGCCTGGGACTCCACCGACCAGGTGCCGCTGCGCGCCGTGCAGGACGGCCGGGTCGGCCGCTTCGGTGCCATCGACCCGACCGACGGCGGCAAGACCTCGCGCTACAGCCTCTCGTACGGCCTGGTGCACCAGGCCGACGACGGCGTCTTCAGGCTGGACGCCTACGCCATCGAGTCGCGCCTCGACCTGTTCTCCGATTTCACGTACTTCCTCGACCACCCGGTCGACGGCGACCAGTTCGAGCAGGCCGAGCACCGCAAGGTCTACGGCCTGCAGACCAGCCGGCGCTGGGACGCGACCTTCGCGGGCATGGAGATGTCCAACACCCTCGGCCTGCAGCTGCGCCAGGATCGCCTCGACCCGGTCGGCCTGTACGACGCCGTCGCGCACGTCCGCACCGCGACCACGCAGGTGAGCCGCGTGCGCGAGACCAGCGCGGCGATCTACGCCGAGAACGCCACGCAATGGCGCCCCTGGCTGCGCAGCGTGGCGGGCGTGCGCCTCGACCACGTCGACTTCGACGTGGCGAGCTCCATCGCCGGCAACAGCGGCAAGCGCGACGCGAGCATCGCCTCGCCCAAGCTCTCGCTCATCCTCGGACCCTGGAACCGGACCGAGTACTTCGTGAACGCGGGCCTGGGCTTCCACAGCAACGACGCCCGCGGCACGACCGAGACCGTGACGCCCAGGGAGGGCGACCCCGCCAGTCCCGTCAAGCCGCTGGTGCGCTCCCGGGGCGCCGAGCTGGGCCTGCGCACGCAGCTCGTGCCGGGGCTCCAGAGCTCGCTCGCGCTCTGGGTGCTGAAGCTCGACTCCGAGCTGGTCTTCTCCGGCGACGCCGGCGACACCGAGCCCAACCGCGCGAGCCTGCGCAAGGGCGTCGAGCTGAACAACCACTACGTCGCCTCCGCGCACGTGCTGCTCGACGCAGATCTCTCCGTCTCGCACGCGCGCTACACCCAGTTCGACACCGCGGGCTCCTCGGTGCCCGGTTCCATCGAGACGGTCGCGTCCTTCGGCGCCACGCTCAAGGACGACGGCCCCTGGTTCGGCCAGTTCCAGGTGCGCTACTTCGGGCCGCGCCCGCTGATCGAGGACGACAGCGTGCGCTCGAAGGCGACGACGCTGGCCTACCTGCGCGCGGGCTACAAGTTCACCGGACAGACCCGGCTGGCGCTCGACGTGTTCAACCTGTTCGACCGCAAGGCGAGCGACGTCGACTACTACTACGCGTCGCGCCTGCCGGGCGAGCCCTCGGCGGGCGTGGAGGACGTCCACTTCCATCCGGTCGAGCCGCGCAGCGTGCGGGTGACGTTGACGACGGCGTTCTGAGGTCGAGCGCCCGGCGCGATGGGCGCCGATGGGCAGGGTCGGCCAAGGCGCTCAGCGTGGGCGGGGAGCAGGCTCCGGAACCAGATCCTCATACGGCGGCAGTCCGTGCTCCCGTTCGGTCAAGCCGACTCGCTATCCATTGGTAAAACGAAAGCCCGGGCCTCAGGAAGCCCGCGCACGCGCCGCCTTCACAGCCTCGCCGGCCGTCACGAGCGCCTTGAGCGCGCTCTGAGCGATCATGAGGTCTTCATGTTCGCCGCCCTCCGGGCCGTCCTGCATCTGCTTTTCCAGGGCTGCCATGTGCGCGCGCAGCGCCACGATGATGGCCGTGATCTCCAGGGGAGCGAGTTCGACGTTTTGGGAAAACTTGGCTGACATGGCTTCTCCTGGCGGTCACTTGAGCTTGCCGTAGTAGTCCGTTCCGAGACTCTCGAAGTGGATCATCGCGACGAGAGAGAGGAACGCGGCCACGGGCATCGGGCGGTCGACGGTGAGTGTGCAGTGCCCGGGAGGTACGCCGTCGTAACGCAGTTGCAGGCCCGGCGGAATCTTTTGGCCGCGCTCGATTTTCCACCAGTACTTCTCCATGAACGGGTCGTACTGCTTCTTCAAGTCGGCCTTCGCAGGCGTGTCGGCGCTCCCATGCTTGCCGAGGTGAACCTGCCCATCCGGAAGCATAGGCTTGATGAACAGCGAGATACCGTGGCCTGGCGTGACCACGAAATCGCCCAGCTCTTCTTCGGGAATACGGCCTGAACGCACTGGCGCATCGTCGATGTCGCGAAACCGCAGGAAGTCGACAGTCGCGGAATTCCTGGCCCCGGACCGGAACGCGTCCTCCCTCATGGGCGTGTCGCTCGCCCAAAGCAGCGTGTCGGGCGTCAGCCCGCGGGATCTCGCGTACTCGGCAATCTCGCCGTCGCTGAAGTGCTTCGTCATACGGCACATCCTATGTGCGGCGAAGCGCCGTATGCGAGCTCCAGCGGAAACAGGTTGTGACCTAGGGAGGCCGGTCATCGCATGCCGCCGACTACGGGCCAAGGTCGTTCGGTGCGGATTCACGCGTCGATCTTCTCCCGCTTCTCCGCTCCCTTGAGTGCCTTCGTGAGGCACCACGGCATACGCGTGGTCACCCTGCAACGGCGTCCGGAGAATTCAGAGTGAGAAGCGCGGAACGCGGCGGGTGCCGGCGGCACTGCACCTTATTTTCCGATGCAGAACCGCCCGAAGATCTCCCCCAGCAGATCGTCGGCGGTGAATTCCCCGGTGATCTCCATCAGCGCCCCGTGCGCCAGCCGCAGCTCCTCGGCGAAGAGGTCGAGCGCCGCATCCCGCTGGTCGGCGTGGGCCTGTGCCAGCTGCAGATGCGCGTCGGTGCGCGTCAGCGCCTCGACGTGGCGCGTGCGTGCGATGAAGACGCCGTCGGGCACGTGGGTCGCGCCCGCTCGCTCGAGCAGGGCCTCGCGCAGCGCGTCGAGGCCCTCGCCCGTCTGCGCGCTGAGCGCCAGCGCGCCCTCCGGCAGCGGGCGGGCGGGGGCGAGGTCGCGCTTGTTGTAGACGTGCAGCGGCGCGGCCGAGTGGGCGTCGGCCAGCGCCGCCGCGATCGCCGCGTCGTCGGCCTGGGCCGCGGGGTCGTCGGCGCGCGCGAGGTCGTGCAGGAAGAGCACGGCGTCGGCGTCGGCGATGGCCTGCCAGCTGCGCTCGATGCCGAGGCGCTCGACCTCGTCGCTGGCGTCGCGCAGGCCGGCGGTGTCGACGACGTGGATGGGCACGCCGTGGATCTGGATGGTCTCGCTGATGCGGTCCCGCGTGGTGCCGGCGATGGGCGTGACGATGGCGAGCTCGGCGCCGGCGAGCGCGTTGAGCAGCGAGCTCTTGCCGACGTTGGGCGCGCCGGCGAGCACGACGCGCAGGCCCTCGCGCAGCAGCGCGCCCTGGCGCGCGCGCTGCATCACGGCGGCGAGGCGGGCGCGGATGTCGGCGAGCTGTGCGCGCGCCCCGGCGCGCTCGAGGAAGTCGATCTCCTCCTCGGGGAAGTCCAGCGTGGCCTCGACCAGCATGCGCAGGTGCACGATGCGCTCGCCGAGCGCCGAGATCTCCCTCGAGAAGGCGCCGGCCAGCGAGCGGCCGGCGGAGCGCGCGGCGGCCTCGGTGCTGGCGTCGATGAGGTCGGCGACGGCCTCGGCCTGCGCGAGGTCGAGCTTGTCGTTGAAGAAGGCGCGCGCGGTGAACTCGCCGGGGTTGGCCAGGCGCAGTCCGATGCCGCGGCCGGCCTCGAGCAGGCGCGCGAGCAGCAGCTGCAGCACCACCGGGCCGCCGTGGGCCTGGAGCTCGAGGACGTCCTCGCCCGTGTAGGAGTTCGGCGCCGGGAAGTGCAGCGCCAGGCCCTGGTCGATGGGCTGGCCGGCGGCGTCGAGGAAGGGGCCGTAGTGGGCGACGCGCGGGGTGAGCGCGCGCCCGACGACGGCGCCGACGAGCGCGGAGAGATTTTTGCCCGAGGCGCGGACGATGCCCACCGCGCCGCGACCCGGCGCCGTCGCGATCGCGACGATGGGGTCGGCCAGCGAAGCGAGCGCGTCAGCTTTCATGCGGCGATTGTGCGCGACGCCTGGAGACGGCGTCGGCGGCGGGGACGGGCCGAAGGCCAATCCCCTTCCGCCCGTCGGCGCGTCACTTGGTCTTGACGACCTTGGCTTCGGTGGCCCCGGCCTTGGGGCCGTTGATCTGGCGCTGGATCAGGCGCTGCTGGGCGAAGGTCAGGATGTTGTTCGACAGCCAGTACAGCACCAGGCCGGACGGGAAGGCGAACAGCGCGACGCTGAAGGCGAGCGGCATGATCCACATCAGGCGCGCCTGCACCGGGTCGGCCGGCGCCGGGTTCATGGCGGTGAGCGCCAGCGACGACAGCGTCATCAGCACCGGGAGGATCGCGTACGGGTCCATGATCGACAGGTCATGGATCCACAGGATCCAGGGCGCGCCGCGCATCTCGGCCGACGAGGTCAGCACGGTGAACAGCGCGATGAAGATCGGCATCTGGACGAGGATGGGGAAGCAGCCGCCCAGCGGGTTGACCTTCTCCTCGCGGTAGATCTTCATCGTCTCCGCCTGCATCTGCTGCGGATTGTCCTTGTAGCGCTCGCGCAGCTCCTGGATGCGCGGCGCGACCACCTTCATCTTGGCCATCGAGCGGTAGGCGCTCGCGTTCAGGCCGTAGAAGGCGATCTTCAGGACGACCACGAGCGCGACGATGGACCAGCCCCAGTTGCCGATGACGGTGTGCAGCTTGTCGAGCAGCCAGAACAGCGGCTGCGCGATGATCTTCAGGCGGCCGTAGTCCTTCACCTGCTCCAGGTGCGGCGCGAGGGGCTCCAGAAGGTGCTCCTCCTGCGGGCCGGCGAACAGCGTGGCGTCGACCGACTTGCTCGCGCCCGGGGCGATGGCGCCCAGCGGCGTGCGCATCGCGATGCCGTAGGTGACCACGCCGCCGTTGGCGCTCGCGTCGAGTCGGTTCACGCTGTACATGCGTTCGGCGTTCTGCGGCAGGATCCACGCGGACGCGAAGTAGTGCTCGACCATCGCGATCCAGCCCTCGCGCTCGGCGGCGTTCGGATCGACGTAGTCACGCTCCTTGCCCTTGTCGAGGTCGGGGAAGTCGACCTTGGCGAAGCGGTCGTTATGGTACAGCGCCGGGCCCGTGTAGGAGCTCGGACCCTCGAGGTAGCCGCTCGGCGGCGTGTGGCCGTCGCGCACCAGTTGCAGGTAGAGCTGCGGCGAGACCGGCGCGCCCGAGTGGTTGACCACCTCGTGGCTCACGCCGATGGCGTAGCTGCCGCGGTGGAAGGTGTAGGTCTTGACCAGCTTCACGCCGGCCATCTCGGGCGACTCGAAGCGCAGCACCAGCGTGTCCTTGCCGGGCGCGAGCTCGCGCTCGGGCGTGACGAGCGTCATCACCGTCGTGTGGTGCGGCAGGTCCTGGCTCGTCAGGCCGGTCTGCGTGGCGTAGAAGCGCGGCGCATGGGTGTCGAAGATGCGCACGTCGCGCTGCGGCGGCGGCTCGGCGGAGCGCCCGATCAGCCGACCGGCCTGGCGCAGGAGCTCGCTGTGGTTGTCGGCTTCCTGGTACTTGAGCAGGTCGAGGCCGACGATCTCGCCGCCGCGCGTGTCCAGCGTCGCCTTGACGACGTCGGTGCTGACGACGACCTGCTCGGCCTTGGGCGCCGAGGCGGCGCCGGCCGGCACCGCGGCGGCCGTCGTGGCCGTTCCGGGGACGCCCGCGGCGCTCGCCGCGCCATCGGCGCCGGCGGCCGCGCTCTTGGCCGGGGCGGTCTTCTGCGCCTGCGGCGCGAACATCGACTGCCCGCCGTGGGTCACGTTCCAGTGATCCCACAACATCAGCAGCGACATGAAGAAGGCCACCAACAGCAGGGTGCGGCGTGTATCGGTCATGAACGGGTCTTGCAAGAGGTTGGGCCGGCGGCGGGAGCCGTCGGCCGGGAAGCGGGGGCCGCGTCGGGGAGCTCGTCGCGCAGCAGGCCGATGAACAGGCCCGTCGCGGCGTGCGCGGCAGGTGGGGACGGGTTCGCGCGGTCCCAGGGCTTATTGTCGGGGACGGGATCACAGCCGCCGTCGCACCACGGGTTGCAGCGCAGGATTCTCCATCCAGCGTACAGGGTGCCGGCGACCGCCCCGTGTCGTTCCAGCGCGCCGATCGCGTAGCGCGAGCAGGTGGGCTCGAAGCGGCAGCTCTGGCCCAGCCACGGGCTCAGCAGCAGCCGGTAGGCGCGCACGCCGAGCACGAGCAGCGTGCGCGGCGCGTGCCAGGCGAGCGCCATCAGGCGGCGCACGGCGGCCCCTCCGGGCGCGCGCCGGCCGCGGGCGGGCCCTCCCGGCGCGGCGCCTTCGAGCCGGGGCGCACGTCGCGCGGCGGACGCGGCTTGAACGCGTCGCGCTCGCCGGCCGCCGCCCGCTCGAACAGCGCGCGCAGCTCCGCGCGCACCACGGCGCGCAGGGCGTCGGACGCGGCGCTGGGGAACTCCCGGACGTCGAACGGCGCGCGCAGGCGCACGACCCACAGCCCCGGCTCCAGCCGGGCCGCGCATTCGGCCGCGATGGCCCGGATCTGGCGTTTCACCAGCACGCGGGTGACGGCTCGCTTCGCGTTCTTCTTCGGCACCACCAGGCCCAGCCAGCGCTGGGGTCCGCGGGTGGACATCATCGTCGCGTCATCGTCCGGCCGAGTTGCTGCGCCGCGCAAGTCGTCCACATCCTGGACACCCCCGGGGGCGTCGCCTGTGGATAACTCTGTAGACAACCTGGCGTTATCCGGTGCAGCAACCGCGGGGATAGGCGCAGGCTTGCGCGGCGGCAGCGGGCGGCCGCAGAGATGGTGGACGGCGAAGTGCGGGCTGCGCAGGCGCAGCGGCGTGCCGAGCACGCGCACGAAGTCCGCCGGCCGCACGATGCGGCCGAGGAGGGAACGGGAGTCGAGGTCGCCTGCGGTCATGGCCGCGGGCTCGGTGGGCCTGGATCGGAACGAGGTTCCGTCGGCCGCGCGTTCATTCCGCCTGGAATGCTCCGCGCCCCCGGCGCCGGCAGCACGTGCTGCCCCGGAGGAGTGACACCGGCGAAACGTTCGAGATCAGGCTGGCGAGCCCGTCTGCTCGTGAAGGTCGCGAGCTCAGACGGAGAGGCGCTTGCGGCCCTTGGCACGGCGGGCGTTGATGACGCCACGGCCGCCACGGGTCTTCATGCGGACGAGAAAGCCGTGCGTACGGGCGCGACGGACCTTGGAGGGCTGATAGGTGCGCTTCATGTTTTGAAACTCCGGGGAACCCGCGATTAGAGCAGAAATTTGCGTTGCGAGTCAACGACTTGCTACGTGCGGCCGTGCGTCCCGGGGGGATTGACCGCGCTCGACTTTCTGTGGATAACCTCCACTTCGCCGCCGCCGGCACGGGTAGAATCCGCCCGCTCGAGAACAACTTGTCCACAATGTCCGTAGATCTCTGGCACCGCAGTTGCGAACGTCTCGCGACCGAGCTGCCCGAACAACAATTCAGCACCTGGATCCGGCCCCTCCCGCCGGCCGACTTCACCGACCTGGGCGACACGGGCGCGGTGGCGCACGTGCGCGTGCCCAACCGCTTCAAGCTCGACTGGATCCGCTCGCAGTACGGCTCGCGCATCGAGTCCGTGCTGTCGGAGCTCGCCGGCAAGCCCGTGCGGCTCGAGCTCGCCCTTGCCCCGCGCGAGGCGCTGGTGCAGGGCCACGCCAGCGTGGCCGCCAACGGCAGCGGCTTCATCACCTCGCACCCGCCGCAACGCCTCAACGCCATCTTCGACCGCGCGCTCGCGCCCGGCCAGCCCGCCACGGCCGCCAGCAGCGCCGCGGCGGTCGAGACGCAGGAGATCGTCGCCCGCGTCGCCGCCCGCCCGCTGCACCCCGCGCCCGCCTCCAGCGCCACGCGCCTGAACTCGGCCCTCACCTTCGACACCCTCGTCGCCGGCCGCGCCAACCAGATGGCGCGCACCGCGGCGCTGCACGTCGCCGGCGCCCCGGGCGCCATGTACAACCCGCTGTTCGTGTACGGCGGCGTCGGCCTCGGCAAGACGCACCTGATGAACGCCGTCGGCAACCAGCTCCTGAAGGACAAGCCCGACGCCCGCGTGCTCTACCTGCACGCCGAGCAGTTCATCTCCGACGTCGTCAAGAACTACCAGCGCAAGACGTTCGAGGAGCTCAAGGCCAAGTACCACTCGCTCGACCTCCTGCTGATCGACGACGTGCAGTTCTTCGCCGGCAAGGAGCGCACGCAGGAGGAGTTCTTCAACGCCTTCGAGGCCCTGCTCGCCAAGCGCGCGCACATCATCATGACGAGCGACACCTACCCCAAGGGGCTCGCCGACATCGACGAGCGCCTCACCAGCCGCTTCGACTCGGGCCTCACCGTGGCCATCGAGCCGCCCGAGCTCGAGATGCGCGTCGCCATCCTGATCCGCAAGGCCGAGGCCGAGGCGGCGCAGATGCCCGAGGACGTCGCCTTCTTCGTCGCCAAGAACGTCCGCGCCAACGTGCGCGAGCTCGAGGGCGCGCTGCGCAAGGTGCTGGCCTACTCGCGCTTCTCCCAGAAGGAGATCAACATCGCGCTGGCGCGCGAGGCGCTGAAGGACCTGCTGTCCATCCAGAACCGCCAGATCTCGGTCGAGAACATCCAGAAGACCGTCGCCGACTTCTACAAGATCAAGGTCGCCGACATGTATTCCAAGAAGCGCCCGGCCAGCATCGCCCGCCCGCGCCAGATCGCCATGTACCTGGCCAAGGAACTCACCCAGAAGAGCCTGCCCGAGATCGGCGAGCTGTTCGGCGGCCGCGACCACACCACCGTGCTCCACGCCGTGCGCAAGATCGGCGGCGAGCGCCAGAAGAACACCGAGCTGAACCAGCAGCTCCACGTCCTCGAGCAGACGCTCAAGGGATGACGCCCGCCCGCGCGCGCCGCCCCCGTTGGAACCGTTTCTGCGCCGCGCCGGCGGCCGGCGGCGCGTTGGGGCACATCCTGCCCGAAAACGGGGCCGAAACAGGCGAAAATGGCGGCTTGCACGGCGCGTGACGCGCTGCACCAGCTACCCCCAGCTTAAAAAGAGGAAGACATGATTGTTCTCAAGGCGCCCCAGGAGAAACTGCTCGGCGCGTTGCAGGCGGTGTCGGGCATCGTGGAACGCCGTCACACCCTCCCGATCCTCGCCAACGTGCTGATGCGCAAGTCGGGCGAGTCGATCGAGTTCACCACCAGCGACCTCGAGATCCAGGTGCGCACCTCCGCCGTGCTGGGCGGCGACGAGGGCACGCTGTCCACCACGGTGGGCTCGCGCAAGATGATCGACATCCTCAAGTCGCTCCCGGCCGACCAGATCGTCACGCTCTCGTCCAGCGGTAACAAGCTCACCCTGCAGGCCGGCAAGAGCCGCTTCACCATGCAGACGCTGCCGGCCGACGACTTCCCCCTCGTCAACGAGGCGGTCGACTTCGGCCCCGCCTTCGGCGTCCCGCAGAAAGTGCTCAAGAGCCTGATCGACCAGGTGCACTTCGCGATGGCGGTGCACGACATCCGCTACTACCTCAACGGCATCCTGTTCGTCGCCGAGGGCCACACGCTCACGCTGGTCGCCACCGACGGCCACCGCCTCGGCCTCGCCCAGGCCACGCTCGAGACCGAGATCCCCAAGCAGGAGGTCATCCTGCCGCGCAAGACCGTGCTCGAGCTCGCGCGCCTGCTGGGCAACGTCGACGAGCCCATCGAGATGCGCTTCGCCGGCAACCAGGCCAAGTTCAGCTTCGCAGGCCTCGAGTTCGTCACCAAGCTCGTCGAGGGCAAGTTCCCCGACTACAACCGCGTCATCCCCAAGAACCACAAGAACGCCGTGATCCTCGGCCGCGCCCCGCTGCTGTCCAGCCTGCAGCGCGCCGCCATCCTCACGAGCGAGAAGTTCAAGGGCGTGCGCGTCAACCTCGAGCCTGGCGCGCTGCGCATCGCGTCGAGCAACGCCGAGCAGGAAGAAGCCAAGGAAGAGCTCGAGATCGACTACGCGGGCGACACCATCGAGATCGGCTTCAACGTCACCTACCTGATGGACGCGCTCAACAACATCGACCAGGACATGGTGCGCATCGAGCTGCAGGACGGCAACTCCAGCGCCCTCATCACCGTGCCGGAACAGCCCGGCTTCAAGTACGTCGTGATGCCGATGCGCATCTGACGCAGCGAGCGCCAACCGCCCGGCCGCGCGCTTGCGGCCGGCCCGCGCCGCCCCCACCTAGTCCCCTCTTGCCCTGCACGCGGAGAGCGCGGCCCACGAGGCCCGCGCGATGCCCCCGGAAGCGAACCACATGACTGACGACGATCGCCCCACCACCCCGTCCGAATCGATCGACCCCACCAAGGCCCTGGTGGGCCAGGAGGCCCTGACCGATGCCGCGGCCTACGGCGAGGGCGCGATCCAGATCCTCGAGGGCCTGGAGGCCGTGCGCAAGCGTCCCGGCATGTACATCGGCGACACCTCCGACGGCACCGGCCTGCACCACCTCGTCTTCGAGGTGGTCGACAACTCCATCGACGAGGCGCTGGCGGGCTACTGCGACGACATCGTCGTCACGATCCACACCGACAACTCCATCTCCGTCATCGACAACGGCCGCGGCATCCCCACCGGCGTCAAGATGGACGACAAGCACGAGCCCAAGCGCTCCGCCGCCGAGATCGCGCTCACCGAGCTCCACGCCGGCGGCAAGTTCAACCAGAACAGCTACAAGGTCTCGGGCGGCCTGCACGGCGTGGGCGTCTCCTGCGTCAACGCCCTGTCCACCTGGCTGCGCCTGACCGTGCGCCGCGACGGCAAGCAGCACTTCATCGAGTTCCGCAAGGGCGTGCCGCAGGATCGCGTCATCGAGCTGCGCGACGGCTTCGAGACCAGCCCCATGCGCGTCACGGGCGAGACCGACCACCGCGGCACCGAAGTCCACTTCCTGCCCGACACCGAGATCTTCACCAACGTCGACTTCCACTACGACATCCTCGCCAAGCGCCTGCGCGAGCTCTCGTTCCTGAACAACGGCGTCAAGATCCGCCTGGTCGACGAGCGCAACGGCAAGGAAGACAACTTCGCCTTCGCGGGCGGCGTGCGCGGCTTCGTCGAGTTCATCAACAAGGGCAAGACCGTCCTGCACCCCAACGTCTTCCACGCCGTGGGTGACAAGAACAGCGACCAGGGCACCAACATCGCGGTCGAGGTGGCGATGCAGTGGAACGACTCGTTCAACGAGTCGGTGCTGTGCTTCACCAACAACATCCCGCAGCGCGACGGCGGCACCCACCTGACCGGCCTGCGCGCCGCGATGACCCGCGTCATCAACAAGTACATCGACGACAACGAGCTCGCCAAGAAGGCCAAGGTCGAGATCGCCGGCGACGACATGCGCGAGGGCCTCGCCTGCGTCGTCAGCGTCAAGGTGCCCGAGCCCAAGTTCTCCAGCCAGACCAAGGACAAGCTCGTCTCCAGCGAGGTGCGCGCCCCGGTGGAGGACATCGTCGGCCGCCTGCTGGGCGACTGGTTGCTCGAGAACCCGACCGACGCCAAGATCATCTGCGGCAAGATCGTCGACGCCGCACGCGCCCGCGAGGCCGCGCGCAAGGCGCGCGAGATGACGCGCCGCAAGGGCGTCCTCGACGGCATGGGCCTGCCCGGCAAGCTGGCCGACTGCCAGGAGAAGGATCCCGCCCTGTGCGAGATCTACATCGTCGAGGGCGACTCCGCCGGCGGCTCCGCCAAGCAGGGCCGCGACCGCAAGTTCCAGGCGATCCTGCCGCTGCGCGGCAAGATCCTGAACGTCGAGAAGGCGCGCTACGAGAAGCTGCTCTCGTCCGAGGCCATCCTCACCCTCATCACCGCGCTGGGCACCGGCATCGGCAAGGGCATGGGCGGCGACGACTTCAACCCCGACAAGCTGCGCTACCACCGCATCATCATCATGACGGACGCGGACGTCGACGGCGCC
>Ga0209051_1001689_pt1 | contig 17720 bp, 16 predicted proteins | sample AraplaCvi_mMS_r2_2_FD_184286 | JGI IMG/M metagenome (GOLD analysis project Ga0209051, IMG submission 184286) | Arabidopsis root microbial communities from North Carolina, USA - plate scrape MF_Cvi_mMS_r2 (SPAdes) (version 2) | ecosystem: Host-associated > Plants > Roots > Endosphere | place...
CGTAGCCTTCCTCGGCGTAGTAGTCGGCCACCTCGCGCATCGTGTGGTTGATGCCGAAGATCTCCTGCGCAATCACGAGGCCGGGGCCGCTGCCCGAGCGTGGCAAGGCCAGGTAGCCGCTGAAGCTGCCGCTGCCGTCGCTGGCATGGATGCGGATGCGGCGGCTGGTGCCGGATTCTTTTTTCTGCATGCGGGTTTCTCCGTTCAAGGGTTGGATGGTGCGGGCCGTGCGCTCACTGCACGCATTCCGGGTGCCGTGTCGTCACCTGGTAGTAGCCCGAATGAAAGACCAGCGGCTCGCCGTCGAAGCGGTCGTAGCGCTCGACCTCGCCGATGAAGATCAGGTGGTCGCCGCCGTCGTACTGCTTCACGTTGCGGCAGACGAAGCGGGCGATGACGCCGTTGAGCAGCGGCACGCCGGCGGTGCCCTCGCAGCAGTCCACCCCGCCGAACTTGTCCGCCTGCGGCGTCGAGAACTGGCGCGACAGGTGATGCTGGTGCGCCGCCAGCACGTTGATCGCGAAGTGGCTGGCGCCGGTGAAGTCGCCCACGCTCGGCGCCTGCCGCGCGAGGCTCCACAGCACCAGCGGCGGGTCCAGCGAGACCGAGGAGAACGAGTTGGCGGTCATGCCCACGCGGCGGCCGTCGATGGCGCGGGTGGTGATGACAGTCACGCCGGTGCTGAACTGCCCGAGCGCCTTGCGGAAGTCGCGCCGGTCGAAGCGGTCGACAGCGGCCTCGCGCGCCCGGGTCTCCAGGAAGCGGTCAGCTTCAACGGCATCGAACCACCAGGGCGCGAAGGCACGCGGGTCGTCGAAGCCGTTGACGATGGTGCTCGCCACGGCGGGCATGTGGGTCGCGCTCTGCAGCAGCTTCTGCACATGCGGCTTCGGCGCGGCGAGCAGGCTGTGGGTCCAGTCGGTGGCCCAGCGGGCATAGCCTTCCCAGTAGCGGTCGAAGGTCTGCTGCATCCAGGCGGCGTCGAACGGTGCGTCGCCGTTTTCGAGGATGCGCTTCAGGTAGATGTCGGCGCACTTGGCCGCGTTGTTCGCGCCCTGCCCCGTGATCGGGTCGTTCAGCACCACCACGTCGGCCAGGCCCAGCACCTGGCGGCCCGAGGGCAAGGTGGCCACGGGCTTGCGCACCGTCGGCGCGAAGCGGCCTGCGAGGATGCCGTTGTCGTCGGTCAGCTCGATATCCGCGCAGCGCTCGGCCTCCCAGGGCAGGAAGGTCTCGAGGATCCATTGGCTGCGCGCGAGGTGCTCCTGCGGCGTCTTCACGTCGGCCCAGCAGTCCATCGGGCCGCCCGGCACGGCCTCGAACACCATGATCTCGCAGGGCCCTGTCGTCGTCAGCGCCGGGAACACGAAATATTCGCCGACGCCGGGAACCAGGTTGAAGCACACGCGCGCATACGGCAAAGCGGGCTTCATTCCCCTCACATAGGTGAGCGCCAGTGCGCGCTGGGGTTGGTCGAATGGCGAGCGCTGCGCGTCGCGTTCGAACAGTTGCGAGATCTCGCCCTTGCCGCTGGCAACGACCACGAGATCATGCGTTGCAGCGCAGGCTTCCAGGTCGGCGAGCCCCACCTCCTGCAGCACCAGCCGGCCGCCGCGCTTCTCGAACTCGGCCATCCAGGCCGATATCTTGAGCCGCTGGTCGACCGACTGCGCGGGGCCGTCGAGCTTCGCGCTCCATTCGATGGCCTTGCCGCCTTCGGGGTTGCGCACCGCCATGCCGATGCCCTCCACGGCGGGGCACTCGCCTGCCCACCAGTCCAGCCCCAGCTCGCGCTCGGTCTGCAGCGCAGTCTCGAACATGCACTGGCTCGACATCACCGGCCCCTCGAAGATCTCCCTTGCCGTGCGATTCGAGAAAACCGTCACCTCGTGCCCCGCGCGCTGCAGGCCGAGCGCAAGCTGCATGCCGGATTGCCCGGCGCCGACGATGGCCACGCGTCGCTTCATGCTGGCTCCGGCTTATGCGACTGCCGCGCAGGTTTCGATGTAGCGCTCCGCTTCCGCGGGATCCGCAAACCACGGGAAGAAGGTGCGCGGATCGTCGAAGCCGTTGGCAAAGGCGCTGGCCAGCGGCGGCACCGCGCCGGCGCTGCCGAGCAGCTTGAGCACATGGTCTGGCGGCGGCGCGAGCAGCATGTTGGTCCACTGCGTGACCCATTGCGCATAGCCGAACCAGTAGCGGTCGAAGGTCTGCTGCATCCACGCCGCATCGGCCGCGCCGTCGCCGCGCGCGAGGATGCTCTTCAGATAGGTGTCGGCGCACTTGGCCGCGTTGTTGGAGCCCTGCCCCGTGATCGGATCGTTGAGCACCACCACGTCGGCCAGTCCCAGCACCTTGCGGCCCGAAGGCAAGGTGGCCACGGGCTTGCGCACCGTCGGCGCGAAGCGGCCCGCGAGGATGCCGTTGTCGTCGGTCAGCTCGATGTCGGCGCAGCGCTCGGCCTCCCAGGGCAGGAAGGTCTCGAGGATCCACTTGCTGCGCGCGAGGTGCTCCTGCGGCGTCTTCACGTCGGCCCAGCAATCCATCGGCCCGCCGGGCACGCCTTCGAACACCATGATCTCGCAGGGGCCCGTCGTGGTCAGCGCCGGGAACACGAAGTATTCACCCACGCCGGGAATGAGGTTGAAGCACACGGCAGAGAACGGCTCGCGCGGCTTCATCCCCTTCACGTAGGTCAGCGCCAATGCGCGCTGCGGCTTGTCGAAACTGGACTTGTGGGCATCGCGCTCGAAGAGCTTCGAGATCTCGCCCTTGCCGCTGGCGACGAGCGTGAGATCGTGGCTCAGGGTGCAAGCCTCGAGTTCGTCGATGCCCGCGTCCTTGAAGACGAGTTCGCCGCCCCTCTTCCGGAACAGGTCCATCCAGACCGGGATCTTCACGCGCTGGTCGACCGACTGCGCGCTCGAGTTCAGCCGCGCGGCCCAGTCGATGGCCTTGGCGCCCTTCTGCTCGGGATGCGGCACGGCCAGCCCGATGCCGTCCACCGTGGGACAGTCGTGTGCCCACAGGTCCAGGCCCAGGTCGCGTTCGATCTGCAGCGAGGTGTGGAACATGCACTGGCTCGACATGACCTTGCCGCGGCGGATGTCCTCGCCCGTGCGGTTGCTGAACATCGTGACCTCGTAGCCTGCGGCGAGCAGACCGAGCCCCAGTTGCAGGCCCGACTGGCCCGCGCCGACGATGGCGATTCGCTTCATTTCATCTGCTCCTTGATGCTCCGTGGGGAGCTAGTCCATCAACCTGGGAATGGCGGGCACGGCCTGCTCGGGGCCCATGGCGGCATAGCCGCCGTCCACCGCGTAGTCGGAACCGGTCACGAAACTCGCATGGTCCGAACACAGGAACAGCACCACCTGCGCCACCTCGTCCGGCTCGCCGACACGCCCGAGCAGATGGAACGGCGCGGCCACGCGGTCGGTCTTGGCGCGGTCGCCGCCGCTGAGCCGGTCCATCACGGCCGACCATGTCCAGCCCGGCGACACGCTGTTCACACGGATGCGGTCCGGCGCCAGGTCCATCGCCATGTTGCGGGTGAGCTGCGCCATGGCGGCCTTGCTCACCGGATAGAGCCAGCGCCCCGTCTGCGCCACGCGCGAGGAGATGCTCGTGAAATTGACCACCGCCCCGCCACCGGCCGCGACCATGTGCGGATGCACGGCCTGCAGCATCGCCACCGCGCTCGCCACGTTCACGTTGAACGAAGCGAGCCAGTCGGCGCGCGGCGACTTGAAGCCGTCGTCCAGGTAGGAGCACGCCAGGTTGATGAGAAAGTGCACACCGCCGTGCCGCGCGGCGGCCTCGGCCACGCAAGCCTGCACCTGCGCGTCCTCGGTGATGTCGGTGCGCACGAAGCGCGCGCCGGCGCCGAGCGAATCCGCCAGCGCCTGGCCGTTGGCGGCATCGATGTCGGCGATGACGACCTTCGCACCCGCCGCGTGCAGCGCGCGCACCACGCCGGCGCCTATCAGTGTGGAGCCACCGGTGACGATGGCGCTCTTGCCCTCGAGTCCCTTGAACATGGCGCTTGCTCTCCTCGGTTCGGTCAGGCAGGCCGGGATGGCCTGTGTGGGAGCGAACGTTACGGGGCCGCGGGCCTTCGGTGCATCCCGCAAACGCAGCGCCTGTCCCTGGCGCGCAGGTTTTTGCGAGGGCTGGTCCGAATTGTGGCTGGGGATGGTTTTTGCTAGGGTGGCCTCGCCCCATGGAAACCGCCACGATCCCATCGCTGCCGCTGCAGCGCTACCGGCTTTTCGAGAGCCACGACATGGACGAGGCCCGCGAAAGCGTGGCCCGCGTGTTCTGCCCGCACGGCCTGGTCATGCTGCGGCCCGGCACCGAGCTCGACGCCTGCCACCACAGCGCGCGGCTGCATCGGGACGTGAGCCTCAACTACGTGCAGTACGGCCCGGGCGTGCAGATCGACCCGGGCTACCTGCAGGATTTCTTCCTGCTGCAGATTCCGTTGCGTGGCGGCGCCGAGATCCGCTGCGGCGCGCAGCACGTGGACGCGAATCCGCGCCTGGCCTCGCTGCCTTCGCCGACCGAGCCGCTGTCGATGCGCTGGGCCGACGACAGCCCGCACCTGATCGTGCGGCTGGCCCGCTCCGCGCTGCTCTCGCGGCTCGAATCGCTGCTCCAGGCCCCCCTCAGGCAGCCGTTGGTGTTCGACCTCGGCGTGCCGCTCGACGACCCCGCGCTGGCGCCGGTGGTGCACTTCATCGACTACCTGCGGCTCACGCTCGATACCGGCACCGCGCTGCAGGCCGGCAGCCGGCTGGCCGAGCATGCCGAGGAATACCTGATGGCCAGCCTGCTGATGTCCGCGGCGCACAACCATTCGCGCGCGCTGGCCGGCGACGCCCAGCGCAGCCTGCTGCCGCGCGTGGTCCGCAGGGCGCAGGACTACATGGCGGCGCACGCCGATCAGCCCTTGTCGCTGGCCGACGTTTGCCGCGAAGTCGGCTGCAGCGCGCGTGCGCTGCAACTCGCGTTCCGTCAGCATGCGGGCATGGGCCCGATGGAATTCCTGCGCGAGCAGCGCCTCGACAAGGTGCGCGCCGAGCTGCGCATGCCGAGCCATGCCGGCGTGCGCGACGTCGCGGCGAAGTACGGTTTTCTTCACATGGGCCACTTCGCGGCGCAGTACCGCGCCCGCTTCGGCGAGCGGCCGTCGGAAACCCGGGCACTGCGCGCCGCCTGACCTCCTCGGCCTCAGAGCACCAGCAGCAGCTTGCCCGTGGTCGCGCGGCTGGCCATGTCGGCATGGGCCCGCGCGGCATCGGCCGGCGGATACACGCCGCCCACATGGACCTTGAGCTTGCCTTCGGCGATCCAGCCGAACAGCCGCGCGGAGTGCACCACAGCTTTCATCGTTTTTCCTTTTTTTATGCCATGCCATCTGCGGCGGCGATGGTCTTCGGCTCCAGGAAAGCCTCCATGCCGAAGACGCCGAACTCCCGGCCGACGCCCGACTGCTTGGCACCACCAAAGGGCGCGGCCAGCTCGGGCGCGATGCGATTGACCAGCACGGTGCCGGCCCGCAGCCGCGAGGCCACGCGCAACGCACGCTGCGCGTCGGACGAGAAGACATAGGCCTGCAAGCCGTACGGCGAGTCGTTCGCGATGTCGATGGCTTCGTCCTCGTCGCCATAGCCGATCATCGAGAGCACCGGTCCGAAGATCTCCTCGCGCGCGATCTCCATGTCGTTGCGCACCTCTGCAAACACGGTGGGCCGCACGAACCAGCCCCTTTCAAGACCGTCCGGCCGCCCCTCGCCGCCGGCCACGAGGGTTGCGCCCTGCGCCAGGCCGCGGCGGATGAAGTGCTGCACGCGATCGAACTGCGCCTGGCTCGCAAGCGGCCCGACCGCGGTGGCGGGGTCGCGCGGATCGCCCACGCGCAGTGCGGCCACTGCCGCCTGCACCTGTTCAACAGCAGCCGTCATGTGCGTCCGCGGGATCAGCAGGCGCGTGCCCGCCACGCAGGCCTGGCCGTTGTTCATGAAGGCGGCATTCAGCGCCAGGGGCAGCGTGGCGGCCAGGTCGGCGTCCTCCAGCACCAGCGTGGCCGACTTGCCCGAGAGCGCGAGGCTCACGCGCTTCATGGTTTCGACGCCCGCGCGCGCAATGAGCTTTCCGGTCTGCGTGGACCCGGTGAACGAGATCTTCGCGATGCCCGCGCTGGTGGCGATCTCGTCGCCCACATCGCTGCCGCGCCCGAGCAGCACATTGAAGACGCCGGGCGGCAGGCCCGCGTCGTGCAGCGCCTCGGTCACGGCCTGCGCCTGCAGCGGGCCCAGCTCGCTCGGCTTGACGACCGACGCGCAGCCCGCGGCGATGGCCGAAGCCAGCTTGCTGCAGATGCTTCCGGCGGCGGCGTTCCAGGGCGCGATGAGGCCGGCGACGCCGACCGGCTCCATCACCACGGTGGCCTGGCCCAGGCGGCGCTCGAAGGCATAGTCGTGCAGCGCCCGCGCCGTGGTGGCGAAGCACTGCGAGGCGTAGTTGCTGACCCACTGCGAGCGGGCCAGCGGACCGCCGTACTCCTCGATGGTGGCCTCGCGGATCTGGTCGGTGCGCGCCAGCACCGCGGCCTCGAGGCGCCGGAGCATGTCGATGCGCTGCGCCCTGGTGCTTCGCGCGAGCGCCGGCTGGGCGCGGTTCGCCGCGGCAATGGCGCGCTTCGCATCCTCGCGGTTCGCCAGCGTCGCCGTGCCGATGGGCCGTTCGGTGGCGGGGTTGCAGATCTCCAGCCGTTCGCTGCCCTGCACGGGCACGAAGGCGCCATCGATGTAGGCCCGGTCGATGTTCCACATGGGGACCGCCGCCTCAGCCGCGGGCCACGTCGACCACCGCCTTGGCAAAGGCCTCGGGCGCTTCCTGCGGCAGGTTGTGGCCGATGCCACCGCTGACCAGCCGATGCTCGTAGGTTCCCGAGAACTTCTTCGCGTAGGTGCCGGGCTCCGGATGCGGCGCGCCGTTGGCGTCGCCCTCGAGCGTGATGGTCGGCACGCCGATCACCGGCGCCTTGGCCAGCCGGTCCTCCAGCGCCTGGTACCTGGCCTCGCCCTCGGCCAGGCCCAGGCGCCAGCGGTAGTTGTGGACCGTGATGGCCACGTGGTCGGGGTTCTCGAAGGCCACGGCGCTGCGCTCGAACGTGGCCGCATCGAAATTCCACTTCGGCGACGCGAGCTGCCAGATGAGCTTGGCGAAGTCGTGCCGGTTCTTCTCGTAGCCCGCGCGGCCGCGCTCGGTTGCAAAGTAGTACTGGTACCACCACTGCAGCTCGGCCGCAGGCGGCAGCGGGTTCTTGCCGGCCTGCTGGCTGCCGATCAGGTAGCCGCTGACCGACACCAGCGCCTTCACGCGCTCGGGCCACAGCGCGGCCATGATGCAGGCCGTGCGCGCGCCCCAGTCGCAGCCGGCCACGGTGGCGGTCTTGATCTTCAAGGCGTCCATCAGCGCGATGATGTCCACCGCGACCACCGACTGCTGCCCGTTGCGCGGCGTGTGGGCCGACAGGAAGCGCGTGCTGCCGTAGCCGCGCAGGTACGGCACGATCACGCGGAAGCCCGCGGCCGCAAGCTGCGGGGCGACGTCGACGAACATGTGGATGTCGTAGGGCCAGCCGTGCAGGAGGATCACGGGGGCGCCGTCGGCGGGGCCCGCTTCGTGGTAGCCGATGTTGAGCGAGCCCGCGTCGATGCTCTTGAGTGGCTCGAGGCGCCGGAGGGTCGATGTGCCCGCGGATTGGGCAAAAGCGGGAACGATCGAGGTCAGCTGGGTGGCAGCGAGGCCGAGCGCCGCCTTGGCGAGGAACGAACGGCGCGGCAACGGGGGCGAAACAATCATTGAAATCTCCTGGAATCCGAAGTGGTGGAGCGATTGTTCTGCCCGGAAGCGGCCTGGCGACGGTCCTGCGTATGCCTGTGTATCTGGGCCCGCTTCGCCGACAATAAATTTCAATTGCAGGCGCGCGAACGGGTAGCGCGCATCGTGGATGTGGCGATGGCAGTCGCGCGTGTTCGGCTGCCTCCACGCTAGCGCGGCACCTTGCCGACCATCCTGGCGGCTCGCAGAAAGTCGAAGTCCACGCCCAGGTCGGCCTGGGTCACCGTCTGCAGGAACAGCTTGCGGTAGCCGCGCTCGGCCGTCGGTGCAGTGACCGGGGACTCCTGCGCGCGCCGGGCGAGCTCTTCCGCGGACACCAGCAATACGATCTCCCGGCGCTCGACGCTCAAGCGGATGCGGTCGCCATTGCGGACATGGGCCAGTGGGCCGCCGGCCGCGGATTCGGGCGTGACATGAAGCACGATGGTGCCGAACGCCGTGCCGCTCATGCGGCCGTCGGAGATCCGCACGATGTCCTTGACGCCGGCGCGGGCCAGCTTGCGCGGGATCGGAATGTAGCCGGCCTCGGGCATGCCCGGCGCGCCCTTGGGGCCGATGTTCTTGAGCACGAGCACGTCCTGCGCCGTGACGTCGAGCGCGTCGCTGTCGATGCGGCGGACCAGATCTTCGATGTTCTCGAACACCACGGCCCGCCCCTCGTGCTCCATGAGCTTCGGGTCCGCGGCGGACTGCTTGATGATGGCACCGCCCGGAGCGAGATTGCCTCGCAGCACGGCCATGCCGCCTTGGGGGTAGACCGGGTTGCCGATCGGCCGCACCACCGTCTGGTGGAAGCCAGGGCCCGCGCGCTCCAGCTCCTCGCCGAGCGTGCGGCCGGTGACGGTCATGGCGCCAAGGTGCAGCAGCGGCTTCAGTTCGCGCAGCAGGGTGGCCATCCCGCCCGCATGATGGAAGTCCTCCATGTACCACTGGCCCGATGGCTTGAGGTCGAGCAGCACCGGCGTTTCCCGCCCCATGCGGTCGAGCGCGGCCAGATCGGTCTCCAGGCCCATGCGCCCGGCGATCGCCGCGAGGTGCACGATGCCGTTGGTCGAGCCCCCGATCGCCAGCAGCACCCGCATCGCGTTCTCGAAGGCCTCGGGCGTCAACACCTTGTCGATCGTCAGGCCGGTGCGTGCCATCTGTACCGCCTGGGCCCCGGTCTGTTCGGCAATGCGGATGCGGTCCGCCGTCACGGCCGGCGGCGATGCGCCGCCCGGCACGGTCATGCCCAGCGCCTCGGCAATGCACGCCATGGTGCTGGCCGTTCCCATCACCGAACAGGTGCCCACGCTCGCAACCAGCTGGTTGTTCACGTCGGCGATTTCCTCCGCATCGATCTCGCCGGCGCGGTACTTGCCCCAGTAGCGCCGGCAGTCGGTGCAGGCGCCCACCCGTTCGCCGCGATGGCCGCCCGTGAGCATCGAGCCCGTGATCAGCTGGATCGAGGGAATGCCGGCCGAAGCTGCGCCCATCAGCTGGGCCGGCACGGTCTTGTCGCAGCCGCCGATCAGCACGACGGCATCCATGGGCTGGGCGCGCACCATCTCCTCGGTGTCCATCGACATGAGGTTGCGCAGGTACATGCTGGTCGGCGCGGCAAAGCTCTCGTGGATCGAGATCGTCGGGAAGTCCATCGGCAGGCCCCCCGCCAGCATCACGCCCCGCTTGACGGCCTCGACGAGCTGCGGTGCGTTGCCATGGCAGGGGTTGTAGGCGCTCCCCGTGTTCGAGATGCCGATCACCGGACGGTCGAGCGCCGCGTCGGTGAAGCCCGCGCCCTTGATGAAGGCCTTGCGCAGGAACAGCGAGAAGCCCTGGTCGCCATAGCTGGTGAGGCCCTTGCGCATGCCGGAGCCGTCGGCTGCATCGTCGGGCTCGAAAGGAGATTTATCGTCGGTCATGCTTGCGTTACCTTTGTGCTGTGCATCGGGACTTCCGGCCTCATTCGTCCGCCTGGATGTGGGCCGCAGTGATTGCACCGCCCCGGTCGCCGACGCTCACCTGCTGTCCCGGCGTGGGCGCGATATCCGGCCGATTACGCCGGTCCCGACGCCACGATCACATGCGCCTGGATCTTGCCGGCCACCGGGCCTTCGCCATGGCGGCTGGCGATCGCCTCCGCCGCGCGGTCCGTCGCGAGTTGAAGCAGGCTGGCGTCGCGCGCCTCGATCTCGTTGCGCAGCGGCGTTCCCTGGCAATAGGCGGTGGCCACCTCGCGCGCCGAAGGCGAGCGGCTCTGCTTCTCGCGCGTCTGGATATCGATGTCTGTGAATCCTGCGCGGCTCAGATCCTCGCGGATCAGCGCCACATCGTGATAGCCGTGCGGCGTGCGGGCGAGAAACCGCGGCGGGTCGTGTGGAAACACCGCGGCGACGGCGTTGGTGACCTCGTCGGCAAAGGCGTTCTCCTCGATGCGGTCCCAGACATTGAAGACGAATCGCCCGCCCGGCCTCAGCACGCGGCGCGCCTCGGCATAGCCCGCGGTCCGGTCGGGAAAGAACATCGCGCCGAACTGGCAGCAAACGACGTCGAACGAGGCATCGTCGAACGGCAGGTGAAGTGCGTCCGCCTGCCGCCACTCGATGCGGCTGTCGGGGCCCTGCCGGCTGGCGGCGTAATCGAGCATGGGCTGGTTGAGATCGGTCACCACGTAGCGCGCGCCGGCGCCGAGCCTCGGTGCCAGCGCCCGCGTGACCACGCCGCTGCCGGCCGCCGTTTCGAGCACCGCGCCGGGCGAGGAGGCCGCGGCAAGCGCCGCCATGTCGGCGGCATAGGCCTCGAAGATCAGCGGGACCATCAGCGTGTCGTAGAACTTCGGGATCGAACCCGCGAACACCTTGTCGCTCTCAGCCATGAGATCTCCTTGAAGTTCCGGACGGCGGCCTTGCCATGGTGGACCTGCATGCCAGCCTCGTCAACGCCGTCCTGCAGGCGCCTCTCCATCATCCGACGAACGGCCTACGCCAGGCTGCCGCCACGCGCGATGAATTCGCGGGTGATCTGCTCGCCGAGCGCCAGCAGCGGCGCACCCAGTTCGAGCGCCACCTCATTCGCTGGCTCGCTGGTGGACAGGCTCGCATTGAGCACGTGCACGCGCTCGTTCGGAAGCGCCAGCGGCATGGCCAGCGCAACGATCTCGGGCTGCCACGAGGCCACGCACCAGCCGCGGCGGCGCACGCTCTCGATGGCCTTGTCGATCTCCCTGCGAAGCCGCGGCCAATTGCTGCGACGCGCCTCGAACTCCTTCGTGAGTTCGGCACGCCGCGCCGCCGGCGCCGTTGCCAGCCAGGCACGGCCGAGCGAGGTGAGCTCGATCGGCACGCGCTGTCCGCTCACCACGCTGCGCAGCGACGCCTTCTTGTTGTAGCGGATCGATTCGAGGTAAAGCATCTCGGAACGATCGGCAACCGCGAGCCCGACGTTGATGCGCAGTTTCTCGGCCAGCGCCCGCATCCGCGGGGCCGCCACCTGCAGCACGGTGGAGCCGGTGCGCATGGCGTGCGCGAAGCTCAGCACCGGCGCCGCGAGCCGGTAGGCGCGCGCGATCCGGTCGTGTTCGAGCAGGCCCGCGCCGACCAGCGTCTGCGTCAGGCGGCTCACGGTGGCTGGCGCCAGGCCGGTGCGTTCCGCGAGCTCGCCGTTGCCCAGCAGCGTGGAGCCGGGCCGGAAGGCACGCAGGATCTCGATGCCGCGTTCGAGCGAGCGGTTGGATGGCGTGGGCATTCGATGTCTCCTATGTCTCCTCGCAGCAGCCCTCCAATTCCATGCAGTGGAAGAAGGCAGGTGCGCTGGCGGAGTATGCGTCCTAAGCTTGGAACACACCGGCAAGCGGGATTGAGAGTCCTCCGCGCGCGACGCAGACGGCCTGGCCGTGCTCGCCCCTTGATCCGATGCATGACAAAAAATGGAGACACCATGAACCCGAATCGCATGTCGCGCCGCGGCTTCAACGCCGCTGCGGGCGCCGGCATCGCGCTCGCGGCCTTGAGCCCGCTCGCGAACGCGCAGTCCGCCTTTCCGTCGAAGCCGATCCGCATCGTCGTGCCCTTCGCGGCCGGCGGCCCGACCGACCTGATGGCGCGCGCCATCGCCAGGAACATGGCCCCCAGCCTCGGCCAGCCGGTGATCGTCGACAACAAGCCCGGTGGCGGCGGCGTGATCGGCATGAGCGAGATCGCCCGCGGTCCGGCCGATGGCTACGCGATGGTCTTTCCCTCGATCTTCGCGGTCACCAATCCGGCGCTGATGCCGAACTATCCGTTCGACACGCTGCGCGACTTTGCACCGCTCACGGTGGTGGGCTTCATTCCGCATGCGGTGGTGGTGAAGCCGGACTTCCCTGCCCGGAATCTGCAGGAGCTGGTCGAGATGGCCAAGGCCAGGCCCGGCAGCCTTTCCTACGGCTCCTCGGGCAACGGCACCTCTGCGCATCTGGGCGCGGCATTGTTCGTGCAGCGCGCCGGCATCCGCGCGGTCCATGTGCCCTACCGAGGCGCCGGTCCGGCGGTGCAGGACCTGCTGGGCGGCCAGATCCAGTTCATGTTTCTCGACATGAGCTCGGCACTCGCGCAGATCAAGGCGGGCAAGCTGCGCGCGCTCGCCGTCGCGCCCAAATCGCGCTTCACCGGCCTGCCCGATGTGCCGACCGTCGCCGAGCAGGGCTATCCCGGCTTCGACGTGCATGGCTGGTACGGGCTGCTGCTGAAGGCCGGCACGCCGGCACCGGTCGTGCAGCGGCTCTATGCCGAAGTCAGGCGCTCGCTCGATGCGCCCGACGTGCGCGAGATCTTCCAGGCCCAGGGCATCGAGCCCGGCGGCATGCCGCCGGCCGACTTCACCGCGCTGATCCGCGACGACCTCGCGCTGTGGAAGCGCACGGTCGAGCAGTTGAACATCACCCTGCAATGAAGGAGCGCCGCCCCATGCGCATCGTCATCCCCGACGACTACCAGGACTGCGTCCGCACGCTCGACTGCTTCGGCAAGCTCGACGGACACGAGGTCCGCATCTTCAACGACACGGTGAAGAGCACCGACGAACTCGCCGCGCGCTTCGCGGACGCCGAGGCCATCGTGCTCACCCGCGAGCGCACGCGCATCGATGCGGCGCTGCTCGAGCGCCTGCCCGGACTGCGTCTCATCAGCCAGACCGGCAAGCTGGCGGGCCACGTCGATCTTGCGGCCTGCACGGCCCGCGGCGTGGCGGTGGCCGAAGGCAGCGGCGCAGGTTCGGCCACCGCTGAACTGACCTGGGCACTGACGCTGGCAAGCCGCCGGCATCTGGTCGAGGAAGCCACGCGCCTGCGCCAGGGCCGGTGGCAGGGCCACCTGGGCCAGCAGCTCGGCGGCCAGCGTCTGGGCGTGTGGAGCTATGGGCGCATCGGCCGCCAGGTGGCCGCCTACGGGCGCACGTTCGGCATGAAGGTCTGGGTGTGGGGACGCGAGGGCTCGACGTCGGCGGCACGCGCGGACGGCTTCGAAGTGGCGCCCTCGCGCGAGGCCTTCTTCGCACAGAGCGACGTGATCAGCCTGCATGTGAGGCTCAACGAGCACACCCGGGGCATGGTCTCGGACGAAGACCTGGCCCGCATGAAGACCAGCGCCCTGCTGGTGAACACCAGCCGCGCCGAACTGGTCGCGCCCGGTGCGCTGGAACGGGCGCTGGCGGCGGGCCGCCCGGGCTTCGCGGCCGTGGACGTGTTCGAGGAAGAGCCCGTGCGCGCAGGCGAACACCCGCTCCTGCATCTGCCCAACGCGCTGTGCACGCCGCACATCGGCTATGTCGAGCGCGACAACTACGAGCGCTACTTCGGCATCGCCTTCGACCATGTCAACGAGTTTGCCGCAGGGCGCTTGAAGGAGGCGCTCAATCCCTCGGTTCTGCGCCCGGCCTAGGACTCGCCTGCGAGGGGCGGTGGCGGACACGGCCGATCGACTTATTCTGACTCCCGCGGCGGCATTGAATGTGACAAATTCACATTTGACCATTCCAAGCGGACGGCATGCGAGGCATCCCCTCGAGCCGGCCATCGGAGAACCAAATGCCGCTCTTTCTGTTGTTGAGGCTGCACCGGGTGCAGCTGCCCGTCCGCGTGACCGATCCGGAGGAAGTCCGCCAGGTCTCGATGCTTCTGGCCATCGGCCTGATCGAGGCCGAGTTCGCCGCCGTCAGATCGCGGGCGCGGCAAGCCGTATGGCAGGTGGCGACGGTGACCCGCATCACGGAAGAGGGCTTCGCCGAGATCGCCAGGGCGGGCAAGGTGCCCGAGCCGGCGCAGACCTTCATTCGATTTCCCGGGGGATTGCGATTGCTGTGACCGACACCCCATGAAACTGCGATCAGGTGCAAGTTCGCTGCATGTAGGCACGATTGGCCCTGCCCGCTCATGCAGCCCTACGCTCGACGGGCGCGAACGCGCCTTGGCGGACTGAATTGCCCGGAGATCGCGGAGAGCTCGGCTTCGAAATACTGCAGGAACATGCCCATCGCCGCCGCCGTGGCCTGACCGGTGCGCTGGTAGAGGCAACTGTGCGAGCGAGCGCCTTCGTCGGCCAGCGCGTTCCAGGCCAGGCGGCCTGCCGCCACGTCCTGCGCCACGTTTTCGGGGATCAGGAAGCTCACGCCGAGGCCATCCGCCACGAGCCGCCGTGCCATGGCCACCGAACTGGTCTCGATCAGCGGCCGCGAAGGCCGGTGCTCGCGTTGGCCGATCTGTTCGACCATTGCCCGCAGTTCCGTGTCCATTGTCATGAGGATGAGCGGTGCGTCCAGGCAATCGCGCAGGCGCCTGGCGCGCGCGGGCGCGGCGAGCGGATGCCCCGGCGCCGCCACGACGCCAAGCTGTTGCGCGAAGGCCCGCACCTCCTCCACGCCCGGCGGCGGCTTGCGGCGGAGGCAATAGCCGATGTCCGCCTCGCCGTTGGCGACCCAGTTCAGGATCCGCTCGCCGCTGCCGGTGCGCACCGTGTAGGTCACGCCGGGGTGGCGGGCCATCACCGCGCGGATGGCGTCGGGCACCAGTTGCTCGGCCGAGGAGTGTGACACGGCCAGATTGATGTGGCCCCGGCGCAGCGCGCGCAGGTCCTCCACCTGGGTCACCGCGTGGTCGATGTCCCGTTGTCCGCGGCGGATGGCTGCCAGCATGATTTCGCCGGCGGTGGTCAGTTGCATGCCGCGGGGCAGCCGGTCAAACAGCGGTGTGCCGACCTGGGCCTCCAGATTGAGCACCTGCTGGTGCACCGCGGCCGCGGTGAGGTGCAGCGACTCGGCCGCCTTGCGGATCGAGCCGCGGCGAGCGACCTCGTCGAAACAACGGAAGGATTGCGAGACGACGAGCATCGGCGGAGTGTACGGTTTTGTTTGACAGGGTGTTCGAAACAAACAGCTTTTCTTGACGATGCTTCGCGCCTAGATTGCATCCGTACTCACATGCAAAGGACCGCAATGACCTCCAGCACCACCGTCGACCAGATCACGCAGCGCCGCCGCGGCGTCGGCCTGATCGCCCACGATCCCGCGCTCTCGGCCGGCGGATACACGCTCATCGCGCCGCAGACGGCCGACGGCAACGTCTACCTGATCGACATGCAGGGAACCGTGGTCCACCAGTGGAAGATGCCGCTGCGCGCCGGGCGCCACGCGGTGATCCTGCCCAACGGCAACATGGGCTACAACGGCAGGCACCCGGATTCGCCGGAGCGCTACGCGCCCTGGTCGATGTGGCACGGCGGCGATTTCTCCGAGGTGACGCCGCAGGGCGAGGTGGTCTGGCATTTCGAGGACCCCGGGCACCATCACGACGCCCGCTGGCTCGACAACGGCAACCTGCTCTATGCCGCCTGCGAGCTGGTGCCGGCGGGCTTCGCCGACAGGGTGAAAGGCGGCACGGCGCACCACCCGGACGAGCCGATGTGGGGCGACGTGATCCGCGAAGTGAACCGCGCCGGAGAGCTGGTCTGGGAATGGAAGGCCTGGGAGCACCTGGACCCGTCGAAGCATCCGATCCACCCCGGCTTCGGCCGGTACCACTGGCCCCTGGTCAACGGCCTGGACGTGGATGGCGAAGGCCGCGTGCTCATGAGTTTGCGCACCACCGCCGGCATCGTCGCCGTCGACAAGGCCAGCGGCGAGGTGAAGCTGCATATCCCCCCGAGCGTGGTTTCGCACCAGCATGCGCCGGTGGCGCTGCCGAACGGCAACATCCTCGCGTTCGACAACGGCAACTTCCGCAGCGGGGCGCACGTGCCGTTCTCGCGCGTGGTCGAGATCGACCCCGCGACGCAGGCGGTGGTCTGGTCCTATGCAGACGAGATGGTCAATGCCTTCTTCACGGCGTTCATGGGCAACGCGCAGCGCCTGCCCAACGGGAACACGCACATCACCGAGTCCGCAACGGGGCGCCTGTTCGAAGTGACGCCGGCCGGCGAGGTGGTGTGGGAGTACATCCTGCCGTGGTTCGCCGAGTACCCGGACGAGGCCGCCCGCAAGACCGGGCCGGGACGCCTCAACAGCGTGTTCCAGACCCACCGCTACCAGGCCAGCCAGCTGCCCTGGCTGCAGCGTTGATGCCGCCGCTTCATCCACTTTCTTCCAACCCCAGCGAGGTCACCCCATGTCTTCCCTTGCCGTCCTGTCGGCGCCGCTGCGCTGCGCCCTGGGCCTGGGCCTGTTCGCACTCGCCCTCGCGGCGGGCGCGCAGCCAGGCCCCGGCGCTTCCGACCCCATCGTCGCGGTGGTCCCGTTCTCCGCCGGCGGCAGCGTCGACGTCGCGGCCCGGCTGCTGATGCCCCGCCTCTCGGAAAGGCTGAAGCAGCCGGTCGTGGTGGAGAACACGGTCGGCGCCTCGGGCACCATCGCCACCCAGCGCGTGATTCGCGCACGTCCGGATGGCCATACCCTGCTGTTCGCCGTGGCGAGCCCGATCAACGTTGCGCCGCTCGTGTCGCCCAACACGTACCGCTACGACGCGCTGAAGGAACTCGTGCCGGTGGTGCCGGTCGCGGCCTCGGCGTTCGTTCTGGTGGGCAGGCCGACCCTGGCGGCCGGCACCACGAACGAACTGCTTCGGCTGGTCCGCAGCCAGCCCGGCAAGCTGAACTTCGGAACGGATGGCGTGGGCACCGGGCTGCACGTGACGGCCGAAATGATCAAGCAGGAAGCCGGCCTGGAGATGGTGCACGTGCCCTACAAGTCCGGCCCGCAGGTGCTGACCGAACTGGCCGGCGGGCAGATCGACCTCGCGGTCCTTCCGGTGTCGCTGGTACAGGGCTTCGTCCGCGACGGCAAGGTGAAGGCGTTCGGCGTGACATCGCGGACCCGCTGGCCCGGCCTGCCCGAGGTGCCCAGCCTGTCCGAGACGCCGGAGCTCAAGCGCCTGGACGTGGAGGCCTGGCACGGCCTGCTCGTGCCCGCAAAGACGGACCCGGCCATCGTCGAAAGGCTGGCGCGCGAGATGAGCGCCGTGCTGTCCGAGCCCGAGACCGTGCGCAAGCTCGCCGATGCCGGATTCAAGCCGATGCAGATGACGTCCGCGCAGTTCGCAGCCCACCTCGCGAGCGAGCGCAGCGAGATGGCCCGCACCATCGCGGCGGCAGCGATCAAGGTCGACTGATGTGAAGCGCCAAGCGCGCCTCAGTTCCTCTGCGCCAGCTGTTCCAGAATCGCCGGATTTTCCAGCGTCGAGATGTCCTGCGTGATGGCCTCGCCCTTGGCGATGCTGCGCAGCAGGCGCCGCATGATCTTGCCGCTGCGCGTCTTGGGCAGGTTCTCGCCGAAGCGGATGTCCTTGGGCTTGGCGATCGGGCCGA
>Ga0209051_1001692_pt1 | contig 17702 bp, 18 predicted proteins | sample AraplaCvi_mMS_r2_2_FD_184286 | JGI IMG/M metagenome (GOLD analysis project Ga0209051, IMG submission 184286) | Arabidopsis root microbial communities from North Carolina, USA - plate scrape MF_Cvi_mMS_r2 (SPAdes) (version 2) | ecosystem: Host-associated > Plants > Roots > Endosphere | place...
CAAGCGGCGCGTCCATGCCTGCAGTTCGAGATTGCAGTACGGGCACCAGGCACCGCGGTAGAAGCAGATCACGAGCGGGCCCATGGAGAGCAGATGGCTCGAGTCGACACGTCGCCCCGTGGCATCGTCGAGCGCGAAGTCGGGAGCTCGCTGCCCGACCTGCAGGGCGTGTTCGGCAAGGCCGCTGTCGGCCAGCCGCTGGTTGGCCGCCTCGATGGCGTCGACGACCTGCGCCGGCGCCTGCTGGCGTACCGATGCGGTGACGGACTCGAGTTGGGTGGCAAGGTGGATCATGGTGTTCCTTCGGTGTGCGACGCGCGGACGGCGTCCGAGTGCATCAGCGTATGGGTGCGGAGATCCCGGGTGAACTGCCTGCCGCGCACTACACTCGTGCAGCTTTCGCACGATCGACGGGTGAGGCAGGTGCTCGCATGAACACTCAGGACCTGGAGGCGTTGATGCACGTCGTCCGTTCGGGCAGCTTCGCGGCCGCCGCGCGCGAACTGGGCGTCGACCCCTCGTCGGTGTCGCGCAGCGTCGCGGCACTCGAGACGGAACTCGGCGCGCGACTCTTCCAGCGCAGCACGCGGCGCATCGCCCTGACTGAAGCGGGAGCGGCGTTCGCCCAACGCCTGGAGCCGCTGTTGCAGGAATTGGCGCATGCACGCCAGGCCGCGACCGACAGTGCCGGTGAGCCGCGTGGCATGTTGCGCGTCAGCGTGTCGAATTCCTTCGGGCTGCGCCGCATCGTGCCGCTGCTGCCGGCATTCCGGCGTGCCTACCCCGCGCTCGAGCTCGACCTGATGCTGACCGATGCGTTGGCCGACCTGGTTGCCGATCGCGTGGACGTCGCGGTCCGCTCGGGCGCGCTGCGTGATTCGAGTCTGGTCGCCACGCCGTTGCTGAACACGAGCTACCGCGTCGTCGCGAGTCCGGGCTGGGTACGCAGTTGCGGCCGGCGCCTGCACTCACCCCAGGATCTGGTCGATGGCGACTGCCTGTCGTTCCCGTTGCCCGGCTTTCGCGAGCGCTGGTCATTCACGCGCAGCGAAGGAGGGCCGAAGACCATCGTCACGGTCAAGCCGCGGGTCCTCATCACGAGCGCCCTGGCGCTCCACGAATGCGCGCTTGCCGGCATGGGCGCGACGCCACTGCCCGACTGGCTGATCGATGAAGACGTGGCCAGCGGCCGACTCGTCGACCTGTTTCCTCGCCATCAGGTCACCTTCGTCGACGCGCCGACTGCCATCTGGTTCGTGTACCCGAGCCGCAGCTACGTCCCGGCAAAGGTCCGTGCCTTCATCAATTTCGTTCGCGAGTCGATTCACCGCCCGGATCGCCTCCAGGCACGCTGATCCCCGGTGATTCGAATGGGAGGGGTGCGTGGCCCGGGGCTGGCCCCGGGCCACGTCTGGTGCCTTCAGGGACGGCCCACATCCAGGCCGAACATCTTCGCGAACGCGCGGTACTGCTCCACGGTCATGCGGTCGCCGTGCATGTCCATCGCCCGGGCCTGCGCGTCCCATGCCTGGCCCATGCGGTTCAGGAACTCCTTGCGGCTCACCTGGTGGTCGTGGTCGGTGTCGACCTGGTCCATCTGGAAGTGGCGAACCATGTCTTCGCGCCACGCATCGCCGGTGGCCTGCGCACCGAAGGAGATGCCGCTGGCGGCGAGGAGACAGGCGGCGAGCAGGCCGTGCTGGAGACGGATCTTCATGGCGATTCCTTCGCTGGGATGACGCGGGCCCGCGCTCACGCGCCGATGTCGAGGTTGAACATCTTCGAGAACGCACGGTACTGCTCGAGCGTCATGCGGTCCTTGCCTTTCATCGCCGGCGTCTTCATGGCCATCTCGTCCCAGGCCTTGCCCATCATGTCGAGGAACTCCTTCTTGCTGACCATGCCGTCCTTGTCCTTGTCGACGTGATCCATCTGGAAGTACGTGACCATCTCCTCGCGCCGCACGTCCTGGGCGTGGGAGGGCAGCGTGGCGAACACGGTGGTGGCCGCGGCGGCGGCGATGGCGAGGGCCTGGATGACGGTCGTCTTCATGGTGTGTCCTTCAATTCGTGAGGTGGATGAGCGCCGCCCGCCCGCATGCGGAGCAGCGCCTGGCCTCGCATCGATCGTGGGTCGCTTCGCGCCCCGCTCGGCCCGGCCAGTGAGCGGTAGTCGCAAAGCGCAGCCGATTCCTTACGAACCGACGTTCGGCGATGGGGCGACGAATCGCGCAGACGCCTCCCTCGCGGAGGGAGTTTCCTAGGTCTCGCTCGAGCCCGTGTGGCGACGCCAGGCCCGCGTCGCCCGTCGCATGAAGTTCAGCTGGTTGACGAAGCGGGAGCACATGAAGCAGACGCGAACGTGCACCTGGATCGCGACGCGGTCGTCGGGCGCGATCTCGCGATCCTCGTCCTCGATCATCAGGCGCACGGCCTGTCGACAGGAGAGGGTGTTCTTCATGGCCGGCTCATCGGGCGACCGCGCCATCGAACCAGCGCGCCTGCAGGCAATCGCGCAGCCGGAGCCTGGCCCGATGCATCAGCACCCAGAAATTCGAGGGCGTGATGGCGAGCTCACGGCAGATTTCCTCCGACTCGAGCTCGAGCCACTCGCGCATCATGAACACACGGGCCTGCACGGGCGGCAGGTGATCGCAGCAGGCCTGCAGCACATCGAAGAACTCGACGCGGTTCAGCGCGGCGTCCGGGTCGCCCCAATCGTGGGGCGCCTCGCGCCAATGGCCGTCCGGCAGGAACAGGTCGTCATCGAAGTCGATGCCGTCGTCGCTCGCGAAAAGGGTCGCCTCGCGAAGGTGATGCCGAAGCTGGTCGATCAGCTTGTGCTTGAGGATGCCGACGAGCCAGGACTTCAGCTGCGATTGGCCGCCGAACGACTGCGGCCGCTCGAGCGCCGCGAGGAGGCTCTCCGACACGGCATCCTCCGCCCACGCGTCGTTGCGCAGCTGGGTTCGCGCGAACCGCAAGAGCTGCGGCCGAAGCATTTCCACCTGGGTGGCGAAGTCGGACATGGGCGACCTCGATGAAGAATGCGGCGCAGTGTAAGGGAAGCCGCCCGGTGCTGCCAGAGCGACCGCGCGCCATGACAGGATCGGGACAGCTCCCGTGTCGATGCGCCGTCCCCGGGCGCCACCGAAGTCCGGATGCCGTTGCCAGGTCGGCGACCTGGCGCCGAAGACCGGGTGCCGTTGCCGGGTCGAGGATCGTCAGGCGCTTCGTCTCGCCGTCGACCCTCGGGCGCTTCCGCCCGCCCAGTCGTAGGCCAGGAGCGAGTCCGCGACGGCTTGCCGCGCCGCGGTCGCCGCGCGATCCGCTGGCGCGAGAAGCATCACCTCGCGCACGATCGGCACGTCCGCGGTGCGCGCGGACGCCAGGCGTGCTGCGTCCGCGATCGACGCCGGCATGAAGGCCACGCCGAAGTTCGCACGCACGAGGGCCTGGATCCAGTCCTCGCGCGCCGACGACTGCACGACCTCCAACCCGACGCCGCGCTCGCGGAGCAGGCGCTCGATCCAGCTCGAGAACTCGCACATCGTGCGCTCGCAGTAGCGCTCGCGATGCAGCTCGCCGATCTCGATCGCGTCGCGACCGCCGAAGCGATGGTCATCCCCGAAGGCCACCACGTAGTCCTCGCTGAACAGGTGCGCGGTCTCGAAGCGGCGCGGGATGTCATGGGGGGAGCACAGGATCGCCAGATCGAGGTCGCCGCGATCGAGGGCATCGGTCAGCGCCTCGAGGCTGCCCTCGCGAAAGCTCAGGGAGACCGCGATGCGTCCTTCCTGGCTCGCGGCGAAGGCCGGCAGCACCTGGTCGAAATCGATCGTGCACATCACGCCGATGCGAACGACATCGGCGCGATCGCCCGCCAGGCGCCGCGCCCGCTCGCGCGCCTCCACCGCGCTGGCATGGATCTGGTGCAGGCTGGGCAGCATCTCCCGGCCGAGCTCGGTGAGCTGCACGGTGTTGCGGGTGCGATCGAACAGGCGGCCGCCGATGGCCTCCTCCAGGCGCTGGATCGCCTTGGTCAGCGCGGGCTGCGACACGAATACCCGCTCCGAGGCACGGGTGAAGCTGAGCGTCTCGGCGACGGCCAGGAAGTAGCGGATCTGATAGAGCTCCATGACCCGACGTCGTGGCAGCCGGGGCGGACCTTACAGCCGCGCCGATCACCGGCGTCGATGAGGCGATGAACTCTTGCCATTTCACGGCGAGGCGGTGCCTCCCTACGCTGTCGTTCCATTGCACACCCCACGCAGGAGACGACATGTTCATCGGCAAGACCGCCCTCATCACCGGCTCGACCTCGGGCATCGGCCTGGGCATCGCACGCACGCTCGCCGCGCAGGGGGCGAACGTGATCCTCCATGGCCTGGGCGACCCGGCGGAGATCGAGCGGCTGCGCGCCGGCATGGCAGCCGATCACGGCGTCGAGGTGCGCCACGACGGCGCCGACGTGGGGCGGCGCGACGCGATCGAGGCCATGATGGATCGCGCCCTCGGCGAGTTCGGCGTCGTCGACCTGCTGGTGAACAACGCGGGCATCCAGCATGTCGCGCCGGTCGACGAGTTTCCCGTCGAGCGCTGGGAGGCGATCCTCGCCGTCAATCTCTCGGCCGCCTTCCACACCACGCGTCTCGCGCTGCCGGCGATGATGCGGCACGGCTTCGGGCGCATCGTCAACGTCGCCTCGGCGCATGCGCTCGTGGCGAGCCCCTTCAAGGCCGCCTATGTCGCGTCCAAGCACGGACTGGCGGGATTCACCAAGTCCGTGGCGCTCGAAGTCGCGCAGGTGGGCATCACCGTCAACGCGCTCTGCCCCGGCTACGTCCTCACCCCACTCGTCGAGCGGCAGATCCCCGACACCGCACGGGCCCGCGGCCTCACGCCCGAGGAGGTCGTCCGCGACGTGCTGCTCGCCGCGCAGCCGACGAAGAAGTTCGTGACCGTCGAACAGGTCGCGGCGCTCGCTGCCTTCCTCTGCTCGGAGGAGGCGGCATCGATCACCGGCGCCGTCCTGCCCGTCGACGGCGGCTGGACGGCGCAGTGAACAAGGCCACCCGGCCTCCATCCCCTTCCTTTTCCCACCCACGTTCCACAGGAGATCCATCCCATGAACCCCTCCATCCTCCGAAAGATCCGTGTCGCCCGGATGGCGACCGTGACAGCCCTCATGGCCGCCGGCGTCGGCATCGGTGTCTCGGCTCACGCCGGCGAATGCCCGGCCGGGATGGCGATGCCCAACGAGCTCGTGGGCGCCCCGACCGCACCGGTGGGCATCACCGATACGGAGCTGGCCTCGATCGATCTCGCACAGGAGAACGTGCACCTTCCCGGCCGCCGCCTGCGCCTGCGGCACATGACGATCGCACCCGGAGGCATCGTGCCCCTGCACAGCCACGAGGACCGGCCTGCGCTGATCAAGGTGGACAGCGGGGAGATCTACGAGAACAACAGCAAGTGCGCGGCACCCATCCTGCACAAGGCGGGCGACATCGCGCGCGAGTTCCTCGGCACGCGCCATTGGTGGAAGAACGCCACCGCGCAGCCCGTGGAGCTGACGATCGCCGACATCGTCAACGATGGGCAGCCCGCCACCATGATGCCCAGGATGTAAGGTCGCCGGAAACCCGCGCGACCTACGAGCGAGGCTTCGCACGCCGTGCGCGGCCCTCGCCGCGGCGCGCTTCGCCGGCAGCGCCCGGTACCACCGAGATCGCCATGAGAACTCGTCCCTCCCGCACGATTCCCCACCCCGCTGGCCGACAGGGCCAGATCGTCCTCGTCATGCAGGGCGGCGGCGCGCTCGGCGCCTATCACGTCGGCGTCTACCAGGCTCTGCACGAGGCCGGCGTCGAGCCCGACTGGGTGATCGGCACCTCGATCGGCGCCATCAACGCCGCGATCATCGCGGGCAACCGCCGGGACGCCCGCATGGCGCGGCTCGACGCGTTCTGGGATCGCGTGCAGCAGGCGCAGCCGATTCCGGGGGCGCAGGACTGGCTGGGCCTGGGCAATTTCGCCGCCCGCTTCACGACCATGCTGCGCGGCATCCCGGCCTTCTTCACGCCCAACCTCGGCGCATGGCGCGGCGTGCTGGCCCCCGTCGGCGTGGAGGAGGCGGCCTGGTACTGCACGACGCCCCTGCGAGCGACGCTCTCGGAGCTCGTCGACTTCGAGGCCCTGCGGGACGGCCCGACCCGCCTGACGGTGGGCGCGGTCAATGCCGTCACGGGCGGGATGCGCTATTTCGACAGTCGCGACGAAGCGCTGGACATCGACCACGTGATGGCCTCCGGGGCCTTGCCGCCGGCGTTCGCCGCCGTGCGCATCGGGGGCGAACCGTACTGGGATGGTGGGCTGTACTCCAACACGCCGATCGAAGCCGTGCTCGACGACCGTCCCCGCCGCGACTCGCTGATCTTCGCCGTCAACGTCTGGCATCACGACGGCCCCGAGCCGGAGTCTCTCTGGCAGGTGATGGCGCGGCAGAAGGATATCCAGTATGCGAGCCGGGCCGACAGCCACCTGCTGCGGCAGAAGCAGCTTCATCGCCTTCGTCACGTCATCCGCCAGCTCTCGGAGGAGCTGCCCGCGGCGCGACGCAAGGATCCGCGCGTCCAGGAGCTCGCCGCGTGGGGCTGCAGCACCACGATGCATGTGGCGCACCTGATCGCCCCCCGCCTCGAAGCGGAGGACCAGTACAAGGACATCGATTTCTCGCCTGCCGGCGTGCGCGCGCGGCGGGAGGCGGGCTATGCCGACGCCCTTCGAATGATCGAACGCGCGCCGTGGGAGGCGCCCGTGGACCCGATCGAGGGCGTCGTCGAACACGTCCTCTGAAACCCGACCGGCCGCCTCCGGCGCACGCGCGGCGTGCCTGGATCGGCCCCTTGGCAAGGAGCCAGCATGACATCCGTATCGACCTACGACGCCCTGGTGATCGGCAGCGGGCAGGCCGGCCCTTTCCTCGCCGTGCGCCTCGCGCATGCCGGGATGCGAGTCGCCCTGATCGAGCGTGAACACCTCGGAGGCACCTGCGTCAACGACGGCTGCATTCCGACCAAGACGCTTCTCGCGAGCGCGCGCGCGGCGCACGTGGCGCGCCGGGCGGCGTCGTACGGAGTGGAGCTCGGCGGGCCCGTGCGCGTGAACATGCGCGCCGTCAAGGCGCGCAAGGACCAGGTGGTCGCCCAGTCGATCGAGGGACTCTCGGCCTGGCTGGGGCGCACGCGCGGGCTCGAGGTCGTGCAAGGCCATGCGCGATTCCTCGCGCCCCATGAGATCGAGGTCGCCGGCCGGCGCCTGGCCGCGCCGCGCATCTTCATCAATGTCGGTGGGCGGGCCGTCATGCCCGACTGGCCGGGAATCGGCGACGTTCCCGTGCTGACCAACACGTCGATGATGGCGCTCGACGAACTGCCGCGACACCTGGTCGTCGCGGGGGGCAGCTACATCGGGCTCGAATTCGCGCAGATGTACCGCCGCTTCGGCGCCGAGGTCACCGTGCTCGAGGTGGCCGAGCGCCTCGTCGGACGCGAGGATCCGGAAGTGGCCGCCGCGGTGCGTGCGATCCTCGAGGGCGAAGGCATCCGGTTCCTGCTGGGTGTGCGTGACGTGCGCGTGGATGGCGGGGCCGGAGCCATCCGCATCCGGTGCGAGGCGGGCGGCGAGCGACACGAGATCACGGGCAGCCACGTCCTGGCGGCCGTCGGGCGGAGGCCGAACACCGACGACCTCGGGCTAGAACAGGCCGGCATCGAGACCGACCGCCGTGGCTTCATCGTCGTCGACGACCAGCTTCGCACCACCGTCGAAGGCGTCTGGGCGCTCGGCGACGCCAACGGTCGCGGCGCGTTCACGCACACGGCCTACAACGACCACGAGATCGTCGCGTCCAATCTCCTCGACCGCGAGGCGCGCAAGGTCTCCGATCGCATCCCGGCCTACGCCTTGTTCACCGATCCACCGCTCGGGCGCGTCGGCATGACGGAGGCGGAGGTACGCGCGAGCGGTCGCGAGGCGCTCGTGGGCATGATGCCCATGACACGCGTCGGCCGTGCACGCGAGCGCGGAGAGACACAGGGCTTCATGAAGGTCATCGTCGATGCCCGCACCGAGCGGATCCTCGGCGCGGCCATGCTCTGCATCGAGGGCGACGAGATCGTGCATGCGGTGCTCGACGCGATGGCGGGCGACGTGTCGTACCGCGTGTTGCAGCGCGCCGTGCACATCCACCCCACCGTCAGCGAGCTGATCCCCACGCTGCTCGGACAACTCGTTCCCCTCGCCGAGGCGAGGCGCGAGGCGGACGACCTGCGTTGACGCCAGCGGGGCGAACCATGGACATCATGATCGAAGGCCTCGCCTTCGCGATCGCGATGCTGTTCGCGGGCGTCATGGGCCTGGCGATCCAGCGTGGCGCGACCTGCACCGTGGCCGCGGTCGACGAATGGGTGCACCGGGGAAGCCTGCGCCGCCTGTCGGCCATGATCGAGGCCGCCGCCTGGGTGGGCGGCGGCCTGTTCCTGCTGAAGGCGTTGCATGGCATCCCCGCGCTGCCGGGAAGTTCGCCGCCGGGCCCTGCAACGATCGCGGGAGCATTGCTGCTCGGGCTCGGCGCCTACGTCAACCGTGCGTGCGTGTTCGGTGCCGTCGCGCGCTTCGGTGGCGGCGAATGGGCTTACGCGGCAACGCCGGCGGGCTTCTATCTCGGGTGCCTGGCGGCGGGCACGTTGCTGGCGCGCTGGAGTCCGGCGGGCGCGGTGCCCACGTCGGTCGCGCTGACCGCGCCCGTCAAGTTCGCCTGGATCGCCGTCGCCCTGCTGGGCGTGCGTTTCGCGACGATGCTCTGGCGCCGCCGACGTGCGTCCGGCATTCCGCTCGCGCGCCTCATGAATGAAACGTGGTCGCCGCACGTGGCGACGCTGGTGATCGGACTCGCATTCCTCGCCATGTTGACGCTCGTCGGCGCCTGGGGCTGGACCGAGGCGGTCGCCGACCTGGCGCGGGGGGCGACCGCCGGGCTCGCGCCACGCCTGCTGCTCGCCGCGGGCTTGCTGCTCGGCGCCGTCGTCGGCGCCTCCCGCGCAGGCCGGTGGCGTCCGGTTCCGATCACGAGAGGCGCTCTCGCGCGTTGCACAGTCGGTGGCGTGCTGATGGGGCTCGGCAGCGTGCTGATTCCGGGCTCAAACGACGGACTCATTCTCGTGGGCATGCCGCTGCTGCAACCCTCGGCCTGGCTTGCCTTCGTCGTCATGGCGGTCACCATCGCTTCGGCGATCCACGTGGAAAGGCGACTTCGCGCAGCGGAATGACGCCGCGCCTTCAGGTCGCCAACGCGAGGCGAAACGCGAAGCGCGTTCCTTCGTGCGGCTCGGACCGCACGTGCACGGCGCTGTCGTGAAGTTCGACGATGCGCTTGACGATGGCCAGGCCCAGTCCGGCGTTGCTGGCCGGCGAGAGATTGGCGGCCCCTGCGTTGCCGGCACGCCAGTAGCGCTCGAAGATGAAGGGCAGATCGTCGCGCGCGATGCCCGATCCCGTATCGCGCACGCTGATCTCCACCTGGGTGTCGAGCGGGGTCAGTCCGAGCGTCACCGCACCGCCGGCCGGCGTGTGCCGCAAGGCGTTGTCGACGAGGTTCTGGAGGGCCCGCTCGATGAGTCCGATGTCCGCCCGCACCGTCGTCGTGGCCCGGCTGCCGGCATCGAGCTCGATGCGGACGCCTCGCCGCTCGGCGTCGAGCCGGTAGCTCGCGACGACATCCTGCAGCAGTTCCGCGATGCAGAATTCCTCAAGCAGGGGGGCGACCCGGCCCGCATCCAGCGTCGAAAGCTGGAAGAGATCGGCAATGCGCTTTCCGAGGAGCTCGGCATGGCGCAGCGCCGTGCGCAGATGCTGCTCGCGCGAGGCCGCGTCGAGGCGATCGGCGCGCAGCATGACGGTCTCGACATAGCCCTGGATGTTCGACAACGGGGTTCGCAGGTCGTGCGAGATGTTGCCCACCAGTTCGCGCCGCATCCGGTCGGCCTCGCGCAGGCGCTCCCACTGGTGCTCGATGCGTGCCTGCATGGCGGAGATGGACGACTCCAGCAGGGCGATCTCGTCGCGAGCCCGTGGCGCGGCTTCCTCGACGTCCTCGCGCCGGATTTGCCGCACGCGTTGCGTCAGGCGATGCAGCGGGCGCGTCAGCCTGGCGAAGGCGAGCACGAGGACCGCGCCGGCGATCGACGTCGCCAGCAGGACCATCATCGCGCCCTCGGGCAGGCGCCGGGCCCGCCTGAGCGCCTCGGCCTGGGACTGCGCCTCCGCGCCTTGCAGCACGACGTAGAGCCAGCCCGGAGAGGCGGCACCTTCAGCGGCGGGAAGGGGTGCCACCGAGATCACGACCCGTCGGCCCGGTTGCCGCGGATCGTCGCCGAGCACCGGCAAGTCGACGTGGGCCGCGGCGGCGAGCGACCGCACGGGCGCGAGATCCACGGTGCGCCCGATCGGGTCGGCGCCCGCGCCGAGCCTGTCCAGGGCGTGCGCGCGCACCACGCCGGTCGCATCCAGCAGGTAGACCTCGATCACCGGGTTGACCATCATCGACTGCGTGGCCATGGCACGGACGGCCGGCAGGTTGATGCGGCCGGCGGCGTCCAGAAGCGGCACGGGCTGATGCGAGACGATGTAGCGCGCCAGCCCGAGGTTCAGTCGCTGGGTGGCCACCGCCTCGATCGAGCTGGCCTGGCGCTCGCCGAGCCAGGCGATCGCCGACGCGAGCCCGAGCAGCACCGGGACCACGATGAGCGCGGCGCGCACGTGGAGCCGGTGCAGGAACGGGACGGAAGGAATGCTCATTCCATCGCTTCGAACCGGTAGCCCACGCCCCAGACGGTGTGGATGAAGCGCGGCGCGTCGCGCGCGTCGCCGAGCTTGTCCCGCAGGCGGTTGATGTGGCTGTTGACGGTGTGGTCGTAGCCGTCGTGCCCGTAGCCCCACACCTCGGCCAGGAGGTCGGCCCGCGTGAAGACGCGGCCCGGATGGCGCATGAAGTGCCACAGCAGGTCGAACTCGCGCGGGGCGAAGCTGAGCTCCGTGCCGTCCAGGTACACGCGGCGCTGCAGTCGGTCGACGTGCAGGGCGCCGGCGCGTCGCGATTCGGGCTCCGCGAGGACGCCGGCCGTCGACGCGCCGCGCCAGGCGCGCCGCAGCAGCGCCTTGACGCGCGCCTGCAGCTCGAGCACGCCGAAGGGCTTGGCGAGGTAGTCGTCGGCGCCGAGCTCCAGGCCCAGCACGCGCTCCAGCTCCGTGTTGCGCGCCGTGAGCATCAGGATCGGCAGGCCGGAGCCGCCGGCGCGCAGTTCCCGACACACGTCCAGGCCACCCAGCCCCGGCAGGCGCAGGTCGAGCACCATCGCGTCGAACCCGCCGTCGCTCGCCATCCGCAGGCCCGCCGGGCCGTCATGTGCCTGGGTGACATCGACCGGAATCTCGGCGAGGTGCAGCGCCACCAGCTCGGCGATGTCGCGCTCGTCCTCGACGACGAGCACGCGCGGCGGATCGCGGGACGGCATGGGCTGGGTCGTGCGGCGCGACGGCATGGCCGACGTTGGTCGCGCCGCGCGGCGCGGTCCTTACAACCCGCGCCGGAGGGCGACACGGCCGCGGCCGCCGGACTCAATCGATGGCGAGGCCGTTGGTGGTGATGGGCAGCCCGCTCATCGTCGCCTGCAGGGTCAGCGCGCCACGATTGCCGATGCCGAACGAGGTGATCGTGCCGTTGCCGTTGTTCAGCACGAACAGCGTGTCGCTGCCCTCGCTCACGACCATGTCCACCGGGTGGGCGCCGACCGGCTCGGGCATCGAGTGCGTCAGTGCGAGCTCGCCGTTGCGGGCGACGTCGTAGGTGCTGATGCTCGGCGTGGCGGCATTGGCGGTGAAGGCGAAGCGGCCGTCCGGCGTCACGGCGGCCCAGCAGGCGGCAGCCTGGAAGTTGGGCACCGCACCGCTGATGACCCGGGCCGTCGTCGCCGGCTGGCCCACGAGCTTGTAGGACGACAGCGAGCTGCTGCCGGCCTCGGAGCTGAGCAGGTGGTCGGACACGTCGAACACGAACCCGAAGGGCGTGACGCCGGCAGAGGGATTGACCACGGGCTGGCCCAGCGAGCCGTCGGCGTGCGCCGCATAGGTCGTGATGCGATTCGTGACCTTCTCCGAGACGGCCAGCGTCCGGCCCAGGCGGTCGAAGAGGGCTTCGGCCGGCCCGACATCGCTGGGATCGGACAGCGGCCGAACGCCGTCGGAGAGCGGCACCAGCCTGCCGTCCTTGTTGCGGAAGCCGGTCACGTTGCCGTTGGCGCCGCCATTGAGCACGTAGACGATGCCGTCGAACTCGGTCACGCTGACCGGAAGGGCGCCGCCACCCGGGACGGTGGAGGCCAGCGTCAGCGCCTTGCCTCCGACGCTGAACGTCGAGACGGTGCCCGATCCCCCGTTGACCACGAACAGCCAGCGTCCATCCTGGCTCAGCGTGACGGAGCCCTGCGAGCCCAGGCCCGCGCCGGTGCCGAGGCCCGCGGTCGGGACGGTCTGGGCCAGCGAGAGGGCGCCGTGGGCGCCGCGCTCGTAGACGAGGACGTCATTGCCCGCGGCGGCGTTGGTCATCGTGTAGACATGGCCGGGGCCGCCGATCCGGCCGGCGAGAGCGGCGGGCGACGCGAAGGCGGCCGCCAGCGACAGGGCGGACAGCATGAAGAAGCTGCGGCGTTCGAACTTCATGGAACATCTCCTGGGACTCATGGTGGGGGGGTGGGGGCCGGGGACGACACGCCGCCCGGTGCCAACCAGTGTCCCGAGGACGCCGGCGCGAATCCTCACGGAATCATCACGAACACATCAAGGATTCCTTCGATCGGGGCCTTCTGGCCAGATGGCCGAAGCACCGGGCATCGACTACGATTCGCGCACATCGTCTGGCGGCGCATCTCGCCCGTGTCGAGAGGAGGTCCCGATGACCGCGATCGAACCTGCCACGCTCCGCTCCGTCTTCGACGGCGAGGTGCTTTCGCCTTCGGACGGCCCGGCCTACGATGCCGCGCGAGCGGTCTTCAACGCCCTCTTCGATCGTCGACCCGGATTGATCGCGCGCCCCGCGAGCACGAAGGACGTCGTCGCGGCGCTCGCCTTCGCCCGGTCGCGTGGCCTTCCGATCGCCGTGCGCGGGGGCGGCCACTCGGTCGCGGGCTATTCGGCGATCGACGGGGGCCTGCTCATCGACCTGGGCGCCATGCGGCGCGTTCGAGTCGACGCCGTCTCGAGGCGGGCACGCGTCCAGGGCGGCGCGAACTGGGGGGAGGTCGACCGCGAGACGCAGGCCCACGGCCTCGCGACCACCGGCGGTCGCGTCACGAGCACGGGCGTGGCCGGATACACGCTGGGCAGCGGCAGCGGATGGCTCGAGAGACTGCACGGGCTCTCCTGCGACAACCTGATCTCCGCGGAGCTCGTGACGGCCGACGGGCGGGTGCTCACCGCCAGTGCGACGGAGAACGAGGATCTCTTCTGGGGCTTGCGTGGCGGCGGCGGCAACTTCGGGATCGTCACCGAGTTCGAGCTGCGGCTTCACCCCGTCGGCCCGATCGTGCTGGCCGGCCTGCTGCTCTACCCGCGAAGCCAGGCGCCCGAGGTGTGTCGCTTCTATCGGGACTTCATGACCGACGCGCCGCGCGAGGTCGGAGGGGCCCTGGTCCTGATGCACGCGCCGCCGGCGCCGTTCGTTCCACCTGAGCTCGTGGGGCGGCCGGCCGTCGCGGTGATTGCCGCCTGGTTCGGCGACATCGAGGCCGGAACGAGCGCGCTCGCGCCGCTCCGCGCCTTCGGGTCTCCCGCTGCCGACGTCGTGCAGCCGATGCCTTACTGCGCGCTGCAGTCGCTGATCGACGGCGCGAATCTTCCCGGGCGGCGCAACTACTGGAGGTCGGAAAACCTGGGCGGGCTGACGGATGAAGCCATCGACGCGACCGTCGCCTGCGCGTCGACGGCGTCGTCGCCGTTCAGCGTCATGATCCTCCAGCGATATGGCGGCGCCGTCGCGGACGTCGCGGAGGATGCGACGGCCCTCGGTGGCCGCTCGTCGCCCTGGCAGTATCACTGCTACGGGATATGGACGGATGCGGACGACGAACGCCACATCCGCTGGGTACGTGCGACGGAGCAGGCAATGCGGCCCTGGACGTCGGGGCGCGTGTCCCTGAACTTCGTCAGCGAGGTGACCGACGAGCGCGTCCGTTCGTCGTTCGGCCCCGACAAGTATCGGAGGCTCGTGGCCCTCAAGGACAAGTACGATCCCGGTAACGTGTTCCGGATGAACCAGAACGTGCCGCCGACGCCGAAGGACTGAGGACTGGTGCGGGTCGCTGGCGCCGGGGAACGGAACGGCATCAGGCGTCCAGCACCTCGATGCCCGTTTCCCCCCGGAATCCGAGAGCCGTCGCGTCTTCATAGGCGGGATCCGTCAGCACCCTCGCCACGTGCTCGCCGTACTCCCGCAGGCCGAGCGGCTTGCCGAATCCGGCCAGGAACGCCTCGATGGTCTTGCCCTGCCGCCTTGCGTAGGCCTGCGCCGCGGCGAGGCCGAGGTCGGTCGCGCCTACGATCTGCCGTGGCAGCAGCGCCTGGAAGCGGAGATCCAGCCCGCGATCCTTCGCCACGCCGTTCGCGTAGCCCGCCATCATCCAGATCGTGCGCTTCGCCCCGGCATAGCCGCCGGAGAGCGGCGAGCCCGAGATCGCGGCGCCGCTGGATCCGAGCAGGACGCGGCTGCCGCGTTCCAAGGGCAGCAGCAGCGCGGCGCGAATCCAGTGGAAGGCCGCCTGCACGTCGGTGTTCCAGATCCGGCTGAAGGATTCCCAGGTCTGTTCGTGCAGCGGCGCCATGGCCGGCGTCGCGCCCGCGTTGAGCACGAGCACCTGGGGCCGGGCCTGCCGCAGCGCGGATTCCGCGAACCCCGGTGCCGCGACATCGCCGGGCAGGATGGCGACACCGGCGCGGGCCTGGAGGTCGCGGAGGGTCGCCTCCGTCCGGGCCACGACCGTGACGCTCGCTCCGTGAGCCACGAGCGCCTCCACGATCCCCAGCCCCAGGCCGCGGGTGCCGCCGGTCACGAGGGCCGTGCGTCCTTGAAGGGTGTCCATGATGCGTTCATCCTTTGCGCAGGTTCGAGTTCATGCCGCGCTGCCCGCGGGCACATAGGCGCGGAACCGGCTCTCCAGCATCTTCACCACGCCTGCGCGCCAGCCTTCCGCCAGGGGACGCGACATGGGGTCGGGGAAGATGTCTTCCTCGTCGTTCGCGAGGCCGTCGAAGATGCCCTGGGCCGTGGCGGCGGGCGTGGCCTTGGCGACTTCGATGCCGCGGCTCATGTCCGTGTCGGTGGGGCCGATGAACGCCGCATGCACCGTCACGCCTTCGCCCGCCAGGAGCGCCCGCAGCGACTGGCTCATGCTGGCTGCCGCGGCCTTGGAGGCCGAGTAGCCCGGGGTCGCAGGAATCGGGGCGATCGCCGCGAGGGACAGGTTGTTGACGATGGCCCCGCGAGAGCGCTTCAGCAGCGGCAGGAAGGCCTGGGTCACCCGCGCGATGCCGAGGACGTTCACGTCGAAGTGCCGCTGGAGGATCTCGGGGTCGTCCAGGCCGTCGAAGATCGCGATGCCTGCGTTGTTGACGAGCAGGTCGAGTTCGGCCACCGCGGCGGCGGCGCGCGCGATCTGCTTCGGGTCGGTCACGTCGAGCGGGAGCGCCGTCACGCGCGGGTCGGGATGCCGGAAGGCGCCCCGCACGCCCGCGAAGACACGGGACGCGCCGCGCCGCATCGCCTCCTCGACGAGGGCGCGGCCGATGCCACGGTTGGCGCCGGTGATCAGTAGGGATTTCCTGGCGATCTGCATGATGTGATTCCAGTGAGTGGATGAGGGGAGGGCGAGGACGCGATCCGCAGCCGCCCTCATCGAGAAAACGAAGCGACGGTGCAAAAGGAATCGGCGCGGGCCGGATTTCTCGCGAAACGACGCCGCCTGCCGGGTCCCGGAAGAAAATCCCGCGGGCCGCGATTCCTTTGCGCGGCCTCGAACGTTTCCTGATCAGGGGGCTGCATCCCCCTGTTCGGGGCCGTCCCGCCATCACTCTCGATCCACGCCAACGATCAAACCGCGCCATGGCTGAACCCGCCACCCCCGCCGATACGCGACTCCAACTGCTCGCGCGCACGCTGGCCGAGGCGCGGCCGCGACTGCACCGCTACGCGGCGCGCATGACCGGCTCTGCCGTCGATGGCGACGACGTGGTGCAGGAGACGATGGTGAAGGCCCTCGAGTCGCCGCCGGAGATCGACAATTTCTCGGAGCTCGAGCGCTGGCTGATCCGGGTGGCGCACAACGCGGCGATCGACTTCCTGCGCCGGCGTGCGCGCCAGGAAGGGCGCCACACGGACGAGGAGCTGGCCATGATCATCGACCCCTCCGCGCGCGCGGACGCCTTCGACACCGCGCTCGTGAGCCTGCGCACCTTCATGCGCCTGCCCTCACTCCAGCGCAGCACCGTGATCTTCAAGGACGTGCTCGGCTACTCCCTGGACGAGGTCTCGGCCTTCACCGGCAGCAGCGTCCCGGCGGTGAAGTCGGCGCTGCAGCGCGGCCGGGCCCGCCTGCAGGAACTGGCCCACGAGCCGGCGGACTCGCCGGCGCCCGAGCTGGATGCCCGCGAACGCGAGTTGCTGGTGACGTATGCCGCCCGCTTCAACGCGAGGGACTTCGACGCGGTGAGGGACATGCTGGCGGACGAGGTCCGGCTCAACCTGGTCAACCGCAAGCAGTCGGACGGCAAGCCGGCGGTCTCGATCTACTTCGGAAACTACGACCGCCTGGGTGGCTGGCGGCTCGAGCCGGGCCTGGTCGATCGCCGGCCCGCGCTGCTCGCCTTCGATCCCGATGACCCGGGAGGCCCACCCCTGTACTTCATCGTGCTCGAGTGGCTCGGTGACCGGGTGGGCGCGATCCGCGACTTCCGCTACGCGCGCTATGCGCTCGAGGGCGCGGAGATCGTCGTCCTGCCACGGAGTCCGCTCAGCGCACCAGGAAGCCGTGCTTGAGAGGATCGCGCTCGTCGAGCACCCAGGTGGCGAAGCCGCAGATGTGCGCCTCTCCGGAGACCTCGGGAATCACGGCGGGGATGTCACCGACCTTCGTCTCCGCGAGCACCCTCGCGGAGAAGGTAGTGCCGATGACGGATTCGTTGACGACGACCTCGCCCAGCCCGATCCGCCCGCGCAGGTACAGCTGGGCGACCCGTCCGCCGGTGCCGGAACCCGTGGGCGAGCGATCGACCTCGCGGTCCGCGAAGATGCAGCAGTTGGCCTGCGTCGAGCCGGAGCGACGCGGGGCGCCATCGATGATGGTGCCGTAGATGTGATTGATCTCCGGGATGTCGGGATGGACGACCGGAAACGCCTCGTTGGCGGCCGCCTTGACCTCGGCCCCGAACTGCTTCAGCGCCTCGATGGAGGACTCGCGGATCTCGAGGCCGTGCGGCGTGCCGCTCGTGTAGAAGTAGAACGCGCCGCCGTAGGCGATGTCGCCCGTGACGGCGCCGAAGGTGGGGGTCCGCACGGTGACGTCGCGCCTGTAGATGAAGGAAGGCACGTTCACG